>BNJU01001399.1_pt1 | contig 81780 bp, 101 predicted proteins | sample 8539281 | NCBI WGS metagenome assembly BNJU01 (sample SAMD00202456, study PRJDB9452) | human saliva metagenome | isolation source: human saliva | place: Japan | reverse complement strand
TCGAGTAATATGTAGTCGATTTAGTGTTTCTAATGCATCACCCATATATTCACGAAATGTCATCTTTTTAAAGTACTGGTTATAACCGCCTAGGCGAATGTGCAATGCCCCTGCTACAGGCGCTTCTGCATAGCCACCATTAGGGCTAGGATGTTTATAGGCATCGCGAAGACCAATACGAAATGCGGATTTGCCATCAAATCGTAATATAAAGGCAGAAATAACTAATAATAGGAATGTTAGTCGTGCTGGAATCCAATTTAATATATCATCTAAACGCGCAGCTACACGGCCAAAGAACATATATTTTTGGTTCTTATATCCCAACATGGAATCCATAGTATTAGCTGTGCGATATAATATAGCTCCTATAGGACCACCTAGTATAAAGAAAAATAGTGGTGAAATTATGCCATCAATGGTATTTTCTGCTATCGTTTCTACTGTGGCCCGAGTGATTTCACTTTCATCAAGATCTTCTGTATCGCGCCCTACAATCCATGAAACGCGATGTCTTGCATCATCGATACGACCTTGTTTAAGCAATCTATTAATTTCAAATCCAGCCGCACCTAATGAACGAGGTGAAATTGTAATGTACACGATGAGAACTTGAATAGAATATTCTACCCATTCATTAATGAGACTACCAATCCATAGAATCAATGAGGCTATGATATAAATGGTTAACAATATAAATCCAACTGCAATACCACCATACCAAAGTTTTTTTGTATCATTATCTGTATCTTTATAAAATACAGCCTCATAAAATGATATGACACGACCAATTAGGGCAACAGGATGAAACTTACTATTGGGATCCCCAATAATCGTATCAATAATAAATGCCAAAATTGGAATACACACATAGTTGTAGTGTTTAAACCACTCTAAGAGAATGTTTAAATCCATTAATATCACCCATTATCCTTTAATAGAGTCATAATGTAATCCATATCCAAATGTTCTTCTACAATGTCTGCTAAACGATTATATGCATTGTTTTTATGTTCGAAATAATGGAAAACAACAGGCGTTTCATCTAATCCTTTACGTAAACGCAATTGATTTATAATAAAACGACGGAATTCATCATTATCAAAAGACACCATGAATGTAGGTACCCATAACTTGATGACGACCATCGATAAAGCCCATCTACGACCGTTATAGGAATTTCACTACGTTTAGTAATGGTAAAACAACGTTTTACAGTATCATCATTTGGTGTTGTATCCCCCATATGAATTTCATAGCCTACGAGTTCACTACCAGAAAATGTACCGTTAAGGAAATGTAAATTCTCAACATCAAATGTGACTTGATGTGTCGTTTTTTGATCCTTCATGGTTGTAGTAGAGTTAACTAAACCGAGACCTTCACTCTCCTCAATATCCCCTTCCATGTGATGCGGATCATATATAGCAGTACCAAGCATTTGGTTACCACCGCAAATACCGATTACAGGAGTTCCTTTTTCCGCGAGCTCTTTTAATCTCATTAGCTAAGCCGGAGTTTTTTAAATATGTTAAGTCAGCCAATGTATTTTTAGAACCTGGTAAAATAATCAAATCAGGTGTACCAATAACATCTCCAGAACCGACAAAACGAACGGATACATCTGGTTCATAGTTCAATGCATCAAAGTCTGTAAAATTAGAGATTTTAGGTGTTTGGATTACAGCAATTTGAATGTCTTTAGAACCTACATTCTTTTTATTTTCCAAAGCTACAGAATCTTCTTCATCAATATCAAGGTTTTCTATGGCAGGAATAACACCAACTACTTTTTTACCTGTTTTTTCTTCGATGAAAGTCAATGCTGGTTCTAATAACTTAATATCGCCACGGAATTTATTAATTACGATTCCCTTTATTAAATCGCGTTCTTCTGGTTCGAGTAATTCTAATGTGCCCACAATAGAAGCAATAGCACCACCTCTATCTATATCGGCAATGAGAAATACAGGCGCTTGTGTCATTTTAGCAATACGCATGTTTACGATATCATTAGCTTTTAAATTAACCTCAGCAGGACTACCAGCCCCTTCGATAACAATCATTTCAAAATTTTCATCGAGAAAGGCAAGAGATTCTTTGACCTTATCAAGAGCTGTTAAGGAGTAATGGGTATGATATTCTTTAGCACTATACACACCAACGGGTTTACCCATTAATACGACTTGAGATGACTGATTTCCTGTAGGTTTAAGCAATACAGGGTTCATTTGTACAATAGGATCAATACCAGCTGCTTCAGCTTGGGCTACTTGAGCACGGCCTATTTCATCACCCCATTTGGTTACATAGGAGTTTAAAGCCATATTTTGTGCTTTAAATGGCACAGTTTTATAGCCCATTCGATAAAGAATGCGGCATAATGCAGTACATAAAATACTTTTGCCTACATTAGAGCTCGTTCCTTGGAACATGATTTTTTTAGCCATTTATATGAACCTCCTGAGATTTTAATTCTATGGTTACCCCACTAATCGTTAAATACATTTTATTGGCAGCACTAGCAACCTCTCGATTTACACGACCAGTTATATCGCGGAAATATCTTGCCAATTTATTCTCCGGTACAATACCTAATCCAATTTCATTGGTCACAAAAATAACAGTTTTATCATTACTGTTATTAATTTCCTGTAATAATAGTCGCAGCTCTTCTAAAATAATAGATTCAATACGATTAGAATCTTCCTGCGTATTGATATCCCCATGAGCGAAGACGTGATTTGATGTAAACATTGTAAGACAATCAATCAAGATGACATCACTTACATTCTTAATTTGTTCCCAATTTTTGTGTAAGTATAGTGGAATTTCGAAGGTAATCCACTCTTTACCACGGCGCAACTGATGCTTTTTAATACGATCTTTCATTTCGTCATCAAAAGCTTGCCCTGTAGCAACATATGCCTTTCGCCCTTTTAAGGATAAGGCTAATTGTTCTGCAAATTCACTTTTTCCACTACGAGCTCCTCCGGAGCATAGAATAATTGTAGATTTCATAAACCACCTATACAAGTATATATAATTTCTGTATCATTATTAGTATAACAAAAGGAGATACACTATGGAAATTATGAATATGAAATTAAAAATGATGTCTACCCTTTGGGAAAATACCTATCGTGTAGCTATTGAAGATGGTCAAGGTGGATATATTGGTACATGTCGTGTAGTTGTTAATGTACCGCTAGACCCTTCTGAATTACCTCCTAATGCACCTATTGTGGAACCACAAATGTTTGTATTAGTAGAGGATTTTTCTTTTGATGCATCTAAAATTATAAATTTTGAGACAACATTAGCAGATTTATTGCGTGAAAAATTTAGATATCAAATTCCTCATATCTTCTTTTTCTATCCAAGTCCACATGATGTATTGAATCAAGAAATTACACAATCTTAATAAAGAAAAAAGCTATGTGAAGACATAGCTTTTTTTGTTTATTCTTCTCCGATTTCTTCTTCTACACGACTTAATATGAAGCATAAATCAGATAGTCGATTTAAGTATCGCAAATTAGATTCATGTACGCTTTCACCAGCGTCTAATACACGCCATAAATCACGTTCTGCACGACGAGCAACTGTTCTAGATACATGTAAGTAGGCAGAAGATTTATTCTCACCAGGTAGAATAAATTCTGCAAGAGGTTCTAATTTTGCATCAAAACGGTCGATAACCTTTTCCAAATGTTTTACTTGTTGATCTGTTATTTGTGGTGCTTGATTCAAGCTAGCAATATCAGCCATTAACGTCCATAAGGAACGTTCTATATCGAGTAATTCAGCTTGTACTCTTACGTTCTTTGCATAGGCTCGAGCTAATCCCAAGAAGGCTTGAAGCTCATCAATTGTACCATAGGCTTCAACGCGAAGAGAAGATTTCTTTACACGTTCACCTGTATAAAGACCTGTTGTACCTTGATCACCTGTTTTTGTATAAACACTACTACTCATGGCCGTACCTCCTAATTAGATGTTATTTATATTCTGGGAACCATAAATGAATTTCACGTGCTGCTGAATCAACTGAATCAGATGCATGTACAACATTAGAATCCATAGTTAAGGCATAGTCACCGCGAATACTACCAGGTGTGGCATCTACAGGATTAGTTGCACCATTGATAGTACGTACAGAAGTAACGGCATTTTTACCAGCTAGTACAAAAGCTAGTACAGGTCCAGAAGTGATAAAATCAACCAATTCACCAAAGAATGGTTTATCCTTATGCTCTGCATAATGTTCTTGTGCTAATTCTTTTGGAGTTTGAAGTAATTTCATAGCTTTAATGATTAAGCCTTTACGTTCATAACGTGTAAGAATTTCACCACAGATTTGACGTTTTACACCATCTGGTTTAATAAGAACTAAAGTTTCTTCCATCTTTAAACCTCCCTTTTATTAAAATCTATAATGTGGATTTAGAGATAGTTTTTTCAATCTAGCAATACGATCCTTAGTACTAGGATGTGTGCTAAAAAGATTCGACAAACTAGCACCAATACCCATCATAGGATTAATTATAAACATATGCGCTGTAGCATTATTGGCATTAGGTAATGTTCCATATTTAGAATATTCTTCAATTTTAGCCAATGCTGATGCAAGTCCTAAATGGTTCTTGCTTAACATAGCCCCACCCTCATCAGCTAAATATTCACGAGTACGAGAAATACTCATCTGAATAATAGCAGCTGCTATAGGCGCCAAAATAACCATACCAATCAACGCAAGTGGATTGACATTATCATCGCGATCAGCAGAGCGACCACCAAAGAACATACCAAAATGGGCAATAGTAGATATAGCGCCTCCAATAATGGCAGCAATAGTACTGATTAGGGTATCACGATTTTTAACATGTGTTAATTCATGACCTAAAACGCCCAGCTAATTCATCATCTGTTAATAAACGTTGAATTCCGGCTGTTACAGCTACCGCAGCATGTTCTGGATTACGACCAGTTGCAAATGCATTTGGTACGTCCGTAGGGATGATATAAACCTTTGGCATTGGTAGTTTACCGTTTTTAGCCAATTGTTCAACCATACCATATAGTTTTGGGTTTGATTGAGCGGTAACTTGTTGTGCATTGTATTGTGCTAACACAATCTTATCGCTATACCAATACGATGATATTGACATGCCTGCAGATATGATGAACATTAACATCATTCCACGAGCGCCGCCAAAAGCATCGCCTAATAATACTAGTATCACTATTAAAGTGGCTAGTAACATTGTTGTTTTAAAATTATTCATAGAATCCTCCAACATAAGTTTTTGGACTATGCCTTAACTAGATTTATTATACCACATTTTGAATAGTTGTGGCCCCTACTGTATCTGCCTCTAACACATATACCTTGTTCTCAATACCATGGAAATCAAAGATTTGCCCCATTGCATCAGCTACTGTTTGTACATGAGCTTTATCTGTATATGCAATCAAGGTAGAACCAGATCCACTGATAGTTGCACCATAAGCGCCTGCGGCTTTTGCTGCAGAGAATACCTTATCACAATGAGGAATCAACGTTTTTCGATACGGTACATGGAGATTATCCTCCAGTGCAACTGCAAGATTATCCAATTGGTTCGTAATTAAACTAGTTACAAATAACGATGCATGACTCACATTTTGAACAGCCTCTTTAAAAGGCACATGATTTGGTAATACGGATCGTGCATATTCTGTAGAAACCAATACCTCTGGCACAACAACGGCAAAATGTAGTGACTCTGGTACAGGGATAACTGTATTCAACACTTTATCTTTTAGGCCTGTAGCACAACAAAGATTACCAAAAATGGCTGGTGCCACATTATCTGGATGCCCTTCCATACGATTGGCAATGATGAGTAACTCTTCTTTTGAAAGCGGTTTATTTACGAGATTATTGGCTAGTAAAAGCCCACCTACAATAGCGGTACTACTACAACCAAGGCCACGTGATGGCGGAATCAGGGTTTCTGAAGTTATATGACCATATTGTATTGGTTCTTGTGCTTTAGCAAATACTTGTTCAATAGCTATGCCGATGAGATTCTTTTTAGGATCTTCTTTTTCTAATAAATCAGCGCCATATCCCATGAAATGTATAGCTAAAAGATGTAGCATTTGCATCAGGTGTAAATTCAAAAATATTATATAGATTTAATGCTAGTCCAAGGCAATCAAAACCTGGTCCGCAATTGGCACTTGTAGCAGGCACTTGTACACGAATTGTTGTCATAATATTACGCTTCCATAATTCTGATTACACTACATACATCTTTCACAGATCGCAAGCTGTTAAAAGAATCAATTAAATTTAAAATATAGGAATGTGGACATTTAGAAGTCACAATAGCAAGTACTGCTGTTTCAGGATCTTTATTTCGTTGAACGATTGAAAGAACAGAGATTTTTTGCTCTGCTAATTTTGTAGCAATCTTTTGCAAGAACACCAGTTTTATTATCAACAGCTAACCGCATATAGTAACTGGATTGTATTTTACCTGGGGAATAAATATTCTTTTGGTCAAAGTAGAATGGTTTAAAACGTCCTGTAGATTCAAAAGCTACGTTTTTAGCTACTTCCATAATATCGCTAACAACGGAGCTGCCTGTTGGTAAACTACCGGCGCCACGTCCATAGAACATGGCATCATCAATGCCATTACCCTTGATATAAATTGCATTGTACGAGCCGCGTACAGATGCAAGTGGATGTGTTAATGGTACGAAAGCAGGGTATACATTGAGAGATAAACCCTTTGACGATTCTTTTGCAATGCCAATAAGTTTAATATTGTATCCGAATTCCTTACCAAAGGAAATATCTTCTGTATCAATTTTAGTAATACCTTCTACAGTTACATCCTCGAAGAATATACGACGGTTAAAGCTAATGGATGCTAAAATAGCAAGTTTACGAGCTGCATCTAAACCTTCTACATCGGCAGTTGGATCAGCTTCTGCATAGCCTAAATCTTGAGCCTCTTTTAATACATCCCCGTAGCTTAATCCTTCATCTGTCATTTTAGATAAAATAAAGTTTGTTGTACCATTCATGATACCAACAAGTTCAGTAATGCGATTACCGCCAAGGGAATCGTATAATGTTCTAATAATTGGAATGCCACCTAATACAGAGGCTTCAAAACGTAAATCTACGTGGTTTTTATACGCTAAGTCAAATAAATATGGGCCTGCTTCTGCTAATAAATCCTTATTGGCTGTAACAACACTTTTTCCATGTTTTAAAGCTGCTTCAACACAATCTTTCGCAAATGTTGTGCCCCCCATTAATTCAACGACAATAGCAATCGATTCATCATTAAGAACATCATCAATGTTAGTCACGTATTGTGCAGTGCTTGGTAGTGTAATATTTGTGTATTTATCTGGGCTGCGAACAAATATTTTTGAAATCTCGATAGTTACACCGCTTCTGTTAGTAATCAAATCGACATTATCTTGTAATAAATTAAAATGTTCCTTGGGAAACAGTACCAAATCCTAATAAGGCTATTTTAACGGTCTTCATAATGGTCCTACTCTCTTCTGACTGGTCAATATAATATTTATATTATGCTTGACCTAAAATTTCTACTTTAATAATTCCTTTCATATTGCGAATATCATGTAATAATTCCTCTAAGGAACCTTGCAAGTTTTTGGTTTCGAAAGAAATACTACTATTAGCAATACCCTGTAATGGAATATCTTGATTTATGGTCAAGATACTTCCGTTTTTATCGGCTATTGCTTTTAAAACACTTGATAACATACCTGATTCATTGGACATTGAAACGGTAATGCTAACAATTTTTCCTTGAGCAATCTCAAAAAATGGAAATACATAATCTTTATATTTATAATAAGCAGATCGACTTAAATCCATTTTCTCAACAGCTTCATTTATGGTTTTTACTTCACCTAGTTTCAAAATCTCTTTTACTTTAATCGTTTTCTTAATCGCTTCTGGTAAAATATCTTCTTGAACTAAATAAAATTTGTCCTTTTTCGGTTTTGTCATACTAATTCTCCTTACATTAATTAGATGTTTCCTGAGCAACAAACTGACGTCCATATAAAGTTAATACTGCATACATACCTATAAAAAATGGTACATATTCTGCCATCACACGCCACGCCACAGCTATAATACCTACAGTGCCACTCGGTACGAATGGTGCAAAAAGTAAAATGAATAATCCTTCAGCAATACCTGTTCCCCCTGGAGTGGGTGCAAAATAAAGTATTAAATTTAACAATATCATTCTATCTAATATCGTAATAATTGGTACATCATTAGTAAAAGCAAACATCAATGCCGGTGCTATACAGTATAAGCATAATAAACTTAATCCTGATTCGATAAATACAATAAAGGATTGAGTAGGTTTTTTATACAATAATGCAAGCCCTTGATTTAGTGTTTCTAATTTCGCCAACCAATCTTTGGTCTTATGTGCCTTAAAACGTTGTGCTAGATTATATACGAATTTCCTCATATATACCGTTTGTAAAAGATATGTTCCTAATAAGGTGGCCATGACGGCCAAGAAGGAAAATAGTAATAACATATCTCTTGAAATATATGGTATTTCTATGGAGTCATATAAAAACACAATCGGTAACATGATGACTAAAAACATGATTGAAAAAACCGTACGTATCAATACGATTGGAGTTCCCTTACTTATCGGGACATCATAGCTTCTTTAATACGAGTACTTGAGCCACAGCTCCACCACTGGCACCTGGTGTGAGCATAGCCATAAAATAGTTGCTAAATATAACCCGAAGTACAGCTTTTATTGATAAATGATAACCGCCAATTTTTACAAGGCGCTGCAATCTTAATCCATCAAAATACATCCCTAAAGCAAGTGCAATAATGGCAAGCAACAAAGATTCACCATTAAAAGTTGTTATTGTTTTTAGGGCTTCTAAATCGATAGTATAATAAATGATTCCTAAAGATACGGCAAAAAGTAGGACAAACATAAATATGCCGCGTCTCATCATCTTACTCATAACAAATCCCCATAATTAATGAGTTCTATATTATGTTGTGAAATATATCTACGTACATTTTCGGATGTCATAGCAGATAATTCATCTTGCCAATGATAACCCCAATTATATTGATTTCTTAAAATTTCATCACTAATGCCTGGATGCGTCATAATTTCATGGGCCCCAGATAGAGAGCTAACTTGTTTTAAAATCGATAATAATTCTGTTTCTCCTAAAGCACCACCATTAATCATGCCCCAGAAGTATTGTGTAAAGTAAATCCCCTTGTCGCGAATGCTAGGCAATGCTTGAGCAGCCACGGTGCTCAAACCACATTTCCCCATAATACGAACAGGATTATGCACGCCATTTAAAAATGTTATTTTTTCATTTGGCACCCGTATAGCTTTAATTTTATATCGCATAGCCTGTTCTAAAACTATAGGTAGAATACTAGGTAATACATGCATATGTTGGTGTCCATCAATATGAGTTACGTTTACACCAGATTCCATAATTTTTAGAAACTTGCTTTGTAATCTCTGTTCTCACTTCATCATAATTAATAGAGCCACTATATATGCGCTTCATAAACTCTATATAATTATCAACAAAAACACCTTCGTTTGTTACAAGACTAGGAATTTCACTAGGATCACTTACAGGAGCGATTCCTCCCACCAAAGCAATGTGAATACCTATACCCAACTTTGGATATTCCTTTTGCCATATCTACTGCTTCATTAAAAGCAGCACCACTTGCCAATATAGATGTGCTTGTAATAGCACCTTTAGTATGCCCTACGATAATACCTTCATTTATAGCTGAATGAAGGCCAAAATCGTCAGCATTTATAATTAATTTTGACATATGCGTGCCTCTTTATTCGTAAAAACGGAAAAACAATGTTCACTCAGAAAAAGATATATGTTATTTTTAACAAATACAGGTATATAAAAATCAATACAAAAATAGTAATACTTGTATACTGAAACGGACTTTTTATATCGTTTTCACATAATTTATATACCCTTCTATCATAGATAATCATATTTTATACTACTATAGAAAATTATATACCCTGTCATCAAAAATGATCGATGACAGGGTATCGTTATAATATATATTAAATTTGTTCTCTTACTTTATACATACATAGGGCGGCCGCAATTGATACGTTTAAAGATTCTATATCACCATACATGGGAATTGTAATAGCCTGATCACACATTTCAATAATTTCTCTAGACACTCCATTTCCTTCATTACCGAGTATAATCATGGTTCGTTTAGGATATGAAATGGTATGATAAGGTTTTGCATTTTCTAGTGAGGTAACATAGGTTTTTATCGTATTATCCTTTATGAAATCATAAAATTCAGATAATGTGACATCTTCAAAAATCGGAATATTACAAAGCGCACTCATCGTACTACGTACGCATTTTTCGTTATAAGGATCTACGGTTCCTTTTAACAAGAATATACCTTTTGCACCAGCAGCCACCGCTGTACGAATTATGGTACCTAAGTTTCCCGGATCCTGTACACCATCTAGTGCGACATATAATCCATCCTCTACTATCAATGAATGCAAATCATTAACACATTTTTTCGCTATACCTAGTATACCCTGTCCGTTTACAGAGTGCTCAATTTTATCAAATATTGGATCTTGTACTACATAGACGGAAGAAACAGTAAAACCTTTTTGCACTAGTGGTTCCAATTCACTTCGCTTTGATTCTCTAATTAAAATAGAGCGCAAAAAGTCTTTTTTTCCTATATCCGTTACAGCACGAATTCCTTCCACCGTATATTCACCAAATTTTTGCCGATATTTTCGCTGTTGTAAACTGATAATATGTTTTATAGTCTTATTGTCTTTCGATTGAATATAATCTATTTTTGGTGATTCCATAACTCGTAAAAATCCCCCTTATGTTGCATAAGCTCATCAAATGTTCCATCTTCCACAATCTTACCATAAGAAAGAACTAGAATTCTATTTGCTTTTTGTACAGTTGATAAACGATGTGCTACATTTATAATTGTTTTTTCACCACGTATAGTTTCAATACTTTCTTGAATTTGTGATTCCGTATGACTATCGATATTTGCCGTTGCTTCATCAAGCAATAAAATCGGTCTATTTAAAATCAACGTTCTTGCAAAGGCTAATAATTGCTTTTGGCCATCTGATAATAGCGATCCCAAATATCCTACTGATGTTTGATATCCATCTGGCAAAGATTCAATCATATCGTGTAATTTGACCTTTTTAGTAGCGTCTATAATAGTGTCCATAGAGATAGAGGAATCATATAAATTAAGATTATCTTGAATCGCACCTTTAAATAAGTATGCATTTTGAAATACATAGCCCATAATATTTCTAATCATTGAAGAATCATATTGGCTAATATCATGACCATTAATATAAATGTTGCCTTTTGTAGGGCGCAATATGCCCATCAATAATGAAAGTAATGTTGATTTTCCACTACCAGATAGTCCTACAATACCAAGATACTCCCCTTTTTTTACTGTAAAAGAAATGTTATTCAAAGCATATACATCACTGTTATCATAGGAGTAATACACATCTTTTAATTCAATGGTATCAATCGTTTTAAATTCATCGGGAACAGTTGTTATCAACTCACGCTTTGGTTCATCTAAAATAGGAATCAATCGTTCTGCACCGGCCAATGCACTTTGCAAGGAATTATATTTATCAGCAATTTCTTTCATAGGTTGAAAGAATCGATCCATATATTGTATAAATGCAAATACCGTGCCTGCATCTGCTACGGATTCTAATAGATTTGTCATTGTAAAAATAACAATAAGTGCTACAAAGAACAAACCATCTACGAGAGGTCTAAAAATAGAAAAATGTTGTAACCTCAAATATACCGGCTTTTAAAAACTCACGATTAACAGAATCGTACCGTTGTTCAATACTTCTTTCACCTAAATAAGTTTTTACAATTAATATGTAATTCAACAATTCTTTGATGCTCGAATTAGATGCTGCTACAGAAGAACGAACTTGTCTAAAAGCTTTTCTGGAAAATTTTTGATACACCCAGATAATAAACCCCATTATAGGAATCAACAAGGTCATAACAATTGCTAAGGGCACATTAATAGCATACATAAAAGCTAATATGCCCAAAATCATCAATGCACTGCTTATGAGTTTTAGCAATACATCTGTATATAATGTACGCAATGATTCTACGTCATTGGTAATACGGGTCACCCAATTACCTATAGGCAAAGACTGAAAATCTTCGGCGGATTTATGAAGAATTTTTTCAAATACCGTACTGCGTATATGAAAAATAATTTTCTGCCCAAATGTAGATAATAAATAGTTTTGTAAGAGAATAAAGACAACGCTGCCAACTATAGTTAATGCATATAGTCCAGCATAATGCTGAATAGTATTCAAATCTTTCATAGCAAAGCCTAAATCGATAGCTTGTTTAGAAAGATATGGACGTATAAGCGAGCATAATAGATTACTAATAAGGGCTATACTAGCCAAAATGAGTAGCCATAAATAAGGCCTAATATATTTTGTTAAATATGTAAATAGGCGCCAATCATTATACTTTAGTTTCATTATTGGGCCTCCTTATTTTGAGCTGTATACATCTGAAAATATAAACCGTTTTTACACATTAACTCATCATGTGTTCCAACTTCGCAAATTCTACCTTCATCAAATACAATGATACGATCCGCATGCTTGATTACCTCTAGTCGTTGAGATATACATAAAATGGTTTTATCCTTTGTAGATTGCAATACTTGTAACATTTTATCTACAGTTATGGCATCTAAAGCAGAGAAGCAATTATCTAATAATAAGTAAGGTGCATTTTTGTAAAATCCACGTGCAATATTGATGCGCTGTTTTTGACCACCTGATAAATCGCGCCCTTCCTCTGCTAATACGCTTAATGGATTCTCCAAATCCTTTCCTAAGTCACGATATAATTGAGCTTTTTTGGCTGCTTCAGCAACGGTAGTATGATTTTTATTTTCATAACCGAAGCTAATATTGTCAGCAATTGTTGAACTTAGTAGATATGACTGGGTTGGTACATAAGAAATCGAATTTCTAACAGTACCAATGGGCAGTGTCGTAATATCTTGATTATTAATATAAATAGTCTTTTGATGGTGCTTTTTGAAGCCCTAATAACAATTTGAAGAGTGTACTTTTACCAGAGCCAGGCTTACCCACTATACCTACAAACTCTCCTTTTTTGAAGGTAATATTAATTTGACGTAATGCAGGTGATTTAGATTCATCATAGATAAAATTTAAATATTTTATATCAATATCGCCTAAACCAAGTTGTTTACCATCAGTGTCATTACATTCTGCAGGTAGACTCATAAAATCAATAATTCGATCAAGGGAGGCCATCCCCTTTTGAACTATGGCTACTAATGAACCTAAAGAAATCAATGGGCCTATAATAAGCATAATAAAAGCATTGATTGTAACGAATTCACCGACAGTCATAAGGCCTTCTACGGCTAAAGTACCACATATATACATACTAATACTGATACATATAAATGGCGCAATCATAGTTAGAGGCGATAAAATAGCATCAAGAATAGCTACACTCATATTATCGGAATAATTTTTCTTGTTAATACGATTAAATAATCCTCCTATAATCGATTCTTTATTAAAAGCTCGAATAACATCCATGCCCTGGAATAGTTCTTGCCCAAATTCTGTCATGTCACTATATGTGGTTTGAGCCTGACGTTGTTTCTTTCGTAAACGCCGACCTAGTGTAAAAATTGAACCTAAAATAAAAATAATCGGTGTCATAATCTTTAAGGCTAAAATAAAATCTATTTTTTGAATTAATATGATAGAGCCCAATATAGAATATAAAATAATATCAACAACGATCATAACACCTAAACCTAGGGCAACGCGTAATGATGTAACATCATTTGTCATTAAAGCCATTACCTTACCAGGTCCGTTAACATCATAATATGTAGTAGGAATTTCTAAAGCACGAGCACATAATTTTTGGCGGAATAAATACTCCATGCGTCGGATAGATCCTAATAATGTTCTACGTGATATAACTTTCAATACAGTAATAATGATTAATAAACCAATGAAATACAATATATAAAGAGTTAAGCCCTCTTTATTATGACTCAATGTATCGATGGCACTACCAATTAATTGTGGTACGATTAAAAAAGCTACATCGATTGCGATTAGCATAGTTAATCCGATGAGATAATATATACCTTCACGACGAAAAAATTCCTTGAAAATTGCATATGGATTCATCGACTACCTCCTGTTTTCTTTCTATCGTACCATTTACTACATAATTCTTCTACCTAAAACATTAAACTGAACTATATCCAAAATTAATAACAAACTATATCGAAAAAATTAGTTTACTAAAATGGATAGAAATGGTATACTAACCATAGAAACATTGTTTAATCTATTTAGTATATAAACTCTTAGGAGGAATGAAACATGGAAAAACGTACTGGTGTTGTAACATTTGCAGGTAACCCTATTACATTGGTAGGCCCAGAAATTAAAGTAGGTCAACAAGCACCTGATTTCACAGTATTATCTAATGATTTACAACCTAAAACTTTGAAAGATTATGAAGGTAAAGTAAGGTAATTTCCGTAGTACCTTCTCTTGATACTGGCGTATGTGATGCACAAACTCGTTGGTTCAACCAAGATGCAACAGGTTTATCTGATGATGTTGTAGTATTGACAATTTCTATGGACCTTCCATTTGCTCAAAAACGTTGGTGCGGTGCTGCAGGCGTAGATAAAGTAGAAACATTGTCTGACCACAAAGATGCTTCTTTCGGTACAAACTATGGTTTCTTAATCGAAGAATTACGTCTATTATCCCGTGGTGTTGTAGTTATCAATAAAGATAACAAAGTAACATATGTTGAATATGTTCCTGAAGTAACTCAAGCTGTTAATTTTGACGCAGCATTAGAAGCAATTAAAGCTGATATCTAATATTGCCTACTTATTAAGGTCGTACATCGTACGGCCTTTTTCTATTCATGGGAGTTATGTATGTGGATTAAATTTTCAAAACTATTGTTAACTATAAAAAATATCGCCCTTCTCGGCGTTGGTGTAGCCCTGTGTATCGCTTTAGTTAATTCACTTATTAATTTAGGTGTTATTACATGGGCCAATATTAATGATGAAAGCACATATTACAATCTTATTGAAGAATTAATTACCTTCTTCCTCTATTTCGAGTTTATTGCGTTGATTGTAAAGTACTTTAAAAATAACTTTCACTTTCCTCTCGACTTTTTCCTATATATTGGTATTACGGCCATTGTTCGATCAGTAATTATTGCCCATGATACAGCCTTTGACATCCTCATATGGGCTATCTCTATTTTTGTGCTCGTATGTAGTTTAGTATTGGTAAAAAAATATATTGGTCACGATGAATAATATAATTATTTATGATTCTATAATACTCAAAAAGGTCCTACCGATTTTCGGTAGGACCTTTTTCCATATCCAAAGGATTAGAAAATGTTTTTGCTGTAATTGGCGTATTTAGCTTCTAATTCTTCCATTTTGTCATTCATTTCGATTTGTAATGCAGATGCAGTATCATAATCTTCAGATTGTAAAGCTTCTACAATACGTGTGAATAAGGATTTGCGATCATCGCTATCTTTTGCAAGATAGAAACGTAAGTCATTAACTTCTGCAAAGCGTTTGTCATCAATGCTATTGCGGCTATCTGTGTGAATGGAAACCATTTTACGTACTGTATCCATATTATCAGGAATGATACGATGAGCCAATACGAGTTTCCAACGTTTCAAAATGGATGCAATGAAGGAATCCATTAAGTCATGAGCAAATGCATCACCTTGTGCCAATGTATTTACAAGTTCAGGATTATTTTTATAACCTTTAATGTTTTCCCATACTGTTGCAGGCGCTACGCCGAACATTTGATTACGTTCTTCTTGAGTGTAGTCTTCGAATACATCTTTTTCAGAACGGAATGCACGTTCTTTAGGTAAGTAATCTGCATCTTGACCAGCTTCTTTGGAAAGTTCTGCTTCCAATTGTGCTTGCGTTTTACCACTTGTAATGGCATATTTCATGCCATCAAATGCAGAGATGAAAATCAATGCTAATGCAGTGTATGTATTTGTATAAGGGTTTGGAGAACGCAATTCAAACGTGTAGCCATAGGATTGTCGATATCGCGAATCAAACCGCAAAGGATTGTACGGTTACGGCTAGGTTCAGAAGGATCATTACCTAAGGAAGTTACGATACAAACTGGAGCTTCGAATCCAGGTTTCAAACGATTCAAGGAATCTGTTGTAGAGCTGATGAATGGGTTAATAGCTTCATAGTGTTTCAATAGACCCATGATTGCACCAATACCCAATGAGCTAGCAGATTCTTTTTTCATATCTTCTGGGCTGAACAAGTTAACAAGTTTGCCAGATTTTAATTTTGCCATTACGCCAAAGTGAGTATGTTCACCAGAACCAGCAACACCGATAATTGGTTTTGCATTGAATGTTACATCAAGACCATTTTCACGGAATACTTCACGAACGATAATACGAGCTTGTAATTCGTTATCTGCTGTTTGTAATGGGTTACCAGAGAATTTCCAGTCGATTTCCAATTGTTCCAATACAACGGATTCATGACCATCTTCATCAAGTTTAGCTTTTACACCACCAACTTCTTTATGGCCCATTTCAGCTACCATACCGTATTTATCAAGACGTTCTACGGCTTGTTCTAATGCAGTACGAACAGTGCCGTGTGTACGTTGCCAGTATTGTTCTTGCAAACGTTGAGAAACGGATAATTCTTTTTTAGTAACTGTTTTAGAAGGTGTTTTTACCCAGAATTCTAATTCAGTAGCAGATGTGAAAACAATATCTACTACATCATCAGCTTTCACATGAGGCATACCAGGTACACCTTTTTCTTTGATCAAGGATAACAATTCTGCACGAACATAGTCACAGCTGCGTTTCAAAATAGAACGAGAATCTACATAGCGGTAATTATGCATCAAGAATGCAGGAATACGAAGTGTACCAGTTGGCAAACCTGTTGCTTCATCAATGTTTTCGTAGTTATAATCAACAAACCAGTTTACACTTGGGTCGCCCCACATATCAACACGAGCATTGTTCAATGTAGCGATATTTGTCAATACTACAGAGGAACCATCAGTTTGAACAGCACGGCCTTCAAAGAATGCTTCATAATCATCAAAGAATGCAGCCATTGGGATTTTTCATCTGTATCATTACCAGCTAAGTCGATACCTACTAAAGATACGAATTTAATTTCTGGATGTTGTTCTAATAGAGATAAAACACCTTCTTTACCATATTGACCTGCAGGAATGTAATACAATAATTCTTTTGTAGCCATATTTGTTCCTCCTAAACTATAAAAAAAGACTCCAACAATATAGATATACAAACTGCATACCTATCCAGTGGAGTCTTCATTGACTAATTATTTTCTTGAGTACATATTACCATAGTGAGAAAATTCTTGTCAATAAATTTCTATAGAATTTTACCAGAATATTAACCTAGTAATTCTTTTACGATGGTATTTACTAATTTACCATCTGCACGGCCTTTAGTATGTGGCATAACATGTTTCATAACGTTACCCATATTTACATTATCTCCGCACTCAGCAATGGCTTTTTTTACAACATCGCGAATTTCACCTTCTGTCATTTGCGCTGGCATATATTTTTGAAGAATAGCTATTTCTTCCTTAACATGACTAATTAGATCTTCACGACCTGCCTTTTCAAATTCTGTAAGAGAATCTTGGCGTGTTTTCATTTCTTTAGCTAAAATGCCTAATACACCATTATCATCAAGTTCAATTTTATCATTTATTTCTGTATTTAATGGCACTATTGACCATACGAATAACAGATAAAGCTATTTTGCCTTCTTCTCGAGCCTTCATAGCAGCTTTCATATCTTCTTTTAATTGATCTTTTAAACTCATGGGAACCTCCTATATGACTCAATCATTAAATACATATTAGCACCTTAGAAACTAATATATAAAGAAACCCTAATTCTGGATTTCATGAAGCCATGAAAAGGCAGAATTAGGGTAATCATCTTATGCTCTGAATTTGCGTTTTCTTGCTGCTTCAGATTTTTTTCTTTCTTTTTACGCTTGGTTTTTTTCGTAGTGTTCGCGTTTTTCTTACTTCAGACAAAAACACCTGCTTTTTTTGGCAGGAGCGTTTGAATCGACGAAGAGCACTTTCAAGCGTTTCGTTTTTTTACCGACTTTAATTTCAGACATCTATATCCCTCCCTCCAAAAATTAATCTCAGGGAAGTGCTGATAATTTTATTTACGCACATATACATATTATATGTAGAACACTAGGTTCTGTCAATATATACCGCTACATTTTTATAGGAATTTTATTACAAATCAATATTTTTTTGATGTCTTACTACTTCAAAAATTAATAATTTCCTATTACAAGCTATTACGCTTCAGGCCAACCCATTTCTTCGCCACCTAATAGATGAGCATGCATATGGAATACACTTTGACCAGCTTTTTGCGCCAGTATTAAAAAAATCAATCGATAGCCATCCTTAGAAATACCAAGTTCTTTTTGCCACATCACGAACAAATGGTAATAAACCTTCAACATAGTCTTCATTCTTCTCTGTAATATGAGCAATATTAGCAACATGATTTTTTTAGGAACAATAAGTACATGAACTTTTTTTACAGGTTCAATATCATAAAAAGCATAGAATTTATCGTTTTCTAATACTTTTTTTTGATGGAATTTCGCCATTAATAATTTTACAAAAAAATGCAGTCGCTCATGGGGACCTCCTCTATCTTATTCAATGATTACAAAATCTTTTTCAACAGCCACCACAGTACCGCCTATGAGATCACCTATAGAGTGTTGACCATCTGATTTAACTCTACCATGAATATATTCATTTGTTAAGCCTGTATAATATCCATTTTCCTCTTTTTCAATGAGGATTTCACCAGATTTACCTATACGAGATGTTGCATACGCATGTAAACCTTTTTCGCTTAGATCATTTAAAAGTGCTACGCGAGCCTTCTTAACGGCTTCTGGTACTTGATTTGGCATTGTTGCAGCCGGTGTACCTTCACGAATAGAATATGGAAATGCATGAATATGAGTAAAGCCAATTTCTTTTACCGTATTCATTGTTTCATCAAAGTCTTCATCCGTTTCTTGTGGAAATCCTGCAATGATATCAGTAGTAATTGATAAATCTGGGATGCGATTTCTTAAATTCTTAATCAAATCTTTATATTCTTGAAGCGTATAATGACGTTTCATCAATGTTAGAACATGATCTGACCCCGCTTGTAGAGGTAAATGTAAATGTGGACATACGCGCTTATCCGTAGCCATTAATTCTATGAGTTCATCCGATACTTCAACAGACTCAATAGATCCAAAACGTATGCGATGTAAATTTGGAATTTCTAAGAGGGCTTTTACCACATCTGCTAGCGTAGGTCTTCCTGGTAATTCAACGCCATAGTTTCCAAGGTGAATCCCGGTTAAAACGATCTCATGAAATCCATGTTCTACTAAACGTTTCGCTTCATTTACAATATCATCCACTTTACGGGACTTTAGTTTCCCACGCGTATAAGGAATGATACAAAATGCACAATAATTATTACAACCTTCTTGAATTTTCATGAAGGCTCTCGATTTATCAGATTCATTACCAAATAATGGCATCTCTTCAAAATTAGACTCTTTCATGATATCGCGAACAGCATTAATTTGACGTTCTGTTGTTTCGAGTTGTTCAACAAGTTCAACAATTTTTGAGCGATTGTTTGTGCCAATAACTAGATTAACGCCATCAATGGCAGCAATTGCATCAGGATCAAGTTGTGCATAACAACCTGTAACGATAACATAAGCATCTTGATTTTGACGTTTAGCTTTACGAATTAATTGACGAGACTTTTTCTCCCCCATATTCGTAACAGAACATGTATTAATAACGTAAATATCAGCCTTAGAATCAAAATCAACAGCTTCATAATCATGTTGTAAAAATAACCCCTTCATAGCATCCGTATCATACTGATTGACACGACACCCTAGAGTTGTAAAGGCAACGGTTTTCATTGCACCTCCCATTTCTTTATATAGATATCATATAGCATATGTATATAGTATTTTATAATTCTAATTCATAGTGAACCATCGATAATGCAGCAATCGCAGCCGTTTCGGCACGTAATATAGTATGACCTAATGTAACTGATTGTCCACCACATTCTATAATATCATTGATTTCTTTCTCTTGAAAGCCCCCCTTCAGGGCCAATACAAATTAAGATATCCCTATTAGTTGAATCACTATTAATAGCCTTTAAAGCATCTTTTATGGTATAGCCCGCTTCATTTTCATAAGCAACTAATTTTAAACATTCAGATTCGATGTCTAATACATTAGAAAGGGGCTCATCCACAACAAGCGTAGGTAGCTGTGTGCGCCCGCATTGTTGAGAAGCTTCCAACATAATCTTTTCCCAACGACTATATTTTGACTGTAATTTTTTTGCATCGTACTTAGCAACACAGTTCGAAGTAGGTACAAGATATACGGTATCAACATTAAGCTCTGTAGCTTTTTGTAAAACCCATTCTAATTTTTCACCTTTTAAATAAGATTGTACTAATATGGTTCTATGCATAGATGTAGGAGAATCAATGTATTCTATAAGACTAGCTTGTGCTAAGCCATTTATCTCATCATTAATCTGATAGATACCACAACGGTTATCGCTACCTGTGACAGTAATTGGTTTCTCTATATTATGGCGAAATACATGTAATATATGATGAGTCACATCTTTAGGTAATACAATAGATTCATCTAATGGTGTAGGAATAAATATCTTTTTCATCGTTTCCAGCGCAAATGTATGCCAAGGTCCAGCAATGCGCTCCTCAATAATATGCCACTCTTTATTAATATAAGGCATAATCTCATCATACCGATCATCAATAATACCACTAATGATGAGAATACCTTTATCATCAAGTTTTCTACCAATTTGTGGCAATAAAATTTTTAAAGGATCTACTGTTAAATTCGCTAAAATCAATTGAGCGGTTCCCTTAAAATCAGTATCCAAATTACCACAAATGATATCAGCTACGACATGATTATTATCACAATTAATTCTTGCCTGTTTAGCTGCATATTCTTCTATATCGATACCTACAAGATGTTTTATACCCAAATGAGCAGCTACTAACAACAGAATACCTGTCCCAGTCCCAATATCTAAACAAGTAACAGAATCTAAATTCATGGATTTACTATAGGCCTGTAAAAGTTCTGCACAAGTTCTCGTAGTTTCATGAGAACCAGTACCAAATGATATATCTGAATCGATTTCGATAATAGTTTTATTCTGTTCATTATCATATTCTTGCCATGCAGGTTTGATTATTAAATTAGGTAGTATTTCTGTAGGTTCTATATACTGTTGCCAAGAATTGAGCCACGTAGATTCATCTAATATATGTGCATCTATTGATGTGATTTCGATATTGCTTTCGTTAAGACGCCCCTTTATATCAGACACAATCGTGTTAGGATCTAATGATGCATCAGCATAAAGCGTTAATTGTACTAAATTCGGTTGATTATCTACATCTTCTTCTATAATTCCATTGTCTGCATAATCGCCAAAAAGAGTAGTCACCTCATCGGTGGCTACTCTTTCGCAGACAATAGATATTTCTATCCATTGCATAAATGCTCCTTTACTATTGATGCGCAGGAACAAACCATTCACGCATCAGAGCTGTTCATTTAGTTAAACGATCCTTGATTTTCTCGAATAAACTCTTACTAACTTGTAAGTTATTCACATCTTCATTGCCTTCTTTGGCAAACCGAAGTAATAATTCACGTTGTGTTTCAGTTAATTTTTTAGGTGTTTGAACTGTAACGACTACGTGTTGATCACCACGTTGTTTTGGATTGCGTAAATAAGGAATACCTTTGCCCTTAAGTCTGAATGCAGTTCCCGTTTGAGTGCCTTCTGGGATTTTCAATTCTACTTTACCATCTAAGGTATTCACTTGTATAGTTGCTCCTAATGCAGCTTGTGCAAAGCTAATAGTAACACGACTGATAACATCATTGCCATTTCGTTCAAATTCTTTGTGAGGGCGTACGTAAATATAAACGTATAAGTCGCCTTTTGGACCACCTAATATACCCGGTTCACCTTCATTGGAAACGCGTAGACGAGATCCGTTATCTACACCAGCTGGAATCTTAATATCGATTTTTCGTTTTACTAAGATTTCACCAGATCCACGACATTTGGAACATGGTTTTTCAATGACCTTACCAGAGCCATGACAACGAGAACAAGTACGAGCAGATTGCATACGACCAAATGGTGTATTTTGAATAACAACCTCTTGACCAGAGCCATGACAATTAGGACATGTATCAACTTTAGATCCAGGTTCACCGCCGGTACCGTGACAATGATTACATTCTTCATGACGTTGAATATTGATTGCCATTGATTTACCAAAGGCAGCATCCTCAAAGGATATATCTATGTCTTCACGAAGATCATTGCCTTTGAGGACCATGTTGTTGGTGTCCACCACCAAACATGCCACCAAAGAAATCACCAAAGATATCACTGAAGCCACCAGCTTGACCACCGAAACCGCCAAAGCCACCTTGGAAACCACCGGCGCCAGCGCCGCCTCCTTGTTTGAAGGCGTCGTGGCCGAATTGGTCATATTGAGCTTTTTTAGTTTCATCAGACAATACTTCGTAAGCTTCGTTAGCTTCTTTAAACTTTGCTTCTGCTTCCTTTGGATTATCTTTATTTACATCTGGATGGTATTGGCGAGCCTTTTTACGGAAGGCTTTTTTAATTTCATCTTGGGTTGCATTTTTGCTGACCCCTAAGATGTCATAATAATCTCGTGCCATTAGTTACCAACCCTTCTTATTTCTTATCGTCATCAACTACAGTGTAATCAGCATCAACTACATTATCGTCAGCTTTTGTTTGTTCACCTTGTTTAGCATCACCAGCAGCTTGTTGTGCTTGTTGAGCAGCAGCATACATTTGTTCAGCTAATTTGTGCAAAGGTTGTTCCAAAGCTTCACTATCTTTTTTAATATCTTCAATGTTGCCAGCTTCGATGGATTTTTTCAATTTATCCTTAGCTTCTTCAACTTCTTTCAACAATGCAGCATCGCCATTACCTTCAAGATCTTTCAAAGCTTTTTCAGCTTGGTATACTAAGGAATCTGCATTATTTTTAACATCTAATTCTTCTTTTCTAGCTTTATCTTCTGCTGCATGAGCTTCTGCTTCTTTAACCATGCGTTCAATTTCGTCTTCTTTCAAGCCGCTAGAAGAAGTAATTGTAATTTTTTGTTCTTTTTGAGTACCCAAATCTTTAGCTTTTACATGTACGATACCATTAGCATCGATGTCGAAAGTTACTTCGATTTGAGGAACCCCACGAGGAGCTGCTGGGATACCATCCAAGTTGAAACGACCCAATGTTTTATTATCTGCTGCGAAATTCACGTTCACCTTGCAACACATGGATATCTACAGATGGTTGGTTATCAGCTGCAGTGGAGAATACTTGAGATTTAGATGTAGGAATTGTAGTGTTACGATCAATGATACGAGTAAATACACCGCCCATTGTTTCGATACCAAGAGACAATGGAGTTACGTCAAGTAACAATACATCTTTAACTTCACCTACTAATACACCACCTTGAATAGCAGCACCGATAGCTACGCATTCATCTGGGTTAACGTTTTTAGTTGGTTCTTTACCCAATACTTTTTTAATAGCTTCTTGTACAGCTGGGATACGGCTAGAACCACCAACTAACAACACTTTATCGATATCAGATGCAGATAAGCCAGCATCGTTCATAGCTTTACGAGTAGGTTCAATAGTAGCTTGTACCAAATCAGCAGTTAACTCTTCAAATTTAGCACGAGTCAATGTTACATCCAAATGTTTAGGACCAGTAGCATCAGCTGTGATGAATGGCAAATTGATGTTTGTGCTAGCTACGCCAGACAATTCAATTTTAGCTTTTTCAGCAGCTTCTTTTAAACGTTGGTCAGCTAATTTATCATTGGATAAATCGATACCAGTTTCTTTTTGAATTCTTCAATAAGATAGTTCATGATACGTTGGTCGAAATCATCGCCGCCAAGATGGTTATTACCAGATGTCGCCAATACTTCGAATACGCCATCACCAAGTTCAAGAATGGAAACGTCGAATGTACCACCGCCAAGGTCAAATACAAGAACTTTACCATCTTCGTCTTTATCTACACCATATGCAAGAGCAGCAGCTGTAGGTTCATTGATGATACGAAGTACTTCAAGACCTGCAATAGAACCAGCATCTTTAGTAGCTTGACGTTGAGCATCTGTAAAGTATGCTGGAACAGTAATAACAGCTTGTTTTACAGGTTCGCCCAAATAAGCTTCTGCGTCAGCTTTAATTTTTTGAAGAATCATTGCAGAAATTTCTTGAGGTGTATAAGATTTACCTTCTACAGTTACTTTGTAGTCAGAACCCATATGACGTTTAATAGAAATAATTGTGTTTTCTGGATTGGATACAGCTTGACGTTTAGCCAATTGACCAACTAAACGTTCGCCATTTTTCGCAAACCAACTACGGAAGGAGTTGTACGTGCACCTTCTTGGTTTGTAATAACCGTAGGTTCGCCGCCTTCCATAACAGCAACACAAGAGTTTGTAGTCCCTAAATCAATACCAATTACCTTTGCCATAATATATGACCTCCTAATACTTATAATCTATTCAACAACCTTAACCATTGCTGGTCGAATACAACGACCATCCACAGTATAGCCAGTTTGCAGTACTTCACATACCGTATCAGATTCATATTCATCTGATGGTACGCGCATAATTGCTTGATGGAAATTTGGATCAAATGGTTTACCAACTGCATCGATAACAGCTAAACCATGCTTAGACAACATAGCCATCAAGTTTTGATGAATCATGATAAATCCATCAAGGAATACCTTTGTATCCCCTTCTGCAGGAGCTTGTACAGCTCGCTCAAAATTATCTAATACAGGTAGCAAATCTTTTAGGACATCGCCCTTAACAAAGCCTGCCAACTGTTCTTTTTCTTGATTAGTACGGCGTTTAAAATTTTCAAAATCCGCTTGTAAGCGTTTATAACGATTATCAAAATCGGCTTTTAATTCTTCTAACACCTCACTTGCATCAACTACAGACTCTTCAGCATTTTGCGCTTCCGATTGTTCTTTCGTTGCTTCTGTAGGCTCAGAGATTTCTTCGTCTACCACATCTTGTTTAATTTTTTCTTCAGACATGCCTTATCCTTTCTATGTTTGATTCCTTGCCATCGTTTCCATTAAATGTTTCATATAGGAAAGCATATTAATAATTCGACTATATTCCATTCGCGTAGGGCCCAATATAGCCAATGTACCAAGTTGATTATTATCTTGAGAAAAATCAGTTTGAATAAGACTCATATCACTTAATGCTTCCGTTTGATTTTCTGAACCAATCTTAATCTTAATTGGTTTGTTTGAATTATCTTGCAATATGTGACCTAATTCTTGTTGTTCTTCTAATAATGAAAGTACAGGCTGTACCTTTTCAACCGTTTTAAATTCCGGTTGTCGTAACAACTCAGTAGTACCAACGGAATAAAATAAACGTCGCTTTGTGATGGCCCTTAATAAGGTTTCTCCGATTTGTAATGATACGGATTTTGAACCGTCTATGTGTGCGATAATTGCACTTATTTGAGCCGATGTAATATCACGTAAAAGCTTATTTGAACGGCATTGCTAAATTGTATAGCTAATCGTTGTAATTCATCAGCTTTCACTGGTGATGTAAAATACATCAATTCATTATCAAGTGCACCGGTTGCAGTTATTACAACCATAACAGCTTGGTGAGCATCAAGAGGTAAAATATGTATATATTTTAACATTGCTTGATCATGTCCAGGGGCTAATAATAAGCTCATACTATGACTGATTTGAGAAACTAATCGAGCCATATGTAATAACATTTCATTGCCAGAAAGCTGCGGATCATTCCATATAGAATGGATTTGTTTCACATCCTCATTCTCCACTGGACCTTGATGCATCATAGAATCAACGTATAAGCGATAGCCTTTTGACGATGGTATTCTACCAGCTGATGTATGAGGTTTTTCTAAATAGCCTAAGTCCTCAAGATCAGCCATTTCGTTTCGCACCGTGGCAGGACTAATACCTAAGTTATAATTTTTAGCAATCGTCCTAGAACCAACAGGCTCAGCAGATTTTACATAATCCTCTATAATCGCTCGTAAGATGCGTTGTTTTCTTTCATCCATAATGACACCTCACTTGTTAGCACTCAAAATATTCGAGTGCTAATCGCATGTATAATATTACCATACCAAAATAAAATGTCAAGTAAAATTATCCTTAAAAACCTAATAAAATCAAGTTTAGTCAAAAAGACAATGTGATTTCACAGAATAATAGGTCAAAAAGACAACCAAATAGATATGGAAAAATAGTCAAAAAGACAAGGCCTATCTATATTTATAAGGTTTTATAGAAATATAAATAGCTCCTAGTCAATTTATCACTAGGAGCTATTGTTAAATTATAAAGTTTTATTTTCTAATGGATTGCCAAGACGTTCTAACAATTTCCCCATCCGTTCTTTTGGTTCCCCATTTTCTGCATACCAATCGATCAGTATATCAGCAGCCTTCTTTGCTTGTTCAACAGATAATTTACGCATTAGTATTTTCCCTGCTTCAGGGCGCATACCAGTATTACCACCTACGGCGAGCATAAATCCTTGAGATGTACCAATAAAGGCAATATCTTTAACCATAGAATCAGGACAATTACGACCACAACCACTAATTCCTATTTTACATTGTGACTTGTTTTACGACCATAATGTTTACGTTCTATATAATCTGCTAATTCAGCAGTCTCCATCTGACCGTTTTTACATTTTCCTTTACCTACACAGGCAATTAACGAATTGACACCTCTATGAATAACCGTAGTAACCCCATCAGGTAACTCAGCAATCAAATGCCTCTTTATCATCCTTATCAATACCTGTAATTTGTATACCAGTCACCACATGTCTAAAGGAACCACCGTATTTTTCAGCTAATGATATACATGCTTTCATTTGGTCCAAAGAAAATTCATTATGTAATCCATGTATTATAACAGATGTCTTCATCTTTCCTCCTAAATAAGCATGCATATTCATCATCATCCTATTTATCCTAACATGTTACTTATTGAGAAACTATGAGAAATCTTACTCTTTTATGAATTGACTAAACACATAATTTCCATGCTTAGCACCTTCTGGCGTAAGATAATATAAGTCGCCATCTTGTATAATTAAATTCTTTTCAATTAAATTATCTAAAATAGAGCCATATATATCTTCTAATCGTATATTAAATCTGTTAGCAAAATCGACTGTATTGATTCCCCACTTGGTTCGCAAGCTTAAAAAACAATAATCTTCTCTAGCTCTTTTGGAATCGATAACTTCTTCATCTACAACAGGAAATTCAAAGCAGTCTATTTTTCTAGCATAAGGCATGACATTGCGATTATTAGCTCTTCTTACACTATCAAAAAATGAATGAGCACCAGCACCAAAACCTAAATAATCACAATATTGCCAATATTTTAGATTATGTTTACTATAGGCCTTATCTTTCGCAAAATTGGATATTTCATAACGCTCAAATCCCAAATCTTGGATTCCTTGCATCATCATTTCATACATCGTATCCTCTGTTGATTCATCAGGTAAAGAAATGACTCCTTTATCAACCAAATGATATAATCGTGTTCCTGGTTCTACTTGTAAACCATAGGTAGAAATATGATTAATAGGCAATGTACTAACAATATCTAAATTTTTATTAATTTCATCAGTTGTTTGATTCGGTAATCCATATATTAAATCGATATTAATATCTTGAAATCCTTCCTTAAAAGCCCATTGAACTGCATGTATAGCATCCTCACGATTGTGACTTCTATGTAAACTTACTAGAGATTTATCATTAAAAGTTTGAACCCCAAAACTGATACGAGAGAATCCTAACTTATGCAGCCCCTTTAAATAAGCCTGATCTACCTCTCCAGGGTTTGATTCGATGGTAAACTGACAATCAGGAGATACGTTATAGTTAGTTTTAATGGTATTCAAAATTTGTTCTAACTGTAATAAAGATAATTCCGTCGGTGTACCGCCTCCAAAATAAACAGTATCTACAAGTTTGGTACGAGATTTAGGATATGCATCACCGAACATAGTCATTTCTTGAACCAAGGCATACAGATATGTATCGTAATATTCCTCTAAATTTTGATACGCTGGAAAATCACAATATATACATTTTTGTTTGCAAAACGGGATATGGATGTATATCCCCATATCCCGCTGTACAAACAAATCGTTACGATTTGTTACCATATTAATCTTCTACCTTTAAAATTGCCATAAATGCTTCTTGTGGAATCTCTACAGAACCAACGGCTTTCATGCGTTTCTTACCGGCCTTTTGTTTTTCTAAGAGTTTACGTTTACGAGAAATATCGCCACCATAACATTTTGCTAAAACGTCTTTACGCCAAGCTTTTACAGTTTCACGAGCTACTATTTTTGTGCCTACTGCTGCTTGAATAGGAATTTCAAACATTTGACGAGGAATTAATTCTTTTAATTTCTCAGCTAACGCACGGCCACGTGTAGCAGCACGATCCTTATGAACGATGATAGATAATGCATCTACAGGTTCTCCATTTAACAAGATATCCATCTTAACCATTGGAGATTGTTTATAACCAATCAATTCATAATCAAGAGATGCATACCCCTTTGTAGCAGATTTTAATTTATCAAAGTAATCATAAATGATTTCGCTTAATGGTAAGTGATATACAACGGATACACGCGTTTCATCCAAGTATTCCATGGATTGATATTCGCCACGTTTATCTTGAGACAATTCCATAATAGTACCAACAAAATCCTTAGGTACAATGGTCGTAGCCTTAACATATGGTTCTTCAATATAATCGATTTCCGTTGGAGGTGGTAACTTAGCAGGATTATCCACTTCTAGCATTTCCCCATTTGTTTTATATACCTTGTAATTAACAGATGGAGCCGTAGTGATAAGTGTTAGATTATATTCACGCTCTAAGCGCTCTTGAATAACATCCATATGTAGTAAGCCTAAGAAACCACAACGGAAACCAAAGCCGAGAGCCAAGGATGTTTCTGCTTCATATTCTAAGGCAGCATCATTAAGCTGTAATTTTTCTAATGCATCACGAAGATTTTCGTAGTCTTTAGACTCTGTAGGGTAGAGACCACAATATACCATAGATACAGCCTTGCGATAACCTGGTAATGGTTCAGGTGCAGGATTATCAGCTAATGTTACCGTATCACCTACGTGACAGTCAGCTACATTCTTAATACTTGCTGCAATGCAACCTACAGAACCACATGGTAATTCTTGGACAGGCACAAGATTTGGTGTAAAGATACCGAGCTCAGTTACATCAAAATCCTTATTATCATGCATCATACGAATGGTATCTTTTGTTTTAATAGTACCTTCTTTTACGCGCACATAAGCAATAGCACCTTTATAAGCATCAAAGCGGCTATCAAAAATCAATGCTCTTGTTGGTTCATCAGATTTATCTGGTGGTGCAGGTACCTTATTTACAATAGCTTCTAAAATATCTGGAATGCCAATGCCAGATTTAGCAGAACATAATACTGCTTCTGATGCGTCTAAACCAATGATATCTTCAATTTCATGTTTAACCCGATCAGGATCGGCAGAAGGCAAATCAATTTTGTTGATAACAGGAATAATTTCAAGATCATGTTCTAAAGCGAGATACACGTTTGCCAACGTTTGCGCTTCTACACCTTGTGCAGCATCTACAACGAGTAATGCCCCTTCACAAGCTGCAAGAGAACGAGATACTTCATAGCTGAAATCCACATGGCCCGGCGTATCAATAAGGTTCAAAATGTATTCTTCACCATCTTGAGCCTTATACAAAATACGAACGGATTGCGCTTTAATAGTAATACCACGTTCACGTTCTAAATCCATGGAATCCAATACTTGAGCTTCCATTTCCCGTTTTTGTAGAGTACCAGTATATTCAATTAATCTATCAGCGATGGTAGATTTACCATGGTCGATATGAGCTATAATACAGAAGTTTCTAATCTTTTTCGTTGACATACTATATGAACAAGTTCAAGGAACTTGTATTCTCCTTTCTAACATACGCGATCGATAACAGCACCTCCTAATAATTGAGTGCCATTATAAAAGGCTACGGACTGACCTGGTGTAATAGCCCGTTGTGGTTCATCAAAGATAACCTCCATCGTATCGTCATCTAAGATACGTGCCGTACAAGGCGATGGGTTGGCTGCGTAACGAATTTTACCTTCCGCCTTTAACTCTTTATGGATTGTATCATCTAAGAAATTATAAAACTTACAAATCATACGATTTGTAAAAAGTCGTTCATTAGGTCCTACAATAACTTCATTGCGTTCACCATTAAAGCCAATAACATATAAAGGGTGTTTATAAGCAATGCCTAGTCCTTTACGTTGACCAATCGTGTAATTGAATAAACCCGTATGCTTTCCTAATATTTCACCATCTTCAGTAACAATATTACCAGATTTTGGTTTGGTTTTCATTTCTTCTACTACAAGTTTTTGATAATTACCATGCGGTAAGAAACAAATATCTACACTGTCTGGTTTCTTAGCTACTGGCAAATCATATTCAGCAGCTAATTTACGCGTTTCTGTTTTACATTGGCCACCCAATGGGAACATAAGATGACTCAAAATATGTTGATTCATATTGTACATAACATAGCTTTGATCTTTAGTTGGATCAACGCCTTTATGCAATTCATATAAACCAGTGTCTTCATTATAATTAACCTGTGCATAATGACCGGTTACCATATGTGTTGCACCAAGTTTAAGGGCTCGATTGAGCATCAAATCAAATTTGATATTTTTATTACAGAATACACAAGGATTTGGTGTGCGCCCATAGGCATATTCTTTCACGAAATAATCTACTACATTCTCGTAGAATACATCGCGAGCATCGATAACATGATGCTCGATACCAAGAAAATCACACATTTTCTTAGCATCTGTTACGGCAAGAGGCACCTCATCATACGGTGTCCCACTCACCCATAGCCATAGGGTAATACCAAATACTTTATAGCCTTGTTTTAGTAGCATTGCAGCAGTCAAAGAACTGTCTACGCCGCCACTCATAGCTACAGCGATAACTTTTTCCATACTTTCTCCTTTTAATGATCTCTTGATCATAAAACTAATCAGGGTGAAAGCCTGACGTGTAAACACTAGTTCGGTGTAAAAGTCCGAGTAGTATTGCTATGAAATTATAGCAACTTATATTATAGCCTAGAACGAGGTATATTGAAAAGATTTGAACAAAAGAATCTCTTCCCATCAAAGAAAGAGATTCTAATTATTATCTATGTTTTAATAATTCCTCTGCCGCACCTAAAATGCCGAGCATTGAATGTTCGAATACAAGACCACCTTGCATGAAGATTGTATATGGAGGGCGCACAGGACCATCGGCACTAAGCTCAATAGATGACCCTTGTACAAAGGTACCGCCAGCCATGATAATTTTATCTTCATAACCAGGCATATCCCCAGGAATTGGATGCACATGCGCATCTACAGGAGAGTAAGCTTGCATACCTACACAGAAATGCTCCATTTCCTCGCCATTTTTTAAATTAATGGCTTGAATCAAATCATAACGCGCTGCATCTACCTTAGGAAATACTTCATATCCAAGTAATTCACCTACCGCAGCTGTATACACAGCCCCTTTAAGGGCTTGTAATACTACATGAGGGGCCATAAATAAGCCTTGGAAGAATAGACGATAGCCAGCAGCATAGGACCCCATATGATCACCAAGCCCTGGAGCCGTCAATTGATATGATGCATCTTCAACTAAATCCTCACGGCCCACGATATAGCCACCAGTTGGTGCTAAACCACCGCCAGCATTTTTGATGAGAGAACCTGCCATGATATCAGCACCGGCCTCTAATGGCTCTTGAAGCTCTGTAAATTCACCGTAGCAATTATCTACAAAGCAAATGGTTTCCGGATTCTTAGCTTTCACAACATCAACGATCGCTTTAATATCCGCAATCGACAATGGCTCACGAGTACTATACCCACGAGAACGTTGGATAACCACAGCACGTGTATTAGAATTAACAGCCTGTCCTATAGCGTCCAAATCATAGGTATTATTGTTAAGGGGCACTTCTGTATAGGTAAAACCTTTTTCAATCAATGAACCCTTAACAGGACGAGTATAGCCAATAACGGATTGCATGGTATCATAAGGAGCTCCAACGGCATAGATAAATTCAGTTCCTTTAGAGCCATTTCCCATAATAGCCATCAGTGTAGTGGCTAATGCGTGAGTACCCGATACAAAATGTGGCCGCACGAGAGCCTTTTCGCCTTTGAATACATAGGCAAATACTTCATCTAATTTTTCACGGCCTACATCGTTATAACCATAACCGGTTGTGCCTGTAAAATGATAGTCAGATACTTGACACTCTTTAAATGCTTCTAATACCTTTTTCGTATTTGCTAATGCAATAGGTTCAAACTTTTTAAATTGTGGTTCAGCCATTTCAAGGGCTTTACTACGTATTTCTTCTAATGTCATTCTCTATCCTTTATCTATTAAAAACTTGAGTCAATTATATTACAAGCCATACCATAAATTTCGGCTTCTGTTGTTTGTGAGTCTATGGTAATCCATTCTATGTACGGCATACGTTTATACCATGTAATTTGTCGTTTTGCAAAGTGACGCGTATTTTTCTGAATTAAATCTACACATGCGTCATAACTGATTAATCCTTCTAAATACTGAACAACCTCTTTATAGCCAATGCCTTTAAAAGCCTGACAATTTGGATTTACTCCATTTTTTAATAATTGTTTAACTTCATCCACTAGACCTTTTTCAAACATAATTTCTACGCGATGATTGATTCGATCATATAAATCACTACGTTCTCGTTGTAATCCAATAACTGGGCCTTTATAGGATAAACCCTCTTTTGTTTGCTTTATTAACGATTTATAATCACCAGCAGTCATCAATTCAATAGCACGATACAACCGATGTTTATCAGTATATTTAATTTCTATGCCACCTTTTTCTGCCAAATTCCGAGCATACTCACGTAATCCATTTACGCCATATTCAGTATATAACTCATCTAATTCGATTCTTAATTTTTGTATTAGGCTTTATATCATTAAAATTATAGTTTTCTAACAAAGACTGAACATATAAACCAGTGCCACCAGATAAGATTGGTACAACATGATTGTCATTTAATTGATCTATTAATGATTTGGCTTGTTGTTGAAAGATAGAAACACTGTAATCATCGTCAGGTTCTAAAATATTTATAAGATGATGGGGTACAGCAGCTAATTCATCTGTTGTCGGCTTTGCAGTACCAATATTCAACTGTTTATACACCTGATACGCATCACCAGAAATCACTTCGCCATTATAGCCTTTAGCCAATGCTAATGTTAAGTCAGTCTTACCTACAGCTGTAGGACCTACAATTGTTATTAACTTTTTCATTGTAACCCCTTATTACTGTAAACACCATATCCAATACGACTATACTTTCCACCCACCCATGTGGATGGTGGGAAATCTTTAAATACAGAACTAAACGGCCGTTCTTTAATAATAAAACCTAATCGACAAACGCGCCTAGCTTCCTGAATCACAGAATCTGTGATTCTACCTTCCGAAGTATGCCCACGCAACGGTTTAAATTGAGGACTTTCTTCAATAGGAACTTCAAACATAGGGTCAAAATATAATATATCTACACTATCGTTAGGTAGCCCCTGTAAAAAGCTTTCAAAATTATCATGACGAGCATCAATACGACGTAGTGCATTTGTTACAGTCATATCCTCATGAGTATAATGTTTCAATCCAAACCATGTAGATAGCCATATAGGATATGACGCCTCTAATCCTATAATATGTGCATTAGGGAATGCATAGGACATGATAATACTATCACTGCCAAGGCCTAGCGTACAATCAACTATAGATATGGAATTAGATGATTCAGTTGTTAACAATTCTATAGCGTTTACAAGATGGTCATCATCTCCGCGTTGTAAGCGTAAAATACGCAATTGAGCCATGGATAAATGAAATCTATGCTCCTGTTCTTCGTTAAAATGAATTGTCAATTGATTCTTAGAAACAACCGCAATAGGTGTATCCTCTAATAATAGTTCAGAAATAGGCCTCTTTTGACGATTTAGATATACTAAATCTAATGATTTAGCTAATTCTTTTGTTTCTTCTTTTATCGCTGAAGACGCTTTTTGTGAAGTAGTAATAATCATATTAAGACCTTAAGAATAACTTACCCAATTCATCAGGTGTAAATTTAATAATTGTTGGGCGACCATGAGGGCACACATAAGGTTTATCTGTATGGAATAAATCTTCAATAAGTGTTGTCATTTGGTACATATTAAGATTGTGTCCAGATTTAATGGCTCCCCTACAAGATGCATAAGCTAGCATTTCATGACGCAATTGAGCTTTAGTAGGCTGTTCATGGTCATGCAAAAAAGTAAATACATAAGATAAAATTTCCTGAGCTTTACTTTCTACTAGATCTACAGGTGCACCAACTAATTTGATTTGATTAGGACCGCCAAGCTCTACTTCAAAGCCTAAATCCAACAAAGCGTCCTGTTCATTCTCAACAAGATTCATTTCATCCTCTGTGGCATTGCTATAAGTCGGTACAAGCAAGCTTTGCATTGGTATAGATTCCGAAGATTTACACAAACGATCATAACGAACACGTTCGTGTGCTGCATGCTGATCTATAATATATAAATCATCACCTTTTTTGGCTAATATATAACAGGATGCAACCTGTCCCATTGGTAAAGCCTGATTTTTGTATATCTCTAGACTCATCTTCTATATGCTGTTCTTGTATTTGATGGAATTTCTCTTTATCTTCCGTCGTATAGCTAGTATAAGCTGTAGGAACTGATGTAAATGAAGATTCCTCAAATGTTTCCTGTTCATACGTCGCTTTTTGGAGCTGGTGGTGTAAACCCTTTTTCTTTTAAGGCATCTACAAAATCGCGTGTATCCTGACGTAATACCTCATATCCCTTAGTGCGCCGTCCGCCAAAAACCTTATCATAGTCAATGGCTGTAGCAATATGTTCAGCCGTATCATTATGATCACTCAAAACTTGTGGAGCTTGGTACGAGTTATAGCCACTACCTTGTGATTCAGTTTCTAAAGGTTGAGTAAACGATGATGATTCACGTTCATACCGTTCATGAAGAGGGTTATTTAAGGCATTTAGAATTGCATGATAAACAGCTTTAAATATGATTTTATCATCTTCGAATTTAACTTCACTCTTCCGAGGATGTACATTGATATCCACCATACTAGCCGGTACAGTTATATGTAGTAAAACCAATGGATATCCAGATTTTGGTAATAATGCATGGTACGCATTATCTATGGCTTTCAAAATTGTTTTATCTGATATAACTCGATTATTGACAATAATCGTCTGCCAAATACGCGTGCTTTTTAACAATGTTGGTTTTGATACAACACCTTCGATATAGATATGTTCACTTTCATAAGCGATAGGAAATATATCATTCTTGGTCTTATAACCGTATAATGCAGCCACTGTATCTTGTATTGAGCCAGATCCTGGTGTGATAATGGCTACACGATCATCAATAGTTAATTTAAAAGCAATATGCGGATTACTTAATGCCAATTTACCAACAATGTCTTGAATTTTAGATGATTCAGTTCGTTCAGTTTTAAGAAATTTACGACGAGCTGGTGTATTAAAAAATAATTCCTTCACTTCAATTGTCGTACCAGGTGCTGCACCATAAGGAATACAATCAGTAAAGGTTCCTCCATCGATGAGGATACGTGTACCAAGTTCTTGGTCTACAGTTCTAGTAGTCAATACAAAATGAGAAACAGAGGCGATACTCGCCAAAGCCTCTCCCCTAAACCCTAAGGATGCAATATCGAATAAATCCTCTACATTTTGAATCTTAGAGGTTGCATGGCGCAAAACTGCAAGGCGGGTATCTTCTTCTGTCATCCCCTTGCCATTATCAGTAATGCGCATATATGCACTACCACCTTCACCAATTTCCACTTCAATCGATGTAGCACCAGCATCAATAGAGTTTTCAATCAGTTCTTTACAACTGATGCGGGACGTTCTACAACCTCACCAGCTGCTATTTTATTGATTGTAGTTTCATCCAAAACATGTATGGTTGCCATTATTTACCGCCTCCATTACGCGCCTCCGCTTGTAACTGATGAATTGCATTTAGCGCCTCTATAGGTGTCATCGTATTCACATCAATAGCTAATAAGGAATCCACAACAGAATGGGTGAATAAATTGCCAAAATCATCTTGTATCGATAGATGGTTTAGTATATTTAATAACAGATTTCTGATGTAATAACGCGATTATTTAAATCATCTGAATCAGTATTTTGCTCTTCTAATGATTCTAGAATAACTTCGGCTCGTTTTAAAACTTGAGCTGGCAAACCTGCCAATTTTGCTACATGGATACCATAACTTCTATCAGCTCCACCGCTAATGATGCGGCGTAAAAAGGCTATATCCTTTCCTTTTTCTTTTACAGCTACTGTGTAGTTTTTAAGTCTTGGATATACCTCTTCTAAAGGAATTAATTCATGATAATGCGTTGCAAACAAGGTCTTAGCATGAATATGTTTACAAATATGCTCCACCACTGCTTGTGCAATACTTAAACCATCAAAGGTGCTTGTACCACGACCAATTTCATCAAGAATAATCAAACTCTTAGATGTAGCATTTTCAAGAATATAGGCAACTTCTTTCATTTCAACCATGAAAGTACTTTGCCCTGTAGAAATATCATCGCTCGCACCTACACGTGTAAATACGCGATCTACAGGAGAAATAGTGGCCTCTCTAGCAGGAATGAATGACCCAATTTGAGCCATAATCATAAGTATTGCAACTTGTCTCATATAGGTAGATTTACCAGCCATATTAGGGCCAGTTATAAGCATAAATTCTTCATCATCATGGTTGAGTACTACATCATTAGGGACAAAAACCTCTCTTTTTAAGAATTTTTCTATCACCGGATGACGACCATCGCGAATATTAATTTGACCATTCATAACGATATTCGGGCAAATATAATTAGACTCATAGGCAACAGTCGCTAATGATGCAAGTACATCCAGTTCTGCTAAAGCTCTAGCTGTTTCCTGAACCTTTTTAATAACGCCTTTGATTTGATCGCGTAAATCTTGATAGAGCTGTTGTTCTAAGGAAACAATTTTTTCCTTGGCACTTAGAATTTTAATTTCAAATTCTTTTAAATCAGGTGTAATATAACGCTCTGCATTGACTGTGGTTTGTTTCCGAATAAATAGGCCGGTACCTTATCAATTTGAGATTTACTTACTTCAAAGAAATATCCAAAAACCTTATTATATTTTGTTTTTAGTTTGAGGCCTGTTTCTTCTCTGGCCTTATCCTCTAACTTTTGAAGCCAAACCTCACTATTGGTGGCTAAGGATCGTAGTTCATCTAATTCTTCGTTATAGCCATCCCGAATTACGCGTCCATCTTTCAATGTTAATGCTGGTTGTTCTGCGATAGCTCGATTCAATAAATCATATATATCAGCATGATGATCAATGCGAGTATTAATAGATGACAATGAAAGGCCAGAAAATTCTTTAAGAAGATTCTTAATTTGCGGTAATACTTGGAGGGATTCACGAAGCGATGTAAAATCGCGAGGCGATACAGAACCTGTTTCAATACGACCTACGATACGCTCAAAATCATAAATACAATCTAAATAACCTTTGAATTTCGCATCTTTCACCATTGCGAGATATGAGTTCCGCAACAGCAGCTTGACGTCGTTGAATAGTAGATATATCCGTAAGAGGGCTTTCCAACCATTGTTTTAATAAACGGGCCCCCATAGGTGTTAATGTTCTGTCGAGCACATCTAATAAAGTCCCCTTTACACCGCCATCCCGCAAGTTGTGTGTAATCTCAAGATGACGCAATGAGGATGTATCTAGAATCAAACGATTGCCTACATCCATCTGATGAACATAATTAATATGGGCTATTTCTGTTTTAATTACATCTTGTAAATATAAGAGCATAAAGCCTAATGCAGCTAATACATCTTCCTCCATAAGGCCCATATCTTGAAAGTGATTATTTGCAAGTTTACATGCAAAATCTACACTTTCAAAGGAAGTAAATGGAGACAATACTACATTATTAAATTGATTATGAATGAAATCAACGATAGATTGTGGCAAAATAGTTCCTTCAGGAACAATGATTTCAGCAGGTCTATACATGCTAAGAGAATCATATATTTGACTTATATTGTCTTGAGGTACACGATCCCAAATGACCTCACCCGTAGATACATCGGAGAATACAAGAATCCAAGCCTCTTTAACTAAATAGAATAGAGCTAAAAAGTTATTACTCCGTGCATCATTACCATTTTCTGTCATTACGGTTCCCGGTGTAATGACTTGGATAACATCCCGCTTAACGATGCCTTTTACGGCCTTAGGGTCCTCTAATTGTTCACAAATAGCGACCTTATACCCTTTTTTAACCAAAGTTTCTATGTAACTTTCAGCAGCATGAAAAGGAACGCCACACATAGGTGTTCGTTCCTCATTGCCTGTTGGTCTACCTGTTAAGGTAATATTCAATTCTCGAGATGCAATTAATGCATCTTCATTAAATAATTCATAAAAATCACCAAGTCGGAAAAATAGAAGCTCATCGCTATGTCGCGATTTAATATCTAAATATTGTTCCATCATTGGTGTTACTTTTTTTGCCATTCTTACCCCTTTTGAATGGTACCGTAGCAGACCCATGTTTGTGCTTTATCAATATAGGCTGGTACAGTATCACCGATAGTTAACTCATCATCTTTTGGGAATAGTACCATTTTATTCCCGGACGTACGACCGAACCACATGGTTTCATCTTTAGCACTTGGACCTTCTACAATAATATCAAATACTTTGCCTTCCATAGTTTATTGAGTTCTAAAGAAATTTCATTTTGAATATCCATCAATTGTTGTAGACGAACGCGTTTTACTTCTTCTGGAACTTGCTCATCCATGGTAGCAGCAGGCGTACCAGACCGTTTAGAGTAAATAAAAGTATAAGCCATATCGTAGCGAACATCTTTTAATAATTGAAGCGTCTGTTCAAAATCTTCCTCAGTCTCCCCAGGAAAACCTACGATTATATCGGTTGTTACAACTACATTTTTAATTTTCTCTCTACAGTAGGATAATAATTCTTTATAATGTTCCACCGTATAATGACGATTCATCTTCTTTAAAATTCTATCAGAACCGGATTGAATTGGTAAATGTAAATGCGTAACGATATTACTAGAGCGCCCCAATGCATCAATCATTGATTTGGTCATATCTTGAGGATGACTCGTCATATAACGAATACGTTCGATGCCTGGGATATGATCAAGGGCATCTACTAATGTGCCAAAATCGGTACCATCTTTAAAATCTAAGCCATAGGAATTTACATTTTGTCCTAACAACGTAATTTCCTTAAACCCTTTTGCACCCAACTCTGTTACTTCTTTTACAATTGCTTCTACGGGACGGCTAATTTCGCGACCGCGCACATGAGGAACGATGCAATAAGTACAAAATTTATTACAACCATTCATAATCGGTACCCAAGCAAAAAATGTACCATTAGGTTTTGCCTGTAATTCTGGAAGTACTGTATTATCCATGTCAACATTGATTTGATGCTTATGGGTACGTTGAACCTCAGCAATCATTTCATTAATATGTTGAATATTATGAGTACCTAGGACAATATCGATATGAGGTGCGCGTTTAAACATTTCAGCTTGATTTTTTTGTGCCATACAACCTGTAATAGCAATGATCAAATTTTTATTTTTTTGTTTTAAACGTTTTAATTCACCGATACGACCAAATACTTTCGTTTCTGCCGTTTCACGTACTGCACAGGTATTCAATAATATTAAATCTGCCGATTCTACATCATCGGTCGGTATATAGCCTACTGTTTCAAGTTGATGTGAAAGACGCTCAGAATCAGCGGTATTCATTTGACAACCATAGGTATATATATAATATGACTTCATTCTATCTCCTAAATATGTTTTATAATCTTACGTTTTGTTTCTACAATATTTTTTACTTTTATAGACATCCGCTCTACAGACATGCCCGTAATATATTCTAATTCGTTGCGTACAGATTTTTGTACCTGTTGCATCAGTGGTTTAACTGGATGACCTTGTTCTATAACAACTGACATATCTAATATTAAACCATTCTGCCCTTTAGAGCTCTTTTTGAAAGCGATGTCTGATGAGGCATCAACACCAGGAACCTTTTTTAGGCCATTTCTAATTAATTTAATGATGACATCATCATCAAATGTTAGACGACCATAATAACTAAAGGCTGGTCTAACAACGGAACGTTCAAGCCTTCAGATCCAATTTGACCAATTTTATCAGGATCTTGTTTACGCAATGTACGTCGTCTCCAAATCGTCTTAATTGGATCGATAAGATATCCTTTAAAGTGAGGCTTTAATTCCATGGTTGGCACAGGAATAATATGCTTACCTTCCTTTAAACGAGCATACTGTGCTTTTTCAATTTCTTTAGGGGTTGCCACATCTTCGATGCGAATATATCGATCTGGTTCTTGAATCCCCAATGCCTTTGTAATTTTTTTGACCATATTATCGGATGTACCGATAATCATCAATCGATTCGGCTTGATAACATCTAATTGACTACGAACCTCTTTAACTTGAACCGGATCTTGAAATATAGCACGACGAACAGCCTTTAATCGGCTAGATTCTTTTTTGGCAGAAAATCCAGCTACAATTTTATTATCATGAATTAAAATACCATCATCAATAATGCATTCCACACTATTTTCATGAGCTAGTACGAGAGCCCGATGACTTTTACCGGTCCCACTACCACCTACAAAAGCAATAACTTCCATAGTACACCTCACATCTATAATTACGCAGATATACAACGTATGCGTTCAATAAATTGATTTACTAGATTACTATCTACAACATATTCACCTAAATGATAAGGGTATCGATTAGGTATTCCATGATAATCAGATCCACCTGTAACAAATAAATTTCGTTCTTTTGCCATGGTTAAATATTTTATTTCATCATCATAATCATGTTTAGAATGATATACTTCTACACCATCAAAACTATAGTTTAATAGTTCCGCGACATACTCATCATTACGGACTAATTTTGGGATGCGCTAATACAGCTAGTCCATTTGCATTATGAATAATATCTAATATTTCTGGTACTTCTAATTTTACTTTAGGTATATAACACGGGCTTTTTGAATTTAATATACCATCAAATACATCTTGTACATCTTTGGCATAGCCATGATCTATTAATAATCTAGCAACATGTGGTCTACCATAGGACTTAGTATTTGGATATAAATTTTGTAATTCAGAAAAAGAAATGTCATAGCCATGAGCAATACATCGACTAATAATTTCTTTTATTCTTGATTCACGTTTTTCTTTGAAAAATTCAATGAATTTCCGTAATCCTTCATCATGATGATTAAATCCATAACCTAAGATATGAATATCCTTACCTTTATAGTGACCACTGAACTCACAACCTGTAATAATTTGAATAGAACTATTATTTTGTAACATTACATCTATACCAGCAATTTCATCGTGATCAGTTAATGCAATCATTTTCAAATCAGCTTCAATAGCATGCTGTAATAGCTGTTCTGGTGTTTCTACACCATCAGAAAATGTAGAATGCATATGAAAATCTACACGCATAATTACCTCCAAATTATTACATTACCCTATCATTTTATTATGACTTATTCCGCTTGTTTATTCAAGTTTTTACAAGGTATTAACTAAAAGTTTTCAATATGAAATTGAATGAATTCACATATATATAAATATAAAAATTGCGATTCCAATGAGCTTTCACTAGAATCGCAATTTAATTATAATTGGCTCAATAATTCTTGTACCTTGCTAGATACTTCATCGATTGGACAATTAATAGCTTCACCTGTTTTACGAACGCGGATTTCAACCTCATTGCTTTCCAACGTATTTTTACTTACTGTAATACGCAATGGATAGCCAATAAGATCAGCATCTTTAAACTTAACACCAGCCCGATCTTTACGGTCATCTAATAATACATCTACTTTATTGTTTAACAATGTATCGTAAATAGATGTACTTGTGGACATTAGAGCTTCATCTTTTGCGTTAATAGGAACAATAACTACTTCAAATGGAGCTATAGCACGAGGCCAAACAATACCATTTTCATCATGATATTGTTCAATAGCTGCAGCTAATGTACGGCTAACGCCAATACCATAACAGCCCATAACCATTGCATTAGGACGACCATTTTGATCAAGGTATGTAGCTTGTAAACTTTCAGAATATTTAGTACCTAACTTAAATACTTGGCCTACTTCGATACCTTTACTGTATTCTAAAGGACTATGGCATTCAGGGCACACATCGTCTTTAGTAATCAAACGAATAGGTGCTACGATAATATCTTCTGTATTAAAATCGCGTTTAGGATTGATATTAATGTAATGAGCATCAGCTTTATTGGCACCACCACAAACATTGTAAGTTTCCATAACAGATTCATCTACAACAATAGCAAAATCATCAGTTTGTTTAAGACCTACTGGGCTGATAAAACCAGCTGTCAATCCAACCTTATCCAATTGTTCAGGTGTTGCCATTTCAGGCTCTACAGAACCATTAACAGCATGTTGAACAGCCACTTCGTTCACATCATGATCACCGCGAACCATAGCTAGAATTACTTTATCTTCAATAGCATATACTACTGCTTTAATAGTTTTTTCCAAAGGTAAATTGAGCATTTCTGCAACAGCTTCAATAGTAGATGCATGAGGTGTATCTACTACTTCTAATTCTTTTAAAGCTTCTTCTGCTTGCTTCATAATGCCAGGTTTACCGATTTCAATATTCGCTGCATAGTCACAAGCGGAACAGTGAATAATATCTGCTTCACCAGCTTCAGCAATAGCCATAAATTCATGGGTATTGCTACCACCAATAGCACCGCTATCTGCTTCTACAGGTCTAAAAGTAAGACCGCAACGAGTAAAAATACGACTATATGCATCATACATATTTTTGTAAGATACATCTGCCGCTGCATCATCAATGTCAAAGGAGTAACCATCCTTCATGATAAATTCGCGGCTACGCATTAAACCATATCGTGGACGACGTTCATCGCGGAATTTACTTTGGATTTGATAAAGATTAACTGGTAATTGACGATATGAATTAATTTCATTTTTTACCAATGTTGTAATCATTTCTTCATGAGTTGGTCCTAAGCAGTACTCCACATCATGGCGGTCATTGATACGCATCATTTCAGCACCATACGCATTCCAACGACCAGATTCTTTCCAAATCTCTGCTGGTTGCAAAATAGGCATCATAATCTCTTGTGCACCAGAACGGTCCATTTCTTCGCGAATGATAGCTTCAATTTTTTTGATGCTTCGCCAGCCCAAAGGTAAAAAACTATATAAACCATTAGCAACCTTACGCATAAAACCTGCGCGCAACATAAGCTGTTGACTTACCACATCTGCATCAGATGGAACTTCCCGCAATGTTGGGGCATATAATTTACTGGCTAACATACAATTACTCCTTATCAATTGTTTCTAAATATTGATCTATTTCTCTAAATAAAGTATCTACTAGTTCAGATTCGGGTACGGTTTTTAAAACTTCCCCTTTTCTGAATACGATACCTTGACCTTTGCCACCGGCAATACCAAAATCGGCTTCCCTAGCTTCACCAGGTCCATTAACGACACATCCCATTACGGCAACCTTAATAGGTGCAGAAATGGATGCTAGACGTTCTTCTACAATGCTTGCCATATCAAATAAATTAACTTGGCAACGACCGCATGTTGGGCATGAAATCATGGTAGCTCCAAAGTTTCTAAGACCTAAATTGCTTAAAATACTTTTACCCACCTCAATTTCATGAATAGGGTCACCTGTTAAGGATACGCGCAAGGTATCACCGATACCATCTAATAGCAATGCACCAATACCCATTGCCGATTTAATCGTACCTTGTTTAATGGTACCGGCCTCAGTTACACCTAAATGCAATGGATATGGTATTTTATCTGAAAGCTTTCTATAAGCTTCTACCATAAGTGGTACTTCGGTAGCTTTAATAGAAATCTTCATTTGTTTATAGTCCAATTTCTCTAAAATACGTACGTGTTCCAATGCGGTCTCAACCATACCATCAGCTGTTGGATGACCTCCATAAGCGTCTAATATATGTTGTGGTAAAGAACCAGCATTGACACCAATACGAATTGGAATTTGCTTAGGTTTAGCCTTTTCAATAACGGCCAACACCTTATCCTCTCCACCGATATTGCCTGGATTGATTCGAAGGCCATCTACATTATTATCAATGGCTTCTAATGCTAATTTATAATCAAAATGAATATCTGCTATAAGAGGAATAGTTATTCCTGCACGTACTGCTTTTAATGCTTTTGCAGATTCCATTGTAGGAACTGCAACTCGAACTAATTCACAACCAGCATCAGCTAATCGATTGATTTCAGCAATTGCCTTTTCCGTATGTACAGGATCAGTAGTAATCATTGACTGAATACTAACAGGTGCATAGTCGCCAATTTTTACATTGCCTACATAGATACCATTTGTTGGTTTTCTAGTAATCATATATAACTCCTAACTATGACTTATTTATAGTAATTGTAGTATATCTTTTGCAGTAGCATATACAAATATTGTAACTAATAGCGCAATACCAATCATTTGAATATACATCAAAGCTTTAGGCGGTAATTTACGTCTTGTAATGGCCTCTATTAAAATGATGATGAGATGCCCACCATCAAGAACTGGTAACGGCAAAAGATTGATAACACCTAAATTAATACTTAGCAATGCAGCAAAACTCAATAGAGGTGCAAAGCCTTGTTGAGCTATAGAACCTGCCATATGTGAAATGCCAACTGGTCCAGATACTTCAGCCTGCTCTGTACCTACAACCATTTCACGTAGTCCATCTACCATAGCTACAATAATATATCCTGTTTTCTGAACCGCTAGTATGAAAGAATCCCCTATACTATGAGGTATTGTTTCATACGCTTGATATATACCTAACTTTGGTGTATCCTTTTCCATCTTTGGAATTACAGTAGTTTCAACTGTTTCACCATTACGATTTACTACAACGGTAACACCATGATTAGCTGTGCCTTTCAAACGTTCAGAAATCTCTGACCACTTGGAAATAGGTTGGTTATCAATGGAAAGTATAATGTCTCCACCCTGTAATTTTCCTAAATCTGCAGCACCACCTGTAATAACACTGCCAATTATAGGCTTATCAGTAGAAACCATTGTCCCCACTGTAGCATTTAGGCCGAAATAAATGACTATAGCCAATAAGAAATTAAAAATAGCACCAGCAGAAATAACAATAAGTTTTTTATAAGCTGGTTTTGTATAGAATGAACCATCATCTAATGGCTCATCAGGTGTCATTCCAGCGATGCGATTGAAACCACCTAACGGAATACAACGAACAGAGTATAAGGTCTCGCCATACTGTTTTTTTAGCAAAACAGGACCAAAACCAATAGCAAATTCATCAACACGCATGCCCGATAATTTTGCAGTTATAAAATGACCTAGTTCATGAATAAACACGATTAGACCAAATACAAATATTGTGGCTAAAGCCGTAATCATACTATCTCCTATTTATAAATTCTGAAGCTTTTATGCGAGCCCATTGATCGATAGCTAGTAAGTTATCGAGAGTAAAATCATCTTCTCTTCCCATGGATTCCAAAACAGCGGTAACGATTTTATAGATATCGCTAAATATGATTTTTCCATCTAAAAATGCATATACGGCAGTTTCATTAGCTGCATTAAATACGGCTGGCTTAAAACCACCAATTTTACCAACTTCATATGCTAAATTTAAAGCAGGAAAATCATCCACTCTAGGAGGCATAAACTCAAGAGTGTGTAATTCTTTAAAGTCCAAATGTTTCATATCAAGGTGCATCCGTTTAGGATATGTTAAGCATATTGAATTGGTTCACGCATATCAGGATTACCCATTTGTGCAAGGATAGCACCATCATTTAAACGAATCATAGAATGAATAATACTTTGAGGGTGAACCACCACATCGATATGATCAAAATCAAAGTCGAATAACCAATGGGCTTCAATGACCTCTAGCCCTTTATTAAATAAAGAAGCAGAATCAATAGTAATTTTGCTCCCCATATTCCATGTAGGATGTTTTAAACAATCCTCTGCCGTAGCAGAAGCAATACGTTCACTAGGCCAGGTTCGAAGTGGCCCACCTGAAGCAGTTAATATCAATGAATCTACATTCGATTTAGTTTGTCCTTCCAAACATTGGAAAATAGCACTATGTTCACTGTCTATAGGTAAAATAGCAACATTATATTCCTTAGCAAGTGCCGTAATTAAAGGTCCACCTGCTACCAATGTTTCTTTATTGGCAAGGCCGATAGTCTTGCGGGCCTTAATGGCCTCTACAGTTGGCTCAATACCAACAGCACCAACAATTGCCGTAACCACCATAGTAGCTTCTTGAATTGTGGCTGCACTAATCAAAGCTTCTTTACCACCTATAATTTTAGTGGAACCATGATAACGTTCTTTAAGAAGCATATATGCTTGTTCATCAACTACACCAGCTATTAATGGATTAAATTCATTAATTTGTTGTTCTAATAAATCAATATTACGGTGAGCAACTAATGCAACGGCTTTAAATTGGTCAGGATGTTGCTTAATAACATCTAATGTTTGTGTACCAATTGAGCCAGTGCTTCCCAATATACTTACATACTTCATAAAAGCCTTCTTTTCTGTTTATGTTTATTATGCAAAACATAAAATAAATAATAATGTAACCGGTGCAGTAAACATTAAACTATCAAAACGATCTAAAACCCCACCATGACCAGGTAATAGTGTACCTGAGTCTTTTACATTACATAATCGTTTTAATTTAGATTCAAATAAATCACCTAAAGGTGCTAATACACCACAAATGATGCCAACATAGGCACCTATATAAACTGGTATATGACTGATTACAGCATACACAATACCAGTTACAACACAGCCGATAAAACCGCCAATAAAACCTTCTAATGTTTTATTAGGACTTATGGACGGTACAATTTTACGTTTACCAAATGCACGACCGGCAAAGTACGCAAAGGTATCGCTAGCCCATGTTGAAAACAATAATAACCATAGCATAACTACGCCCCAACTTTCACCAACAATAGGCATTGTTAATGAACTATAGAGCCAGTCATGACGTATCAATAATAATGAGCCTAGTCCCATTACTATATATAGCAAACCAAATAAGCTATAAGAAACGCTACTCATAGAATATGTATTTTCACCAAATGTACACATTAGATAATTGGAAATAATGGCGAATACAAAGCAAGCCATACTTACTGTATAACTGCCAAACCACAAGGATATCATGATAGCGATAATTGAAAGGTATCCCCACAATACCGGTACACGAACATGTTTAGCCTTACTTAGCAGTATAAATTCTCGCCATCCAATAAGTGCTAATAATGTAATGAGTATATCATATGTTAAGCCACCTAGTGTAATGGCACCTAATGCAATGATAAACCCGATAACTGCAGTGATAACACGTGTTTTAAGCATCGATTATTCCTCTTGCAAGCCACCAAAACGACGTTCTCGTTTTTGATAGGCTGCTATAGCTTCTAATAATGTTTCTTTTGTAAAATCTGGCCAATGTAAATCAGTAAACCAAAATTCGGCATATGCTAACTGCCATAATAAAAAGTTACTAATACGATAATCTTTGCTAGGACGTATTAGTAAATCGACATCACTAAACTCTTGCGTATACAAATGACTGCTAACATATTGTTCAGTAATATCTTGAACTGCAAGTTGTCCCTCTAACACAGATTGTGCTATTCCTTGTACAGTCCGTACTATCTCATCACGCCCACCATAATTAATAGCTAATTGTAAGGTTAGGCCTGTATTATTCTTAGTTAATGCTTCGGAATCAGAAATAATCGTTTGTAATTCTTCTGAAAGTCCTTGAATATATCCAATGAAACGTATACGAACATTATGTTCATGCATATATTGTACGTTTTTTTGTAAATATTCTTTAATCAAGGCCATCAAAAGAGAAACCTCTTGCTCAGGCCGTTTCCAGTTCTCCGTTGAGAATCCATATACTGTTAATGCTTTTACACCGATTTCATCAGCAGCAATAACAATTTCTTTTAATACATCAGCACCTGCTCGATGTCCCATTGACCGAGGCATGCCACGACGCTTTGCCCAACGTCCCATTGCCATCCATAATAATAGCTACGTGACGAGGCACATTGTGTTCATCTATATTAACTGTAGATGAGGTATGGCGTTTAAATAGTTTCCTCAGCATACATTACCTCCAGAGTATGTCCAAAATCACTTGCAACCATAGGTCTATATAGAATGATATGAAGCATATCCTCAGATTCAGTGATTCTTGCGACATAATAGCCTTCAGAGGCTATCTCAAAAAAGCGATTAAAATTATCGCCTATTATTACCTTAAAAGGAATATGGGCAGCCTGCAATTGAGACTTTGCAAGCTGCCAAGGCATTCCAATAAGACTACTAGAATTAGTCATTATACTTCTAATACGTCCTTTTCTTTAACGGCTTTCAATTCATCGATTTGTTTAATCTTTTTATCCGTTAATTTCTGAATTTGATCTAAACCATCTTTAGCATCATCTTCAGTAATCGTTTTAGCTTTTTCTTCTTTTTTTCAATGCATCATTAGCATCACGACGAATGTTACGAACTGCTACCTTTGCATCTTCAGCTTTCTTATGAACTACTTTAACAATTTCTTTACGACGTTCTTCTGTTAATTGAGGAATTGTCAAACGAATAGCCGTACCATCATTACCTGGGTTTAATCCCAAATCTGATTGTAAAATAGCTTTTTCAATAGCACCAATCATGGATTTATCCCATGGTGCAATTAAAATCATACGAGGTTCTGGTACAGAAATATTAGCTACTTGATTAATTGGCGTAGGAGATCCGTAGTAATCAACCATCACCTTATCAAGTAATGCAGTACTAGCACGACCGGTACGAATAGAAGCAAATTCATGCTTTAAAGACTCGATGGACTTATTCATACGTTCTTCTTGTTGTTGCATTAATTCTTTTAATTCCATAGTGGTTTATTCTCCGCGAACGATAGTCCCTACTTCTTCACCTTTTGCAGCTTTGGTAATATTACCAGGAATATCCATGCTGAAAACGATAATAGGGATATTATTGTCTTTACATAATGTAGTGGATGTAGAATCCATTACTTTTAATTCTTTTGTAATAATGTCATTATATGTTAATTCATCAAATTTAACGGCATTAGGATTTGTTTTTGGATCAGAATCATATACACCATCAGCAAACTTTTTAGCCATCAAAATTGCATCAGCTTCAATTTCTGCAGCGCGCAATGCAGCTGTTGTATCAGTGGAGAAATAAGGTTTCCCAAGGCCTGCTCCAAAGATAACGATACGTTTTTTCTCCAAATGACGAATTGCACGACGACGAATATAAGGCTCTGCAATTTCCTGCATTTCAATAGCTGTTTGTACGCGAGTATCCACACCAGCTTGTTCTAATGCATCTTGCAATGCTAAGGAGTTCATCACTGTTGCCAACATGCCCATATAGTCAGCTGTAGCACGATCCATACCTTGATTGCTACCAGCTAACCCTCTCCATAGGTTACCGCCACCAACAACAATAGCGATTTCTAAATCAGTGGATTTTGCCAAAGCTGCAATTTCTTGTGCAAACTTTTCAACTACATCAGGGTTAATACCAAAACCTTGATCACCCGCTAATGCTTCACCACTCAACTTCAAAACAATACGTTTAAAGTGTCTTTTTGCCATTTGTATACTCCTCTATTGCAAAATAAGAGAACACGGTACGGTGTTCTCTTATTATGTATTAATTATTTACCAACAGATGCCATTACTTCTGCTACGAAGTCATCTTGGCGTTTTTCAATGCCTTCGCCCAAACCGTAGCGAACAAAACGACGTACGTTGATGTTTTCACCGATTTTTGCAATATTTTCATTAATGATATCAGTAACTGTTTTGTCACCATCTTTAATGAACGCTTGTTCTAATAGGCAATTTTCTTTATAGAATTTTTCAATACGGCCATTCACCATTTTTTCCAAAACAGCTTCAGGTTTTGGTTTACGACCAGCTTTAACGTCTTCTTCAGCTTCTACTTTAGCTTGTTCCAACAATACTTGTTTTTCATGTTCGATTACTTCAGCAGGAACCTCTTCACGATTTAAGTATGCAGGGTTAACAGCTGCAATTTGCATAGCGATATCGCGTGCTAAGCTTTGGAAATCATCAGTTTTAGCAACGAAGTCAGTTTCGCAGTTAACTTCAACTAAAACACCGATACGACCACCAGCATGAATGTAGGATTGTACTACACCTTCAGCTGCGATACGACCAGCTTTTTTAGCTGCAGCAGCCAAACCTTTTTCACGAAGAAGGTCAACCGCTTTATCGATATTACCGTCAGTTTCAACTAATGCTTTTTTTGCATCCATCATACCTGCGCCAGTCATGTCGCGCAATTCTTTTACCATAGCAGCAGTAATTGCCATTATTTGTTCCTCCTAGTACTAATTAAGGTAAGGATATAGTCCTTACCCTAATTATATATGTTATAGATTTATCTTTCAAATGCTAATCAATTATGATTAAGTGCTAACAGAATTATTCTGCAGCTTCAGCATTGCCTTCTTCGAAGGATTCGCCTTGACGGCCTTCAAGAACAGCGTCAGCCATTTTACCAGCCAATAATTTTTACTGCACGGATAGCATCATCATTTTGCTGGGATTGGGAATTCAACTTCGTCTGGATCACAGTTAGTGTCAACTGTTGCAACTACTGGAATACCCAATTTTTTTAGCTTCTGCAATAGCGATTTTTTCTCTTTTTTTAGGATCAACTACGAAAAGAGCACCTGGCATTTTAGGCATATCTTTGATACCGCCAAGATATTTTTTTCCAATTTTTTTCCATTTCATGACGAAGACCGATAACTTCTTTTTTTAGGCAATACTTCGAAAGTACCATCTTCTGCCATAGCTTCCAATTGTTTTTAAAACGTTTAATACGAGTTTCAATTGTTTTGAAGTTAGTCAACATACCGCCCAACCAACGTTCGTTAACGAAGAACATGTTAGCACGGATAGCTTCTTCTTTAATAGCTTCTTGAGCTTGTTTTTTTAGTACCTACGAACAAGATTACTTCGCCTTGGGAAGCAACTTCACGTAAGAAATTGTAAGCTTCTTCTACTTTTTTTAACTGTTTTAGACAAGTCAATGATATAAATACCATTGCGTTCAGTGAAGATGAATTTCGCCATTTTAGGGTTCCATCTTCTAGTCTGATGACCAAAGTGTACACCAGCCTCTAATAATTGTTTCATTGATACAACTGCCATTGTGGCACCTCCTGTTAATTAACCTCCGCCGCTTCATCCTTCGGGTCACCCAAAATTAGGCACAGTACCGAAGTCCACTGACGTGCATATTTTTCATACTCAGTAATTTTAACAAAAAAACATTCTAAAAGCAAGTAAAGAGTCAGTAATTACAAAAGAATTACTGACTCTTTATATCATAGTATATATCTACAATAAAAGACTTATGATGTTTTACTCGAATCTAGATATATTTTATATTAGTTATTACGTATTGCTTCGATCATCTTCGCTCTATCAGGAGCCCCAAATACAGCAGATCCAGCAACTAACATGGTGGCACCTGCATCCTTGATTGGTATGCAAGTAATATCGTTAATACCACCATCAACCTCTATAACAGCATCATTATTACCAGCTGAATCCAATAAAAGTTTCGCTTGTTTTACTTTTTCTATAGCCCGTGGAATAAAGGATTGTCCTCCAAATCCTGGATTGACGGACATGATTAAAATCATATCCAAGTCTCCGGCCACATCTTCTAACATCGAAACTGGTGTCCCTGGGTTGAGCGCAACCCCTGCTTTCATACCAGCGGATTTAATCTGCTGTATCAATCGGTGCATATGAGGAACTGTTTCTTGATGAAAGGTAAAGTACTCAACACCAATTTTTGCATATTCTTCAACATAATCAGCCGGATTAGTGACCATCAAATGTACATCAAAAGGCAATGCAGTATGTGGGCGGATAGCTTTTACAATAGGTCCGCCAAATGTAAGATTAGGCACGAAATGTCCATCCATAACATCGATATGAAGATAATCAGCACCAGCAAGTTCAACACTTTTAATTTCATCACGCAATATTGAAAAATCTGCGGATAACATAGATGGAGCTATTTTAATCATTTTAAAACCTCTTTCTTTGGTTTTGTATATCTTTTCGAATATTCGTGTACGCATCATAGCGACTTTCAAAAATTTTATGATTTGCCAAGCCTCCTTGATACCACAAATCGGTTCATGCTCATGATAACAAGGATTAAATTTACAAGCTTCTACATAATCAGAAAATTCAGGGAATAGTGTAGGTAATCGTTCTAATGTAATATCAGTAAATTCAATAGAACTAAAGCCAGGTGTATCCATGATAAATGAATCAGCATTTAAACTAAACAATGAGGCATGACGTGTTGTATGCTTCCCACGTTTAATCTTATCGCTTATCTCACCCGTCTGGAATGCAAATTTTTCATCCACTGCATTTAAGAGGCTACTTTTACCAACACCGGAAGGTCCTGCAAAAGCAGTAATCTTGTGTTGCAAATGATTGCGTAATTCATCAATACCGATATGATTTATGGCAGATGTAGTGATAACATGATATCCAATCGATTTGTACTTATCGATTAATACATCTGTCGATGCATCACCGACATCGTACTTATTTATGCACAAAATGACCGGTATATCAGCATGTTCAATCATTACCAACATTTTATCGAGTAATAACTCATTAATGTCAGGATTATGAGAAGCAACAACAAGAATAACTTGGTCGATATTAGCGACAGCAGGACGTATCATTGAATTGTGACGTGGCAAGATAGTCTCAACGAATCCATCTTCTGAAAACTCTACACGATCACCTACAAGCAAACTATATTTCGACTTTTTAATACGTCCCCGCACCTTACATTCATGAATGGTTCCAAATTCATCTTGAATATAAAAGTAACCATTCATATTTTTAATTACAATACCTGTACTCATACGGCCTCTACAACGCAGTATCTTGAACTAATGCACCATTTAGGTACACCTGTATTCGAACATTGCCCACACCAGATACATTTTTTACGATACGGTCACCAGGTTTATTTGTATCATCGTATATAACGGAAGATCCATCATCATCCTTTACGACAATTTTGACTTCTTGATTTTTAGAACCAGACGGAACAGTTATATCTACAGTCCCTTTCGTTCTATTAGAAGAGCTTTGCTTAGAGTCATCTTTTTTGGAAGAATCTCCCTTTAATTCAGTAGCTAAGTTTAAGCTACTACCTTCAGAAACCTCTTCACCAGCTTTTATACTTTGTTCTGTAACAATTGATTTATCATCTACTGAACCAGCAATCTGATTAACACCAATATTGTTAGAACTCAATACCTGGCGAGCATCTTTCAAGGTCATACCAACGAGATCTGGCATTTTAACCTTCTTAGCTTGTGCTTTATTTACAACTAAATCAACAGTAGTGCCTTTGGATACCTTGGAATCACCAGAAGGACTTTGTGCAACTATAACATTATCAGGTTTCCTTCAACAGATCCTTGTGAGATTTTACCCACAACTAAGCCTAAATCTTTAAGACGTTGACGTGCTTGATCTACAGTCAAACCAGAAAGATCAGGAACTGTAATATCACCAACACCTTTAGATACGACTAAATGTATAGTACGCTGTTCCTTAACTTTTTCCCCAGCACCAGGGCTTTGAGAAATAACTTGTCCTGCTGGAACATCTGTATTAGTTACCTCACTTGTCGATACTCGTAAGTGTTTATCTTCCAAAATATTTTTGGCCACAGAGACTTGTTTACCTACTACATTTGGTACATCAACAGTGGTATTACTCCAAAAATTACCATAACTCAAGAATGCACCTAAAAATGCAATCAAGAAAATAACGGCAGCACCAAGAACTATATATTTTTGTGGTATAGATGCAATCTTACTAAGCATAGATTTCTTTTTTTCCTCATTAGGCGTAGGATCATCGATATCACTGAAATCATCTAATGTATCTGGATCTACAGCCGGAATCATTTGTGTCGCAAAATCGTATGGTTCATGACGTTGTGTTTTTCCCATTGTAAAGCCTTGAGATAAACGTAAGTCCCCCATCATTTCAGATATGGAATCAAACCGATCAGCAGGATTTTTAGCTAATGCTTTCATCACAACCGCTTCTAACAATGGTGGTATAGAAGGATTATATCTTGTAGGTGGAATGACCTTTCTCGTACATGTTTTAATGCTACTGCAATTGGTGTTTCCCCTTCAAAAGGAACCTTGCCAGTTAACATTTCATATAAAACGACACCTAAGGAATAAATATCTGTATTTCCATCGACAGGTTTTCCACTAGCTTGTTCTGGTGAAAGATAATGAGCAGACCCCATTATAGAATTTGTGTACATAACAGTGTTAGTGGTATTCATAGCACGTGCAATACCAAAATCAGTCACCTTTACACGACCTGTATTTGTAATAATTACATTATGTGGTTTGATATCGCAATGAACAATTCCCATTGCATGGGCATGTTCTAAGCCCTCACCGATAGCAATAGTAATCTTAACAGCTTCGTCAATGGATAATCGATGATGACGGGTAATATATTCTTTAAGTGTTTCTCCGTCTACATATTCCATAATGATATAATGCATGCCTTGATCATAGCCTACATCATACATATTCACGATATTAGGGTGATTTAACTTGCCTGCAGCCTGCGCTTCTCGTTTAAATCGACTTACAAATTCATCGTCACTAGCAAAGTTTGAATGTAAAATTTTTATGGCTACTGGACGGCCTAATAAAGTATCTTCACCTTTATATACGTCGGCCATTCCGCCAACACCAATCTTGGTCAGGATACGATAGCGATTATCCAGCAATGTATCTTTAATCTTCATAATATTTATAACTCTCCATATCTAGATTAGATAGTTCCTACTATAATGGTAACATTATCACCGGCACCAGCATCATATACATCAGCAATCAATGTATTTAATACCTCTGTATTATCATCAATATGATGTAATACTTCTCGTATTCTTTCATCGCTAATATACCCAGATAATCCATCTGTACATAATAGAATTCGATCACCGGATTTACAGGTAGTGTACCACTATCGACATGTAAATCTTCTTCAACACCGACGGCTCTAGTTAATAAATTACGTTGCGGGTGTACAATCATCTCTTCTTTTGTAATTTCACCAGCATCTAATAACTGTTGAACCATAGAGTGATCCGTGGTAATTTGCGTCAATTCATCATTTCTATAAATATAGAGTCTACTGTCGCCGACACTAGCCCAAAGTAGATTATCATCTACCTTAGCAACCACAACAGCAGTAGTTCCCATTCCACTAAGCCGTTCCTCTCGTGCCACACGATTAACTATGCGTGTATTCGCATGTAATATAGCATCAACTAAGGACGTTTCATTAATGGTAGGAGTAGATTGTAAATATTCTTTTATTTCATCAACAGCATAGGTGCTGGCGATTTCTCCGCCTCTATAGCCTCCCATGCCGTCAGTAACAGCACAAATATTATCACTAATAAAAAAGCGATCTTCATTCTGTTTTCTGACTAATCCAATTTTACTTAAACCTACGATATTATTCATGAATCTCCTCTTTCCGACCGTGGGCTACTTTTAATTGTCCACATGCGGCTTGAATAGCATCGCCCATTTCTTTACGAATTGTAACAGAAACACCATAAGAAGCGACAATATCCTTAAATATGTTCATATGTTTACTAGAAGGTTTATACAAATTAATATGTTCATTCCCATTTACAGGAATAAGATTGACATGACAATTAGGAAATGCCTTGCCAATGTTTCCTAACTCATGAGCTTCCTCTAACGATACATTAATTGAATCTATTAAAATATATTCAAATGTTATACGTCGCTGTGTTTTTTCATAATAATATTTTACAGCATCTAAAACCTCGTCTAATTTGTATCGAGATCCAACAGGCATAATCTTACGACGTGTTTCATCTGTTGTAGCATGTAAAGATAACGCTAATGTAATCGGAGGATCCTCATCTGCCAATTTATAAATATTAGGAACCCAACCACAGGTAGAAATAGTCATTTTTCTATAACTAATATCAAATGTCATAGGGTCGTGAATAAGTTTTAACGCCTGCAATACATTGTCATAATTTTGTAATGGTTCACCAGCACCCATGACAACTAAAGAGTGAATATCTTCTTGTTTTAAGGCACTAAAGAGAACAACTTGACCTACAATTTCAGAAACCGATAAGTCTCTAAATAATCCCCCTTGTGTAGATGCGCAAAAAACACAGCCCATAGCGCATCCAACTTGGGAGGAAACACATACAGAATTGCCATAATGTTGCTCCATTAGAACGGCTTCAATTCTGCTGTGATCAGCAAGTTCCAATAATAATTTCTGTGTTTTTCCGTCGGGTGATACAGATTGAGTAATCACTTTAGGAATCGATATTATGCAATTAGAATCCAACCAATCTCTCAAGGTCTTAGGGAATTGTGTCATATCTTGAAATACAAAAATATGACGATGATATATGTAATCAATCAATTGTTTTGCACGAAATTTTTGAATTTTATGTTCCTCAAATAACGCTTGCAATTCAACCAACGATTTACCCAACAATTCAATCATGAGTGCTCCCATTCAAAGCTAACAACTTAGTTAAGAAATACGTTGCATTTTAACCATAAAGAAACCATCCATATCATCTGTTGGTGGATATGTTGTAATCATACCACTATTTGACTTAAGTGGGAAATCATCCGCCACAGGAATAATAGAAAACTCCTTATGTTTCTGTAAAAATGACTCAACTACCTCTTCGTTTTCCTTGTAGTTTAATGTACAAGTGGAATATATTAAATATCCTTTTTCCTTAACAGTCATAGCAGCACGTTCTAAAATGGCTAACTGTAATGGTGGTAATTCTCTAAGTATTGATTCCTGTTTTCGCCAACGCATATCTAGTTTCTTTTGAAGAATACCTAATCCAGAACACGGTGCATCTACGAGCACTCGATCAAAAATACGAATTCCATGAATCTGGTAATTTTGTAGCATCCTGTACTTTTGTATGCACAATAGAAGCACCCAATCGATCAGCATTTGAATTCATGAGTTCAATCTTATGTTCATGTATATCACAACTCATTAATGAACCTACATTATCCATTAAAGTTGCCATGTACATGGATTTACCACCTGGTGCAGCACAGCAATCTAATATACGCTCACCAGGTTGCGGATTTACGAGACGTGCTACTAGCATAGATGCCTTATCCATAAATGTAATATAACCTTTTATAAATGCCTCAGATTTTTTTCAAGGCTACCACGATGGCTATTAATATAAATAATATCCTCGTAATTAGAATCCTGTGTAACAGCCCATCCTTGTTCATTTAACATAGTTAAACATTGTGGAATATCAATAAGAATCGTGTTAATACGTGCCGTCAATTTAGGCTGTTCATTAAACCATGCACATAAATCTTCTGTTTTGTCACGACCAAACTCACGTATCCATAAATTGATAAGCCAAAGAGGAATATTGTAAATGAAAGAAATAGCTTCTATATCATTAGCTGCTAAGTCTTCAATACCAATACTATCTTGTTCTCGTATAACGGATCTCAATATGGCATTTACGAAGCCAGATAACCCTCGTGTTAATTTCTTCGCTAATTTAACTGATTCATTAACTGCCGCACTTTCCGGTACCTTATCCATATAGATAATCTGATATATACCTAGTCGTAAAATTTCTACGACCATAGAGGACAATTTTTTTATAGGACGTTTGGCAAAATGTACGATAATAGCATCTAAATAATTGCGTCTACGCACCACACCGTATACAAGTTCTGTAAAGAAGCGTCTGTCTAAGTCAGATAGATTATATTTTGAGATATAGTCCTGTAAAACAATATTAGCATAGGCACCCTTACGATTGATATCAGATAATGCCTTTACAGCCAATAATCGTATATTCTGTTTTTGTCCGTTTTTAGCAATTTCGTTCATAGTTATCCTTATCAATCAGTAACTCTACAGCATCTCGTACCTTGTTAATATCAACAGTCGTATTACAACAAGGTCCATTAGGGCGTTCATTTAATACTCCGATAACAGGAATAGGAAATACATCAGCCATACCACTTGCAAGATCTCGTTCACAAGCTATAGCAATAATCGCTTTAGGTTTTGCTTCTTTAACCTTCATACGAGCCAATGTACCACCAGTGACAACTATAAATTGACAACCATATTCCTTTGCGATTTTCAATAACCCTCCTACCTGACAGCGACCACATTGTTTACAGTTGTATACATCATGTGTCACCTTATGAATACAGGTGTTCTCTTGAAGACAATGAGGTGTTAATAGAAGAATGCGTTCAGGAGGTACTTTATATAAATTCATAACCACTAGATGATTAATTAAATCAATCATAGCTTGACGTAATTCATCTTTTTGTATGCCTATGAAAGCCTTTCCTAGCCCTAATGATAATGGGAAAGTAAATAAATAAATCGATTAGCTATTCGTAAAACTATAGGATGAATATATCTAAAACCTAGAGAAGCAATAGCTAGAACAAACCAAAGTCCCCAAATACCTAATATTAAGAGTCCACCTATACTTTCACTAATAAAAGCTAAGTTGTATGATATTCTTTCTAATCCTGGCCAAACTATATACATTGAAAAGCCGATGATTATTGAAATGAATAAACAAGATAGAGCCGATAATTTTAAATATAATGGGTATCTTTTGTAATATATATTACACTTCGTCAAATGCAATACCACCTTTAATTTGGTGACCATTAATAAAATCTTGGGCACTAATACGCTTTTTATTTTCTGGTTGTACCTCTGTAAGGAGAATAAAACCTTGATCACCAGTCGACACAACAAGTCCCTTTGCTGTATGCACTATAGTTCCAGGAGGTGCAAATTCTACAGGAATCTCATTGTTATTTACAAAAATTGTGGCCATCTTATCGTTTACAGATGTAATCTCAACCATTTGAGCAGACCATATCTTTAACCGTTTCCCCTGTAAGAAAGAATAACATCCAGGTGCTGGATTTAAACCACGAATCAAGTTGACAATCTTATGTGCCGGTTGATGCCAATCAATAAGCCCCATTTCTTTTGTAATCTTAGAAGTGTGGCTTGCTAAAGCGTCATCTTGAGGGGTGGCTGTAATTTCACCTTTCACCCATTTATCTAATACAGGAGAAATAGTGCGAGCCCCTAATTCAGCAATGCGCTCAAATAAAGCGCCTGTTGTTTCGTTTGGAAGTATATCAATTTCTGCAATATCGATAATATCCCCTGTATCTAAACCATCATCCATATGCATAATGGTAACCCCTGTTTTAGTATCACCATTTAAAATAGCATAATGGATAGGTGCTGCCCCCCTATATTTTGGCAATATAGATGCATGGATATTAATACATCCATATTTAGGCAAACGAATAAGCCATGGTGGCAAAATCTTACCGTAAGCAATTACGACGATAACGTCTGGTGCAAGATCAATCAATTCCTGTTTGAACAGCATCATCACGTAATGTTATAGGTTGATACACGGGCAAATCCAAAGATAACGCAGCTTCTTTAACTGGTGGCATTTGAATCTGCTTGCCACGTCCCTTTTGTTTATCAGGTTGGCAATATACACCTACTATAGAGTGACCAGCCTCAACTAATGCGCGTAACGTAGGAACAGAAAAATCTGGCGTGCCCATAAATACTATGCGTAATGGATTATTGTTAGACAATTTCCTTTTCCTCCGGATGATCTGCAATACGGCGTAAGTTTGTAGCTTTTTCAATAAATAAATGACCTTCTAAATGATCTATTTCATGTTGAAAAATTCTAGCCAAAAAACCTTCAGCTTTAATCATAACTTTTTTATTATGTGGATCGATACCTTTTACGGTAACCTTTTCAAAACGTTCCACATCTCCGAAATAACCTGGTACACTTAAACAGCCTTCTAGCCCAATTTGACTTCCTTCACCATGAATAATTTCAGGGTTGATAAGCGCTATTAATCCACTACCAGCATGATCATCAACAACTATAATACGTTTGGATACATTAACCTGCGGTGCTGCCAATCCAACACCTTCCGTTTTATACATTGTGTCGGCCATATCTTCTATTAAAGCACGCATTTTTTTATTTACATGTTCTACAGGTTCTGCAACCTCTTTTAATATGGGATGTCCCGCTTTTACTACTTCAAGTACTGCCATATACTCCTCTTATCAAATAGGGTCTACATCGATAAGTAGACCTTCTTGTGTAAAAATCCAAGAATTATATATATAATCTTTTACGGCATCTAAATTTTCTCCGCGAATCATAATCGATAAACGATACATATCGCGAATCTTTTTAATGCCTGCTTCATAAGGACCATTAACATCAATCGATTGTGACTTTAAAATTTGTTTCCAAATCATCTACAATTTTTTGAGCAATCGATTCAGCCATTTCTTCCTTCCCATGTCTTATAACCATATAAATCATTTCGCGAAATGGTGGATACCCTAAGTCCTTACGATTTACTATTTCTTCATTGTAAAAGCCCAAATAATCATGAGCCTTACTCTTTATTATAGCATAATTTAAAGGATTATATGTTTGTATAACAACACTGCCAACCTTATCACCACGACCCGCTCTTCCTGATGTTTGCGTTAGTAGATCAAATGCACGTTCAGATGCTGAATAAACAGGTATATTTAAGACAGAATCAGCCGTCAATATACCTACAGCTGTTACATCCTTAAAATCATGCCCTTTAGAAACCATTTGGGTCCCTAATAAAATATCATATTTATGGTTACCAAAATCTTGAAGAATTTCTTCGCCCATATCCTTATGCTTAGTTACATCTTGATCTAAACGCGCAATACGAGCGCCTTTAAAATGTCGGCGTAATTCTTCTTCAACTTTTTGTGTGCCAGAGCCAAAGAATTTAATTCTTTTACTATGACATTTAGGGCATACTGAAGGAATTGGTTCATGGTGCTCACAATAGTGACACCGCAACTCTTCACCGGCTTGATGGTACACCATAGCAACCTCACAATGAGGACACATAATCGTTTCACCACAATCACGACACATGACAAATGTGCTGTAGCCACGACGATTTAAAAGAATAATCATCTGATTTCCATCCGCTAATGTACGCTCAATAAGATGTGTCATAGCATCGGAGAACACCGAGTAGTTGCCACGAATCATTTCTTCTTTCATATCTACAATTTGAACATTTGGCATCGGTTGATCAAAGATACGGGTTGGCAACTCTAACAGCTTATATTGTCCTTGTAAAGCCTTGTAATACGATGTGATAGCAGGCGTGGCAGAGCCTAAAATAACAGGACAATCATGAGCCATACCTCTCCATAATGCGACATTTTTTGCATTATAACGAATCATATCTTCCTGTTTATAGGACGTATCATGTTCTTCATCTAATACAATAAGCCCCAATATCTTCAGCAGGCGCGAAAACGGCAGAACGAGCGCCAATAATGATATGGCTATCCTTCCTTCGTATACGTTCCCAGTTATTATTTCGCTCACTAATGGTTAGTTTACTATGGAAAACAACAACTTCATCACCAAAGGTAGAAACAAAACGACGAACAATCTGATCGGTTAATATAATTTCAGGAACCAGAATAATGGCGGTTTTACCTTTTCCTATACAACGAGCAGCAGCTTTTAAATAAATTTGTGTTTTACCACTACCAGTTACACCATGCAAAAGGAATGTATTATACGATTCAAGGTCCATCATCTGCTTAATCGGTTCATATACAATTTGTTGTGCTTCAGTTAACGGAATTGTTTCTTCGCCACTCAGCAATTCGGTAAAAGAAGTTTTTGTATCTTTAAAGCGTTCTTCAATATGAATGCCATGCTCTTCACCGACCTGTTTAATAACCATATAAGAATAGCCTTTGGCTCTTAATAAAGATTTAGGAGCCCCACCTACCTCGATGAGATAGTTAGCCAACTCACGCTGCTTGCGCTTCTTAGGACTTAATTGATCAATCTTAAACTCTGGCGTTACAACAAGCCATTCTTCTTTTGGTGCATCGTAAGATTTTAATGTTTTATGCACAGTAAAAAGACGTAAAGCATCTCCAAAGGAACACAAAAAATAACGACTAATTTTCTGTGCCGTATCCATCATTTCCCGAGTAAACCAAGGATCACTATCAAGAATATCTATTATAGAACGCAAAGTAAATGTTGGTTTCTCTAATAGTTCTTCATACCCAATAACGATGCCCTCTTCACGACTACCACCTAAGGGAACTAATACACGAGTCCCTGCTTTCACATCACCAAATTTCTCTGGTAACAAATAGCTTAACGGTTTATGTAATTGTTTGGCAGGTCTATTAATAATAATACTTGCTACGCGCATTAGTTCACCTCCTCTAATCTAATTATTATAACATATCCTAGAGGAGATAAAAAAAAAGACTTAGTAGACAAGTCTACTAAGTCTTTACTATTATAAGCCAGCTTCGTGACGTAAAATATCAGCTTTATCAGTGCGTTCCCATGGAAGATCAACATCAGTTCTACCAAAGTGACCATACGCAGCCGTCTTACGATAATGCGGCTTTAATAAATCAAGCATTTCAATGATACCTGCTGGGCGCAAGTCGAAATGTTTGCTTACTAATTCTTGAATTTTTTCTTCTGCAATCTTAGCAGTACCAAATGTATCAACTAAAATGGATACAGGTTTTGCAACACCAATCGCATACGCTACTTGTACTTCGCATTTATCTGCGAGACCTGCAGCTACAACATTTTTAGCTACGTAACGAGCTGCATATGCTGCGGAACGGTCAACCTTGGAAGGATCCTTACCAGAGAAAGCACCGCCACCATGACGAGCCATACCACCATACGTATCAACGATGATTTTACGACCTGTTAAACCAGCATCACCATGAGGACCGCCGATAACGAAACGACCTGTAGGATTAATGAAGAATTTAGTGTTTTCATCGATGAATTCTGCAGGAAGTGCTGCATCGATAACATAGCGTTTCAAATCATTTTTAATTTGCTCTTGTGTTACTTCTGGGCTATGTTGCGTAGAAATAACGATTGTATCAATACGTTTAGTTGATTGTCAACATATTCTACAGTAACTTGTGTTTTACCATCTGGACGAAGATATGTTAATGTGCCATTCTTACGAACTTCTGCTAAACGACGGGATAAACGATGTGCTAAAGAAATTGGCATAGGCATATATTCAGGTGTTTCATTTGTTGCGTAACCAAACATCATGCCTTGGTCACCAGCGCCAATTTTATCATTGATTTCGCTATTACCATCTTTAGATTCTAATGCTTCGTCTACACCCATAGCGATATCTGCAGATTGTTCATCAATAGATACTAACACACCACAAGTGTCACAATCGAAACCATATTTTGCACGAGTATAACCAATTTCTCGAATTGTATCACGTACTACACGAGGAATATCAACATATGTGCTTGTAGAGATTTCCCCTACGACATGGACTAAACCTGTAGTCACAAGTGTTTCACAAGCTACACGAGCCTTTGGATCTTTTTCAATAATCGCATCCAAAACAGCATCAGAAATTTGGTCAGCTATTTTATCTGGATGGCCTTCCGTAACGGATTCAGAAGTAAAAAACATATGTTTTTCTGCCATTTTTGCCTCCTATAATAAAAAAATCCCTCATGGTCTCTCATGAGGGAGACCCATCTATCAGTCCATGACTGTTGGAATTAGCACCTTCTTTTAAAAAGGGTTGCTGTAGCTTCAACGGGCCTTTCCCTCCACTACTCTTGATGAGTTAAATTACGATATAAATTGTATACCATTTTTGTAGAAATCAAGTTAATTCACTTTATGATAACAGGCGCTGATATATATCTAATCACATTGCCTAGTTTAGCTATGCTCATCAATAATAGCAGTATATATACCAGCTTGCAGTGTAACACCACTAGCTATAGCAAACGCCATAGCCAATGGTAATGCGACTACACCTACAAACTATAGACAACATTACATAAGCTATTTTACAGCTAACAATTCAATAACTTCTCCAATAATGTATCTAGCTAATTCTGATTTTTGCATATTTGGCATTATTTTAGGCTCTTTATTAGGATATAAAAAATAGCCTTCATTCGTATCTACATTAAACCCAGCATTTGATTTGCTTACATCATTAGCTACTAACATATCAAGGTTTTTGCGACGTACTTTATCCATGCCGTAATCTACAACATGTTCTGTTTCTGCAGCAAAACCAACCAGTAATTGATGGGTTTTATGCTCTCCCAGTTCTTTAAGTATATCTGGATTCTTTACGAGCTCTAAAGTCATAGATTCCATTTTTTTGATTTTTTGAGGCGCTTTATTAGCCACCCTAAAATCTGAAACAGCAGCAGCCATTATCACCACATCTGTTGATTCGTAATAGGAATTAACAGCCTCCTGCATAGATTCCGCAGAATCTACAGGCACATACTCAACACCTTTAGGAATCTCTAATGATGTAGGGGCACTCACTAGAATTACGCGAGCCTTTTCCTTAACAGCAGCAGCCGCAATGGCATATCCCATCTTTCCACTAGATCTGTTACCTATATATCTAACAGGGTCAATATTTTCTTGTGTTCCACCAGCTGTAACAAGAACAGTCTTACCAGCTAATTTACCAGTCCCATCTAGAGAATGTAATTCTTCTGTCAACCAATTAACAATCTCTTCTGGTGCTGGTAGTCTACCCACACCTGTTACGCCACAAGCTAGCCAACCAGCATCGGGTTGCATAATATGGTATCCCAAAGATGATAAATCCTTTAAATTTCTCTGTACAATAGGATTATTGAACATCTCTGTATTCATAGCAGGGCATAAAAATTTAGGTGCTGGCGTTGCCATAATTGTTGTAGTGAGCATATCATCGGCAATACCAGCTCGTATTTTACCAATTACATTAGCTGTAGCTGGTACCACAATATAGGCATCAGCCCAGGTTGCAAGAGCAATATGTTCTACATTCCAATCGTGGATTTCTTCCCACATATCAACAGCTACAGGATGACCACTAATTTCACCAAATGTCATAGGTGTCGCAATATGAGTAGCATTTTTCGTCATTACCACTTTGACCTCTGCCCCAGCTTTCGCAAACGACTTACCACTTCAATTGCTTTATATGCAGCAATACCTGCTGAAACACCTACGATAATATGTTTCCCTTTCATAATTCTCCTTTTAAAAATTCCTTGTACAAAATGTACAAGGAATTTTGAGTAAAATTATTTAATACCTTCTTTAGTGCGTTTATATGTTACTTCACCTTCAGCAATCTCATAGAATGCTAAAGATACAGGTTTATCTGTATTATGAATATCTGTAGCAAGACATTCTTCACCATCGGTCAACTCGCGAGCGCGTTTAGCTGCTAGCGTTACCAATGTATATTTACTATCTACACGTTTTTCCAATGCTTTCAATGGAGGTTTTACCATCATACTATCACTTCTCCTTAGACTCTTGATATTGCTTATAAATATATTGAATTTGCTCTTTATTACGACTGATTTTACAAGCTTCAGCACGCAATATAGAAGCAACCTTTAAAGACGCATCCTCTAAATCATCATTGACCACAATATAATCATAACGATGAGCTAATGCTAACTCAGAACATGCCAATGATAAACGCTTATCGATAACCTCTTTTGCATCAGTTCCTCGATTATGAAGACGTTCAGATAATTCGGTTAAAGACGGTGGCACAATATAAATAAATACGGCATCACTAAATCGCTCTTTAACTTGCATAGCACCTTGAATATCGATTTCAAGAAGTACACTCTTCCCTTCATCCAACAAATTCATCACATGTTGTTTTGGGGTGCCATAATAATTATCATATACCTTAGCATACTCTAAAAATGCATCTTCTGACAATAATGATTCAAATTCTTCTTTTGTGCGGAAGAAATAATTAATTCCTTCCTTTTCTCCAACCCGCGGTTCACGTGTGGTCATAGATACAGAATATACAAGATTAGGCATTTCACCTCGTATATTAGAACAAATCGTTCCCTTGCCTGCACCAGATGGGCCGGAGATAACAATTAATAAACCTCGATCTGCCATATTAACTCCTAAGCTTCTACAGTATCTTCATCGACTTCGTGTTGCACAATACGATGTGCCACCGTTTCAGTTGAATAGCTGACAAAACGATTTGCCCACTATCCATAACGAGCACAGCCCGAGTTTTACGTCCATAGGTTGCATCTATGAGGAGACTTTTATCTCTTGCATCTTGAACCATGCGTTTAATAGGTGCAGATTCAGGACTAATAATAGCGATAACGCGATTAGCAGAAACCATATTACCAAAACCAATGTTTAGTAATTGGATACTCATGAATAGACCTCCTTACTCAATATTCTGTACTTGTTCTCTAACTTTTTCTAATTCACATTTCAATTGTACCACATGGTCTGTCAGTGTTATATCCATCGCTTTTGAGCCAATCGTATTAACCTCACGATTCATCTCTTGAATGATAAAATCTAACTTACGACCAATCGGTTCATCCATCTTAAGTGTATTTGTTAATTGTACCACATGAGACCTAAATCGGACAATCTCTTCCGTAATATCTGTTTTGTCAGCCATAATAGCAACTTCTTGTAGTAAACGATCTTCATTGGCAGTAATATCAAGACCTTCCACATAGTCCATCATTTTAGTTCGCAAATTTTCTTTATAAGCAATAACAGCATCGGCTTTATGACTGTTAATGTCTTCTATAATATTTGTCATTTGTGAAAGCCGGTGTAACAAATCTTGTTGAATATGGATCCCCTCAGATTGTCGCATACTGACTAATGCATTAAGTGCATTAGTTGTAGTATCAGTAACTAAAGACTGAAGTACATCTTCTGTAACTTCAGAATCTTGGATTTGTACCCAATCATTGGATATGGCCATCACTGCCGATAAAGGTACCTCTTGAGGCTCCCTATAAAATCCTTCTGATACCAGTAAGTCTTGAATTTGATGTTTTAAAGAACTATTTATTATGAACTGTTTTTCTCTATCCGCTACATCCTGCAATGTTACAAACACATCAACTTTGCCTCGATGTATGGTTTTTTGTATACATTTACGGATACTATGCTCTACAGAATTAACTTGTTTAGGACTTCGTATGTTGAGATCTAAAAATCTAGAATTAACAGATTTAATTTCTATGATACATTGTAAACCATCTACAATTTGAGTTGCTCGCCCAAATCCCGTCATGCTATTCATGGAAGAACCTCCTTTTTATATATTGTATCACGAATTTTAAAGATATCTATTAATTATCTATGTTATACTAAACTATACATTGTGAGTTACCAAATGAAAGGATCACCATGAATTTAGACGGATTAACCATGTCTGTATTGGCAAGAGAATTAAATGAAAGCCTACAGAGTGGACAAATACAAAAACTTTATCAAGTAGATAAACACTCATTACTTTTTAAAGTACGTAATGCTAATCAAGACGTAAATCTGATGATAACTGTAGGGGCCAATCCCTGCAATATATATATGTAAACCTATCCAAGATTTGCCCAAAGAACCTAGTTCATTATGCATGTTTCTTCGCAAACATATAGAGGGCAGCCGTATTACATCTGTAGAGCAAATTAACGGGGATCGTATTCTCTGTATCCATATTGATAAGCTTGAAATGGATGGTTCCATCACATCAACATCGATATATATAGAACTTATGGGGAAATATTCTAACTGTATCTTTGTACAAAATGATATAATTTTAGAATCTATTATTCATGTATCACCAATAATGAACAGAGAACGTTCAGTAGGTCCTAAGATGGCATATGAATTACCACCTAATTCTAATCGTGTATCTTTACTAGATTTTAATGAGGAAGAAATATTAAATCTTCTTACATCCTTTGGATCTGGTACAGTCACTAATACTATACGCTCTCTCTTTAATGGATTTGGTAAATCACTATTAGATTATGTTCTAACATTATCTAATTTAGATGGCACCGAAGAACTAAAAGCCTTATCAGATGATGCAATTCAAAAATTATCAGGGGCTCTAGAAACTTTAAAAGAAAAATTATTAAACGCTAATCAATTATATGTCTATAAAAATGAAAATGGTAAAAAAATATATATGCCATTTCCAATGGAAACGGATTGTACATTAATAGAAACGTATCCAACCATCTCAAAAGCAATAGAACAGTCTATCGCTGACACTGGTTCAATTCATACGGCTGACAAGGAATTGGAACGTATTATAGCTAATGCTATAAAAAAAGAAGAGTTACGTCACAAAAAGATTAAAGATGAACTAGATGATACTAAAAAGATGGAAACCTATAAATTATATGGTGATCTTTTGATGATTAATAGTCATATACAAGCTCACTATCAATCTTCTATTGACGTACAAAATTTACTTTCAGAATCAGCAGAAACTATAACAATTCCCTTAAAACCTGAATTGACCATTGTGGAAAATGGACAATGGTATTACAAACTATATACAAAATTAAAGAATCGGATTATTAGTGGCCAATACCAACTAGACCAAAGTACGATAAAATTAGAATATTATAGAACAATCTTATACAGTTTATCTTTAGCCACAACTAGAGAATCACTAGAAGAAATACGCCATGAATGTATGGATGCAGGCATTATTAAGAAATCTAAAAAACCTCTCTCCTATAAATTGGGAAAATCGAATTACATTCATCTTGAAATCCCAGAAGGCGAACTTTATATCGGACGAAATAACCAGCAAAATGAATACTTGACTCATCGTTTTGCAAAACCAAATGATCTGTGGTTTCATACACAGGATATTCAAGGTTCCCATCTTATTTTACGTACGAATCATGAACCTGATGATATGCTCATTTCACAAGTAGCAAAATATGCTGCCTATTTTAGCAAGGCCCGTCATTCATCAAAGGTTCCTGTAGACTATACATATATAAAAAATATCAAAAAACCACCTAAATCACCTTTAGGATTTGTGATTTTTAACACTCATCAAACAATGATTGTTGAACCAGAAAAACCACCTATGTATGAGGAATAACAAAACCCCCGATAGATACCTATCGGGGGTTTTCTCTGCAATCATTAGCATTATCTGTACTGATTACAATATATTATTGATTATCAGTTTTTTGTTCACTTTGTTGCAAGCTTTCGCGGTTTTGACGAAGGCTTTCCAACGTTTTTTCTAAATTGTTTTCTACATATTTCAATACATCACCAGCATATTGAATAGAGCTAGATTTTAACTCTTCAGAAGATTGGTTTGCAGCATTGATAATTTGATTAGCTTGTTCTTGTGCTTGCTTAACAAGTTCACTTTCAGCAGTCAATTTAGCAATGTAATCTTTGGCTTGATCGATTAATGTTTCAGCTTGACGTTGAGCATCAGCCAATACTTTATCTTTTTCGGCCACAATACGACGAGATTCATCGAGCTCAAGTGGTAAAGATTCTTGAATTGCATCGATAATACGCATAATTTCATCTTCTTCAACCATGCGTTTTGTAGTCATAGGAATACGGCTGCTAGATTCAATAAGAACCTCTAAATCTTCAAGTAATTTTTCTGTTTTCATACAATTCACTCCTATTATTTATTACCATCGATGTTAAAACGTTTTTCTAATTTTAACCTTTTACATCGTCAGGAACAAGTCCATCTAACTTACCACCAAATTTAGCTAACTCACGAATCCCTGTTGAGCTTACAAAAGAATATTTATTATTGGTCATAATAAACACTGTTTCAATATCATCATCCAAGTATTTTGCAAATAGAGCACGTTGAAATTCATATTCAAAATCACTAAGAGCTCTAAGTCCACGAATAATAATACTTGCATTTTTGGATTTAACATAATCGATGAGCAATCCACCTGTACAGTCGATTTCTACATTAGGAATATGCTTAACCGCATTGCGAATCATCTCAACGCGTTCTTCCATAGTAAACAATGAATTCTTATTAGGATTTGAACTTACAGCGATAATCAACTTGTCTACGAGACGACTACCGCGTTCAAAAATGTCAACGTGACCATTTGTAACGGGGTCAAAACTTCCTGGGCAAACTCCTATCCGCAAGGGTCTAACTCCTTTCACTATGTTTCACAAAATATGAAACAAGGGTGTAACCAAATTTTTGTTCCTTTATACATTCCCATTCTGGTGGCATGGTGAAAGCCTCATCTTTATGATGTTCCAAGACTAAAACACCATCATCAGCTAATGCATCATGAGCCACAACAAAATCAATAGTCTCCTGTATAAAGCCATTTTCATATGGTGGATCAGAAAAAATATAATCGAACTGCTGGTCACCTATAAAATGTTTCAATTGTGAAAGTTTCTTAGGTATGATTTGAATTCGATCCAACACACGGCAATGTTCCGCATTCTCTCGAATTAATTTACCAGTTCGATAATCAACAGCAATCGCTGATTCAGCTCCACGACTGAGCGCTTCAATAGCAACAGCACCAGTACCAGAAAAATAAATCTAATACACGAGTACCAAATATACCGCGATGCGCTAATACGTTGAAGATACTTTCACGAACACGATCCAAGGTGGGACGTGTATCCATCCCCTTCGGAGATTTTATAGTATGGCCCTTTGCAGTGCCTCCGATAATTCGCATACAATCCTCACTAGATTATACTCATTAATTATAGTATATAAATACCTAAAATAAAAGTATCTTTTACAATTATGATACTTCGATTTTACTATCTCGGCCCATCAATTCTTGCAATGCTAATTGAGGGGACTTCTCTTTATATAATACCTCATATAGTGATTGTGTGATAGGCATTTCTACATGGTGTTTTATGGCCATATCACGAATAATAGATGTTGCAAAAAAGCCTTCTACCACCATATTCGTATGATTCATAATGTAGTCCATTGTTTTACCATCTGCTAGCTGTTGTCCTGCAGCACGGTTACGACTATGCTGGCTCATACAAGTAGCAATTAAATCCCCCATACCAGCTAAGCCTGCATAAGTTTCTTTTCTTGCACCGAGAGCTAAACCAAATCGAGTCATTTCATGTAGACCACGAGTTAGTAATAAAGCCTTACAATTATCTCCAAGAGATAATCCATCAACGATACCAGCAGCCAAGGCTATTACATTTTTTGTAGCCCCTGCTAATTCAACACCAATATAATCGTCACTCGTATATATACGAAATTCTTTGCTGTGTAATGCCTGTTGTACCTTTTTACCTATGTCCATAGATGTCGTACCTACTACGGCTGCAGCAGGTAAGTTTCTACCAATTTCCTCAGCGTGATTAGGACCGGATAAACAGTTAAATGGCATCCGACAGAGGATAATTCCTCCTTCATGACTGTAGTCAATAACTTACCACTTTCCCGTTCTACACCTTTAGAGCATAACACGTATATTTGATCTTTGTGAGCATATCTTTTTAAATTCTGTAAAGCTGTGCGCACATGAATAGATGGTGTAACAATCAATACAATATCAGCCTGCTCAATAGATGTTTGTAAATCAGAACTAATGATGAGTTCATCAGGCAATATAACACCAGCTAAATATGACTTATTTTCCCTGTACTTAATAAGTTCATCCTTAAACTCTGAACGTCTGCAATATAAGGTTGTATCATTTCCGGCCACTACAGATTTAATAGCAAGAGCTGTCCCCCAACTACCAGATCCGACGATGCAAACTTTCATATTACTCTCCTTTTTTAACGCGTTCTACCTTTAATTCTTTACCAGCTAGTAAACGAGAAATATTTTCTCGATGACGTATGATAACAAACAATGCAGCTAGCGCACCAAATCCTACAAACCACCAGGATTCACCCATTACATACATCAATACAGGAACAAGCGCAGCCGCTATTATAGAACCTAGAGAGACTAATTTAGTGAAATATACAATGATGCCCCAAATAGCAAAACAAATAACTGCAACTATTGGAGATAATGCAATGAGAACGCCTAAACCAGTTGCAACGCCACGGCCACCTTTAAAGCCAAGAAATACGGACCAATTGTGTCCAACCATGGCCAAAATGCCACCTAGAATCATGTACATGGGATTTAAATGGGAAAACAAAAATACCCCAATGGCACCCTTTAATGCATCACAGAAAAATACAGGAAGCGCTGCCTTTAAACCAATAACACGATATGTATTTGTAGCACCTATATTTTTGGATCCATATAGACGGACATCTGTATTGAAAAATAATTTACCAATAATGAGTCCGCTAGGAATTGAACCGATTACATAGGCTAATAACGCATACCCTATAATAGGCATAAAATCATTCACAACTTTCACCCTTACCCTTTGTACGTATTACTCTTCATCTTCACGTTTTTTACCGCGAAGGATTAATCGAATTGGAGTACCTTCGAAACCAAAACTTTCACGTAAACGATTTTCCAAGAAACGCATATACGAGAAATGAATTAATTCGGGTTCATTTACAAATAGGATAAATGTTGGAGGTTTAACACTGGCTTGTGTCATATAGTAAATTTTTGGAATTCTACCATTACGGGATGGAACTGGATTTACAGTTTGAGCATCTTGTAGTAATTGATTTAATGTACCAGTAGAAACACGACGATATTGTTGTTCTGATACGAATTTAAGCATATCAGCTAAACGATGAATACGTTGTTTTGTCAATGCGGAAGCAAATAGAATTGGTGCAAATTGCAAGAATCCTAATTCATCATAAATGTCTTCAGTATATCTCAATGTAGTTTTATCATCTTTTTCTACAAGGTCCCATTTATTTACTACAATGATAACACCCTTACCGGCTTCATACGCATAACCGGCAATTTTTTTATCTTGTTCTGTAACGCCATCAACGCCATCTAATACAAGTACAACAATATCAGAGCGATCAACGGAACGAAGAGAGCGAACAATGCTGTAACGTTCAACAGCTTCATCGATTTTGGATTTACGTCTCATCCCCGCTGTGTCGATAAGTACAAATTTTTGATCCCCATGTGTCCAGTGCGTATCAATAGAGTCCCGAGTAGTGCCAGCTACATCGGAAACGATAACGCGATCTTGACCTAACAGTGCATTAGTCAAGGATGATTTACCTACATTAGGTCTACCGATAATGGCCACATGAATGGTATCTTCTTCATCTACATTAGTTCCTACCGGTGGGAAATGTTTAACCGTATCATCTAATAAATCACCTAGATTCATTAAATTCTTTGCAGAAATGCCAATTGGATCACCAAGTCCCAAATTATAAAACTCATAAATATTAGGTTCTTGATTTACACTGTCAATTTTATTCACTACAAGGACTACTGGTTTTCCACTAGTACGTAAAATATTGGCCACTTCTTCATCAGCCGGTACAATACCTTGCTTGCCATCAACTACAAAGAGGATTACATCAGCTTCTTCAATAGCGAGTTCAGCTTGTAAACGCATCATTTTAGGAATAACATGGCTGTTCTCTGTTACAAACTCGATACCACCTGTATCAATCATTGTAAACTCACGATTAAGCCATTCTGCATCGAAGTAAATTCTATCTCGTGTAACGCCAGGTATATCCTCGACGATAGAAATTCGTTTATTAACAATGGCATTAAATAATGTAGATTTACCTACATTTGGACGACCAACTACGGCCACTAATGGTTTTGCCATACTTTCACCTCTTTTATTATCTATATACATCACTTCATTTTATCATATTAAAGGGAATGTACGCAAAAAGGCTAATCAAGGAAAACCTTGATTAGCCTCATTAAAAGATTCTGAATTATTCAGCGTCTTCTTCTGTTTCTTTTGCTTCCATCAACTCAGTCAAAGCCAAGCCCAATTTCTTTTCATCTTTGTTAAGAGAAATGATTTTAACTTCAACTTCTTGACCACGGTTCAAGTAATCTTCAACTTTCGCATTACGTTGTTTTGTAATTTGAGAAATGTGAAGTAAACCTTGAATATCATCGTTAACAGCTACAAATGCACCATAAGCTACCAAACGAACAACTTTACCAGTGATTACATCACCAACGTGTAAAGTTTCTTCAGCAACATCCCATGGGCTCTTAGTTAAAGCTTTTAAGGACAAGGATAATTTGTTGCTTTCAGGGTCGAAGGATTGTAATTTAACTTCGATTTCTTGGCCAACGGAAAGAACATCTTCCACTTTTTTAATTTTTTGCCAAGAAATGTCGGAAATATGAAGTAAACCTTCAATACCACCGATATCTACGAATGCACCATAAGGCATGATTTTACGAACGATACCTTTATAGTTTTCACCAACGTTGATATTTTTCAATGCTTCAGCTAATTTTGCTTGACGTTCCACTTCAAGTACTGCACGGCGGGAAAGAACCAAACGGTTTTTCTTTTCGTCGATTTCAAGAACTTTTGCTTCGAATTCAGTACCAACCAAGTTGTCCAAAGATTTTACGAAATGCACATCACCTTGGGACAATGGAATGAAACCACGAAGGGATTTTACTGTTACCACCAAGCCAGCTGGGATAGCATCGATACCTTTACATACGATAGGTTCGTCTTTTTCTTGAGCTTCGATAACATATTGCCAATCTTCATCTTTAGCCAAACGAGTCATGGAAAGATAAATAGGATTATCTTCTTTGATGTGGTTCATGATAACTGCTTTAATTTCATCACCATTTTTCAACACATCTTTGGCAGAGTTTGGTGCTGGATAAGAAATTTCAGTTCTATTCAAAATTGCTTCAGTTTTGTAGCCAAAAGATACCCATGCGCGTTCATCTTCAACTTGTACTACTTGACCTTCTACAACGTTTCCTTTCTTAAATTCTTCTTGACCTTCTGCTGCTAATAATTCTGCAAAATCTTTCATTGTCTCAATGACCTCCTTAATAATCCAGTCGGGAGTCGATGCTCCTGCTGTTACTCCTACCGTCTGTACTCGGTTAAACCATTCCAGTTGTAATTCAGTAGAAGTTTCAATGTGATATGTTGTACATCCAACGTCTCGACAAACCTCTGCCAATCGATTCGTATTGCCGCTGTTCTTACCACCTATCACAATCATAAGATCTACGTTACGAGCTAATTCAACGGCAGAATTCTGACGCTCCTGAGTTGCATTGCATATCGTTTTGAAAATCTTAAGATTCTTAGATTTTTTCTCTAATATCTCTATTATACTGTTAAATTTGAATTGTGAAAAGGTCGTTTGAACAACTACACCCATTTTTTCAACAACTTGTAGATTTTTGGCGGATTCTTCATCTTCGATGATTATTCCTTTGTTATTCGCCCATAAATTAATGCTTTTAACCTCAGGATGGTTTTTTTCACCCAATATAACCAGTGTCATACCATCTTCGATAACAGATTTTGCATCTTGTTGAGCTTTTTTCACATGTGGACAAGTGGCATCCAAAATGTTTAAGCCTTTCTCTTCTGCTTCTTCGTAAATTGCAGGGCCCACACCATGAGACCGAATAATCATCGTTCCTTCATCAATATCCGACACCTCTTGAATCGGGCTAACACCTTTACTCTCTAAACGACCAACTACTTGTGGGTTATGAATGATAGGACCCAATGTATAGCTTTTTCCATCGCTATCAGCAGCTTCATTGGCCATTTCAACAGCTCGTTTTACGCCATAACAAAAGCCATGATTTTCAGCTAAAATTATTTCCATAACGTCTCCTCTATGCGATTTCATGATAGGAATCAATCATGCGTTGAATTTCACCCTTTACGCGATCATTAACCTCTTTAATAGCCTCAGGTGTCGGTTTAGCTTTACTAACAGGTACCTGTTTACCAATGATGCAAGCAACTTGGTTTCTCTTCATATTATGAGAACCGATAATGGCAACTGGGGTAATACCAATTCCTGTACGCAACGCAATGGATGCGGCCCCATCGTGAAAGCGTCCTAATTTTCCATTCTTTTGACGATTACCTTCTGCAAAAATTCCTAATACTTTATTATTCTTTAATAGTCCTAAAGCATGACGAATTGCTATTTTATCTATAGCTCCACGGTTTAAAGGGAATGCACCAAGCCAGGTACAAAAAAATCTTGAAATTGGATTTACAAATAATTCCTGTTTTGCCATAAAAGTGTACGTGCCTAGGCAATGCATAGCCGCAAATAGGTGGATCGTTATTACTTAAATGATTTGGCACCACAATAACCGGACCTTCCATAGGGAAATTATCGCGACCATAAACCTTTAATCCATAGCCGACTTTATAGCGCAACCAAAAGGCAGTTCGCCAAAGCCATGTAGAAAATTTGTTCATTTAGATTCGCTCCTGTACTAGATGTAATATATGTTCTACAGTTTCATCAAATGTCATTTCGCTAGAATCGACCAATACAGCATCCTCTACCTGAATCAATGGAGATTCCTTTCGATTCTTATCCATATCATCACGTTGCATAACACTGTCTTTAATATCCTCTAAAGTTTGTTCGTTAACTGTACCCTTCACTTCTAAGTAACGGCGCATAGCACGAGCCTCTACAGAAGCGGTTAGATATATTTTTAATTCCGCATTAGGTAATACAACGGAACCGATATCACGTCCATCCAATATAACGCCACCAGCTTCTGCCATAAGTCGTTGTCGTTCAACCAAATATTGACGCACCCCTTTATATGAAGCCACTATAGATACAGCATTGTTCACTTGTGGCGTTCTGATAAAATCAGTCACATCTTGACCAGCAATAAAAACCTTACATGAATCATCACTGGCCTCCATAGTAAGATCTAATTCTGGTAATAATGCTTCCACTGCCTTTTGATTATTTACATCAATATGATTATGCAATACAGCCCATGTAACAGAACGGTACATAGCACCTGTATCGATATAAAGATACCCCAGTTTTTTTGCCACTATTTTAGAAATAGATGATTTTCCAGCGCCTGCTGGGCCGTCAACAGCAACGGCAATTTTATGTGTATTCATAAGTCCCTGTATCACTTTCACAAATTATATAAAATATACTATTCAATCATACAGCGTAAAATGTCTCTATTAAAACGCTTCAGGGTGAGTTATATGCATAGCTGCTACATATCCTGTAGAAAAGGCAGCCTGTAGATTATATCCACCTGTAAAAGCATCAATATCCAATACTTCACCTGCACCATATAAACCTTTAACTAACTTAGATTCCATAGTTTTAGGATTAAATTCTTTAAGAGAAATGCCACCAGCAGTAACAATTGCCTCTTCTACAGGACGTAATCCTTTCACCGTAAGAGGCATATGTTGCAACATATAACCGATTTGTTGTCGTTCTTCCTTTGAAATCTGATTAATCGGTTTTTGTGGATCAATACCGGCCAATTCAATAATTAATGGTATCAATCGACTTGGTAACAAATCTTTCATCCCATTAATTAATTGTTTCTTAGAATAGAGATCAAAATCTTTTTGTAATCGTTTATCTAATGTCTCTGGAGATAATGCAGGGTTTTAAATTGATATCTAAACCTATAGTGCCGATATTTTTTTTGCGCATCAATTTTCCCACCGTATGACTAAGAGATAAAACGATAGGACCGGTAATGCCAAAATGGGTAAACATCATTTCCCCAAACATCTTGGCTTGTACCTTATTCTTAGCAACTACAGACAATTCAACATTCCGTAGGCTAAGCCCCATTAAATCTTTTACCCAGGACTCTTCCGTTACAATCGGTACTAAAGATGGACGGATATCGGTAATCTTATGGCCTACTTGAGCCGCCAAAATATATCCATCACCAGTAGAACCGGTAGCAGGATATGATTTACCTCCCGTAGCAATAACCACGGCATCAGCGTGATAGGTTTCTTTGTCTGTCACAACACCGGTGACAACACCATCATCAACCAAAAGTTTCTTAACTGGTTCCTCAAGATGAACATCTACACCATAGTGTTTCATAAGCTTCATAAAGGTATTTCGCACATCCAGAGCGGAATCTGAAGCTGGAAATACGCGGCCGCCTCGCTCTACCTTGGTTTCTAAACCAGCGTCGTGTAATAACTGCAACAAATCTTCATTGGTAAAGCGCTCGTAAGCACCATATAAAAACTTACCATTGCCCGGTGTATTTTTAATAAAATCAGACATATCACAAGCATTCGTAATATTGCAGCGTCCTTTGCCGGTAATGCCCATCTTTTTACCAACATAGTTCATTTTTTCGAGAAGCGTTACCTTTGCCCCTTCTCGACCAGCAATGACAGCAGCCATTAGCCCTGCTGCACCACCTCCGATTACAACGACGCGCTTCATTTAGAAGCTCCTAGCGCTTTAAGTGCACTTACTTCACGTTGTGTCAATTGACGAACACCACCGCGCTTAACACCACTTAATGTTAAACCACCATAAGCAATACGTTTTAAATTATGAATTCGGTAACCAAAATGTTCAAACATACGACGTACTTGTCGATTACGACCTTCATGAATAGTAATTTCTACTTCGTGAACCCCATTGTGGTCATCAAATCCTAAATCTACAAGTGTAGCAGGTGCTGTCACACCATCTTCAAGAGGCACACCATCGGCGATAACCTGTAAATCTGTATCATTTACACGCCCCTTAATACGAACTTCATATGTCTTTTCAACGCCTTTAGATGGATGTGTAAGATTCTGAGCTAGTTCTCCATCATTTGTTAAAAGCAATAAACCTTCCGTATGTAAATCAAGTCGTCCAATTGGATAGATACGGCGTTTTTCATTTTTAATATAATCCATTACAGTTTCCCGTCCTTGTGGGTCTGTAACAGATGTAATAACACCTTTCGGTTTATTCATTAAATAATACACAGGTTTTTCCACGGCTAATAATTGTCCATCAACCATGACCTTATCTTTCATAGGATCAACCTTAACACCCAGTTCCGTCACTTTACGTCCATTGACACGTACCTTACCAGACGCAATTAATTCTTCTGCCTTACGACGAGAAGCTACACCACAGCTGGCGATAAATTTTTGTAATCGTTCCATATTATATCCTTTTCTATATGTTCTCTGTTCCATCCTCATTAGGAGATTCTATTAAGCTTTCGTCTTTCACACTGTCTATTGATACACCTGACATATCAGACTCTGCAGTATCTAGCTCTTTGTGCAAATCATCAATTGAAGTAACACCTGTACTTCGCAGAAATTCATCAGTTGTGCCATACAGAATAGGGCGACCTACCGTATCCTTATGGCCCAACTCAGCAATTAATGAGCGAGACAATAATTGTTTAATTACCTTGTCGCTATTAACACCGCGTACCTCTTCAATTTCAGCTTTTGTAATTGGTTGTTTATATGCAATAACCGCTAGTGTTTCCATAGCTGCATTAGATAATTTATCCTCTTTTTTACGTATATGACCAATATACATAGCCGATTCTGGTGCACTTACCAGTTCCACACCAGCAGCAGAGATTCGCACGCGGATACCGCGTTTATGGGATTCTAAATCAGATGCTAAGTGATCTATCAATGTCAAGCTATCTTGTTTTGAAAGCTTAAATATATCTTGAATGACATCAATAGAAATAGGTTTAGCCGCAGAAAACAATACAGCTTCTAAATCTGATATACCCATGCTACTCCTCCTCTACTTGTACATCTCGTTCACCAATGATAGGTGCGGTAAAAATAATATCATCATTTTCGTAAAACATGACTAATTCTTGTTGTTTTAAAAGTTCTAGTACAGCCATGAATATAGTTACCATACCACTTTTAGATTCTATAGCAACAAGTAGCTCACGAAACGCCAATCGTTCACCACGCCTTGCACGACTCGCTAAGGATACGATTATATCCTCTAAGCTATATGCATCTTTCTCAACAGTTACTTGACGAACCTGTTGTTCATCTTCAGATTCAACGGTCTTATGTAATACAGAATAGAATATATCATATAATTTAGATAGTTCTAAATTATAATAACTATCTAAACCTAATACACTCGTTTCCTCAGGGACGACTAAACACATTCGACTCAACCGATGCTTTTTTTCCATTAATAGCTGAGTAAAAATCTTTTATCTTTTTTTAAACTCTACTAACTTAGCCACTAATTCATCTCGTGGATCTTCGCTTTCATCTGGTTCCGGTTCAACCTTAGGTAATAGCATACGGGACTTAATTTGTAATAATGTAGATGCCATTACAAGGAATTCACTACTATAATGGATATCAAAAATGATTCCAATTATCTAGGTATTCTAAATACTGGCTTGTGATTTCAACGATTGGGATATCCGTGATTTCAATTTTATGTTTTTCAATTAAATGTAAAAAGTAAATCGAGAGGTCCCTCGAATACATCCAATTTATAATTATAGTCCCCATGAATCCCCATTCCTTAACGATACTATTTCATAACTATATAA
>BNJU01001069.1_pt1 | contig 81904 bp, 112 predicted proteins | sample 8539281 | NCBI WGS metagenome assembly BNJU01 (sample SAMD00202456, study PRJDB9452) | human saliva metagenome | isolation source: human saliva | place: Japan | reverse complement strand
TACGCTGGTAGGCCTGAATCTGTCGTTCCAGTTCTTCTTTGATAGCTCCTTCGGGAGCGTATTTTTCTTCCCAGTCATCTGGTTTGAGAATTTTATGGGTGACGGGGTCAAAGTGAGCCTTCCCGTCTGGGAAAATTTTGCCCATATTAGCCCGATGGACAATATCGAACAGCTGCTCTGGATCCACTCCCATCAGGACAAAGCTGCCATAAGTGAAGTAAAGAGTATCAATCAAGGCATCTACCTGACCGACTAGAGAAACCTCAGCCTGACTCTTGGAGCGAACCTTGTCAGCAGCCTTGTCAAGCGCTTGATGGAGATAAGCTACAGAGCTATCAAAGTCTTCCTCTGAGTTACTAGCTGCCCGCAGAAACTCGACCAGCTCTTCTAGCTTAAAGCCTGCCCTATAGCGAGCGTCCTGAGGCGACCAAGCAATCGGCTCTTCCTGAGTGCTTTCATCCATGACACTATGGAACTCTTTAACCTTATTAAAGTGATGGTCGCTGCTGGTAAAGACCTTTTCCCTCGCTAGTATGCCAAAATGCTCCAGAGCCCTGTGAATCCCATCCTGACTATTGCTGCTAGTCGTATGCTTAGCCACTTCCTTGACTGAGCTGGTTCCATTTCCCATAGCAATGGACAGACCAACTCCCGATAGCATTTCCAAGTCATTGTCAGAGTCGCCGAAGGCCATGACTTGATGAATGTCAAAGCCATATTCCTTGCCGACTCTGCGAATCCCCTCTAGCTTAGATGTGTTTTTATTGATAATATCAACCGCATAGGGGCTACTGCGGGTAAATTTCAAATCAGGGAAGTCTGCTTCAATCTTACGGCTTTCTTCTGGACTGGCCAAAATCAATGCTTGGTAAATCGGCTCCTGAATCAGCTGCAGGAGATCCTTTTCATGCTGGGGCAGGGCCTTGCTGATGACTTTATTAAAACCGTGACTGACTGTTCGCGCCATTCTCTTAGGGATGAAGCGGCTAGTCCACTGGGAGAAAGGGCTCATGCCGAAGGACATAATCTTGGAGCCCAGCATAGCCTCAGCCGTCCCCAAGGAAATTTCTTTCCGATGCTTCTTAGCATAGGCGATTAAATCCCGTAAACTCTGCTTGTCAATGGGACTGGCAGAAATCACCCTATCTCTTGAAAAAATATACTGGCCATTATAGGTCACAGCAAAGTCTAAGTCCAATTGCTCCATAAAAGGTTTGACAAAGAAAGGACCGCGGCCTGTTGCCAAACCGACCAATATTCCTTGATCCTTTAAACTCTGAATAGCTTTTTCTGTAGATTTCAAAACCGTTCGACTGTCATTGACCAGTGTCCCATCAATATCAAAAAAGACGGCCTTTACTTCCATTGATTTTCTCATTCTTTCCTTTTATGATACAATAAATTATAACACAAAAATGACACACAATCACATGAATTGCAGAAAAGAAAAACTGGAGTAATATCTATGCAATAGGATTGAAAACTCTATGAAAACAGAATGTATGTTTTCGAATCTGCATCATGACTACAAGGAGAAAAAGGATTTATGACAAAGAAAATCTTGGTCCTGCACACAGGAGGAACCATTTCCATGCAGGCTGACGGCTCTGGGGCTGTCGTTACCAATGCTGATAACCCTATGAACCATGTGACAGTTCCGCTTGAGGGGATCGAGACGGAAGTCATTGACTTTTTTAATATTCCCAGTCCACATATCACGCCCCAACACATGCTCAAACTTTACCAGAAAATCAAAGCCAGTGCTGACCAATTTGACGGAGTAGTCATTACTCATGGGACGGACACTTTAGAAGAGACAGCTTACTTTCTAGATACTATGCAGCTGCCGAAGATTCCGGTCGTTTTGACTGGGGCTATGCGCAGTTCCAATGAGTTGGGGAGCGACGGGGTCTATAACTACCTGACAGCCCTGCGGGTGGCTAGTGATAAAAAAGCCAGTGATAAAGGCGTGCTTGTCGTGATGAATGACGAGGCACATGCTGCCAAGTATGTAACCAAAACCCACACGACCAATGTCAGCACCTTCCAGACACCGACTCACGGACCACTCGGCTTGATTATGAAGCAGGAAATTCTCTATTTTAAGACAGCGGAGCCTCGGGTCCGCTTTGACTTGAACAGCATTTCTGGTCTGGTGCCCATCATTCCAGCTTATGCCGTATGAAGACAGAGCTTCTGGACATGCTGGATTTAGACAAGATAGACGGCCTCATCATAGAAGCATTCGGTGCTGGCAACCTCCCCAAGGAAGTGGCTGACAAACTGGCTGATATGATAGCAGAGCGGCCTGCCAGTTGCTCTGGTCTCTCGCTGCTTTAACGGGATTGCTGAGCCTGTCTATGCTTATGAAGGTGGCGGCGTTCAGCTACACCAGGCTGGTATCTTCTTCGTCAAAGAGCTCAATGCCCAAAAAGCCAGAATCAAACTGCTCATCGCCCTGAAATGCTGGACTCAAAGACCAAGAACTACGAGATTATATGGAAGGCTGAGAGAAAAAGTCCCTATTTATTTTCTTTAAATCAAAAAGTGCTAAGGTTGCTTAGCACTTTTTTGACTCTTTCATATTCTAACACTGGGAAAACTTCATTGAATCGCCAGCCTTAAAAGATAACCTCAAACAGAGACTCTAGAATTTCAAAAATATAATCACTTACCATAGGTCACCTCCATTTTCTGAGCTTGCTTAAATGTCTTCGGATAGTGGACTTTGATTGTAACTTTCATAGCTTTTACCTCGCTTATCATTCATTCTTTAAGAGCAAAAACGAAACCCTTGGAGTGTTTGACCTCAAGTTTGGTCCCTAATCTTTTTGTTCTTACTTGGATATAAGGATACAGCCCTAAACTTAAGAATCTCTTATAGATTTCTTAGGGAAAGCTTATAGTCAAAGAAGTCCAGCAATCCTTATCTACTATTTGAAACGAACAAGTCTTTTCAATTAAATACAAAAAAACTTCACCGATTGGGTGAAGCTTGTGATTTGTTAGGAGATTTATGATGAAAAAATTCTAAATTATTCTTATTCTTTGAGTGGCTCATACCTCGCAAGTCTTCTAGTCTTCAAGCTTTGGTTACAGGATTTTAAGGGATGTTTACTTTGTCATTGGTCCTACCTCTTTCTTTGATTTGACAATAGTATAATCCCTCAAACTTAAAGCCTACTTATAAATAACTTGCAGTAAACTTAATTCAAAAGAACTCTTAATCTAGGTAATCTCGCTTGTCCAAATGAAGAGCAATCAAGTGCCAATTAGGATCTGTCCGCCAGTTCGGATCAGCTGTAATCTGGCTGGCAACCTTTCTGGCTTCTTCTAAAATCGGATAATCTTCCACGATGTCTGCCACTTGAAACTCAGGAATACCAGACTGCCGAGTACCAAAGATTTCTCCAGAGCCTCGCATTTTCAGATCCTCCTCAGCCAGCAGGAAACCGTCGGTCGTCTCAGTCATGATTTTCATGCGGCGCTTGCCCGACTCCGTCTTAGGATTGGCAACAAGGACGGCATAAGACTGCTTATTCCCTCGGCCGACACGGCCTCTCAGCTGATGAAGCTGGCTGAGTCCAAAGCGGTCCGCATCCATGATGACCATCACCGTAGCATTTGGGGACGTTGACTCCGACCTCAATGACTGTGGTAGAGACTAGAATATCAGTCCGTCCTTCCTTGAAGTCCTGCATAATCGCCTCTTTTTCCTCGCTCTTCATCTTGCCATGAAGCAGAGCCACTTGGGCCTGCTGACCAAAATAGGCTGTCAGTTCTTCTTCTAGGGCAATGGCATTCTTAAGATCCAGCGCCTCAGATTCCTCAATCAAGGGAGAAATAAAGTAGACCTGAGCGCCCTTGTGGAGCTCTTTTTTCAGCCAGTCGAGGACGACTTCCAGCTGCTCATGCTTGACCCAGCGAGTGATGATAGGCTTGCGTCCTGCCGGCATCTGGTCAATAATGGACACATCCATATCACCAAAAGCTGTAATAGCAAGGGTTCTGGGAATAGGCGTCGCCGTCATCATGAGGACATCAGGATTGTCTCCCTTTTCCCGTAAAATCCGGCGTTGCTCCACCCCAAAGCGATGCTGCTCGTCAATAATGACCAAGCCCAATGCATGGTAACGGACTCCTTCCTGAATCAAGGCATGGGTTCCGACAATCATGTCCACCTGACCCTTTTCAATCGCTGCCAAGGTTTCCCGGCGTTCAGCTGCTTTCATCCCACCAGTTAGCAGGGCCAGCTTCAATTCTGGAAATAGCTGAGCTAGGCTGTCAAAATGCTGCTCAGCCAAAATTTCTGTTGGAACCATCAGAGCTGACTGAAAGCCAGCTGTATAAACAGCATACATAGCCAGACCAGCGACTACAGTCTTTCCACTTCCCACATCCCCCTGCAGCAGGCGATTCATGTGTCCAGGCGACTCGCAAATCCTGCAAAATCTCTGTCAGACTGCGCTCCTGAGCCGAAGTCAGCTCAAAAGGTAAGCTCTGCTTTTTCTCGGCCACAGCATCCGACTGCCAATCAATCTTCAATCCATTGCTGACAGCCTTGGTTTCTCTCTTTAAGACCTGCAGCTGCATTTGGAAATAAAAGAGTTCTTCAAATTTAACCCGCCTGAAGAGCCTGCTTGTAGTCCGCCAAAGTCCTTTGGAAAATGCATAGCCCGCACAGCCTCAACTCTGCTCACTAGCTGGTAGCGTTCCAGCAGGGGCTGGGGCAGATTTTCCTCTAAGAGCAAGTCCAATCCTTGGTCAAAGGCAGTCTTAATCAGCTTGACCAGACTGGCCTGACTAATTCCCTGAGCCAGCCGATAGACAGGCTGCAAGTCGTCCTCTACCTGAGCCAGCAGTTTCATGCCAGTCAGACTGGCCTTGGCTTTGTCCCACTTGCCAAAGACGGCTATATTCGCTCCCTACTTCAATCTTGTCCGCCAGATAAGGCTGGTTAAAGAAATTAACTGCCAGAGCGACTTCTCCCTGCTTGATGGTAAAGCGCAGGCGATTGCGTTTGTAGCCGTAATACTGGACATTGGCCGGGGTTACGACCTGACCAGAAACAACCGCCTTTTCTCCATCCTCCAAGTCTAGGACATTCTTACTCTTAAAATCCTCATAACGAAAAGGAAAATAAAGCAGTAAATCCTGCAAGGTCTCTAGACCCAGCTTAGTAAATTTTTCTGCTGATTTCGGTCCCACACCAGGCAGAACCGTCAAAGGTTGGTGTAAATTCATAATTCCTCTTTCAGTTCTGATACTGCTGCGATGCTAAACATCACAGACAGGGGTGACCAAGCTAGAACATTATCAAATACTTCAAGCGGTTCCCTGCATTAATCTTCTTAGTCTTTATAGACCCTCGGTACACGGTCGCTAATCAAGCAAACCACCTCATAGTTAATGGTGCCACGCTTTTCTGCCACATCTGTCACCGTAATGGTCTCCGCTCCGCTATTTCCAATCAACACAACCGGCGTGCCAAGGGGATAAGCCTGAGGCAGGCGCACTGTAATTTGGTCCATGGAAACGCGGCCGACAATAGGGACAACGCTGACCATCAATCAAGACATCAAAGCCCTGCATATCGCGCGTCCAGCCATCTGCATAACCCAAAGGAATGGTGCCAATCCACTCTTGAGACTTACTGGTGTAGGTGGCTCCATAGCCAACATCTGCTCCAGCCTCAACTTCCTTGACATGCACCAATTCTGAGACCAGCGACAGAGCTGGCTTGAATTCATAAGGAAGTTCTAAAGACTCTTCCGCTGGGGTTGAGGCCATAAATGATGTCACCCAGCCGGACGGCATTTAGAACAGTCTCACTGTGCCAGAGAGAGGTGGCGGAATTACTAGCGTGAACGAGAGGAGGAACACTGTCCAGCTCAGATAAGATCTGATGAAAACGAGCCAGCTGGGCTTCAAACTTATGGTGCTCCGCTTCATCTGCCGTTGCAAAGTGGGTAAAAATTCCCTCCGCGACAGCCCCAGCAGCCTGCAAGCGATGGATTGCCTCCTGAGCTTCCTGACTATCTCGAAAACCAATCCGCCCCATACCAGAGTCAATCTTGATATGAAAACTTCAATCCTGTTAAGTCTTTTTCCGCAGCTAAAGCTAGATCCAACCACTCCAGACTGGCTACGGTCAGAGACACCTTTCCCTTTCTAGCCAGCGGGAGCGCAGACAGATCTGATACTCCTAGCACCAGAATTTTTTTGCCAATGCCAGCTGAGCGCAGCTCCAAAGCTTCATCGATATTAGACACACAAAAGCCATCTACAAGGGGCTCAATGTGCCTAGAAACCTCAATAGCTCCGTGGCCATAAGCATTTGCCTTGACGACAGCCCACTTCTCTGTCGTCTGAGGCAGATGGGCACTCAGTTGTCTAATATTAAAAGCAATAGCAGCTAAATCAATCACTGCCTTGCTGGGTCTATGCAGACTAGCTTTCATCATTTTCCTCCAAAATAACGCTGGCTGTAACTAGGCCAGCAGCATGGCTGAGCGAAATCCAAACCTTGCCAGCAAAAGGTGAACGGCTGAAAAAAGGTGCTCCCTGACGGTCGTTTAAAATCTCCAAGTCCTGAAACCTGAGCTTACCGATGCCAGTTCCCCAAGCTTTAGAAAAAGCCTCCTTGGCAGCCCAACGGCCAGCTAGAAATTCGATTTTCCGCTTGCCGGATAACTCCTCAAAACGAGAAAGCTCCGCCTCGGTCAGCACCTTCTTTGCAAAACGGGCATTTTTCAGATAGGCTCGCTCAATGGCAGCCAGTTCTTCTATGTCAATTCCGTGTCCTTTTATCATATCATTCTCTGGAAAGGCGACAAAACTCAGCTGGGCCGCCAGCTGAGTTCGTCTTCACCCGACAGTTAGTCCTCTTTACAGGTCAAGACTGTCCCTTTCAATTTTCCTTATTTATCTAAAGTGTTGTAAATTTCTTCAATAAGCTGAACAGTATTGTCCCAGCCCAGGCAAGGGTCAGTGATGGATTTACCAAAGACTTCAGGCTCATTTTGCCGACCGTCTTCCAGATAAGATTCAATCATAAAACCACGAACCGCTCTCTTAATCTTTTCGTTCCAATCCCGATTAAGCAAGGTCTGACGCACAATCCTAATCTGATCCAGATACTGCTTGCCAGAGTTATCGTGATTGGTGTCAATGACGATGAAAGGATTCTCCAAGCCCATCTTTTCATAGTAGGAAATGGCATCCAGCATATTTTCATAGTAGAAATTTGGAATGTTCTTACCGTATTCATTGGTTGCCCCACGCAGAATAACATGAGCCAAAGGATTTCCAGAGGTTTCTACTTCCTGACCATGAAAAAGGAAAGTCTGCTTATTTTGTGCCGCATAGACAGCGTTAAACATAACTCCCAGATTGCCAGAAGTTGGATTCTTCATGCCGACTGGAGCGTCAATACCTGACGCCACAAAGCGGTGCTCCTGGTCTTCAACTGAGCGAGCACCCACAGCATGATAGCTTACCAAGTCGTCCACCAGCACAAGATTGGACGGATAGAGCATCTCATCAGCCGTCGTCAGACCAGTCTCTGTAATGACGCGGTAGTGCAGCTGACGAACTGCCTGCAAACCATTGATAAGACTAGGAGCTTTAGAAGTATCCGGCTGGTGAACCAAGCCCTTATAACCATCCCCATTGGTCCGCGGCTTAGCAGTATAGACCCGCATGACGATAAAAATCTTATCTGCGACCTTCTTCTGCAGCTCTGACAAGCGGCGGGCATACTCCAGCACAGCCTCTTCATTGTCCGATGAACATGGGCCAATCACCAAGAGAATACGCTCGTCTTCCCCACTGAGAATCTCAGCTAGTTCTTGATCTCGCTTATTTTTATGAGCCAAGGCCTGATCAGTCAGCCTGGTTCTGGACTTAATCTGCTCAATGTCAATCTTCTGACCTTTTTCAATAAATGCCATACTATTTTCCTAATGTATCATAAATTTCACGAACTAGCTGTTCTGTATTAGCCCAGCCCAGACAAGGGTCAGTAATGGACTTGCCAAAGACTTCCGGCTCGTCCTGACGACCGTCTTCCAGATAAGACTCAATCATAAGCCACGTACTGTAGCCTTAATCTTTTCATTCCAGTCACGGTTAATCAGAGTCTGGCGAACGATACGGACCTGCTCCAGATACTGCTTACCAGAGTTATCATGATTGGCGTCAATGATGATAAAGGGATTTTCTAAGCCCATTTTTTCGTACTGGGCAATGGTATCCAGCAGATTATCATAATAGTAGTTGGGAATATTCTTGCCGTATTCATTCAGAGCACCACGCAAGATGGCATGCGCCAAAGGGATTGCCAGATGTTTCTACTTCCTTACCTGAAAAGAGGAAACTCTGCTTGTTCTGAGCTGCATAGATGCCGTTAAACATGACATTGAGATTCCCAGAAGTCGGAGTTTTTCAAGCCGGTTGGCAGATCTGCTCCACTAGCTACAAAGCGGTGCTGCTGGTCTTCGACCGAGCGAGCTCCGACAGCCATGTAAGAAATCAAATCATCTACCAGAGGCAGATTTTCTGGATAGAGCATCTCATCAGCTGTGGTCATGCCTGTCTCAGAAATAACCCGATAGTGCAGATTGCGGACTGCCTTGATGCCGTTAATCAGACTAGGAGCGGCAGTCGCATTGGGCTGATGAATAAGCCCTTTGTAGCCATCTCCGTTCGTCCGAGGCTTGGCAGTATAAACCCGCATGACCATGAAAATGCGGTCTTTTACTTCTTCTTGGAGAGCAGATAGACGCTTGGCATACTCTAGCACCGCTTCTTCGTTATCTGAAGAGCAGGGACCGATAACCAAGAGAATGCGGTCATCTTGACCACGCAGAATTGCTTCCAACTCTCGGTCACGCTTTTCCTTGCGAGCGAGCATGTCGCCTTCTAGCTTAGCAAGTTGGCGAACTTCTGCCACATCAATGGGTTGACTAGTTGCTTTAAAGGTCATCTATTCTCCTTCTTTTATGCTTTACTTTTTACGGCCGTGACAGTTCTTGAACTTCTTGCCAGAACCACATGGACAAGGGTCATTTCTCTTTACATTGGACAGGTCTACATTCTCAGGCATATTTGGCGCCTTAGCAGAGATATTGCGGGTAGCTGTTGTACTGATAGCCCGCTCTGTCCGAGGACGCTCTTGCTCATGAATCTGTGCTTTCATCATCAGACGAGTCACATCAAACTCAATAGAACCAATCATGTCGTTGAACATACGGAAGCTTTCTGCTTGATATTCGACAACTGGGTTATTTTGTGCATAACCGCGCAGTCCAACAGCATTGCGCAGCTGGTCAAGGGCGTCGATATGGTCAGTCCACTTGCTGTCCACCACGCGCAGAATCAAGACCTTCTGGAATTCACGCACAGCTTCTTCGTCTCGCAGCTTTAGCAATCTGACTGTCGTAGACTTCCAATGCACGTTCAAACAGATAATCTTTGATTTCTTGGTCAGACTTGCCTTCCAAATCGCTGTCTGAAATAGAATCTTCTGAAACCAAGTTATACTTAGCAAAGTTTAAAATCGCTTCAATCTTATCATCCTGATCAGAGTGGCTGCTGCCATCAACGATACGGTTGATCGTCCGTTTAATCATAGCATGGATTTCAGGACTGAGGTCACGGTCAGCAGTAATGACATCGTGGCGCTCAGCATAGATAATTTCCCGTTGCTCACGCATCACGTCATCATACTGCAGGACTTGTTTCCGCGTATCGTAGTTATTTCCTTCGACACGCTTCTGAGCTGCCTCTACCTGACGGGTCAGCATGCCAGACTTGATAACAGAATCTTCGTCACTAAGGTTCATTCGATCCAAGAGGGCTTTAATGCGCTCTGAGCCAAAGCGACGCATAAGCTCATCTTCCAGTGACAGGTAGAATTGTGACTCACCTGGATCACCCTGACGGCCTGAACGTCCGCGCAGCTGATTGTCAATCCGGCGGCTTTCATGGCGCTCTGTACCGATAACACAGAGACCGCCCAGTTCGCGAACACCTTCACCCAACTTGATGTCGGTTCCCCGTCCGGCCATATTGGTCGCAATAGTAACCGCCCCACGTTGGCCGGCGTTCATGATAATTTGCGCCTCTTTATAGTGGTTTTTCGCATTAAGAACTTCGTGAGGAACCCCAGCTTCTACCAATTTCTTAGAAATATAATCACTGGTTTCAACCGCAACGGTACCGACCAGAACTGGCTGGCCTTTTTCATGACGCTCTTTAACATCCTGAACAACTGCCTTGAACTTAGAATCAATACTTGGGTAGAGCAGGTCAGAATGGTCAATACGTGCTACCGGACGGTTGGTTGGAATCGGAATAACACGAATGTTGTATGTTTCGCGGAACTCTTCTTCCTCCGTCTTAGCTGTACCTGTCATACCGGACAGCTTCTTATACATACGGAAGAGGTTCTGATAAGTAATGGAAGCAGAAGTCTTTGTTTCTTCCTGAATCGGCACACCTTCTTTAGCTTCAATCGCTTGGTGGAGACCGTCAGAGTAACGACGTCCTTCCATTGTCCGACCGGTAAACTGATCGACAATCAGAATTTCCTGATCTTCACTGACCACATAGTCAATGTCAAGGAGCATGATGTAGTTAGCTCGCAGGGCATTGTCGATAAAGTGAGTCAGGGCAACATTTTCAATATCATAGAGATTGTCCAGCTTGAAGTAACTTTCTGCCTTGTCAATACCTGAGTCAGACAGACCAATCGTCTTAGACTGAACATCGATGATGTAGTCGTCCTTATCCAGAGATTTGACATAGTGATCAGCCATATGATAAAGCTGGTTGGTATCTGAAGAAACCGGTCCTGATACAATCAACGGTGTCCGCGCTTCGTCAATCAGGATTGAGTCCACCTCATCGACCAAGGCATAGTTGAGTGGGCGCTGTACCATGTTTTCAGCGCGAACTACCATGTTATCACGCAGGTAGTCAAAGCCGATCTCAGCATTGGTTGAATAGGTAATGTCGCAAGCATATGCTTCTTTCTTCTCAGATGGAGACTTAGCTGCCAGATTGATACCGACAGAAAGGCCCCAGCCAAGAGTAGAGTTCACCCATTTCGGTCGCGTCACGCTCAGTCAGGTATTCATTGACTGTGACAACGTGCACACCTTTTCCTGCAAGGGCATTTAGGTAAACTGGCATTGTCGCTGTCAAGGTTTTTCCTTCACCGGTACGCATCTCTGGAACGTCACCATGATGGAGAACGATCCCCCCCATAACCTGTACCTTATAAGGGAAAAGACCCAACACACGCTTAGCTCCTTCACGAACAACTGCAAAAGCTTCAAATAAGAGCTGATCTAAAGTTTCACCATCAGCATAGCGTTTCTTGAATTCTTCCGTTTTTGCCTGAAGTTCTTCATCAGACAAAGCTGCCATTTCGTCTTCATAAGCCAAGACCTTGTCAGCCATTTTTTCTAATTTTCTTAATTCACCTTTATCATTTTCAATGATAGTCTTTAAAATATTCGCCATTTTTTTCCTTACTATATAATAATCTTTCTGATTTTTAGAATGTTCTTTTCATTATAGCATGTTTTCCTATATCTTTCAAGAATGAAAAAAGCAAAAAAGCTCCATTAGACTGTGCTTACAGAACCGGGAGAGGGCAGGATATTCGAGGATAAAAGAAAAGGCAGAGGTATTGCTCTGTCTTTTCGGGTCTAAACAATACAAGCGTAAACTAGTCTTCTTTTTTCTTCTTAATAAAGAAAGCTGTTCCTGATAAGATCTAACACTCCTTGGACATTCTACCCCTCTTTTGGCTACTTAAAATCCAACAAGCGCATGGTGTCTTGGGCAATCATCAGTTCTTCGTTGGTTGGAAGAATGAGAATTTTAGACTTAGACTGAGAATTTGAATAAAGAGCTGACCTTGCTCGTTAGCTGCCTTATTCAAAGAAAGTCCTAAGCAATTGAGCTTTTGAACGACCAAGCTGCGGATCAAGGCTGAATTCTCCCCGATTCCAGCGGTAAAGACCAAGGCATCCAGACCATCTAAATCTGTGATGTAGCTTGCAATGGTCTGAGCGATGCGGTTGACAAACATATTGACTGCTAGACTAGCTTTTTCATCGCCTCTGTCACAAGCTTCCAAAACATCTCTTAAATCATTGCTGAGCTGGGAGATAGCCAGCAGGCCGGATTCTTTATTGAGGACATCGCTTAATTGCTGGGCAGAAAGATTTTCCTGTTCTAGCAGGAAAGGGAGAATCATAGGGTCAATATCACCTGAGCGGGAGCCCATCATCAGGCCAGCCAAAGGGGTGAATCCCATCGAAGTATTGACAGACTGACCATTTTTAATGGCGCAGATACTAGCACCATTGCCCAAATGGCAGTTGATAATCTTTCAAATGCTCCGCAGCTTCTCCTTGCCCCTCCCAAATCTCCTTTACCTTTTGAGCAATATACTTGTGACTCGTTCCATGGAAAGCCATACTTTTCTCAAACCGTATTTATGATAGTAATCCCAGGAAAGAGGATAGAGATAATAGGCTTCTGAAAGGCTTTGATGAAAGGCTGTATCAAACACAGCCACTTGTCCTGTTTCTGGCAGCGCCTTTTGGAAAGCTCGAATCCCTACCAAGTTGACAGGGTTATGGCTAGGAGCCAAGAAGGACAGCTTCTCAATGATGGATAGCACTTGCTCGTCTATCAAAGCAGAATCATCAAAGGATTCTCCGCCATGGGCTACGCGATGACCGACTCCATCTATCTCGTCCAGAGAAGCAATCAGCTTCCGCTCCAAAAGAAAGTTCAGCAAGTAATCCACGGCAAATTGATGCGAAGGAATAGCCAGCAGTTCCTTTTCTTTTTGACCTTCAAATTCAATCTTAAAAATGCCTTCCTTTAAGCCAATCTTTTCAAAAATTCCTTTCACCAAAAGGTTTTCATCAGGCATACTGAGCAGTTGAAATTTTAATGACGAACTGCCCGCATTAATCGCAAAAATTTTTTTAGACATATTTTTCTCCTGAGCAATGAAAACAGTGATTTTTTCAAATAACGTTTTTTGAAAACTGAAATTTTCCATTGCTACTTGTTAGATAAATAAGCTAGCTTCAAATGGTCGGCTAGCTTATTTACTATTTTATATATTACATAGCATTGACTGCCAAGACAGCCAAGACAGCGCCGATAGTCGGTCCTACAATTGGCACCCAAGCATAAGCCCAGTTTGCATCTCCTTTATTCGGAACTGGCAAGAGGGCATAAGCAAGGCGCGGACCGAAGTCCCGAGCTGGGTTGAGGGCAAAACCTGTCGTCGAACCCAAAGACAAGCCGACCGCCATAATGAGGAAGCCAACTAAGAGTGGAGTGAGTCCAGGCGTGATTTCGCCGTGCGTTATCATCAAAAGTGCAAAGATGAAGAAGAAAGTCGCAACGATCTCGCTGAGCAAATTAAATGCTGGATTCTGGATGGCTGGTCCAGTAGCAAATACGCCAACTGAGTTGCCTTCTTCTGCCTTGGTTTGTTTGAAATGGGGATAATAGAAGAGCACTACAATAGCCGCTCCGACAAAAGCCCCTAGAATCTGAGCGATGATATAGCCCACCACTTGTTCCCAAGGGAAGATGCCACCCACCGCAAAAGGCAATAGTGACAGCTGGGTTAAGGTGACCGCCAGTATTATAAAATCCTGCCGTATAGACACCCAAGGTCACTGCCAAGCCCCAGCCAAATACAACGGTAAACCAATTGGGAGCGAAACCTTTTGCAAGACTCTTATTAAGACTAATAGACGCTCCGATTCCATTCCCAAAAACCATCAGAACCATGGTGCCTAAAAATTCACCTAGATATTTTTCCATACTCCATACTCCTTCATTTCGAAATACTTTATACTCTCTCCTCTATATTGCTTCTACAGCGCAATATAGAGTCTAAGAAAGTATAAGAGAAATATGCTCGTGAAATAGGAGAAAATCCCTAGCTCCAAAGCATGGATTGCAAGCGGTATTCTCTCCTCTGATATTATTTAATTTGCTAGATTGCTTCTCTACAGTCCTACAGCATACTCAGCAATGGACTGGTCTTCCTCAGAACTTCCTCCGCTGACGCCGATACCGCCAATCATCTCTGACTGGCAATAAACAGGAATGCCACCAGCTAAACTAACAACCTTATTGTCAGTCATCGTTTCCAGCTGATAGAGCCACTGGCCAGGCTGAGTTAAAAGGTGCTAAATCCTTGGACTGCATCCTCATGCCAACAGCTGTGTAAGCTTTCTTATAAGCCATATCGTTACTCACTAACAAGGCATTTTCCATACGATAGGTCATCACGACTTGTGCTGCTGGATCAACCACCGTTATCACGACGGCTAGTCCCAGCTCTTCAGCCTTGCGTCTGGCCCTTGTTACCAATTCCCAGGCATCCTGATAGATATTTGTGAAAAGAACAGGCTCTTTATCCAGTAAGGTTTGGCATCTGGCAAGGACTTTTTTGATGATGATGTCCTGCAATTCTGAGTTTCCTTCCCAGCTTGATAGTTCTGGACTGCTGAGCTCGTCTTTCTCTCTATCTCTAGCCATCCATTTCACCTCTTTTCAGTAGTTAGCTCGGCCATCTTTTTGAATCGATCGGAACAAGTCAAAAAGATGTTTCTAACAGGTCAGATTTTTTAAACGGGACTCCCTTGACCAAACGCGCTGCATTTGAGCCAAATAGGCGCAAGACATGGTCTGGTATAGCAGAATAATCTTTGATACGATAGATAAATTTTTCAAGCGGCAAGTTACGATAATGGAGGACTGCGTCTCGCCCGTCACAGGCAATCCCTACTAAAAGCTGGGATTGAGTTGCAGCCACATGCGCTAGTGATACAGGATCACTCAGTTCATCTGGGCTGACCAGACTAAAAGGGATACCTTCCTCTTCGATACCGTAGCCGATTTGTGCCACCTTATCCGCAGGAGCATTGTCCGTAGCTATCAGCCTAATGGTGGGCTTTCTAGTATAAGCTAATTCCATAGTCGGCCCCCCATTTCTCTCTGACATAGGTCAAAATCAGTCCGGTCGCTACTGCATTTCGAGGCCCTACCAAGCCACGCACATTGCCTCGACCAGCTACAATGGCATTCTGAGAGAGGGCTTCAGTCACTAGCTGAGGTATTTCAAAGTCCAAAGCTGAGCCACCCACGATGACAACGAAAGGAATGTCTCGAATATTCTGAGTAGGGCTGACACGCTTGAGAGCTCGCACCGCATTGGTAACAAAGACTCTTTCCTTGGCTGACTGCCGAACGAGTTTGATTTTCTCGATAGAATAGTCTCCGTCATCAATAGGAACAAATTCATCATTTTCCTTGACGATGACGACTCTGGCAAACAAATCTCCAGACAGCGGCTTGTCAAAAAATTGAACAGTGCCGTCTTCATGCCGGATATGGAAAAGACTTTCTACCTTGGCCAGAGGATATCGTTTGATGTCCTCTGCCAGATGATGATTTTCCAGTCCCAACTCTGAATTAATCAGCATGGTGACCATATCACCGGCACCAGCTAGATGGACGGCCAAGATTTGACCCCTGCTATCAATAATGGAAGCATCTGTCGAGCCCGCTCCTAAATCCAAAATAGCTAAGGGGCGATCCGTCCCTGGTGTAGTCAGAGCCCCGAGGATAGCTGATTCAGCTTCTGCTCCACCGATTTCCACGCTAATCCCCAGCTCACGTTCGACTTCTTGGGCAATGATGGACATTTGCAGCTTGTCAGAATTTACCATAGAGGCAATGCCGACAGCCTGCTCCATAGAAAATTCTCCAGCCACACCACCGCGCACAGAAATCGGAGCAAAAGTATTGACGGCCAGTAAGTCACGGATATAAATGTCGGAAGGCTCTTTCTCAGTCAAGTCAGCCATGGTTTGGCGCACCTTCTCCAGCATGCCTCCAACATTGGTTCCCGCTTCTCCGACAACATTGCTAATCTCACCAGCATAGACGATTTTCTCCATAATCTCATCGGCGCCCTTGGAAATATCCACCTTTAAGGTATGCTCCTTGCCGATAATTTGGATACTACCCGCTGGAATCGTCCGAGCTTGAACGTCACCTGCCGGTGTCTTAATAACGACAGCCGAGCGGTTGCCAATGAGGGCACGGGCAATGGGAACGATACTTTTCGTCTCTTCTGCACTCAAGCCGAAGACTGTCGCAATGCCATAGGGATTGGATAATTGAGAAATCACCTTTCCCTGCTCTACCACTTCAACAGCAGCTTGCATTCCCAAAGGAACCTTGTCAATAAAGAGAATCTCATCCACGATTGGAATCTTCTGGCTAATGCGGTTATTGACCAGAACCCCATCATCCGCTTGCAGAATGGCAGCGGTAATCTGATAGCCCTTGGCTAGATAGGCATTGATCAGTTGGGCAACCAAGTCAAAATCAATAATCTTCGGTACTACCACGATGTATTTCCCATCAATCGGATGATGAACTAAGTCGAGAATATCCACTGTCAGTCCAATCCCCAGCCCCAGACCGCCTGGAGTACGGGGATTGTGACCAATCATGGTAGACTCGGTAATAACTGTCTCTGTGATGGTTTCCATGGCAACATCGCCGATAACAGGCGTTGCTTCATTGATCCGAATCAAATCAACTTGTCCCAGTTCAAAGGATGTTTGCTCCATCAATTTTCTCAAAGATTGATAAATCCCGTGGACATTTTCCTTGGTCCCCTTGATACCTGTTGTATCCGCAATGGCTGAGGCCAGAAAGTGAATGCTTCCATCATCTTGTACTTCAGCTAAGGCAGACTCGGTCGAAGAATTTCCTATGTCTACTCCAATGATTCGTTTCACATTTTCACCTCCACCAAGATTAGGCTATTTTGAGTAATGTTTTACAAAAGCAGTGACAATAATCTTTTTTCAAACCCAAAACAGCTTTGATAAAACCGGATTAGTTGTCGCCTTTCAACTTCTTGCGGCGCTCATAATTTTCAGCGGCTTCTCTGACAAAGCCCGCACAGATAACAGCTCCATATTGGTTTTCCAATTCATTGGCGATGTCCAATAATTCCTGTTTGGAAGACCGGTAAGGGCGCAGGGCATTGTAGATTTCCAGCACACGCGCATCCGGAACCTTGGTCAGTTCGGCAGCCCGAGAAAAGTTATACTGTATTGCTTCGCGGCCGGCATTCTTAGCAATTTCACCTTGCTTGATCAAAATCTCTGGCTTAATCCGCAAATCCTCTGCAGTTACATAGCCAGACAAGATATTTTCCAGTGTAATATCTTCGAATTTCTTATCCTGACCAACCTTTATCCAGTCTGGGTGTTTTTTAGAAATAGGATAATCAGCCGCTGTCGCTTCATCAGAACTGACAGGACGATTGGCTGCTCCTTGATTAGTTGAGCCGCTATCGCTTAGCTCGGCTAATATTTGTTTTACTAATGTTTCTACTGATTCACTCATTCTGATTTCTCCTTGTAGACATCATATGCATCAAATCACCTGACATTCATCAGCTGGTTTTCCTCTTTTAACCAGTTTCGTTTCCTTGATATGCAGCAAGGCTGAGTAGGCCTGGTACTTAGGACGAGCCATTTGGTCGTTAAGGGTTGGCACCGGATTTGGTGTTTCACCCTTGGCATACTTAGCAGCATTTTTACCAATCAAACGATAGGTTTCAGGAGTTAACAAAGGTGCCTGCGGGAAGAGTTCCAGATTACTGAGCGGTGGCAAATCACGTTGGTGAATAACCGTTGTTCCCTTAGACTGAACACCGATAGAAATGCCAGAACCAGACAAGTGGTCTCCTTCTACCGCTACAAAGGCAACGTCAGAAGAACGATAGACCTTGACAATGCGAGCCTTGAGCCCTTCTTCTTCGATACCAGCCACCAGCTGACGCAGTACTTCCGTATGAGGAATGTCCACCATCGTCTTCACCTGCTGTTCTCCAAAGGCAGGTCCAACTGCAATAACGACTTCATCCGTTGACTGGCTAGGTTTAGCCACACCAACTGTACGGATGACAGCTTTTTCATTGGACACAGGCTTTGTGACAGGCTTTTCGCTTGTTTCAGCAGCTGTTTCGTTGGTATTGACGCTCATCTCTTTCATCACTTCTGCAATAATGGAGCGCAGTAAAGTTTCATTTATCTCTGTCATATTAGCTCCTCCTATACATCACGCGGGTCAATCGCTTTAGGAATGTCTTTGACTTTTTCCCATTCTTCGCCGACCAGACGATGGCCTGTACCGACACCAACATAGTCATTCGGTGAATTCACCGCTGAAATAACATTCCAATCCCGATCAAAGATAGCAGATGTTTGCAGGAAATCCCCTGCTACACGTTGCTTGAACAAATTGAGCAGCTCATTGGCAACTTCAGGGAAGCCATTATTAGCCAAGGCTTTAATCAAATCAGCCCCTTGAACGCCGCGTTCCAGAATACCTTGAGCAGCCTTAATATCTTCAACCTTATCCCGCTCTGGCATATCTTTAGAGCCATGAGCATAGGTCGCTGCTTCGACTTCTTCGTCGGTAATCGGCGGCAGACCTAAGCCCTGAAAAGAGCTTGCATAACGCGTGCTGCCTTGTTCCGAACCTTTACAACTTCCTCTTCACGTACAGGACGAAGACCACCGTCTACCCGCAGGTCACGCTGCAGGACATTGTAGTCGTCAAAGTCTTCCGCATCCCAGTTAGATCCGGCAAACATATTGTCATAGTTTGGCGTAGCAGAGTAGCCTGAGTTGATAAAGTCTGTACCTGGTGCAAACTGCATCAAAGTCCGAACAGAGCGACGTAAGTCTGAGTGAGTAAAGGTTTGGTCGTTTGATGAAGCACATTCCAAGTCCAGCATGCTGGCAATCAAGTTTTCAGCAACGACCGCCCGAATACCACTCGGAACAGCTGCTGGAATACCGATACAGCTTACTGATCCATTCTGAGTTCCTTGAACCCCAGCTGCTTTTGTTACATAGAGACAGCGAGCTTCCAGATAGAGCATGGACTTGCCTTCGGCTTGTCCCATCTGCACTTCAGACCCTGTACCAGAAGTGAAGCGCATCTTGAGTCCACGAGAGGCATAGGCTGAAGCCAGAAAGGCCTTGGACCAAGGTGTATCATCTCCATCAGTGAAGACATCTTCTGTACCATAAACAGAAATGGTCTCAGCATAGGCCGTAAAGCCACGCATACCAAATTCTAGTTCTGTCGCTTCTTCCAAGGAGCACTGAGTCAGTACCCCAGGACGGCCCACTTGGGAGCCAATCATCAGAGACAGGGCATTGAAAGGAGCGTAACGCACTACGGCAACCGTTGTTTCCTGCTCTGCAAAACCACGCAGAGCTCCCTTCAGCTGCATCTGCTGCAATCTGAACTGGATTATCATTGACATTAGTGACGTGGGCTTGAGTAGCTGTTTGCTTACGGGTCCGCATCTTTTGCAGACACATCATAATTTCCACGACATTCATCTGATTGACCACTTCAATGATCTTTTAGCTGGAGTCATGGCCTTGGTTAGCTTAATGATTTCTGTCCGAGGTACATTCGGTGTCAATATTTTATTGGCAATCTCTCTTGAGTCCATCTGAATAACTTCTTCAGCTCGGCTCAGGTCAATCCCATAGTTGGCAATGAATTGGTCAATCAGGTCAAATTCTTCTTTTGGTTTGCCGTCTAACTCAACCACTTTTCCATTTTGAATCTTGATACTGGGTTTAGGGTCATTGGGACTTTCCATAGCCACCAAACCTTCTTCAACCCATTCTTTTACAAATCCATCTTGGTTGATAGGGCGTTCGCTTAATACTTCAAAACGTTTGGATCTCATACCGTTTCCTCCCTCTCACTCTTAAATGTAAGATGGCTGTGAGTTGGTTGGCTCGTCACCCATACTGCCTAAAAGTGCCAGTCCAACTTCACGCGCTGAGATAACTGATTGTCTAACTGCTCCAGAATCCCCACTGATAAAGAGGATGGCTTCGTTTGAGTGGCTGGTACCACCATTTCCTGGAGAAGCATAGCCGACAACAGTAACGTTGGCAGCCTTGACAGCTGTATCCGCCATAACAACACCAATAGCTGCAGGTGCTCCGACAATCAATCCAAAAGCACGGCCGTATTCAGCACCAAAGGCAGTCTGGCAAGCATAGCTAGCACGCGCAGTATATTGAGTTCAATATGCCCTGCATCATTAGCATAAACATCACCAAAGGTGCGATCCACTTCCTTCAGGGTTACTTCCACAGCTCGTCTGACATCTGATACATCTTCACCTCCGAAGATAATCAAACTTCCGTGTCCAGCACCGCCCTTAGTATCACGAGGCAGTTCGATTTTAACAATTTCTGTATTGGTTGCTTTGACCGCTTCATCTGCAGCCATGATATGAGGACCTGCACCAGTACGAGCACCGACTACACCAATTGAGCGATAGCTCTTTTCTAGCTTCATAGCATCCAGCACCTGCTGGTCCACATTGGCAATGACAAGTCCAATTGTATCGCCTATCGGATTAACACCGACAAATTCTGTAATATTGCATTTGTTTTCCATAAGACAGCTCCTTTCGCTGACATATTTTTGAAGCGCTTACAATTTTTAGGGAAATAAGAAATCAGATAAGGGGAGCACCATAACTATACGCCTCTTTCTGATTCCATTTTTTTACTTTTTTCGGGTCAAAAGAATAGATTATTCTAAGGTTTTCTGTTAAAATGAATATGTTTGTTTTTTAAAAAGGAAAAATTTTCTGCATTCTCAAAAAAGAGCCTAACCAACTTTTTTAGGAATGCCAAGCTAAGCCTACAAGAAATATACTTGACAGGCCTTTCCCTTCAGAAAATAACAATCGCAGAGACAGATAACAGATGATAAACTTTTCGCAGGGTTGCTCATCTTTTATCTGTTTTTTTTTTCCCATCATTACAGAATGGCAGGACAGCAGGCCGCTGTCCTGCCATTCTAGTAAATCTGATAGTTGAATCCTCCAACAAACTAGCCTTGCCAGTCAGCCGGATAAGTCACATAGATAAAGCGGGCCTTATCTCTGACAGAGAACTGAATGTCGCTGCCTTTAGGGATAAAGAGTACTTCGCCAGGGCCAGCTGTCATGACTTCGTCACCAACGATAATATCAAGACGCCCTTCAATAACATAGTCCACTTCATCATAGTCCAGATGCCAAGGGAAAGTTGTCTTTTCCATGGTCATCAGACCCAAGCCCAATCTTGGGCTTTCATCTAAGGTCAGCAAGTCTCGTGTATAAACTTGATGGCTCGCATCACCTGTATCCAAGCGATCTTCTGGACGAACATCTAGACCAGGCAGGGCGATAGAAGCTACACCTGCCTTGCTGACTTTCTTCCCACCATCTTTAGTGGCTAATTCTTCCAATAAAATCTTACGAACCAATGTTTCTAGGTCAGAACGATTAATATCTGCCATACTTCATACCTCCAAGTCTAAGCTTCCTTCTTCGTTAAGAAGAAAGCCAGTAATACCGCTGTGATACCGCCGACAAATTTACCAATCATCATCGGCACAATCATTTCCGGTTTTTGACCAGCTGTGAAGCCTAGGTGATCTCCGATAACAAAGGAAGCAGATACGGCAAAGGCTACGTTGATAATCTTACCGCGTTTGTCCATATCCTTCATCATCTGGAACATGGCAATGTTATTAGCCAGAGAAGCTACCAAACCAGCTGCACCAACTTCGTTCATTCCTAGGGATTTTCCGATAGCAGAAAGCGGTTTGTTGGCTACCTTGGTAAAGACAGCTACCAGACCAAAGGCTCCAGCCAAGGTTACGGCAATCGTTCCGACAACTTCAAAGGCTTCCTTCAGTGTCTCAGCACCTTTGGATAGAGGCTGATGAGCCATTCATTTCCAGTCAGAAGCTGCGCTGCACCAAAGGCCAAACCAAGCGTTGCCAAGATAACAATAATCTGACCAAATACTTCAAAACCTTTAATCATGGCATTAGGTGCCAAAAGCAAATCCTATGAAAATCAGAGCAGATACAATGATAATCGGGATAAGATTGACAACCAAGGTTCCAAAAGGCAGACCTGGCACGAAAATTCCTCCGAGGAGACAGCCAATCGGAACAGTTACCAAACCGTATAGGATTCCGCGAGCCAAAAGCGGACGGTCATCTTTTTCGATAATACCCAAGGCAACTGGAATCGTAAAGACGATGGTTGGCCCCATCATAGAACCCAGTACAAAGGCAGCAAAAGTTTCCTACCGCTGGATCCTGAGCCAGACTGAGAGCCAGAGGAGCTCCTCCCATATCATTGGCAATGAAGGTTGTCGCAAAAATAGACGGGTCAGCGCCCACCAAGCCATACAAAGGCACGACAATTGGTTTCAAGACATCCGCCAAGAGGGGAGCGATTACCATAATCCCAGCCATAGACAGAGCCAAAGCTCCCATAGCCATGATTCCTTCTTCAAATTTTTCACTTAGTCCTAGTTTGCCACCGATACATTTATCCACTGCACCGATCAGCATGAATAGCACCATGATATAAATGATAATTTCATTGATACTCATAACATTACCTTAGTTTCTAATATTCTTCATCACTGTGATAGTCAACCTTGTCAATGATAGCCACAACGACCATATCCACAGGGATATTTGTCTTATTTAGGCTCATCCGGGCAGAACTGCCAGTGGTTACCATTACTTGGTCTCCTTCGCCTGCACCGATGCAGTCGGCCACAATAAGCAGAGCTGGGTCACTTTGATGTTCATTTAGCTGCCGTTCGACCACTAAAAATTTCAAACCATTTAAATTTTCGTCTTTTCTAGTCGCCCAAAGGCTTCCTTTTACTTTACCAACAAACATCTCTACCCACTCCTTTATTCTATGATTTCTATTTTTTGACGTTTTAGATAATCTCTCGCCAAGGCTGTCACAATCATTCCTTTTTCTATTTTAAAGCTTCCATTTTCAGGTAAGCCCATCTCTCTCAGCCTCTTCTCTGTCAGCAAAACCGGCTTGCCCGGAGCCTTAGTCTTCGAGCTGACTTCTTCTGCCACCGCCCGTTTCACTTCCGGGACGAGGCTCTTCAGCCTGATCGCTTTTCTAGGAGTGCTAAGAGTTGGCCTTCTTTATAAAATTGCAGACCGTAGCGAATCAGCTTTTCTCGCTGTCCCTGCAGTTCCTGATACAAGTACACTTTAGAAGATTGCTTGTACTGTTGAATAGCAAAGGCGCTGTCTGATACGAGGACTTTTTTGCCTTTCAAAAGACTCTTTAAAATGACTGCTTCCTCCACCGCTAAAGGGCAAAGGGATGAGAGTCTCAGAAAAGCATCAAAACCAAGTGTCTCAACAACAACAATCTCTGCTGTGCAAGAATCTTTTACAACTTGAAAGCCTTCCCCTTCTAATAAGTCAGGAATCTTATCGCCTCCAATGACGTATACTGAGGGTTTCTGAGGCTTTTTCTTCAACTTTTCCATCAGGCGGTCTGTAATCAAATCTACTAAATGATCTAGATTTTCCATTCTTTACCTACCTTTTATTTGCTCATACGACTTATTTTTTAATAATCCGTCCGCGTGTTCCTTTTTTGAAACCACAGGCATTGGCTTCATCGTAGTCAATATGCATATAGGTCGCAAACTTTAGGGACTAACACGGATGACCACATCATCAAATATCAGCGGACGAGCTCCTTCTACTCTGACTTGTACAATCTCGTGATTTTTTACATTCAGACGTTCGGCATCTTCCGGTGTCATATGAACATGACGCTTAGCTACAATCAGGCCCTTATCCAGACAAACTGCCTTGTCCCCATGAGCCAAGATGACACCCGGTGTTCCTTCGATATCGCCACTTTCGCGAATGGGTGCCTTGGTGCCCAGCTGCAAACAATCGGTCAGGGAAACTTCTACCTGAGAATGTTTGCGAACAGGTCCCAGAATAACCACATTGTGAAAAGCGCCTTTTGGACCGACAACTGTCAGCCTTTCCTGACTAGCGAACTGGCCTGGCTGTGATAGGTCTTTTGCTTTTGTTAATTGATAGTTGGGACCAAACAAGGCTTCCAAATCTTCCTGACTCAAATGGACATGACGTCCGCTCGCCTCTACCTCAAATGACCCCTGCAATTCTTCCTGAACTTTATCAATTACTTTATTTACCAAATTTTCTAAAGTCATTGCTGTTCTTCTTTCTCTTGTTATTAGCTTGCTATCAACCAGAGCAAGACTTCAATTGATTTTAATAATTGAGAAACCTTACAAGCAAATTGATCTCTGTCACCATCAGCAGCCTGCTCCAATTCTTTGCGCAGGAGGGTCGTTTCGATATATGTTTCATAGCAATTCAGCTGCCAAGTCGGCTCCTGATAACTCATCATAACCGTTTCTTGATCGAGCTGTCGACTGACCCGAATGGCCTGCAATTCTGCATTGCTAGGCAGGTCTGTCTGGTAATCAGAAATATCATCCAGAATATGATGGCCGACGATTTGTTCTACTATGTTCAATAGTTGGCCAACTTGCTCACACTTTTCATCCTGAAAAGCCTGATGCAATTCTCTCTGGTTCTTCAAAAAGCAAGTATAAAGTTTAGTCAGTCTAAATAGTCGTGGATACACAGCAGAGTCCTCAAGGTTTGTAATCGGCACCCTGATAGCATCAGCAACTGAGTCTGTTTTCCCTTTGGTCTGACCTGAAGAAATGATTCGAATATGGTGATCATTGAGAAAACCTCTGGCTGCTGGCGTCAGTTTTTCATCTTTGTTTAATTCAAAGACACCGTTATCAGCGAGAACGGATTCTCTATAAAGCTTTCTAATCTTAGCTTCTGTAAAAACTGACATGTATTCACATCCTTCTACTCCGTTGATACTCTGTGAAAATCAATCTGATACTCTCTGAAAATCAACATTTCTGTCTAGTATCGGGCTGCTGCCCATAAGCTTCATTTTCACTGAGTATTCTATTTGCATCAGAGGCCTGTATCAGACCTAAACGCTACAATACAGGCCCTTTCAGCAAATATTTATCTGTCCCAGATTATTTGGGCAGAATGACTTCCACTTCAGCATGTGGACGTGGAATTACGTGAACTGAAATCAATTCACCAACATTTTCAGCTGCAGCTGCTCCAGCATCTGTCGCTGCTTTGACTGCGCCGACATCACCACGAACCATTACAGTTACCAAACCAGCACCGACTTGTTCTTTACCAATCAAAGTTACGTTAGCGGCTTTGACCATTGCATCAGCTGCTTCGATTGCGCCGACGAGTCCTTTTGTTTCTACCATTCCTAATGCATTTGCGTTTGCCATGTTTATTTCCTCCGATTATTTTCTTGTTTTTAATTTTTATCCGAAAGTCTGTAATCTTATTCTTGATGAGGCAAGATTACTTCTACTTCAGCATGTGGACGTGGAATTACGTGAACTGAAATCAATTCACCAACGTTTTCAGCTGCAGCTGCTCCAGCATCTGTCGCTGCTTTTGACTGCACCGACATCACCACGAACCAAGACTGTTACCAATCCAGCACCGACTTGTTCTTTACCAACTAAAGTTACGTTAGCGGCTTTGACCATTGCATCAGCTGCTTCGATTGCGCCGACAAGTCCTCGTGTTTCTACCATTCCTAATGCATTTGCGTTTGCCATGATTGTATCCTCCAATGTTAATGTTTAATATTGACTATTTTAGTTTTTCCAATACGCGTTGAACCAACAAGGTTACCAGTTCTTCTTCGTTTGATCCGTCAACTGCTACTGCTTTTGGTTCTTCCACTGCCATATTTTCTGCTTGTCGCAGGTCTGACAGTTCTGATGTGCCGTAAGCTACACGACGGATATTGAAGAGATTGAGCGGGCTGACATTATCAGATGTCGCGCTGCCACCCACAGCTCCACAACCCAAAGTAAAGGCTGGGAAGAGACCAGTCGTTGCACCGACACCACCCAGAGCTGCTGGCGTATTAATCAGCAGACGAGATACTGGTTTTTTCAGTGCAAATTCACGAATAATTTCTTCGTTTTGACTGTGAATAGCAAGCGTGTGGCCTGCACCTTCGTGATGCAAAATCTTAATGCTCAGCTCACAAGCTTCCAACCAGTCCTTGACAGTGTAGAAGCCTAAGACTGGAGCCAGTTTTTCCATAGAATATGGATACTGCTTGCCGACGCCTGTTTCTTCTGCAATCAAGACCCGAGCATCTGCTGGAACTGAAATACCAGCTAACTCAGCAATCACTTGCGGTGTTTTACCAACCATTTTCGGATTCATCGCACCACTCGGCTGGATAATGAAGGAGCCTAGTTTCTTAGCATCTTCAGCTGGAACAAAGTAAGCACCTTGTTTCTTGAATTCTGCTACAACCTTTTCTTTCATATCTTCTTCGACGATGATGGACTGCTCAGATGCACAAATCACACCATTGTCAAAGGTTTTAGAATCCAAAATCTGACGAACTGCTTTGGCACATCTGCTGTTCTTTCGATGAAGGCTGGACCATTACCAGGACCTACACCGATTGCTGGTGTACCAGATGAGTATGCTGCTTTGACCATAGCATTTCCACCAGTCGCCAAAATCAGATTTGTATCCTTGTGTCGCATCAACTCATTTGTAGCTGCGATGGATACCCGATGAATCGCACTGATAGCTCCATCCGGACATCCAGCTGATTTAGCAGCTTTCTTGATGATTTCCACTGTTTCCTCAATACACTTAAGAGCATTTGGGTGAGGAGAGAAGACGATACTGTTTCCTGCCTTCAAAGCGATCAAAGCCTTATACATAACTGTTGAGGTCGGGTTGGTTGATGGAATCAAGCCAGCAATGACACCGACTGGAACCCCAACTTCCAAGACTTTCTTTTCCTTGTCTTCGCTGAGAACCCCAACCGTTTTCATATCCTTGATTTCTTCAAGAATACCTTTGGAAGCAAGAGCATTTTTCAACACCTTGTCTTCCCAGCGGCCAAAGCCAGTTTCCTGAGCCGCCATTTTAGCTAGGCGTTCACGCTCATCATAACAAGCTTTCGCTACTACTTTTACAATGGTATCAATTTGCTCTTGGCTCATTTTAGCAAGTTCTGCTTGGGCTTTCTTTGCATCCCGAATCAAATTCCTTACTTCCTGAATCGATACCAAATCTTTATCTTCTAAAAACATCCGCAATTACTCCTCTCCTATTGTTTCCATCAAAGTCTCAACGAGAAGTTTCTTATTAGCAAATTTGATTTCTTTCTTGCTGAGACGGATACCTTCTTGATGATAGGCAAGGCTGCGTAGTTCGACGACTTTTAGTTTTTCCAGTTCTTCTCTGGTGTAGGTCCTTGTCTCTCCTTCAAGCTTCTCTGCTGGTTCAGCCTTAGTTTCCTTTACAGGCTGAGGCTTTTCTTCGATTTTTTCTGAAGGGATTGTTTCCGCCGTAGAAGCAATCTCTTTTTTAACTGTTTTACTGTTTCTCTTTGGTACAAAGAGAAGGTCTGTCTGATTATCCAGCCTAGAAATTACATGGCTGGCCAGATAGTAAGGTTTATCCTGTACCAACTCAACTGCCGCATCAACCGCTGAGCGGACTGCACTGACATCGCCTATCAATTGAACCGTATTCAAACCAGCTTTGACCGTTTCAATATTAAGCAATGATACATTGGCAGCCTTCAAAGCCGCATCTGCCGCAACTACAGCACCTAGATAACCTTTTACTTCAATTAAACCTAGTGCTCTATCTGCCATTTAATCAACTCCTAATCAATAACTTTTAGGATCATTTGCTACTGCGATAACTGCATTCGCAAATGCGTCGCAGGCAGCTCGGCATGCTGACTGTGATCCGACCAGAAGTCCGCCGGCAAAGTTGGTTTCACTTGGTGGTCCGTAGAAGGCTCCAACCTGCACATCTGCCGCTTTCAAAGCCGCATCCAGTGCCACCATAGCTTCACCCTGGTGGAGCAATCAAGTAAGCAATCGCTGTTCCTTCTTCTGCATTAGCCCCCTCTGACAGGTAAGAACCTGCACGAGAGATACAATGTGCAAAATAAGGAATACTGTCATCATCATTGGCACTGTAGAAGCTAGCCCCATTTTCGATTTCATAGACTGCTACATCCAGACCGCTGCGAACTTCTTCTGGGTTTGGACCAGCCAAGATACCGATGACTTCACCAGCCAGCTTAGTTGAAGCGTTGCCTGCACCAGCATACATACTGCGAGCATAGACCACTTCGACATCTGCTGCCTTGGTTGCTTCATCCAAGGCTACATAAGTGACATCATCACAGTCAGAAGTGATAATTCCCAGGCTTCTGTGATGTGGTTTAAGCTCCAAAGAAGCTGCCAAACCTGCATCCACGTTTGAAATCAGAAGGGCACTTAATACACTTTGCACCTAATCGATCATTTTTCAAAGCCACTACCTCCTATTATTTCAAATCAATTCCTGATTTCTTATTATCAAGAATCTTCTTAATGATTTCTGCTACATAGGCTCCAGCTTCAACGGCTGGTGTTCCGCCTTTATGAATATTGGAAACAACAGTCCGTTTCGCTTCCGGCATACCAACTGTTGGCTTGTAAGCCAGATAAGCACTCATAGACTCAGCTGTTACCAGACCTGGACGCTCACCGACCAGCATACAGATAACTTCTGCTCCAGTCAGTTCTGCGATTTGGTCCATAGCTGCAACCCGAGCATGCTTGATAAAGAGTACTTCACCAAAGTCCAGTCCGAACATTTTCAGACCTTGCTTCAGAGCTGGCAGGAAGTCTTTGACGTTAGCCTCGATAGCTGATGAACTAAGACCATCACCAACGACAATCTGAACTTTAGCATTAGGTTTGCATTTTTCCTTGATAATAGCCTGCTGATCTTCAGGGAAGACCCGGCCAAAATCTGGACGTGTCAAGTATTCATCTTTAGTAGTCGCCTTAGTCTGTACAGGAATGAAGCCCATTTCCTTGATAAAGTCATCTGATACATAGGAGAAGACCGCATCCTGAGCTGCCGCATGGTCTGCACGGAAACGCAAAACACTCTGTGTCTTGTAGCGATCGCCTGCTCGCCATAAGCCCAAACGTGCAGGAGTAAATTTCTTAATCTTCCGGTAGGCTTCTTCATTGATGGCATTCGGAACCAAGAACTGCTCCTGAATATCTACTTCCGTTATATCTGGAATGATGCCATCTTCAATCACTGAAGTGTCTTGTTTGACTTCTTCCTGCAGAGAAACTGTAGGTTCAGCTTCTTCCGAAACAGGAGGATTTTCAGCTTTATTTTGTTCAGTTGCTACCGTTTCTTTAGCAGCTGAGGCACCGCCCATCTCATTTAACAATGAGCGAATCATTTCTTTTAATTGCAATTCATCCACAATGATTTCCTCCTTGCTAATTTGATTTCATAAAGATGGAGCCGTCTCCGCCGATTTCTGTCAGGTGACCATCTTCCATCAAGCCCATCTTTTTCCATCCACTCTTCAAATTCCTTGATCGGACGTTTATTGAGAAGTGAACGCATGGTTGCTGTTTCATGGTAACCAGTTGTTTGATAGTTAAGCATGATATCGTCACCATGAGGAATCGCCATGATGTAGTTAACATTAGCTGCTCCGAGAAGAACCAAGAGATTTTCAGCGTCGTTTTGGTCAGCTTTCATGTGGTTAGTGTAACAGATATCACAACCCATTGAGATACCAGTTAGTTTGCCCATGAAGTGGTCTTCCAAACCAGCACGGATAACCTGCTTAGAATCGTAGAGATACTCAGGTCCGATGAATCCAACAACGGTATTTACCAAGAATGGATCGAAGCGTTTAGCGAAACCATAACAACGAGCTTCCATAGTCACTTGGTCTGCTCCATGGTGAGCATCAGATGAAAGTTCAGAACCTTGACCTGTTTCAAAGTACATGACATTCGGTCCAGCAGCTGTTCCCACTTTCAGAGCTGTATCCCAAGCTTCTTGAATGATTTTAGCATCAAAACCAAAGGCTTCATTTCCTTTTTCAGATCCAGCGATAGACTGGAAGACCAATCCTGTCGGAGCACCTTGATTCATGGCTTCTATCTGAGTAGTAACGTGAGCTAGCACACAGTGCTGAGTTGGAATCTTGTACTCTTCGATGAAGTCGTTAAACTTATGCAAGACGCGTTTGGTACTTTCTACTGAGTCATCTACTGGGTTCAATCCTAAGAGAGCATCCCCACATCCATAAGCAAAACCTTCCATAGTAGAAGCCATGATACCGTCTGGATCATCTGTGGTATGGTTAGGCTGAAGACGGGAGGAGAATGTTCCTGGCATACCAATCGTTGTATTAGCATGTTTGGTAATGATAATCTTATTGGCAGCGACAATCAAGTCCAAGTTGGTCATCAACTTAGCGACTGCTGCTACCATTTCAGAAGTCAACCCACGAGACAGCCACTGAATGTCTACGTTCTTAGTCTTGTTATCCAAGATCCATTCACGCAGCTCTTCTACTGTCCAATTCTTAATCTTTTCGTAAGTACGAAGATTGACATCATCAATGATAATCCGTGTTACCTCATCTTCTTCATAAGGAACTACTGGATTATTGAACAAATCAGATAATTTCAGCTGAGCTAGTACAACCTTAGCAGCAACGCGCTCTTCGGCAGATTCTGCTGCTACTCCCGCTAGCTGATCCCCTGATTTGTACTCATTGGCTTTGGCCAGCACTTCTTTTACGGATTTAAATTCGTAAAGCCGACCAAACAATTTTGTTTTCAAAATCATGGATTACTTCCTCCTTAGTGTAAATAAAAGTTTAATTAAACACCAATGTTTTCACGACAATTGGTAGGACCGATCCTCAATGACTGGATTACCAATATCGATATAGTCGCCATTTTGAACATCCACTGAGTCAATGCAGACAAATGGATAATCCTTAGGCAACTGAGCAAAGAGACATTGACCTAGAACCTTGGCCATATCTTCTCTGACCACTACTAGCAGCGGAATTTTCTTTTCAATGCTTTCGCTCATTCCACTGACAATAGCCTCTGCGTATTCCAAAACCCGGGCGAAGCTTGGGCTTTTTTCTCCATTGATTGCCAAAGCCACCTGCTGGACTTCATTTTCCAGTGTGAACCAGGCCACCTTGTCCTTGATAATCTGCTGCAGCCCCTCCTTGTCCTCATGCTCATCAGAAGCGGCCAGTTTGAGAACTGGAATGTTCTTAATAGGGAGGATATCAGAGATGTAGGTAATGGTACTGCCGCTGACATCGGTCGTATGGCTGCCGGCTCCAACAACGGTTGCCCGAATGGTCTCAGCTGACTGGATGACTTTCTTTTGATCAAAAATCTTGGATTTGCTCAGTGCCCTGCCAAGCAGTATACCGATATCCCCATAGCGGAAATCATCCGCCGAGGTCGTTTCCAAGTATATTCCATCAGCCACACCACCAGAGAAAGATACGCAGTGGAGATCATAGTTCAACTTGAGACCGTGGTTGGTCTGTAGAAGCTCATAGTAAGGACTGTGATTGTCAATTCCTACAGACTGTTCTAATACGGAGACCATTTCTTGAATCAGCCGATCCAAATCAGCCCGATGGACCGTTTCACCAACTGCCAGCTGAAGCCCCTGCTCTGCAATGATCGTCTGCAGTTTTGGAGCAATATAGCTAATCCGCTGGGTCTGCGGATCGATTTTTATCAGCCGACCTCCGATATCAAAACATCCTGTATCAATCACATCTCCTTCTCGGAAGGCTGCCAGATTGGAAGTCCCCCCACCAATATCAATATTGACGACTGATGTATGATGCTCTTGAGAATACTGATGGCTGCAGGCCCCTTTACCAGCGATGATACTCTCAAGGTCTGGCCCAGCCGTCGCAACGACAAAGTCACCAGCATAACCACTCAGTGCTTGGAGCACCTGACTGGCATTTTCCTTGCGAGCCGTCTCACCAGTAATGATGACTGCCCCCATCTGAATATCTTTTTTCTGAATGCCTGCTTTCGCATACTCATTCAGAACAAAGTTTTTGATCTTATCTACCTCGATCAAAAGTTGATCCGAAATTGGTGTGAAGATAATTTCACTTTTATAAAGAACTTTTTTATCTGTAATATAGACACGAGGAATAGTAAACACAGAAGCAATATTCTCGATGGTAAGCTCTGACAAGATCAGCTGTGTAGTGGCTGTCCCGATATCGAGCCCCACACTCAAAATTTTATCTGACATACTAAAAACCTCCAAAAAAAGACGCTCAAAGCAATGCAAACAAACAGAGTTCATTTACATTCTTCAAGCGTCATTGCTTTTTCGACTGACATCATTGTTAGTCTGGTAGTATTTATTTTTTAAAACGAATGGTCGTTGTCGTCCCCTCATGGTCTGAGTGGATAGACAAGGTTCCAAACAATTTTCCTTGGACAAAGCGCTCCACCAAGAGTAGACCCAGATGATTTTCAAAGGAATGCTCTTGATTGTAACCGCTACCATTATCCAGTACTTTTAAAGTTATTATATCATTTTTAAGTCCAACCTGCAAACGGATTTGCGGTTTTTCTGGATTTTTTTTGTCCTTAAAAGCATGTTCATAGCTGTTCTGCAGTAATTCATTGACGATTAGCGCCAGTGAAGTGGCCCGGCTGCTATCGAGACAGAGTTCCGGTTCCAGGCTATAGGTAAGGGTTATTTCCCTATGCCCGGAAAAACAACGCTGAACATTTTCGATAACTCTCTTCAGCAGATGCTCAATCTGAATGCTGTCATCCTGCTGAGAAGACAGGAGCTCGTGAGTCGCCGCTATGGAGAGCACACGATTCATACTATCGTTAAGAGCTTTTTAGGTGTCTGCTCCTGGACTTTGCTGAGCCTGTAGTCGCAGCAAGGAAACAACGGTTTGCAAGTTATTCTTTACCCGATGGTTCATTTCACGAATGGTAGTTGTATGGGTTAAGAGCTGCACTTCCTTTTCCTTGATATCTGTAATATCCTTACAGATCATGACCACATTTTCACTCTCAGCCAGCAAATAGCGTTTGACCAAAAAGCAATAAGTGCCATAATGTACCTCAACTTGGTGAGGTTTTTCTTGAGGGGCTTGCGGTCCCAGTTGCTGGATTTCTTCAAAAGTCAGACTGTCTAAGACCAGATTGCTGTAGTGCATTCCCTCAATCGAGTCCATATAGCCCAGCTTATGGCGATAAGAATCGGCAGCTGCTTGATTGAAATACTTGAGATAGCCCTGCTGGTCAAAGACCAGACAAGCTTCGTCAATATGATCAAATAAAACAAACTGCTCTTGAGCTGAAATCTCAGGAGTGCTCCGCAACCCAAAACCGCCGTCCTCTTTATCTAAAGAAAAGTGGTCCGGTAAAGTCTGAGGAGCATTTTTTTCGATAATCAGCGTTCCGATGACGCGCTCTTCTCTCACTATCGGAAAGACCGTCTGGTGGATGGCTAAGCCCTCCTGCGATCTGGCCGAAAGCCCTATCGAAGGAGCGCCCGTCTCCAAGGTCCGGATAACACCTGGCTCATTTTCCAGGTAAGCCATAGCACCTACGACCGAGTTTTCGTACAAGCTGAGCTTGCTTTCCGGCTTTTTGTGAAAGATGACAATGGCATGTTCCGAAAAGATATTCTTTACATCAATGAAGACATCTTCATTGGCATAAGCTGAGTTTTTCAATAATTCATCAGCCTGTTGGACAAGATGCTCGATATCAGCCTCATCCAAATTTGTCTGTTCCTGACAAAGCTGCTTTATCTTATCTTTATACATCATTACACATCATCTTGGAGCACCAGCAATTTGGCAATCTCAATCATCGGCACTCTCTTTTGCATACTAATTGTCCGAATGCGCTTGAAAGCTTCTGGCTCTGATAAATGATCACGAGCCATCAGCAAGCCTTTTGGCCTTTTCAATCACAATCCGATCGTCTATCTTTTTTTCGACAGCTTGACCATTTCATTGGACATCTGCTGCAACTGACGGCCCTTCTCAATGCAGACCTCTACCATTGGAATCAAGGACTTGGCATCCAAAGGTTTAACCAAGTAAGCACTAATCCCATTAGTTTTGGCTTTTTGAACATAGTGTTCATCACTGTAGGCTGACAGTAGAATCACACTGTAGGCTAAAGCATCTTCGAGTATCTTCTTACCTGCTGTCAGGCCATCCAGAAGCGGAAGCTTGATGTCCATCATGACCAAGTCACAACGATATTTCTGACACAAATCAATAGCTTCAAAGCCATCGGACGCCTCAGCCACCACTTCATAATCAGCTTCTTCTAATATATTTCGGATATCTAATCTTACAATTGGATCATCATCAACAATTAGTATTCTGCCTTTCATACTTCCCCTCGACAGTTTGATTTTTTATGTCCGCGTTACGACAGTGCTGGAGAAGCCCAAAATCTCTTCCAGACCTTGTAAAACGGCAATGAGAGCTGCCTCAACAGAAGAAACGTCACCTGTCATCACGACAGAGCCGCTGAAACGATCCACAAAACCAACTTGAACATCCGCAGCCTTGGTCGCAATATCAACCGCAATGATAGCCGCTTCACTCGGAGTGATCGTCAAGATTCCAATCGCATCCTTGATTTCTGCCTGCAATCCCAATTTTTCAAAAATGACTTCATCAGGATTAGCGATAAGGTGCGCCAAGGTCACTTGTTTCCCAGGAACGTATTCCTGTATCATTCTTTGTTTTTCTTCCAATTTAGTAAACCTTCTTCATGATTTTAAACCTTCAGAAGTGTACTGCACGCTCTTAATCATTATACAATAATTTTTGCATAACAGCAATTCAGAGGATTAAAACGCTTTCTCTAATACTTTAAGCAGTTCTTCTGCCGTAGGGACGCGAGGGTTAGTCGGAGTACAGCCATCATGCAGAGCAGCTTCTGAAATTTCTACCTTGTACTGAGCAAAAGCATCTGCTTTCACACCATATTCTCTGAGAGAAGTTGGCATCTCCAACTTTCTCTGCAGCTTCTTGATAGCTTCAACCAGCTGTCTCACTCCTGACACAGGCTTGAAGCACTGCATCCCAGTAGTTTGGCAATATCCTGATAGCGACTTGCTACAGTCTTGTCTGTCGCCTGCCGGTTCCGATTGTTGAATTCGATACCAGCATTATACTGAATGACATGGGGCATTAAAATACTGTTTAAACGACCATGAGGTACATGGAACTTAGCTCCTGCCGCATGTGCCAGACTGTGATTGATACCCAAAGAAGCTGTGTTAAAGGCCATACCAGCCAGAGTGGATGCTGCATGCATCTTTTCACGCGCTTCTACATCCTGACCATTTTTGTAGGCTTTAGGCAGGTATTCAAAGACCAGCTTGATTGCCTTTTCAGCCAAGGCATCAGAGAAGTCCGTAGCCTTGGTCGATACATAAGCTTCAATGGCATGGGTCAGTACATCCATTCCAGTGTCAGCCGTGATGTTACCAGGAAGTGACAGAACCAAATCCGCATCTAAGATAGCTACATCCGGAAGGATTTCTTTGGTCACTAAAGGATATTTGGTACCTCTCTCTGCATCCGTGATGACAGAAAAGGACGTTACTTCAGATCCAGTTCCGCTTGTCGTCGGAATGGCGATGAGAATAGCCTCTGAGAAGGCACCCTGCTTCTTGGCAAAATAATACATAGCCTTGGAAGCATCAATGGCAGATCCGCCACCAATAGAAAGCACAATGCTGATTGGCTTGTCTCCTGCACTCTTGATACCAGCCACAACCGTTTCGATTGGCGGATCAGGCACAATGTCTGTGAAAACAACAATATCATTGCTGTCATCAAAGTTGGCTAAAATAGCATCCAACGTGCCAGATGTCTTCAAAAAAGGATCGGCAACGACTAGAAATATGCTCGTTTTTATAATGGCTTAATTGCTGCAGAGCGCCCTTTGCCCACATGCAATTCAGTCTTATAGGAAATCTTATACATCTTTTCTCCTTTCTGTTGTATCTATTTTTAAACAAAAAGAAACTATATGAAAATAAGACTGCTCCCCTACACACGTCACAGCATTTTCATATAGCTTCATTGCTTATTTATCTTCAGTACCCCTTTGTACTATATTGAATTATAACACAAAAGCGCTTTCAAGGCAATGAAAAAGTCATTAATATAAGAAATTTTTACTGCCGAATCTCCTTACAAAGCCAAGTTTATTTGAAGAATTAAATTTTTATTAAAATTTAGTTCATTTTCCTTGTAATTCCCTGTGAAAGGTGTTACAATCTAGTTACTAGGAAATTGATTTTAGTACTTTTAAAGGGATATGGAAGTCTGGTGCAAATCCAGCGCGGTCCCGCCACTGTGATAAGCTTTTCAGCTTTAAGTCAGGTCTTTATTCTTAAATTTTAGTAGATTTCATGCCTCGATGTAAGGTAGTGATGTCAGTTTGGAACAAACATTTTAGCTTAGTTTCCATTATTGACTCTACGTTTAAGTACGTTAATTTTCTAAAGATGAGGTTTCACTTGTCTTTCTGCAAAGGAGCAGAGTCAATAATTGGAAAGCTAGTGCTAATCAACGAAGCTTAGCATGAAAGATACGATGATGTATAGGCGGCTTTCTTTTTTAGAAGATTAAAATAAGTTCTGTCCTTCCAAGACTTGGTAAAGTCAATTTGGAAAGACAGAACTTTTTCTGTTTCTTTTTGTCACTGGCGTTTGCTTGCCCAACGCTCAACATCTGCCTTGGTGATATTGTGGAAGACCTTAGCACCTCTTTCATAGGCGATGTCTTCTTGGTTTTTAGTAAAGTTGATTACTCGAGCCAAGGCAAAGAAATAATCTGATAGACGATTGACAAAAATCAGGACATTATTGTTAATTTCTGTAGTCCACATAGCCCCTACGATATGACGCTCTGCCCGTCTTGCAATGGTCCGAGCCACATGAATCATGGAAGCAATCTCGTCACCGCCTGGCAGGATAAACCTTTCCAGAGCCGGTGGAATTTCTGCGTAGGTATCAATCCTCTCCTCAATCCAGTCAATCAGCTGCTGATCGACCTTATAAGGGTAAACTCCCTTAGGAGTAGAGAGGTCTGAACCACAGTCAAAGAGATAATGCTGCAGCTGGAGCAGCTCATCTCTCAGCTTATCATCCTTGTCCAGCTTGGTAATGGTATAACCAATCCAAGAGTTCAGCTCATCAATGGTTCCGTAAGCATTAACTCGTTCTGCATCCTTGGCAACACTTTGACCGCCAACTAGCTTAGTCAAGCCCTTGTCACCTGTTTTTGTATAGAGTTGCATATTTTTCCTCCTTTAAGTCACATTTTTGCGAATATCAACATAATCTTCTTCTTTCAAGCTGCCTTCTGCAAAGGTTGGCATGTGCTCCATGGTATAAACAGCATTTTCCAGCAGAAAGAAAGCCAAAGGACAGCCTGAGCCTTCACCCTAGCCGCATGTCCAGCAAAAGCATGGGCTCCAGTCCTAGAAAGTCACTGACCAGTCTGTAAGCAGGCTCCGTCGAAGCATGGGAAGCAAAGGTATAGTCCAAGACATGAGGAGTCAGCTGATGGGCAATCAGAAGCCCCGTCAGAGAGATAAGGCCATCCACTACACATGGCAGCTGATAGCGGGCACAGGCAAGATGAGTGCCTGCCATAGCCAGCATATCCAGCCCGCCAAGCTTAGCGGTCAGATCCAGAATATCTCCATAAGGAGCGTGACGATCCAAACACTGCTGGATAACGGCTGTTTTATGAGCCTTCATATCCTGAGTCAGACCAGCTCCATAGCCTGTGACATCTTCTGCTTTGAGACCGAGAACTGCAGCAATGACAGCAGCCGAGGTGGTGGTGTTGCCAATCCCCATTTCTCCTGTTCCAAAGAGACGATAGCCGTCTTTGATCAAGGCCTCTGTCTTCTTGTAGCCGACTAGAATTGCCGCTATAGCCTGCTCGCGAGTCATGGCCTGCTCCTTGAGCATGTTACGCGTCCCATGACAGACCTTGTCCTTATTTTCCTCAAAAGATATCCTTCTTGCAGCCAATGTCTACCAGGCAGATGTCTGAACCTGCATGTTTGGAAATAGCGCACAGGCCTGACTTCCCTGCTAGAATATTACGAGCAACAGTATAGGTCGTTTCCTGAGGATTGGCAGAAACGCCTTCAGCCACGATGCCATTATCTGCCACGTAGACGAGGACAATCTTCTTCTCCAAATCAATGGGACCAGAAAACATGGCATGCAAGCGAGCATAGATAGTCTCGAGCTTTCCCAAGGAACCTGGCGGCTTTCCTAGCTGATCACAGTAGCGCTGGCCTTCTTGAAGTTTGTCTCTGTCTATCGGAAGAATCTGCTCAATAATTTTTTCTAAGTCTTTCAAACTAGTCTATCTCCTCCCTGACCGGCTGCACCCCTTCAAAAATAATCCTGCTCAAGGTCCGAGTCTGATAATAAGCCCCACTGGCTGAGCGAGCTAGTTCAGCCTCTAGCTTGGGCAAGACTTCTAGCTGTTCCCTGCTCAGCAGCAGACCAACTAATGTGCCACTATGGGCAACATTGAGCCCTAAACACTGGTGTTCTTTTACCAAATTCAGTAATTCTTTCAGGTAGGGCTTGGGCAGCCGTTGGTTATTCAACAAAGCACTATAGGTCGCTAAATGGCCAAGTTTCCAAACTCTTCTCCTGACAAGCTTCCTGAAAGAGAGGAAGCAAGCGCTTGGACTCCTCAGCCGGATAGCTAGGACTGTCCTTCATCCGAACCAAGTCAAGAGTTGTCACCATCTCCACAGGCTCCAAGATATAAACATAGAGCTCCGGTCGCCAGTCTGTCTGCCAGACCACTTGACCAGTCAGGGGATTAATGACCGTCCAGTCCGCAAAAGCCACCGAGTCAGTAGGCTCAATCTTGGCACAGAGACGCGTCAAATCTGATGCCTTTTAGAGGCTGCTTCTGCCCCAGAGCAGCTGCCTGCAGGCAGCTAATCATATCTGCTGTGCTGCTAGAATAGCCCTTGCTGATAGGCAGGTCTGACTCCTGAACAAAAGAGAAAATCATTGGACTCAGGCAGGAGCTCCAAAGCTCGCCTTACCTTTTCACCTTGGGCTTGCCTTGCGAGAGACGAAGCTCCGTCCAATCTCACTCGACTGTACTTCTCAATCCCATAGGAGAGCAGAACCTCCTGCTCTCCTACTAAACCTTGGAATAATTCACCGCAGGAACCTGGACAGGAAACGATTCCCTTAGTCATAAGGAGCCTCTTTCGCCAAGACCTCTGTCAGACAAGCCAGAAGCTGTTCATTCTCCTGATGGCTGCGGATGGCTATGCGGTAATGCCGGTCTGTCAGATCATGATAATTTTGACAGGAACGGATAAAAATCTTTCTCTGCCGAAGCTCCTGACGCAGGTCCTGCTGACCTAAATATTCAAAGAAGATATAGTTGACACTAGGCTTGACCGGTCGAAGCTGTGAAAATGCAGTCAGTCCTTGAAAAAGGAAATCTCTTTCTACTCGAAGCCACTGCTTGGTAGCTTGCTGATAGGCCTGATCTTCCAAAAGGACAGGCAGGGCGTGATCCGCCATAGCATTGACCGACCAAGGAGCGCGGCTCCCCTCTATCTCATCAAAGCAAGTTGGATGACAGCTGAGAGCATAGCCCAATCTCAGACCAGGAATAGCATAAAACTTGGTCAGAGACCGCACCACTACTGCATTTGGATAGGTGGCCAGACGTGAAACGAAGCTATAGTCCTCCTCATCGTCCAGAAAGTCCATAAAAGCCTCATCCAGTATCAAAAAGATTTGCCGCTCCTGCAGGTCCTCAGCCAGCTTTTCTAACTCAGTACGCCGAATCAAGGTACCCGTCGGATTATTAGGATTGCAGATGAGTACAGCGTCTCCTGCAGTCAGTGAATCCAAGGCTGGCATCATATCAGCTAGATTCCACTCATAGGATGGAGAAGGTAGGCTAAAGCGCTCCACCTTAGCCTGCACTTGCGAAAAGGCTTTTTCATATTCCATGAAAGTAGGGCTCAGAGTCAGGACCGTTTTTGGACGCAGGAAGCGGGCCAGCTCATAAAAGACTTCTACCGCACCATTTGCCAGCAGGACATTGTCCTTTTCTAGGCCATGATGATGTGCCAAAAGCTCTCTGGAGTGGCTGTAGCTGATGTCTGGATAATGAACCAGCCAATCAATGGACTCGGTCAGACAAGCCCTCAGCCGCGGAGAAATCCCCAAAGGGTTGATATTGGCACTGAAATCCAGACAGTCTTCTAGAGAAAAACCAAATTCCTCAGCCAAAGCTGCCGCATTTCCACCGTGCTCTACTTTCATAAATAGACATCCCTTCCTCGTTTCCTTGTTAGAATCTAGTATACCATATTCGGCTTTTTCGTCCCTAGTCTGCCTCCAGATAAGCCTGGAGACGGTCAATTCCTTCGTTTTCCGTCGCTGATATTTCAAAAATTTCCTTGGCTCCAGCCGCTTTCAGCTGCCGCCGTGCTTTTTCAATCTGCTCTTCCTGTATCAGCCATATCAATCTTGGTGACAATGCCAATCACTTCTTTATTGAAGAGGGAAGAAAAGCCTTGAGGAAAGGTCTGCATCTGATTGGAAGCCGCCACCAAGAGACCAATCACATCAGCCTCTGTTGCAGTCACGTTCAGAGCATTATAATACTTACGATGCTGGAGAAATTCTCCGGGCGTGTCAATGATGGCATCATAGAACTCAATAGCCTGAGTCTTAAAGTAGCTCAGCTCCAAAGCCTTTCAGTCGCTGGGTCAGAGTAGTCTTACCCACTCCGACTGGACCGACAAACATGATTTTTTTCATATCTTTGCATCCATTCCTCTCTATGACAGGGGAACTGCCTGCTATCTGCTTAGCTGGGCTTCCTTACTATCTAGTTTGATAGTTTCCCTGCCGTTGAGCAGTACACCTTTATTTTCATCGCGGCCTTGCAGGTAGTAAAGGGCATCTTCCTGGCCGTAAGTTTCAATTGCCTTAGTTTGCAAAAGACCGATTCCCTTGCTAGGATCTCTCAAAAGATTGAAGATGATACCCATTTGCAGTTTAGGGAAGTCCTTGAGCATAGCATAGTCGCCATTACTGTCACCGGCAATCAGGATTGGTTCTTGATTGTCATGATTGACAGCAATCAGCTTCTTGATGGTCTCTGTCTTGCCCTCACCTTGAGTCTGAGCATAGTTGGTATCGTATTCCGGCTGAATCACACCCTTATCATCCTTTTTCAGGCGCATACCAGTAACATTTTCTTTAGGAATATTGTAGCCATACTTAGAATTGCTAGCATAAGGGATAATCACATCGATATAAGACGCTGAGCAGATATAGACATCAATGCCGTTAGCCATCAGAGTCTTATAGAGATTTTGCATTTCCTTGACCGAGCGAACACCGCGCTTGAAGGTCACAGTGATTTGGCCTGACTCACCTTTCAAGCCTTCTGGACTTTCCCAAGTTTCAGAAGTCAGCTTGTCTTGAAGAGCTTGGTCAATAGACTTTTCAGATAGAGCTTGAACTTCTTCAGAAGTCATACCTGCATAGAGGTAGGTCACCCATGGATAGCTGATGTCAGAGCTGAAGGTGTCACCAATCGCTTCGTAAAGATAGCGGAGTTTAGCAGCAAAGTCTTGGTATTCATCGGTCTTTTTGACTTCTTCCAGAGACTTGTCTCCTTGCATTCCCTTATAGCTATTGTAAATAGCCGTGTAGTCAGAAAGCAAGTCAGCCGCAATCTTGTCGATGTTCACTGGTTCACCATCTTTGTTATGGAAATCTTCAACAAAATCGTCGCTCGGTATATTGGTCCGTACTGCTTGGTCAAATTCTTCTGGCGTCATTTTAAAGGCCAGATTTTCAATTTGATAGGTAAAGGTTGCTTCGCCAATGTCGTTAATGACTGTCGTATTGTCCCAGTCAAAGACGGCATAAGGCTTTTTATTTTTATCGTAGCTAGAGCTGGCGTTCCCATTTTCCTTGATGAGCTTGGTCAGACGGGCATAAAGCTTGTCTTCCCAGACGCCCTTATCCAAAGTCTTAGCCTTGTCCTTATCTGTTGTCTCCGTCTTAGCCGAGGATGACTCCGTCGTCGTCTTATTATTCCCCGCTTGACAAGCTCCCAGAAGCAAAGCCAAACTACAAAGCAGCACAATTCCTTTTGTCCGCATAGAAACAATCCTCCATAAAAATAATAGTGCGCAAAAAAATGGCATAGAAAACCCCTTTGATTCTGAAACACTCGCTTCATTGCGATCAAATCAGGCTTCCTTGCCATTTTCTATACTGTTATTATATTATAAACTATCTGATTAGACTTTGTCAATGAAGCGCTTTCAGATTTGGTAAAAATAAAGGCAGAGAAAAATTATTTCTCTACCTTACTGATTAAAATGCATATACTCTAATCTTCTCAATCAATGTGTTAGAGGAAACCTAACGTATTCAAGACTAGACAGACAATCCCCTTTAATTCTACCATTTTTCAGGCACTTGATTTCTCCAGCCAGTGAAAACTTGTGCATAGCCCAATAGATACAAGGGCGTCAATGCGATGCTCAAGCCTACCAAGGCAATAATCATATAGATTCCTGACAGCATAAACAAGCGAGTGATGACTGCTACTCCTGCTGACAAGCAGCACAGGACGATGGCGTGAATCTGCAAAATATTGATCTTTTGTTTCTGTTCAAAATATCTCAATTTTGAAACGATCACCATCTGATAGAGCAAATTAATCAACTGATAAGACAAGCTGAGTATGATAAAAATCATAAAAAATGCTAAGTGGTTCTCACCAAAAAAGATGGAGCCCCAAAAAAGCAATTCAAAATGAAGAAATAGGTAAGAGCTGGTCGGAATGAGCTGCAAGGCTTTGAGTATCAAAAAACTTTTGGAAGAGTAAAAAGGCCAGAAACAAAATAAGCGTGTGAACGATAGTAAAATTCATGACTATCATGCTCAGATGATGCATCTCACCGCGTAAGAAAATAGAAACGATAAATACCAGTGAGATAAAAAATAACTCAATTAAACCAGCCTTATAAAAATCTAAGTTTCTGATTGGATTACAATCCGTAACAAGAACATTCAAAAAAATTCATAATATCTCTTTTTTTCATTTTGTAAACTCCCATTGTTTAACTTTATAAAATTTCCCTAAACTTTTGCGAAATTTTCTATAAAAAAATTCCACATTTCATTATATCATACAGTATATAGGCTAAGGAAGTCTTATAAAACTATAGGTATATCTCTATAGGATGCTTCACCTTCTCAATCATTCGCCAAGTTGGCATTTTTCCGCTATAATAGAAAGGATGAACATCAAAGAAGAAATTATTAACTTAGCAAAAGAAATTGGGATTTCTAAGATTGGCTTTACGACAGCGGATGATTTTGACTATCTGGAGAAGTCGCTGCGTTTGGCTGTAGAAGAAGGACGAAATTCAGGATTTGAACACAAGAATATTGAGGAACGGATTAAACCTAAGCTGAGTCTGGCTTCGGCCAAGACCATTATCTCTATAGCAGTCGCCTACCCCCACAAGCTCAAGCAGCAGCCTCAGAAAACGGCCTATAAACGTGGGAAATTTACCCCTAACAGCTGGGGGCTGGACTACCATTATGTCCTGCAGGACAAGCTGGATCGGCTTGCCAAGGGAATCGAAGAGCTGACCGCTGATTTTGAATACAAGGGCATGGTGGACACGGGCGCCTTGGTCGATACCGCCGTGGCCCAGAGAGCAGGAATCGGCTTTATCGGCAAGAACGGCTTGGTCATCTCCAAGGAATTTGGTTCTTATATGTTTTTAGGAGAGCTCATTACCAATCTGGACATCGAGCCTGATCAGCCTGTAGACTACGGCTGCGGAGACTGCAACCGCTGCGTGACAGCCTGTCCTACTTCCTGCCTGATTGGCGACGGCAGCATGAATGCCAAGCGTTGTCTGTCCTTTCAGACTCAGGACAAGGGCGTCATGGATCTGGAATTTCGCAAGAAGATTAAAGACCGTCATCTATGGCTGTGATATCTGCCAAATCTGCTGCCCTTACAATAAAGGTTTGGACAATCCTCTGGCGACAGAGATTGACCCCGACCTTTCTCATCCAGAACTCCTGCCTTTCTTGGAGCTTTCCAACGGTCAGTTTAAGGAAAAATTCGGTCATGTAGCCGGCAGCTGGCGGGGGAAAAATATCCTGCAGCGCAATGCCATTATCGCTCTGGCAAATGCCAATGACCGCTCTGCCATTCCCTAAAATGCTGGAAATTATCGACAAGGGCAAAATCCAATTCATGTCGCTACAGCTATCTGGGCTCTGAGTCAGCTGGTGCGTGAGGTCCATCCGGAGATGATAGAGCTAGTCATGGGCATCAAAAATCCAACTCCGCAAATCCAAGAAGAGCAAGGCCGTTTCCTAGAGAAATTTGGCCTAGAAGAAAAACTTGTGATAGAAAACTAAACCGCTGAGACCCTAAATATCTCAGCGGTTTCTTTATTTTTCTTCTTGTTTGCGGATTTCTTTGATGATGGAGCCCATCTTGACTGACTCGTCGCTGAAATAGCGGTAAAGCCGGCCATCACCGTCTCCCATGTAGCTGATAGGGAAAAAGCGGTCGCTGCGGAAAGCGTCATTCTCATCAATCAAGTCCTCATCTACCACGCGCCGAGTGACACGGGCGATGACATTGGTCAAGGCACCGCATTCGACCATATCCAGCACCTGACACTCAATGGATACAGGGCATTGGTCTACCAGCGGAGCATCCACCGTCTCGCCGATTGTGTAGCTAAGACCGGTCAGGGCAAACTTGTCCTTGCGGCTGTTGAAGCCAGCAATTTCAGATTCTTTGGTCAAATCCTTCTCAGGGACATTGACAGTGAATTGCTGGTGCTTGGTAATCTCTGTAATGGCATTTCCCTTGGTACGCATGGCAATAACCATCATGCTGCCCAAGGAATAAACCGAGCTTGAGGTTGAAATATTATAGCCGTGCACATCGTCCTTATAGCCTAAAAAGAAGACTGGAAAGCCGAAGTAAAGTTTTCTCGTTTCAAAATGTACGTTTCATATATGTTCCTTTATTTTTAATTTTAAAATAGATCAGCTAGTTAAGATATTCGTCAGCTAAAATGTCCCTTGTCGCCTATCAACTTTTTTGTCACAGGGTGATGAGCCTGGATAGGAAGCTCAAAGTCCTTTATCTCGTCAACGATTTCCCCGTCTGCCATGACCAAAATCCGATGACAGAGAGCATAGCTCAGCTTGAAGTCATGCGAGATGAAAAGATAGGTCAGCTGGTATTTCTCCCACAAATCATATAGGAGGCGTAACAACCTTCCCTGAACAATGGGATCCAGACCGCTCAGAGCCTCATCAAAGATGAGAACATCTGGCTTTAAGAGCAAACCGCGGGCGATGCAAATCCGCTGAAGCTGGCCGCCACTGAGCTGGCGCGCAGGCTGATTCAGATAGCTTTTATCCAGACCGACGTCTTCTAGAATGGCTTCTATCTCTTCTCTAGCCACATCTTTTGGCAGGGCCTCTGTCAAGACCTGCTCGACTGTAAAAGTGCGGATTGACCGAATGGAGCGAGTCTTGAAAGACCAGCAGAATTCTCACGCCAGACTTTTTGACTGAGTAGGGCTGGCCATCCAGTAAGACTCTGGCCTTGACTGGGCTTTTCTAGACCAATCAGCAATTTAGCCAGTGTGCTCTTACCACTGCCGCTCTCGCCCATCAGACCGATCATTTCACCCTTCTGGACGGAGAAGTTACAGTCTTTGACAACCATTTTGCCATCGAAATTTTTTAAATACATGTCTACATTCCAGCATCTTGTCTCACCAACCGTTCGTATGGATTTCCTAAGATAAGGTCTTGGCTATAGGGTCTGCGAAGGACTTTCGAGGAGCTTGGACACCGGTCCCTTCCTCCATGATAGCCCCCTGATACATGACAAGCATCTTGCCTCCCAGCTCCCGCGCCAAATGATAATCATGGGTCACTGTGATGAGGGTCTTTCCTTTAGCCAACTGCTCCTTTAAGATGAGGATAATCTGCTCGCGATTGTGGATGTCCAGCGCCGAAGTAGGCTCATCCAAAATAATGGTCTCTGGCTCTAGGCAGAGCAAGATAGCCAGCATGACCCGCTGCAGCATACCGCCGCTGAGCTCAAAAGGATATTTCTTCAAAAGCTCTTCCGGCTCTCCCAGTCTGACTTCTTTCATAGAGGCTATGGGCCTTAGTCAGACAAGCGCTTTTTGAAATCTTGCTATGGCTGCGCAGGGTTTCCCAAAAATGACTTTGAATGGTCTGAAAAGGGATTGAACATAGCCATCGGATTTTGAGACATATAGGCCACTTGACTGCCTCGCAGCTGCTGCCAGTCCTTGAGAGAGTTGCGCTCCAGAGACATGGTGCCATAGTGAACTTCTCCTTGCATGCTCAAGGATGAAGGCAGTTGGCCAATCAATATCTTGGTTAAGAGGGTTTTACCAGAACCACTCTCCCCAATGATGACCAGAGACTGACCCGCCTCCAGTTCAAAGCTGATGTCCTGCAGTATGGTCTTTCCCTCAATCTGGGCTGTCAGTTGCTTTACTGCTATTTTTTCCATATCTGTTTCCAGCCTTTCTCTTCAAAGCATTCGGCAAATAGATTAAAGGCGACCACAGTCAGAAAGATAGCCAGTCCGGGCGCCAGCATCATCCAAGTTGCCGTTTGAAAATGGCTTCTAGCATCATGCAGCATCATGCCCCACTCGGTAATGTTGGGCTGGACACCGATTCCCAGAAAAGAAAAGCCAGAAATCATGAGAATGATATTCCCAATATTCATCAGCACAATAATCAAAATAGGCTTGTAGATAAAGGGCAGGATATGAGTTTTGAGGATATGAATCTGGGAGAGTCCCATGGTCTGGGCAGAAATGACATAGGCTTCCTCTTTGGCACTCTTGACTAGATTGGCCGTTACCCGAGCATAATAGACCCACTCTATGATAACAATGGCTAGATCATATTGGTCATTCCCTGTCCCAATATCCCAACAGTAGCTAGCGATAGCAGGAAGCTAGGAAAGGCAGAAATAACATTTGCAAACCATAAGAAGGTCGCTTCAGCCTTTCCCTGGTACCATCCAATCAGTAAGCCGACTGTCACACCGATGACCACTTCCAGCAGACTGATGGTCAGAGATAAAAAGAGAGAATAACGAGCCCCGTGCAGCAGACGAGACAAGACGTCTCTGCCCAGCTGATCGGTTCCCAGCAGATGAACAGCGTCAGGCGCCATTAGTTTGTTTGAGATCTCTACATGCTGGGGATCAAAAGAAGATAGATAGGGAGCAAAGAGAGCGCAGATGAAGAGGGCCAGCAAAATGACACTTGAAAAAATAAATCGTTTAGACATTGCTCCTCCTTTTTCTGACTCTAGGGTCTATCCAGAGCGGCAGCTGCTGGGTTAGAACATTATTTCCCAAGAATAATAGGCCAAATAAAAGCATGCAGCACTGGATAATGGGCAGGTCCACAGACTGCAGCGCATCTACAAAGAGGGAGCCGACACCATTCCAGGAGAAGACTTCTTCGACAATTAAGGAACCTGTCAAGAGATAGACCAAGGTCAGGCTCAGGCCTGTCGCAATGGCTGGCAGGGAATTTCTCAAGAGATGATTCTTGACCAGGAAGAACTTGCTGACTCCGCGCAGGAGGGCATTTTCGACATGGACACTGTTCATCTGCTCCAGCACGGCCTTACGGATCAAAGCGGTATATTGGCCAATCAATGACATACTGAGGGTCAGACTAGGGAAGAATCAAGCTGCTAAAATCCTGCTTGCCCGAAACTGGCAGCCATCTGAGCTGAACAGCAAAAATCACAATCAGCATGTAACCTAGCCAAAAGCTGGGCATGGAAACGCTGGAAAAGGATAGAAAAGCGAGTGACCTTATCAAAGAGAGAACCCTTGTAGACTGCACTAAAAATTCCCAAAGGAATGGACGTAAGCAAAATGAGAGCAAAGGATGTCAAGCCCAGAGAAAGGGTCGACTGGAAACGCTCCAGCACCAAGGGCAGGACAGGAACCTTTAATAGATAAGATGTTCCAAAATCCCCACGAAGGGCCTTAGTCAGCCAACCTAGATACTGCTGGGGCCAAGGTTGATTGAGTCCCAGATATTCTCTGGCTTTTTCCAAGGATTGAGGAGTCACTTGAATCTTAGATACTCTTAAATAGTTTTCTGCTTGATCAGCCGAGGATAGCTTGGCCAAGAGAAAGGTCAATACTGATATCATCAACAGGGCAGCTAAGAGAGAAACTATTGTTTTAAATAAATCTTTTTTCATATTTCTTAAAAGAAAAGGGGCGGCTGATAAGTTTTTCACCTTAGCAGCACTACTCCCTTTATATGCAAATTTGTATGTATGAAGTTAGCTTTTATTTTTTCTCAATGTAGCGCAGTGGGAAGGCATTTTCTTCTGGAGCAAAGCGCATGCCATCGAGTTCTCCCTTGCGATAGACAGAGACAACAGATTGGTAAGTGATTGGGATATAGATAGCTTCATCATGGAGCATAGTGAGGACTTTCTTATAACCTTCATCGACTTTTGCCTCGTCTGGCTCGACCAGAGTCGCCTTGATAATGTTTATCAATTTCTGACTTAGATGGCAGAGCTTCTAGGGAAACATTTTCTGGGTGGCCATGGTCTGCTGGTGAAGTCAGGGCAGTCATCCAAGCATGCGGATCCCAAGGTGCTCCCCAAGAGAAGGTCAGCATCAAATCAAAGTCGCCCGTCTTAATATTTTCCCAGTAGTCATCTTCTTCCATAGCTTTGAGCTGAACATCAATTCCGATTTTCTTCCATTCGCCTTGGAAGTACTCAACCAAGTCCTTGTCTGTCGCCTTAGACGAGATATAAGGAACATTTAGGCTTAATTTCTTGCCATCTTTTTCGCGGATACCGTCAGAACCTTTCTTCCAGCCTGCTTGATCCAGCATCTTTTCAGCCAGCTCGATGTCGTAGTCATAGGGAGTCAGATTGGCATCAGAGTGCGGTGTAGACTTAGAGAAGATGGTATCAGCTGGTGTTTCTGTTCCGCGGAAAATGTCTTTCGCGATAGACTTCTTATCAACCGCATGGTTCATAGCCTGACGGACAGTCTTGTCTTTGAAGATTTCTTGCTTGGCATTCAAGAGCATGAGGCGGCTGGACATTGGCTGAGATACATCTGTCGTGTACTTGTCATCCTTGGCATACTTGGCAAAGTTATCCAGACCGATAACGCCATTTCCATAGATCAAGTCAACATTGCCAGACTCAAACTCAAGAGCACGGGTTTGTGGATCTGGGAATAATCTTGACCGTTACTTCTTTCAATTTAGGCTTTTCACCCCAGTAATTTTCGTTACGGGTAAAGGTGATGTACTCGTTTTGCTTCTTGTCTTTGACAACCCATTGACCGGTTCCGATTGGCTTTTTGAGGTTGTCCTTGGTCGTGTCGTCTCCGTCAGGGAAGGCAGCATCAGCTATGAAGCGAATCGGACGAATCATTGATAAATCATAGAGAGTTGCACTGTAAGCTTGTTTGAGCTTAATCTCAAAGGTATGCTCATCTACAACTCGATAGCTTTCCAGCTGGTTGGTGAAGTCAAACCAAGTGTGGTTTTTCTTATTTTCCTCTGAAAAGACAGTATCGAAATTCCGTTTGACATTTTCTGCATTAAAGTCAGAGTCGTCTGAGAATTTTGCCTTTCTCAGCTTGAAGGTATAGGTTTTACCATCTTCGCTGATATCCCAGCTTTCAGCCAAGGCTGGCTCGATTTTCCCATTGTCACCGTAGCGGACAAGGCCTTCATAGACCATATCCTGAATGACAAATTGGTCTGGATTGTAGCGGTGAGGATTGACATCCCCAAAGTCCTCTCCCCAGACCATAGTGAGTTTGTCTTTCTCATTGACCTGTTTGGAAGAGTTTGAGTTTTGCTGGCAGGCTACCAAGAATAAAGGCAGCAAGAGGACAACTAATAAAAATAGTTTTTTTCTCATTTTTATTGAATCACTTTCTTGTATTCATATTTTTTATGATTGCAGTCCCAAGAGATAGGGGCTATAGTTTATGTTTTTTTGATGATCAATTCATGCGGTTGTACTTGCTGTTGAGAGCATCTCCGAACTTGGTAAAGAGGAGAATGGTCAGAATCAGTAAGATACAAGGGAAGACCACAATCCAGGGAGCTTCCTGGATGTAAATCCGGCCGTCATTGATCATGGCTCCCCACTCAGGCGACGGTGCCTGAGCTCCCAATCCGACAAAGCTGAGACCAGCGATTTCCATGATAATGGTGCTGATGTCAAAGCTCATGGTCGTCAGAATCTGAGGAAAAAGACTGGGGAAATAATAGTTTTTCAGAGTCGTCCAAAAACTATTGCCATACAATTTCGAGGACTGGATATAGGGTTCATTTTTCAGCTGTAGGGTCATGGAGCGCATCAGGTAGGCATACTTGGTCCAGGCCGTCAGGCAGATAGCGATGAGGGTTTGCTGGAGACCGATGCCCAAGATACTGACGATGGCAATAACCAAAATGATAGAGGGGAAAGACTGAAAAGCCGTGATAACCAGCAAGATGAGCTGGTCGAATTTTCCGCCGATGAAGGCACTGGTCACCCCTATAAAGGAGCCCACTGCCGCAATCAGCATTAGAATCATCAGGGCTGGCAGAACTGTTTCCGCACCTCCGCTTACTGCACGCGCAAAGACAGACCGGCCTAGAGCGTCTGTTCCGAACCACTCACTGCTGCTCGGTCCTTGCAGGGCTTGTCCCAGATTGACCTTGGTCAAACTGTCACCCAAGAGACGAGGAGCCAAGGAGGATAGGACCAGGGCTAGGATGATAAGGCCGCCCAAGACCAGGAGTTTTCGATTGATTTTCTTATCCATACGAGCCCTCCTTGCTTGCTTTTTAGTCTCTTCATGCGCGGCAGCAGTTTGGGATTTTCCTGAGCCAGTCGGACGCGAGGATTGAGCCAAACCGTGAGCAGCTGAAAGACTAGATTTACAGTCAAGACCCCAGCTGTGATAAAGAGGACCGCCCCCTGAATGAGGGGATAATCCCGCTTGGCAACTACGCCAATCAGCATCTTACCGATGCCCGGCCAGGAAAAGAGATGCTCGATAATAGCCACACCGCCCAAGAGCGAGCCCAGAGAAAGGCTGACCAAGGTGAGAAGAAAGGGCAGGACATTGTAAATCACGTCATGCAGCAGGATATGCCCCTCTCGAATCCCCCGACCCCGTGCACCTTCGACTTCTGGTGAATGCAGCACTTCTATCAGAGCGGTCCGCAGCTGCGGGATATAACGAGTGGACATAATCATGGCCAGTGTTATGACTGGCAGGACTAGACCTAGCTCATTGGCCGTTGCCTGAATGGGAAGCCAGTGCAGCTGAACAGAAAAGATCAGAATCAGGATAATCCCCATAACAAAGCTAGGAATGGCATTCAGAAAAGCCAGACCTGCCATCAAGAAGCGGTCAACCGGCTTTCCAGCATGGTAGGATGTGTAGAGAGCTGTCGGCAAGGAAATTCCCAGAGTTGCTAGCAGGGTATAAAAAGCTAGGTAGACTGTATTGGGAAATAGAAAACCAGCTGCTCCCAGACCGAAGCTCCGGAATTATAGGTCACACCAAAGTCGCCATGGACAATCCTGCCCAGCCAGGCCAGATATTGCTCCATAAAGCTGCCATTCAGGCCCATCTCTGCCCGCTTGATTTCCAGCAGTTCCTTGGTAAAAGGAATGCCCTGAGCGTTGAGGATGCTCTCAGCCGGATCTCCCGGTGCTAGATAAACCAGTAAAAAGGAGATAAAGCTGACGCAGAGCAGGATGAGGACGAATTGCAGAATAGTTTTGATAATAAATTTAATCATGCGCCTCCCTTTCAGATGTCTGGTAGCTTTCAGGCTTCTTGCTGGCAACGGCCAGCAGCACTTCGCCTTGGTGGACGACCAGGGTCGCTTTCTGGTAGAGGACCAGACCGTCTTCCTTGGCAGTCACCTTTTCTAAAATATTGCCATAAATATCACAGATTTCGCCGATGACCTGACCAGCCTGTACTGTTTGATTGGGCCGGACAAAGCACATCCAGCAGCCCGACCTCTGACAGGTCAGATAGTAACTGTCGTCAAAGATCAGCGGTGCCTGCTTATAATAGGGCATGATCCCTTCAAAAAGATAGCGGGCGACTTGCTTGACTGACTCCTTCATAGCCAGTACATCCTCTGGCAGACAGGTGCCATTTTCCCCCTGCTCCAGCAGGATGCTAGGCAAACCATAGTCCACCGAGGCAGCGTGATAAAGATTGCCGCAGTCCTGAGATTGATAGATAATCGGTGTCCCAGAAGCCTGCAGCATCTGATAGGACTTTTCCATCACCTCTGGATTTGCCCGCAGAGAGTAGTAACCATGCGGTGTCAGCAGTTCTTCCCGATTGCCACTATGCAGGTCAATCAGGAAGTCACTGACGCTAAAGACCTGACTCTCAATCACAGACCGAATCTGATAGCTGAGGCTGGAAACTGGCTCTTGGTCCTGAAAAATCCTGTTCAGATTGAGGCCGTCCTCAGGTACAAGCGTCGTCTCCCGAGCCCAGAAGCCGCTGACATTGACTGCATGCAGGAGGAGGACAGAGCCCTGAAAGTTAAAGTCCCACTCATGCGCTAAGTCCATCAGCGCCTTGACACCGACATACTCGCAGCCATGGACTGCCGCACAGATGGTCAGCAAGGGCTGGGAGGCCTGTCCTTTGAGCAGAGTGTACTGGATAGCCAGCTCATCTGTGATGGGCAGACTGCCTTGATAGCTGCTGCATGGAGCCATAGAGTCTAGTTCTTGCTTTAATCCTCATCTTTATCCTCCCTGTACTGACTGAGCAAGAGCTTGGTATAGTCACTCTTGGGAGCAGAGACGACCTCTCGCATGCTGCCCTTCTCCTGCACGATTCCGTCCTTGAGGACGACCAAATCTTCCGCAAAATTGCTGACCAGAGCGATGTCATGAGAGATGAAGAGAAAGGAGGTCTGCGAGCGCTCCTTGATGTCTGCCAGCAGCTGCATGACTTCATACTGAACGGTCACATCCAGAGCACTGGTGATTTCATCGCAGATGAGCACATCGGGATTAATCAGCAGGGCACGGGCAATGGCTGCCCGCTGACATTCTCCTCCGCTCAGCTGGTGCGGCAGCCGCTGAGCAAGCTCAGGTGACAGACCGACCGAGGTCAGCAAGTCATGGATGGCCTGCTTTCTATCTGACGGCTGCTGATAGAGAGAGAAGTTTCGACAGACCTCTTCTAGGCTCTGCTGAATGCTGCGCTTGGGATGAAAAGGTCGACTGGGGCTGCTGGGCGATATACTGGACCCGAGCATAGTAGTCCCTATCCTTGTAGGCAGAGACTGGCTGGCCCAGTAGGGTTAGCTCCCTTGGTCCGGCTTTAAAAAGCGGCAGATGAGTTTGGCAATGGTACTCTTACCAGAGCCTGATTCACCGACCAGACCCAAAGCCTGTCCCTTTTCCAAGCTAATGTCAATATCAAAGACACCGATTCTCCGCTCACCTATCTGACTGTACTCGTAGGTCAGTTGGCGACCAATCAATACTTGATTCATAGCTGCTCCCCTTCTCTAAACTCTGCCAGCTTAGGCACAGCCTTCAGCAATTTCTGGGTATAGGCCTGCTCAGGATGGCGGAGAACTTTGATGGGCTGGACCACTTTCGACAATCTGCCCTTCTTTCATGACGACTACTTTTTGCGCTAGATGCTCAGCTACGCTGATATCATGTGTGACAAAGAGAATGGCCATGTTTTCCTCCTGATGAAGCTTGCTCAAGAGATCAAGCAGCTTCATTTTCGACAGGACATCCAGAGCGCTGGTCGGCTCATCAGCCAGCAGCAGTTTGGGTCTGCTGGCTAGAGCTAGCGCTACACCGACCAGCTGCATCATACCGCCACTGAGCTCGAAAGGATACTTATTGACGACTTTTTTTCAGGCAGCAGTCCCACCATCTCTAGACATTCTTCCAAGGGACGGAGATTTGCTGCTTGCTGGCCCTGATTTTTCACCAAGTCCTGATAATGCTTTTTGATCTTACGGCGGTTATTGAAGCTGAGACTGGCATGCTGACTAATCCAGGCCACTTCTCGGCCCACAAAAGGCAGATAAATGCGATGGTCCTGGGGCTGAATCTTCCTGCCCTGCAAAGACCATACTGCCCTCTGTCACTGTCAGCCCCCTAAGAGGGAGGCCCAGCAGCATCTTGAGCAGGGTAGACTTGCCACTGCCACTCTCGCCCACAATCGAAAGGGACTCCCCCTCAGCAAGAGAGAGGGAGACCCGATCGAGAATGACTTTATCTGCTGACTGCACCAGCAGATCTTTCATTTCCAGCATGTTTTATTCCTTTGATAGTTTGTTGCTGACGTGATAGTAGTCTGTCGGATGGGATTCCAAACCAGAGACAGACTTGTCCATTACCAGAGCGACCTTGAAGAAGCCGATGATGGTAAAGCCGTAGTCCTTATCCATGATTTCTTGGATTTCCTTGCTGAGCTGATTGCGCTTAGCTGGATCAGTTTCAGTCGCTAACTCTTCGATTTTCTTGTCTGCTTCTGGGTTGCTGTAGTGACCGATATTGGCTGTACCATTGGTCTTGACAGCACTGTTGAAGAAGGCATATGGATCACCGATAGGAGCTGCTACCACCGCGTAAGGTGTGAAGGCATAGTCCTTTTCACTGGCAAACGGCACTGACTTCAACTTTCTTAATAGTCGCTTCGATTCCGACTTCCTTGAGCTGTTGCTGGGTTGCTTCTACAGCCAGCGGCATTTCAGGCAGACGGGTGAAAGGACAGCAGCTCAATGCTGACTTTTTGACCGTCTTTTTCACGGTAGCCATCGCCGTCAGTATCCTTGTAGCCAGCTTCATCCAAGAGTTTCTTAGCCTTGTCTACGTTAAATTCATGGACGCTCTTTTGCAGGGCAAAGGCAAACCCTTTAGGGAAAGGTCCAACAGCTGGTACAGCTGAGCCTTTAAAGAGGGATTCTGAGTAGGTCTTCTTGTCTACCAAGGTATCTAAAGCCTGACGGAACTTGTCATCTGCTACGTAAGGATTTTCAAAGTTATAGTAGTAAGCTAGGTAGCGGGAACCTTCTACTTCAGAAATTTTGTAGTTCTTATCGGAAGCATAGGTACTTAGATTTGCATAAGGCAGACCATAGACAGCATCGACTTCTTTAGACTTGAGGGCTGCAGAAATAGCTGTCGGATCAGAGAAGTATTTAATCTTCAGATTAGCAACTTTTGGCTTACCATCCCAGTAGTCGTCATAAGCCTTGAGCTCTGCTCCGCTCTCAGGAGTGTACTTGGTCACCATGTAAGGTCCCGTTCCGACAGGAGCCTTGTCAGATGCACTCTTGCCAGTCGTATCGACAATAGCGGAGTAGGGCTCTGCCAAGAGATTCGCCATGATAGGCTGCACAGCCTTTGTCTTGATGGTCACGGTTTGACCCTCTGCAGAAATGCTGTCAATGCCCATATCTGATGCTGCCCGCTCGCTTGTCTTAATCAAGCGTTCCAGAGAAGCTTTGACCTTTTCACCGGTCATTTTTTCACCATTTTGGAAGGTCACCTTATCCTTGAGGGTAATTTTCCACTCTAGGTCTGAGACTGCTTCGATTTTCTCAGCCAGCCAAGGTTTTACCTCAAGTTTGTCGTCCATCTTAAAGAGGGTTTCTCCCACTCCGTAACGAACCGTGAACCAGCCATTGTATTCCGCTGCTGGATCTACATTTGCTGGAAATTGAGTGTAGCCAATGGTTACAGTCTTACTGCCACTATCGCCAGTAGGCTCACTGGTTTTACTAGGGTTTACACAGGAGGCTAGGGCTAGGCCTGCCAAGGCTAGAGCCATAATTTTTTTAAAATGTTTCATAAAATAATCAAATTCCTTTTCTATTTTGTAAACTACTTTAAGACGGTCTGTCCTAGTCAAATCTAAATACGCTTCGCTCTCTGTCTAAGGTGGTTCTATGTCCTGAAGATGAGAGAGCAGACGAGTGAAAAACAAGTGATTGCTCATTCTTTTGTCCTCCTTGGGCTATGGTATGTCTTAATCTTTTCCTTCCAGATAGCTTCGAGCATCTTCGACAAAGGCAGTTGGCAAAGCCAGGTCAGCCTGCAACTCATCGCGATAAGCTCGGATGACTTCTTCCTCTCGGCCGGAGACAACCTTTTCAGCCCAGTCTGGGTCTAGGAGCAGGGCCTTGCCGAGGGCAAAGAGCGGAATCCCCGCATCCAATACTCGCTGGGCATCCTGCTTGGTCTCTATCTGACCGACACCAATAAGGGGTACTCTACCATTAATTTTTTTGATAATTTTCTGAATCACTGGCTCTGAGTCCTGAGAATCTCTGATAGACGAGCGCCAGACATCAGAGGTCGAAATATGTAGATAGTCCACTTGATGATAGATGAGCTGCTCCAGCAACTTCAGGGTGTCATAAAGCTGGATACCTGGCTCTTCAATCTCTTCTGGAGAAAAGCGGTAGCCAATCAGGAAGGGGCGGTCGGCCTCTTCTTTGACTAGTTGCTTGGCTCTTTTCAGCAAGGTCTTTGGAAAGCGCAGGCGGTTGTTAAGACTGCCGCCCCACTTGTCCTGACGGACATTGGAATGGGGAGAGACAAACTGCTGGATCAGGTAGGTATTGGCTCCATGAAGCTCGACGCCATCAAAGCCAGCCTGAATCGCCCGTCTGATAGCTGACAGAAAATCCTCTATCACCTGCTCCACTTCAGCGTTCTTGAGCGCTCTCGGCTCTGCCAGATAATCGCGCGGAGCCTTGACAGCGCTGGGTGCTACTGGCTGACCGTCAATCAAATCGGGCAGAACCATACGACCACCATGATAGAGCTGAACAATAGCCAGAGCCCCTTGGTCCTTGATGGCCTTGGCCAGACGGCTAAGCCCCTCAATCTTATCGTCCTCGGCGCCGCTGAAGCTCTCCGCAAAGGACTTTCCCAGAGGATGGACATAGGTACTGCCAGTAATGACCATACCAACCGACCTCGACCGGCGGGCAAAAAAGTCAATATCTGCCTGAGATACATAGCCACCCGGCTCACTAGCGCAGATGGTCATAGGAGCCAAGACAACGCGATTGCGCATGGCCTGACCATTTTTAAAAGTGAATTCATCCTGAATCTGTGTATTCATCTGGTCACCTCTTTCCCAAGATAAATCATGTCGTTTGTTTTTAAATAATAGAGCCTTAGAGTAAGGTCACCTGCCAAGTCTGGTCCCGCTCTTCCAAGAGCAGCACTCGTCCTTGGGGGACATCAATGTTCCAAAAAACAGCCTCTCGGTCAACCAAATGCTGGTAAATTAAGCGAAGGACTCCCAAATGAGCCACTAAAGCGATTGACTCATCAGTAGTATCTAGCAGGCGGTCTGTTGCTGTCCAGACTCTGGTCTGAAAAGCTGAGAAAACTTCTGCCTCAGGAGGCGTGACCTCAAAGGGGGCTTCCAGCCAAGCCTGCCAGACTTCTGGAAAAGCCGCTTCAATCTCATCAGCTGTCAAGCCTTCCCATTGCCCGAAGCCCCGCTCGTCAAAGTCGGCTATAGGCTGGACTTGCCTTTCTGGAAAAGCCAGCTGGGCTGTTTCCTGCGTCCGCTTGAGACAACTGGTGTAGATTGCATCAACCGTACGCTCCTGCATCAGAAGCTCCAGCTGCCTAGCATCCGCTTGGCCTTGCCCGTTGATAGAGACATCATGGCTGCCGTAGAAACAGCGCCTGCGGTTGTAGTCTGTCTGACCATGCCGCATCAGATACCATCTTTTCATCCTAGCACCACCAATCCCAAGAGATAGAGGAGCTGAGCAATTTCGACATAGGCCCCTAGCGTATCGCCTGTGTGGCCGTCAATTTTATTATAAACGAAACGACGATAGCCAATTGCTCCCAGAAATACCAAGCCGTAAGCCAGAAGGCCTCTCCAGCTGAAAACCAGCAGAGACAGGAGCAAAGGCAAAAGTTGGGCAATCAGGATATGACTAGTCTTGCTGCCACTGAAGAAATTTCCTGAGCCACCGCCTTCTCTGGCATAGGTCATCCGGTAAAGCTGTAGGCTCAGACCGGCCTTGCCAATCATGGACAGACTAGCCACGATAAACCAGCGAGGCTCTGGCAGATAAGGGTAGAGAACCAGCATCAGAGCATAGTAGAGAATGAGTGCCAGAACGCCATTGCTGCCAATCCGGCTGTCCTTCATAATCTCCAGCATCCGCTCCTTCTTACGAGAGGAGAAGAGACCCATCTGCCGTATCCGCCAGAGCGTCTAAGTGAAAAGCCACCTGTCAGCAGAACATCGAAAGCAAGGGTCAGAACCCAAGCGACCATTCCCTGGCAGAACTAGACTCATCAGGAAATAAAATCCACCTGAAATCAAACCCAGCAAGAGACCAAAGAGGGTCAGAAAAGGAAGTCCCCGTCGCAGATAGGAGATATCCACTGCCTTTGGAATCACAATCCGGCTAAAAAATTGGGTATAGATAATCAATGCCTTTATCATTTCAACTGCTGAGCGAGGCCGCAGATGACTAGATAAGCCTCACTCGCCTCCTTTGCAATCAGTTGGTTGATCTTGCCCTGCACATCACGGAAAAAGCGTCCTAGTCTGGTCTCTGGGACAATGCCCAGTCCAACCTCGTCCGTTACAATCCAGCACTCAGCATCTGTCTGACGGATTGTAGATAGGAGCTCTTGCCATTCTTCTTCCAAGAGCTGCAGCAGGAAAGACTGCTCCTGCCGACTGAGAAAGTGTTCCTCGGTCAGCTCCAGCTTGTCTGGAAAATGCTGGGCAATCAAATCAAAGAGGCGATTGCTGGTCAGAAGAGTGGCACAATCCAGCAGGTAAACTGGATGCGACTGCTCTCGCAGCCAGTCGGCCAGCCCTGCATACTGCTCCTGAGTCGTCCAGGAAGCCGGCCGCCGTTCTTGGTGCAGCCGAATCCGCTCCTGCCATTCTGGATCTTCTCCTCGGGGCAGGCCAGTCGCAATATAGCAGACTCGCTCTCGGTCCGCTAGTCGCTCCTCCGCAAATGCCGACTTACCGCTTCTGGCACCGCCTGTCACTAACACAATCTTAGCCATTTGCTTCTTCTTTCATTGCTTGAAATGCCTGCTCAAAGGCTGCCAAGGTCTGGTCTAGATCCACTCTAGTATGGGCACTGGACATAAAAGTTGGTTTCATACTGAGATGGCGCCAGATAAATGCCCTGTTCCAGCAAGAGACCGTGCAGTCTTGCAAACTGAGCATGGTCAGCCGCCTTAGAATCCTCAAAATTGCGGACCGGCTTCTGGCTGAAGAAGAAGCCAAACATGGTACCTTTTGGATACGACTTGCAGATCAATACTGTACTTGTCTGCTAGACTTCGTAAGCCATCACAGAGGTAGCTTGTTTTCTCTTCAATCTCAGCAAAGAGCTCAGGTGTCAGCTGTTTCAGGGTTTCATAACCAGCCGTCATGGCGACTGGATTGCCCGACAAAGTACCAGCCTGATAGATGCTGCCTAGAGGCGCTACCTGATCCATATAGACGGCCTTGCCGCCAAAGGCTGCGACTGGGAAGCCGCCACCGATAACCTTGCCCAAGCAGACCAGGTCTGGCTCTGTCTGATAGAGGCCAACTGCCCCTGATAATGAGCTCGGAAACCACTCATGACCTCGTCCACGATGAAGAGAGAGCCGTATTCCTGAGTGAGGGAGCGAATAGTACTGATAAAGTCCGCATCCGCTGGAATCAAGCCCATATTGCCAGCAACTGCTTCTAAAATGACACAGGCAATGTCATCTCCGTGCTTTTCAAAGCAAGCCTTGAGAGCATCTTTGTCATTGTAGGCAAGGCCAGAGTTTCCCCAGCTACCTGAGCAATGACTCCGGCAGAATCAGCAATCCCAAAGCTGGCCAAGCCTGAACCAGCCTGAACCAAAAAGGAATCGCTGTGGCCGTGATAGCAGCCGATAAATTTGACAATTTTAGAGCGCTTGGTCACCCCACGCGCTACCCGAATGGCGCTCATGGTCGCTTCCGTTCCCGAATTGACCATCCGCATTCTTTCCATGAAAGGCAGACGCTCCTGCACCAGCTGGCCAAGAGCGATTTCTCTGGGACTCGGAGCACCAAAGCTGGTCCCCTCCCAAATAGATTCCTCAACTGCCGGCAACACATCCTTAGGAGCATGCCCCAAAATCATGGGTCCCCAAGACAGGACGTAGTCAATATAGCGGTTGCCATCGACATCATGCAGATAGGCTCCGCTGGCTTTTTCGATAAAAAGCGGATGGCCGCCCACAGCCTTAAAAGCCCTGACAGGACTATTAACCCCGCCTGGAAATAGCTGTTGAGCCTCTGCGAAATATTGGTTGGAATGTTCTCTCTTCAAGTTCGTCCTCCTTATCTAGAAAACTGCTGATTTTCCGCAGTCTCTATCCTTCTTTCAGATAACCGGCCGCATCTTTGGCAAATAAGTGATAATCAAGTCTGCACCAGCCCGCTTCATACTGGTCAAGGTTTCCATGACAATGGCTTTTTCATTGATCCAGCCCTGCTGAGCTGCTGCCTTGACCATGGCGTATTCTCCACTGACATTATAGGTCACCAGAGGCAGCCGGGTTTCCTGGCGTAGCTCTCTGAGGATATCCAGAAAGGCCAGAGCCGGCTTAACCATAAGAAAGTCTGCTCCCTGCTCCTCATCACTCTTAGCTTCTCTAAGAGCTTCCAAGCGATTGGCCGGATCCATCTGATAGGTCTTGCGGTCGCCAAAGGCCGGAGCACTCTCACCTGCATCTCGGAAAGGTCCATAAAAGCTAGAGGCAAACTTAATCGCATAGGACATGATGGGAATGTCTTCAAAGCCCGCCGCATCAAGCCCCTGACGGATAGCCGCCACAAAACCGTCCATGGCATTGGAAGGCGCAATGACATCTGCTCCAGCCCTGGCTTGGCTGACAGCGACTTCTGTCAGTCTAGTCAGAGACAGATCATTGTCCACTTCCTCCCCTCGCAAAATACCGCAATGGCCGTGACTGGTAAACTCACAGAGACAGGTGTCTGCAATGACGACCGTCTCAGGAAAATGCTTCTTGATTAGACGGATAGCTTCTTGGACAATGCCATTTTCAGCTGAAGCCTGACTGCCTATTTCGTCCTTTTCTGACGGAATGCCAAAGACGATAAAAGCCCGAATGCCCAAGTCCACACATTCCTGCACTTCTGGCAGCAAATCCTCGAGGGAGAACTGATAAACTCCCGGCATGGAGGCTACTTTCTTGCTTTTCAGTCAAGCCTTCCTTGACAAACAAGGGTTGGATAAAATCATCCACAGACAGTTTGGTTTCTCGAACCAGCTGCCGCAGACCGCTACTTCTTCTTAGCCTGCGATGTCTATAAAATTCCATGCTTCTTCTCTTCTTTCTTGATTATTTCCTTGACCATTTCCTCAACAGAAGGACTCTGGGGCTGGTAGTCTACCCCATAGCCAGACTCCTTAACCGCCTGAGCCGTTGTCTGGCCAATCACTGCGATCTGATGACTGGATGCTAGATGGGGCTTAATAGCACAAAAACTCTGCCAAGCCGATGGACTGGCAAAGGTCCAAATCACATTCTCCTGGGACAGATAGGTCTCGAGCTGGTCCTGACCAGCAGGATTTGAGGTCGTTTCGTACATAGGCCAAGCCCAGACATCATGACCTGCTTCTTTTAATGTCTCAGCCAGACTGGGATTGGACAAGCTGCTATGGGGCAGCAAGATCTTCTGCGTTGGCAGAGCCAAATCCAGCCACTCCTGAATAAAGTCAAGACCATAGTGACTGCTGGCCTGAAAATCACAGGCTCGGCCTAGCTTATCCAGCGCCTGACTGGTCTGCGGCCCAATGGTCGCAATCTGGTAGTCAGCTTTCAGATAGGGACTGAAAGCCTCCACTGCGACAGCACTGGTAAAAAAGACCCAGTCAGCTTCTGACAGAATTGCTTGGACAGCTTCTGGCAAGGGCAGAGACTGACAGCGAATGAGAGGAACATGATGCGTCTCAAATCCCAGCCTGTCTGATCTTTTCTAGCCAGGCAGAGTCCGGCGCCTGCTCTCTGGTAAAGATTATTTTTTTAACCATGGCATTCCTACTGCTCCCTTATCGGCTAACTGGCGTACAGCCTGCTCTGCTAATTCCTGACCATCCTGACCCTTGAAGGCTGACAAAGACACATTGGCCGTCCTCCTTGGCCAGCATGGCCTCTAGCTGATAGCCCTGACCGTTTTTCTGGGCAAAAGCAGCGATAGGGAAGGTGCAGTCTGCATTCATCTGAGCCAAAACTGCCCGTTCAACTGCCACTTCAGCTGCTGTCTTCTCATCCTGAACAGCCGCTAACAGACTCCGCAGCTCCTCATCCTCTTCCCGGCATTCCACTGCCAAAGCGCCCTGAGAAATAGCCGGCAGACAAAGACTGGTCTCTAAAGGCTGAATGTGAAGACGGCTTTGGTCCAGCCAGCCCAAGCGTTTAAGACCGGCCATAGCCAAGACAATCGCATCGTATTCACCCTCTTCCAGCTTCTTGATGCGTGTATCAATGTTGCCCCGAAGTGGCTTGAAAGTCAAATCCGGCCTCTGAGCCTGCAGCTGAACCTGCCGGCGAATGCTGCTGGTTCCTATAAGAGCGCCCTCAGGAAGATTAGCCAGCGTCTGGCCAGCTTGACGGAAAATCAAGCAATCTCGAACATCTTCTCGCTGACTAATCGCACCGAGCGCACAGCCCTCAGCTAGCTTAGCCGGCATGTCCTTGAGACTGTGGACCGCCATATCAATCTCACCAGCCAAGAGGGCTCGCTCGATTTCCTTGACAAAGACTCCCTTGCCGCCAATTTCCTGGAGGCTGACATGGGTCAAGCGATCTCCTTTTGTGGTATAGGGAACGAGGACAAAATCCCGCTCTGGATGGAGCTCCTTGAGCTGGTCCACTAACTGCTGGGTCTGGGTCATGGCCAGCTTACTCTTGCGGGTTCCTACCTTAATGACCTTCATCTTTTCCCCTTTCTCTGTGCAAGCCAAATATCTTGGCAATCAAGGCAATGTCATAGTCTGAATGCTCTCCGACTGACAGCTCTTTGAGCTGCAAGATTGGCTCCTTCAAGACTTGGTTGATAATACTCTTCATGTGCTTGGAAATCTGCTTCTGCTCCCGCTCGGTCAAATCTGGAATCTTGCGATTAAGACTTTCCATAGCCGAAGCTTGAGCTTCCAAAGCCTTATCCCTGATTTCCTGAATCAGAGGAATAATGCCCAACTGCTGACGCCAGTCAGCAAACTTGACCAGCTCCTCATCAATCTCCAAAGCAATCCGACCGGCAATCTCCTGCCGTTCCGCTTTGTATTGCTCCAGTTGATTGGTTAGATTTTCGATATTATAAAGCTTCAAAGACGAGCTCGGATGGCAGGAACGCGGCAGACAGAGGTCAAACACGACCGCATCCTCCTTAAGCATGGAGGGAAAGATAATGTATTCTTCAGTTTTAACCGCTGAAAAGACCACATCCGCATCCGCCAGCACTGCTTCCAATTCATCCCAGCCATGGGCAGACACTCTGCCTTCTGTCAGAAAAGGCTGGGCCTTGCTGACCGTCCGATTGAGCAGCATAACTGACTTGAAAGGCCGCTGTAGAGCATACTTAGTCACCAGCTGACCAATCTCTCCCAAACCGATAACAGCTACCTTTTTAGTGCTGTAATCCAGCCCCAGTCGGTCCAATTCTTGGATAGCCGTCAGGCCGATAGAAATAGGCCGGTCATTGATTCGATAAGTATCATGCATGCGCTTGGCAAAGGTCAGCGCCTGCTTGAAAGCCTGATTGAGGACAATTCCAGTCGTACCAGCATCTTGCGCTGTCAAGAAAGCATGCTTGAGCTGGCCCAAGACCTGACTTTCACCGACAATCTTGGATTCCAATCCGATAGAGACGCGCAGCAAATGCCGCAAAGCCTCATCTCCCTCACGAAAGACTAAATAGTCTTCCAGCTCCTTGACAGGAATCTGAAACCAGTCCGCCAAAAAATGCTTGGAATAGTAGCGGCCAGTATGCAGCTGGTCCACCACCAGATAGAGCTCAGTCCGATTGCAGGTGGACAGGATGATATTTTTCCAAGATACTTTTTTTCTCTTTTCAGGAGCTTTCAGAGCTTTGAGCCCCTCCTGATCTGAAAAAAATGCGCTTTTTTTCCAAAATTGTCAGCGGCGTTTCCCGATGGGTCAAACCCACATATAATAGGTGCATGCTTCTTTCCTTCTTTTTAAAGTTGGTCTAAAATTGCTTCTATCTTCTTGCGAATCTCCTTGGAACGGCTGGGCGAGAGACCGTTGGTCGAGATCATGACAGACACGTCCTTCTTTCGCGCAATGGCTACATTGTAGAAGTCAGAAAAAGGTCTTGTCGCCCGTATTGTTTACCAGCTGACTGGGTGCCGCATCCTCCATAATCTGACGGTTGACTTCCGCCTGATCTGTACAGGCAAAGACTAGCTTTGCGCCTTCCAAATCGCCTGTCTGGTAGGGTCTAGCTAGCCATTGGATCTCCGCCTGCGGAATGTCAGCATGCAGAGTCGGACTGACCACTGTCACAGCAGCCTGCTCAGCCAGCAGGGTCTTAATCTTCCGCGCTGCGACCTTGCCGCCTCCCACTACCACGACTTTCTTCTCTCTGATATTAATCATGACTGGATACATGCTAGCTTCTCCTATTTCTTTTCCCGAAAGATTTTCGCGCTGCGTTTGTAGACTGTATCTGGCTCCTCTAGACGGTCATTGACCAATCGAGCCAGCACAAAAAAGTAATCCGACAGGCGGTTGATATAGATCAAGCCAATCTCATTGACCGCTTCTTCTGCCTCTATAACAGCCACCATCCGGCGCTCCAGGCGTCTGGTCATGGTACGAGCCACATGCAGAAGACTCGCAATCCGATGGCCGCCCGGAATGATAAAGCGGTCGATTTTCGGAGGGATGTGCATATACTCATCCATCCGCTCCTCCAGCCAGCTGACATTGGCTGGCTCTTGCTTGTAGGGACGCAATTCCCTCGGTGTAGCCAAGTCGCTGCCACAGTCAAAGAGATGCTGCTGGATTTCCTCGCATTCCAGACGCAGGTCATCCAAGATGGGATAGTCACGCATCTCAGATACGACATAGCCTAGATGAGAGCATAGCTCATCCATCGTTCCATAAGCTTCGACCCGAATATGGGTCTTGGATACTCGGTCCCCACCGTAGAGCCGAGTAAAGCCCTTGTCACCGTATTTCGTATAAATTCTCATTTTTCTTCTCTGTTGATGATTTGATAAATCTGCTCCATATCCAAAGACTGGCGCAGGACGTCTGCCAACTTATCATACTCTCTGTCTTTAAAGTCTTTGATACTGACAAGCTGGTCCTCTAGCGGCTCTAAGCCCTTAGCCAGACGAAGTTCATTCAGGTACTGACGAGTCCATTCTAGATTGTCAAAGACCCCATGAAGGTAGGTCCCTTGCACCTGACCGCCATAAGCCACTGCTCCATCCAGACGCTCGGTTGCTTCACCATTTTGCTCCTTGATGATGGAGAATGGCTCCAGACTATCCGCAAGCTGAGTTTCCCCCATGTGAATCTCGTAGCCTTCTAGCTCTTGTCCCTCATGCAGGGCTCTGACCTGCGTCGTCCGCTTGACCGGCTGAAGCACCGTCTCTGTCTCTAAAATTCCCAGACCGCTAATCTCTTCTAAGTCAGACTCTAGGTGCAGCGGATCGCTAATCTTCTGCCCCAGCAGCTGATAGCCGCCGCAGATCCCAAAGATTCGCACGCCCTGCTCCAGACACGCGAGAATCTCGGCTTCAAGACCAGACTCGCACAGATAGTTCATGTCTTCAATGGTGTTTTTACTGCCCGGCAGAATCAAGAGGTCCGGTCGACCGATTGCATCCCCAGGCTGGACATAGCGGACAGAAACATCCGGCTGGATTTCTAAACTATGAAAATCCGTAAAGTTGGACAGGCGCTTGAGGCTGACAACTGCGATATCCAGACTCTTTCTGCTATCAAAGCGCCGGCTCTTCTGCACCAGTGCGACACTGTCTTCGCTGTCAATATCCAGCTGGGCATAAGGCACGACCCCGATAACCGGCACCTGGGTCAGCTCCTCAATCATATCAATGCCAGACTGCAGCAAGGCCACATCGCCGCGGAATTTATTGATAATAACCCCCTTGATCCGCTTGCGGTCCTCAGGCGGCATGAGCTCAATCGTTCCGTAGATAGAGGCAAAGACGCCTCCCTTATCAATATCCGCCACTAAAATCACTGGCGCATCAACCAGCTTGGCCATGCCCATATTGACAATGTCTCGGTCATTGAGATTGATTTCAGCTGGACTGCCAGCACCCTCAATGACGATGATATCATTCTCAGCACCTAGCTCCTCATAGACTTTCTTAATCTTAGGCAGGAGCTGCTGCTTGTATTCATGGTATTCGACAGCATCCATATCCCGCAGTACCCGGCCTAGAAAAACAACCTGGGACTTGCGGTCAGAGGTGGGCTTGAGCAGGACTGGGTTCATGCGGACATCCGGCTCTTTGCCAGCTGCCTCAGCCTGAACGACCTGAGCCCGGCCCATTTCATCTCCTTTTTTGGTGATAAAGGAATTAAGCGCCATATTCTGGGACTTAAAAGGCACCACTTCTAGGCCATCCTGCTTAAAAATCCGGCAGAGCCCCGCCGCAATAATGCTCTTCCCAGCATCTGAGGCAGTCCCCTGTACCATCAATGCTTTGACCATGTTACATTTCCTCCTAGCTGCTCAAAGAAAGCAGCTTCATTTTCTGCCAGCGGCGTCTGGATAGTCTGATGAAGCTTGACAATCCAAGGTACAGCCAAGCCTGCCTCTACTAGCAGATCTCCCTGCTGGAAGAAATCAAACTTGCTGCCCTCCGCAATCAAATGCCCTTTCTGCAGCAGGTAGGCATAGTCGCAGCAGTCATACATCAGATCCATGTCATGGCTGGATACGATGATGTTTGTCCCAGCCTGAACCAGCTTTTTCATGGTCTCGGCCATCTGATCCCGCCCTTTGGGATCCAATCCTGCCGTAGGCTCATCAAGCAGCAGATACTTGGGCTGCAGGGCCAGCATGCCAGCAATAGCCACCCGCTTTTTCTGGCCATAGCTCAGATACTGCAGCGGTCTGTCCTGCAGATGAGAAATGTCCATCATCTCTAAAGCCGTCGCCACTCTGCTGGTTATCTCGTCTTCTTCATAGCCTAAGTTTTCCAAGGCCATGCCAATATCGTCCTTCACAATGGTATAAAAGAGCTGCTGCTCTGGATTCTGAAAGACCATATTGACATGCTGCCGATACTGGAACAAGGCCTTCTTAGAGTCGCCTACAGGCTGACCATCATATAAACACTGCCCTTCTGCGGTTGGAGCAGTCGGGTGATGATTTTCATGATGGTAGACTTACCTGAACCGTTGACTCCCAGAATGCCAGTAATCCGGCCCTCTTCGAAGTCCATAGAAATATCGTGCAGCGTTGGATTTTCGTCATACGAAAAAGAAATATTCTTTACTTGTAACATCTATGTTTCCTATCTACTTTCCATTATAGTATAAAAGCAGTCTTATTGTAAATGCGCTTTCATTATTCACTGTGCTCAGCATCAAATCTTAGCGTCAGTACTTCATTTAAATGCTGATTATCATCCAGCAATTTAACAAAAAGAGTATTGGCTAATCTGCCCCAAGCTTGGTGTTGCTTCCTTTTATTGTAAAAGGAGAATTTCAAGTCCAAGGTATCCCGAATGGTCACAAACTCATAGAAGACCAGGAAAATAAAGCGATACATGAGGACAATCAAGTCTAGCAGTACCCGTGGAACATGCATAGCTTTAAAAAGCCGCAGCATCTGAGCAAAAGGCACCGTCAGGACAAAGAAATAAGTCGAAACCAAGGATGAATAGATGCGCAAGAGGATAAAAATGGTCTGCTGGACAGAGGATTGGCTGATGCCCAGATAGCCCTGACCCAAAGGCAAGGCCAGCAAGAGCTGCTCCTGACTATTCTGATAGGTCAAGACAAAGGTCAAGAGACTAATCAGGATAAAGATACTGGCATGCAGATACCACTCAGATAGCGCAGCCACGGAAGCCGAGCCACATAGCAAGTCAGAGGCGCCATCAAGACGATAAGTCCTAGCTGCAGAATCCTGACACCAGAAAAGCTGACAGCTAACAAGAGCAGATAGATGACAAATTTATAAACAACCGGTAGATTTTTCAGCCGATTTTGATAGGCGTATTTATCAATCGCAAACAAGTGGAGGTACTCCTTTCTAGCTTTGTTTTTACCATACCCCCAGTACAGAGCAGCTCCGGTCCCAAACAAGCTGAATCGCTATCAAGAACCAGAGCTCTCTCATACTGTTGAAGGCTTTTATTTATGTTCAGAGTTTTCCTTTTGTTGGCCTTGCTTTTTCCCTTTGTGGTAGCCAATGACATAGAAGATGATACCCGCTCCGATACTGCCTTGCAGGGTGAAGAGCAGACTTTCTACTTCCGGACCTGCTGGCTCAAAAATTGGTGAAAACCAAGGCTCATAGTCCTTTTGGATAGAGCTAATGGTTTTTTCAGCAGCGTCATCTGTTCCACTGTATTCCACACCCTTAGGTGCAAAGATAAAGGCAGCTAGAGTGACTGCTACTGCAGCCAAGATTAAGATGATATTCTTGTATTTTTTCATTTGAACAGACCTGCTCTTTCTTTGACATTTTCTGAGATTAAGTTATAGAGGACAACTGTCAGCAATCCTTCTACGATAGCGATTGGGATTTGAGTAGTCAAGAAGACACCCATGAATTTCAGTGCAGAACCAACAAAGCCGCTGTTAGCATCTGGGAAGACCAAACCGAGCTGGATAGAAGTTGTCGCATAAGTCGCCAAGTCCGCAATCACAGCACAGATAAAAGATAGAAACCGGTGTAGAAAGCTTGATGGATTTAGCAAACTTGTAGACGAAATAACCAACAAATGGACCAACCACTGCCATTGAGAATGCATTGGCACCCAGAGTTGTCAAGCCGCCGTGAGCCAAGAGAAGGGCTTGGAAGAGCAAGCAGATGGTTCCCAAAACGCTGATAACGGACGGGCCAAACATAGCTGTCCCCAGACCAACCCCAGTCGGATGCGAACTAGATCCTGTAACAGACGGAATCTTCAAAGAAGACAGGATAAAGATAAAGGCACCGGACAAGGCCAACATAGTCTTGGAATTTGGATCCTCTGCAACGATTTTCTTGATGCGCATCAATCCTACTACAAAGAAAGGCAGGAATACGGCGAACCAGAAGATACACCAAAAGAGTGGAAGATAGCCTTCCATGATATGCATAGCTGACACAGACTGGGTACTCAGTACCGCCAAAATAGCCAGCAAGGCAACAAAAGTTACTTTTTTATTTTTTAATAGTTTCATGTTTTTTTCCTTTTCTAAGAGCCTGAGCTCACAAGAATGAATCTTCATCCTTGAACATAGACTCTGATTTTAAAAAATCTTCTTTTTCACGAGGAAGGTAGTAAAATAAGGCAGCTTGGTTTCTGGTGTGATTCCTTCGAGGCCCAGCAGAGTCTGCTGCTTATCCGTCGAAGAGTTGCTAACCATGAAAAGTCTGCTGCAAGAGACCGAGCTTTTCAAGCAGAGGCAGGACTGTATCCAGGTGATTGGCCACCTTCATGATCACAATCGAGTCATGCAGCTCAAGCGCCGCCTCAATCTTCTCAGCAGAAGCCGTAGCCGGCATGACCGCCAGAGACTCCTCATCCATGGTCAGGGGCTGACCTAGCTCAGAAGCCATGCTGCAGAAAAGAGGTGATGCCAGGGATGGTCTGACAGTCGATTTCCTTTTCCAGCAGGGCCAGCAGATAGCTGTAAGTGCTGTAGACCATGGGGTCACCCAATGTGACAAAGCCAACATTCTTGCCAGACCTCACATCCTCTGCGATTTCAGCAGAGATAGCCTGCCACTGGACTTCTTTGGTCGAATTGGAACGGACCATAGGGAAATGCCGCTGCTTGATTTCCAGATGCTCTTTCAGATAGGGCTCTGCAATGCCTAATGCAAAGCTCTTGCTCCCCTTCTTAGCCTCTGGTGTATAGAGAATATCTAAGTCTTCCAAAAGCCGACTGGCCTTGATAGTGACTAGCTCACTATCACCCGGTCCCACACCAATTCCGTAAAATTTCGCCATTCCTTCCTCCTATTCGATGATTTCTTCTAAATGCTGGATGTAGAGCTGCTGAACTTCAGGGATATTCGCCCAGACCAACTAGATGGGCCTTGACCTCATATCCCTGCTCCTTGAAAGAAGTGATACCAAGAACCTTCCTCATCTGAGCTCATATCATTGGTCGCATGGTCGCCTGCTACCAGCATGAAGGGTGCCAGATGCACTTCTCGGACGCCATCTTTCTTCAGTTCCTGCTCAATCAGCTCAACCGGAGGATAGCTCTCTACACAGCCGACATAGACTGAGCTTCCCTTCAGCATATGATCCAAGGCTGCATAAGCTGTAAAAGCATAATGCTGGCTGCCGTGGCCCATCAGAACTGTTGCTGCATCCTGACCCTCATGGCCATACCGTTCCAGCAGAATATCCTTGACAGCCTCATAGTCTTCCTGGCTGTTGAGCAGAGGCTTGGCAACGACCAGCTTTTTAAAAGCTGATTCAAACTCTTTGACTTGGGTGAGAATCTTCTCATACTCGCTGCCCAAAATGACATGGAGAGGCTGGATATAGACCTCTTCAGTACCCGCTTCCAAGAGCTGATCCAAAACCTCTTTGACCGTAGGGATATCCAGCCCTTCCTGCTTCTTAATCCGCCGTCTAACGACATTGGATGTAAAAGCTCGGTAGACCGGATAGGCTGGAAAACGCTCCTGAATAGCCTGCTCACAGGCCTCGATTGTTTTGCGTCTGGTCTCGGGATAGGTCGTTCCGAAACTGACTACTACTATAGCTTTACTCATGACCTGTATCCTTTCAGAGAATTTCCCGACATTTGTCAATGATGGAAGCAATAGTCGCTTCATCTGTCTCAACAATCTTGCTAAAGCCTGCTTCTGCTAAAACAGCCCGCGTGCTGGCACCCATGACAACGATTGGAACATCCTTCCAGTCATATCCAGCTTCTTGACTAGCTGCTACAAAGTTCATGGCTGCAGCAGAGTTCGGAAGACAGACCACTTCAATCTCTGACCAATTGTCACTGCTAATCTGACTGTCAAAGGCCAGCCTGTGGCTAGCAATAATCGGCAGCGAATAGAGTTCTGCCAGACTGGCTTTCTTATGCTCAGCTGTCAGAATATACCAGTTGCCGCCTTCTTTTTCAAGAGCAGCTGCAAAATCCGTATCCGACTGCTGTGGCGTCATCCGATCCAGCACAATGCCGCTCGCTTCGATAGATTTAGCCGTATGATGACCAATAGCTGCAAAGCGGATGTGCGGCAGACTGCGCAAGTCTTTGCCTGCCTTGCGGAGGGCTTTCAAGAAGAGCGGCCAGCTCTGCATATCTGCAAAGAGGAGACCGTCTACCTGCTCCAAGTCCGGCAGCTGCAATTCTAACTCTTCAACCAAATCTCGAGCTGGGAAAGTGGTCAGCGCAGCTCCAGCATCCTTGAGCAAGCGAGGAAGTCTGCCCAGTCTCTGACTGCTGGATGAGGATTTTTCGACCGAAAAGCGGCAGATTCTCATGGAAATTCAGCTGCTGTCTATAGGCCACGACATCACCTACCACGATGACACTCGGTGCCTTAAAGTCCTCAGCTTCTGCTAGTTCGACTATGTTGCCCAAGGTTCCGTCCACTGAGCGCTGCTGAGGATGGGTTCCCCATTCAACGATGGCGGCTGGCTTGTCCTTGCCATAGCCTCTAGCCGTCAGCTCTTGGACGATGGAAGGCAGATTTTTCATGCCCATGAGGAAGACCAAGGTTCCTTTGAGCTCAGAAATTGCTTCCCAATTGAGCATTTCTGTCTCATCCTTGAGATGGGCTGTAAAGACATGGAAGCTAGTCGCTACATCCCGATAAGTCATAGGAATTCCCTGCATAGGTCAGACCAGCCACAGCAGAAGTGATGCCTGGCACCACTTCAAAGTCCACACCAGCTTCCACCAGCTTGACTCCTTCTTCTCCGCCTCGGCCAAAGATATAGGGATCACCGCTCTTGAGGCGGACTACCCGCTTGCCCTGACGGGCTTTTTCGATGAGAATCTTTTCAATCTCTTCCTGTCGGATGCAGGGCTGGCCTGGCTTTTTACCGACATCTATCTTTTCGCAGTCAGACTTTAGATGCTGAAAGAGCTCCTGATTGACCAAGCGGTCAAAGACCAAGACATCTGCTTCTTGAAGCCGTCTCTTGCCTTTGAGACTCAACAACTCCGCATCGCCTGGACCTGCTCCCAGTAATGTTACTAAACCGGACATTTTTTCTCCTTTTTTTAGCTATTTTGTCAGATAAGCTTCTAGCTCTTCTAAACTAGAAACCATCTGCGGATAGGACACAATTGGCCGAGAGATGATAATGCAGTCCATCCCCAGCTCTTGGCAGCCGTCAATCTTTTCACGAATACCGCCAACAGTACCGCTTTCCTTGGAAACAAAGACGTCTGCTCCCGAGCGCAGCAAGAGCTCTTTATTGCACTCTTTGGAAAATGGAGCCTTGATCGCATCAATCTGATCCGCTACCAGTCCCAGCTGCTCACAAGCCAGAAGCACTTCCGAAGTCGGCAGAACGCGAACAACAATCCGCTGCTCTGGCAGACCATTGACAAAGAGCGGCAAGGTCTTGCTGCCCGTTCCCAGATAGACTGTCTTGTAGCCGCGCTTGGCAATCTCATCAATCGCTTCTTGGGTCGAATGCACCACGATGGCCCCGCTCAAATCCAAGGTCGCCTGACGCTCAAAGCGCAGGTAAGATACACCAGCCATCTCTGCCGCCCGAATGGCTTCCTTGGACACAATGTCCGCAAAAGGATGGGTCGCATCAATGATTTCATCCACATCATTCTCTTTGATAAAGGCAACCATGTCCTCGGCTGTCAGCCGGCCCTGAATGACCGGCTGGCCGTATTTGGAAGCCAAGTGCCGGCCGTAGTCTGTGACAACAGAGCTGGTCACATCAATCTTCAAGCGGTCAAGCACTTCTAAAATAGCGGTGCTGTCAGATGTCCCTCCCAGCAGTAATTTCATCATAAAGTATATCCTCGAGGTGTGATCATGCGTCCGTTTTTAACATAAGTTTCTTTGTTACCAACGATAACGATTGTCGTCATATCTACCAAAGTCTCATCCAAGTCTTTGATAGTCGTCAAGATGATTTCCTCATCCTTACGGCCAATGTCCTTACCGATACCGACAATAGTATCCTCTGACTTGTACTCAGACATGATAGAAAGTGCTTTTGTCAGATGGTCTGGACGTCCCTTACTCCGAGGGTTGTAGAGGCAGACTACAAAGTCACCTTGAGCTGCGGCATGCAGACGCTTCTCAATCATTTCCCAAGGCGTCATCAAGTCACTCAGACTGATATGACAGAAGTCGTTCATGAGGGGAGCTCCCATAACTGCAGCAGCACCCAGACTAGCTGTGATACCTGGAACCACCTTAACTTCTACATCACTGGCATCTCCCAGCAATTCTAAAATCAAGCCAGCCATTCCATAGACTCCGGCATCTCCACTGGAAACAACTCCGACATTTTTGCCAGTCTCTCTAGCCAAATCAATAGCCTTTTGACAACGGTCGATTTCCTGGCGCATACCATTCGCTACGAGCTCCTTGTCCTTGACCAAATCAAGAATCAATCGCATATAAGTCGAGTAGCCGACGATAATTTCACAATCGGCTATAGCAGCCAATGCTTCTTGTGACATCAATTCTTCTTTACCTGGGCCTAATCCGATAACGTATAACATATATTTTTTCTCCTTTATGGGTATGATAAAATTTTATAATGGGCAGTTGGTTCATAAGACCGTCTGCTCTTTTTGATTTACTTTTTGGTTATTGCTTTTGCAAGCGCATAGGTACAGCCGTTCTTGGCAAAGCGCTCTGTCAGGACTTGACCCTGACTGGCCAGATCTGCGCTGGCCAAGGCGACACTGCCGACTCCGACTGTCTTTTTGACAAATTCTGACTGAGGATAGCGGTCTGCAACGACAGACAGCTCCTCCTTACTAAAAGGTCTCAAAGGGACAGCCCAATTCCTCAGCCAAGGCCAGAATAGCTGCTTCATCCTTCTTGACATCAATGCTGACGATTTTGGAAATCTCACTGGCAGAAATCCCCTGCTGCTGACAAAATTCCTCAAAGCCTTCTCGGAAGACAGCAGGAGCCACATCCTTTCTAGCACCAACTCCTAAGATATAAGGTTGAGGATAGATGAGAGCCAGATTTTCTCTTTGAATGTCCTTTTTTTCAGTAGTCAATAGAATCAGCGGTTCATTTCCCTTGAGAACAGCCGCAAGTCCTTCCTCATCCACCAGAGTCAGACCGCGAAGGTCCGTAACCCAGTCCTTTTCCTGATAGAAATAGACTGTTCGGCCGCTGCCTAGATAGCTGTTGAAAGGTTTGATGAACTCTCGCAATTCCGGCCGCCAGCCATTGACCGACTGAGCCAGATTGTCCAAGGCTGTTACATTCTGTACATCTGTCGCTGTCGTGATAACAGGATTGGAACCGAGCAGTTCTGCGATGTCTAGCGTCACTTGATTGGCTCCGCCTGAGATGTCCGCTCAGCAGGCTGATGACATTCGTCGCTTTCTCATCCATGACAACCACAGCTGGGTCGCTCGCCTTGTCTTTCAAGACTGGTGCAATAGCTCGCACAACTGCCCCGATAGCCATGATACAAATGAGGACATCCACTTCCTGAAAGAGCTGACCAAGCGCCTCAATCACTCGTCCTTCGATGGCAATGACCCTGTCATCTGCCAATCGAGGTGTCGTATAGATAGGGATTTCCTTGCCCAGCTTCTCCCGCAGAGTCAGAGCCAAGTCCTTGCCGACCGCTGTCACTGTTGCGATTGCGTAGCGGGCTTGAGAATCACTTGGCATGGCTGCTCTTCCCCCGTCTAAACTCATGCTGGAAATCCGCATGGTAGAGCTTGGAATAGTAGAATTCCTGACCTAAAAAGTCACCGACCAAAATCAAAGCTGTCTTTCTAATCTTAGCTTCCTTGACCTTCTCAGCAATGTTTGTCAAATCGCCAAAGACCTTCTTTTCATCCGGCCAAGTAGCCTTGTAAATGACAGCCACAGGCGTTTCTGGAGGATAGCCACCCTCGATCAGCTCACTGACGACCTTTTCGATGCCTTGAACGGACAGGAAGATGGCCATAGAGGTCCGATGCTGAGCATAGCTTTTCAGGGATTCCCGATCTGGCACAGGCGTCCGGCCAGCCATCCGAGTGATGATGAGGCTTTGAGAAACCTCTGGCACAGTATACTCCGCCCCGATACTGGAAGCAGCTCCCAGAAAAGAGCTGACGCCCGGCGTACAGTCAAACTCTATGTCGCGCTTCTTCATCTCTTCGATCTGCTCTCGAATGGAGCCGTAGATGGAGAAATCTCCCGTCTGCAGGCGGACTACATCTTTACCAGCCTTGACTCCAGCCTCCATGACATCGATGATTTCCATCAAGTGCATGCTGGCGCTATCGTGAATCTCAGCTCCCTTCCTTACAGTAGTTCAGCAAGTCTGGATTGACCAAGGAGCCTGCGTAAATGACCACATCAGCCTCAGACAGCTGCTTGTAACCTTTAAGCGTAATCAGCTCCACATCACCTGGGCCTGCTCCAACAAAATGTACTTTGGACATCAATTAGCCTCTCTTTCTTTTTTCTTACAGGAAACGATAATAGTCGGATTTTGGGGCTTGAAGTAGTGCCCCTTGCCTATACCTGTCCAGCGGCTAGCCTGAACCGAGACAATCTCTAGATCCTCCCAGTCCATCTGCTCCGCTATTTGAGCTGCTTCCAGAGCATTCTCCAGCAGGATAAAGTTCAAGACCAACCGACCGCCCGGCTCCATGAGCTGGGCACACCAGTCAAAAATCTCCTGCATATTGCCCCCGGTTCCTCCGACAAAAATGGCATCAAAGGATCCTTCCAACTCAATCGGAGCCAGTCCTTGATGGAGACGGACATTTTGGCAGCCAAAGTGCTGGATATTCTCCTGAGTCAAGGCCACCGCGTCTTCATTGCGCTCCACTGCCACCACTTCCAGTTCTGGATAGGTTCGGGCTGCCTGAATCGTGACACTGCCAGTGCCAGAACCGACATCCAGCATGCGCTTGGCTCGATGCAGCTCCAACTTATCCAAACTGATGGCTCTGACTTCTTCCTTAGTCATAGGGACTTTAGCCCTGATAAATTCCGAATCCCTCATCTAACACCACCACTACATTCATTTCATATTCTCTGTCTTCTACCTCACTCGCAGGCAGAATGGTAATACGCTCGTCTTCATAACTCAGCTGCTCACCGATGACCAGCACCTTATCTAAGCCTCTTTTAACGGCCTCTTGAGCAATTTCGTAGGGGCCAACTTTCTGATCGGTCACCATAAAGACTTTTGACAAACTCATAATCAAGTCAAAGTTAGGCACCTTAGCATGACTGCTCGTCAGATAAGCATCGTTCATAGGCAGGGCAATTCTGCTGGCCAGATACTGCATGGCGCTGATACCCTGGCGAGATGACCACGCGCCCCTTGAACTTCTCTGACAGCCATTTGCCCAAACCGTAAATCAGCGGGTCGCCTGAGGCCAGATATAAAATTTCTTCATCCTCACCAAAGCTCTCCAGCAATTCTGCTAACGCAGCCAATTTTTTAGGAGGGACCAGGCCCTTGTCCCGATAAGCCGGCGGTAAAATTTCCAGATGGCGTTCACTGCCCAAAATGCGGTCAGCCTTTTCAAAATAGGCTTCCTGCCCCAGAAGACCATAGCTCGGATCTCCCGGACCAATTCCGATAACATAAATCATGTCCATTCCTCCTTTATCTGCTCTAAAGGCTGAGTTGATGCCAGATAGCCTTCCTCAGTCCCAAAGACGACCACTTCAATATTGACTTCTGGCTTACGATAGCGAAGCAGACGCTCACTTCTAGCCTTAATCTTATCCGCCAATACCTGATAGACACCCTCATAAGAAAATTCTTTAATGGCTGTTCCAGCTGCCTCGGTCGTCAAGCACTTGTCAACCTTTTCCAGCAGCTCAATAGGCGCCCCCATCAGGGCTAGATTAGCCACCAGCGTTTCCATACGGGCATCCGAGTCCTTACTATGAGTAGAGAAAATACCAGCCGCCACTTTGACAAACTTGCCCATGTGGCCAATCATCAAAACCTTGGTAAAGCCGATGCGCTGGACTTCTTTGAGGACGTGGCCGACAAAGTTACTCATATTGACGATGCGCCCAGCTGGAATACCGATGCTGTTGGTCGCAAAGTCTTCACCATAGTTCCCCGGTACCAAGACGACTGAGCGATGTCCTTGATTGTAGAGCATGGTCAGCTCAATCGTGATGGACGCTTTCCAACTATCTTCAGACATTGGATTGACAATCCCTGTCGTTCCCAAGATTGAAATGCCGCCGACAATGCCTAATCTGGAATTGTAGGTCAGCTTGGCCGTTTCTTCTCCTCCGGGAACGGAAATGATGACCCGTGCTCCACAATTGGGGCCGATAATCTCACGGACATGCTGCTCAATCATCCGTCTAGGAGTTGGATTGATGGCTGCCATGCCAACATCGCAGGCCAGTCCCTTCTCGGTCACGCGCCCGACTCCCTGACCACCGTCAATCTCGATTTCCGTCTGATCTGGCAGAAGGGTCACGGTCGAATAAATCAAGAGGCCGTGTGTCGCATCCGCATCATCTCCGCCATCTTTTTCAATGGCTGCGGTCGCCTCTTCTGGTCCAAAGGAAGGATTGTGAACATCCATGGTCACTTCCACACCTGAAGCCGTATGCACAGTAACCTTTTCTTCCCTTTCCTGATTTAAAATCATGCTCAAGGCTGCAACAGTCGCTGCCGTTGCACAAGTACCAGTTGTAAAACCTTTTCTTAATTTCTTTCCATTGACATAAGCGTATTCATCCATCATCAGCCCTCTCCTTTCTCCGGAGCCTGCTTTTTTTATCTGAAACACTGTAACGCTCATAGTCTGTAGTGTCGAGCTTGAGCTGGTAGAGGATGGCATTGATGACCGCTGCTGCGATGGTACTGCCGCCCTTTTGACCCAGTGCTGCGATAGAAGGCACCGAACTTTCATGCAGTTTGAGCTTGGATTCTGCCGCTCCGACAAAGCCGACTGGAACCCCTGACAACTGCATCCGGCTGCAAGCTTCCTCTTCGACCATATCCAAAACCTTGAAGATGGACGTTGGAGCATTCCCAAAGACAAAAAGTTTTGGACCATCCACTTTAGCTGCATATTCTACAGCAGCCATGGAGCGAGTAATTCCCTTTTTCCTTAGCTTCCTGAAAGACTGCCGGCTCATTGACCAGACAGCGATAAGAAACACCTAGATCATCCAGCAATTTCTTATTAAAACCGCCCAAGACCATGGTTGTATCTGTAAAAATGGTGCCCTTGTTTCGGAGGACGTAGAGAATTTTCTCAATAACCTGATTGGAAAACTTGATATTGTAGAGGTAGTCAAAGTCTGCACTGGTAAAGACAACCCGCTTGAGCACTGCCTCTTCAAAAGGATCCGAAAAAAATGAATATCCGGATGCTCTTGGTCAATAATTTCCTGAATCTTGCTGAAACTAGCTTCTTCAATCTTATGCGCTGCTTTTTAGATAGGACATCTAGTTCTTTCCTCCTTCTTTACTGGATGGTGTAGAGTAGCGGACATAGTCATCCGTCACCACTTCTCTCAGCTGGTAGATAATGGCATTGACAATGGCTACTACAATCGTGCTGCCGCCTTTTCTGCCGAGATTGACAAGGGCAGGAAGACCTGACTGAAGCAGTTCTTCTTTTGACTCTTCGACATTGATAAAGCCGACTGGAACCCCAATCACTGCATCCGCTTCTACCAATCCCTGCTCTGCCAGCTCAATCAGATAAGACAGAGCCGTAGGAGCACCACCGAAGGCAAATACTTTAGGCTCCTTCAATCTTGGCTGCTATCTCAACAGCCGCCATAGCTCTGGTAATCTGCTTTTCCTTGGCCAGCGCAACCACTTCTTCATCGCTAATCAAACAGCGGTAGCTCACACCCAGCTGGTCCAGCACGCGCTTGTTAATCCCATTGAGAGAGATATTGGAGTCCAGCAGGATAGTCCCCTTAGCTCTGATTACTTCTTCTATTTTTTTAAGGACATCATGCTCAAAGCGCATGGTATAGAGATAATCAAAATCTCCCGTCGTATGGATAGCCCTCTTGATGATGGATTCTTCCATTTCCGAATGGAAGACATAATCAGGATCTTTTTCAGTAATCATAGACTGAATAATTTGAAAGCTCTTTTCCTCAATAGAGGAAGGATTTTGGATATATGTCATAGTATACTCCTAGAAATATGCTTGCATTACTAAATAAAAAAGAGTGAACAAAGATTAAACCTGTCATGGTGCTTGTATAAAGCAGAGAGATGGCTGTCTGAATATCATCCGCCTCAACCGGTCTGGAAGCCTCTCCAATGGTCGGCTTCTCAATCAGCTCTCCGTGATAGACGTGCGGTCCGCCCAGCTGAATGCCCAGAGCCCCAGCCACAACTGCCTCCGAAAAAGCACTGTTGGGACTGGCATGCTGATAGCGATCCCGCCAGCCGATCCGCAGAGCTCCTTTGACATCCAGCAGTAAAATCTGACTGCTGAGAATCAAGAACAACCAAGTCAAACGCGCAGGAATCAGATTAGCCAGATCATCCATCTTGGCGGATATCAAGCCGATTTTGCGGTATTTTTCCGTCTTATAGCCTACCATGGAGTCCAAGGTATTGATGGCCTTATAGGTCATGGCTAGAATGGGGCCACCTAGAAAAAGGCAGAGCAGAGGGCCGATAACCCCGTCACTAGTATTTTCAGCCACCGTCTCAATCGTCGCCTTGCTGATTTCCTCTGGTGTCAGCTGGGAAGTTTCACGGCCGACAATCATACCAACTTGCTTTCTAGCTTCTTCCAAAGTGCCAAACTTGAGCGTATGGTAAACCTTTTGGGCCTCAAAAGCCAGACTCTTTAGCTGCCAGACTGGCATAGGCCAGATAGATCCAGACGAGCCAGTAGAGGACGGGATGAGCCAGACCAGCCAACCAAAGCAGCCCGCAGCTCACTCCCAGCGCCAGTCCAACTGTTGTCAGCCAGAGGAAAAAGCCAAATAGATAGGGCGAAAACTGCTTTTTCTCCTGCAAGCGCATGCATAGATAAATATAGGAACCCATCCACTTGACTGGATGAGGCCAGCTATAGGGGTCGCCAATCAGCCAGTCCAGTAAGACGGCCAAAAAAATTGCAATGAGTGTCATATCAGTTCGCCTCTTTGATATAGTTCAGCCAGTTGGCTAGCAGCTGCTCATCCTGATAAAAATGAACATGCAGGTAGCTAGCAAAGGTCCGGCCCTTTTGATAACCGCCTGTCCAGGCAGCTACGACCTGACCGTCTCTGACCTTCTCTAGCTTGAGGACCGTATCTTCCTCCGTCTCAAAGACTGAATGGTGAAACTCATGTCCTCTGACCGCCGTACCTTTAGGACCAAAAAGACTGTCTACCTGCGTTTCTGCTTGGCAGTAGCCAAAGCTTTTCAGGCCGGGGGTCATCAGGCTCTTGCCCTTGAAAAATACCGACCATTTCATAGACCTGACCCTCTACTTCCAGCAGCTCTCCCAGATACATGAGTCCGCCACATTCTGCGTAGATTGGCCGGCCCTGCTCGTGAGCTTTCTTAACCGAAGCCCGAAAAGTCAGCATTTGCCATCAGCTCCTGAGCGTAGACTTCTGGAAAACCGCCGCCAAAATAATAAGCATCTGCAGCTGGCAGTTCCTTATCTTTCAGAGGGCTGAAAGGCACTAGCTGGACATTGAGCTCTCTTAGAAAGTCTAGATTATCTTCGTAGTAAAAGTGAAAAGCATCATCCAAAGCATAAGCCAAAGTCAAGGGCTGGTCGTTTCGAATATGAAAAGGATTGGTCATCTGCTTATCGGGAAGTTCTGCCTTTTCCAGCAGTCTATCTAGATTTATATGCTTTGGCTGCTGCTGCTCCCAACTCCTCAAATCGACGGTCCAAATCATCCATTTCTACGTCAGGGATTAGACCCAGATGGCGAGATGGCAGCTCTGCTGTTGCATTCTTAGGCAGATAGCCCAGCACTTCCACATCCGTGTAGCGCTCAATGGCGCCCTTGATAAGTTCAAAGTGAGTCTGCGAAGCCACCCGATTGATAATGACCCCAGCAATATCCAAATCCGGATCAAAAGTCGCAAAACCATGGACCATAGCAGCTGCTGAGGTGGATGTCGCTTTCCCATCGATAATCAAGACAACCGGAATTCCCAACTTCTTAGCAACAGAAGCAGAGGACGCACAGTCCTTGTCCGTTCCCAGACCATCAAAGAGCCCCATGACTCCTTCGACCACTGCCACATCCGCATCTCCATGCCATTTAGTAGTAGGACCAAGCCAGGCTCTGATCGTCCGGTATCATAAAGCTGTCCACATTCCGCG
>BNJU01004163.1_pt1 | contig 81907 bp, 152 predicted proteins | sample 8539281 | NCBI WGS metagenome assembly BNJU01 (sample SAMD00202456, study PRJDB9452) | human saliva metagenome | isolation source: human saliva | place: Japan | reverse complement strand
CAGTTACGCATTGCTAGGGTCTTCGGAGGAAGGCAGGCGAGCGCTCGGTCTCCGCCGAAGTTCTGATGCCCGTGGCGGCAGCCGTAGTGCAGCTCGAGCGGCCCCTCTTCTCCCTTGGTGTACATCGTGGTGCCTTCCCACTCCTGATAGAAGCGTCGGCCGTTGATACCGACGACGATGCCCTGAGCCTTCTTCAGGCTGCGGTACAGCAGCATGTTCTGGCCGTCGATGCTGACGCCGTTGCTCCATGCGCCGGCGAAGCTGTTCATGTGCCACATGCTTGCACCGAGCTTGGCGCATATGCGATGCCCGTCGCCGGTGTTCATCGTGGCACCTGCGGCGTGCATGCGTTCGAAGGAGAGGTAATCTTGGATCATTTCCTGATCGTTCTCGAATCCTCCGCAGGTCATGACGACGCCCTTCGCGGCCTTCACGTATACGGTCTTGCCGCCGGTCTCGTAGGTGCCGCCGATGACGGCTTTCGTCTCGGGATCTTGGATGAGCGCGGTGAGCGGGGAATTCGTCATCGTGGTCACCTGGTCGGGATACTGGTCCAGAACGCTGCGAAGGAAGATCGTCACATGCTTCATGCCGTCTTCGGCATCGCTTTTTGAACTGGCACTTGGAAAAGGATTCGGAGCCCTCGAGCTCGAAGTATTCGGCCGCGCCGTCCTTCATGGGAGTGATCTTGAGGTCATCCTCGTTCACGCCGAGGCTTTTGAGCCAGCCAAGGTTTTCCGCCGCACCCTGGGCATAGGTCTCATAGATGGATTCAGGGTCAGGAGAAACCCTCCACAAGGTGCTTCATACAGATGGTGAAGCCTTCGACGTCGTCGGTGATATGGAACGAACCGCTGCAGACAGGGAGCTGCCCACGCCGCGATCGGACGAGCCTTTTCGAGCAGAAGCGTCTTCAGGCCGTTGCCCTCGGTTGCGAGCGCTGCGGCGGTCGCGAGACCGCCGCGCCCGCCCCGACCACGAGCACGTCGCACCCTCGTCCCACCTCGATGTCCGCGATGGATGCGGCCGTATCGTTGCTTTCGGTCTTCGACGGCGCAGCCGCGAACCGAGTGCGGCCATGCCGAGCGCGACGGCGCTGCTCGTCTTTTGGTGAAGGTGCGCCCGAAAGCTTCATCTTGTCATCCGCATGAGCCCTCCTAGCCCCGTGTCTCGTCGATGCTGCCCTCCCGGCGATCGATAAGGCCATCGTGCTCTGGGAAGGCGTGCGGAAAGACCCTAATCGGGGTAAATTCGCAGGTCATACTGTCACCCGATTGTGGTGAATCGCGCCTTGGCGCAGCTTCTGCCACCGATGCAGCCTCGGTTTCGCGCCGTTGACGAGATACAATCCAACGAAGATCGGAAGATGCGTCGCAGGGAAGGAGGGGCTATGGCCGAGCTGCATTCGAAAAACGGCGCGATGACGCCATCCTGGCGACCGCTCTTCGTATGGTACGTTTGCTCGAATCGCATGAGCGCGCCGTTGCTACCAGCTGGCTTCTCCCGAGCGTGGTGGCTCAGCCGTTCGGCCGGAACGCTCATCGCCTTGCCGCTCTGCCTTGTTATGTGCCGCGTCTTTGTTTCCGGAACCCGGCGCCGCCGCGTCGATTGGATCGCCGCTGCGGCGCAGACGGGCTGCATGCTGGTCATCGTCCTGCACGATGTAGAACCGTTGCCGCCCTCGCGTTCGTCGCAATCTTCGAGTTTGGATCGTTATGGCTGATGCTGCGCTGGAGCGAACGATACGTCATGACCGATCCGCGTCGTTCTCGCCCTGTCGTCATCGTCGCGTACGCCCTGATTGCTGTCGAGAAGAGCATCTCGGTCCTTGTTCGAGGTCGCCATCGCCGGGCGCGCTGTCCCTCCTTCCTATGCTTTTCGGCCGCGATGCTCGTGTTCCATCGGGACGGGCGTCCGCGCCGAACAGCGGGAGGAGCCTGCATGACACCAGGTCGACGCTGCCGTCCCTGTGGCGCGTGGCTATGGCGATCGCCGTGTTCTTCATCTGGTCGTTGATCAACGCTCTGCCTCGAGTGCAGACCGGGTATTTCAGTTTCGGGGATCAGGCAATCCGACCCTCGTGATCCTTGCCCAGGCGCCCTTCTGTCGTTCAGCGTGTTTCGTACTGGTGGCTCTTCGTCGCGAGCGCATCGCTTGGATGTCGCGACCATCTGGCGTCTTGCGTTCGTGATCATCGCCTTGTCCTTCTCGCTGCTGCTCTGCTTCGGCTACGTCCAGCCCTTGCAGATGGTTACGAACACGGCTGTGGTCATCGCGAAGCTGTTCCTCTGGTTCACGCTGGTCAATATCGCTCGCCGAAGCGACGTTTCCCGCCGAGCGATCATTCTCGGCGGCATGCTTCTCTCACCGTGCCCGATTTCCTTGCGCGCGTCTTTGTCTATGGCCTGGGGCTTGGGGCGACACGGCCAGGCCTTCGCGGGCGTGTCGTTTCGCCATCACCGTCGCGCTCGCGTTCTTCACGCCACGCCGTTCTCCCGATGCGGAAAGCCTGCTGTCCGATCTCGAAACGCCCTTCCGCGCGTTTTCGAGACGTATGAAACCGCGCAGCGCGGACGAAGCCTGTGCCGATATCTCCCGACGCTTCAGCCTGTCCAGCCGCGAGGAGGACGTCCTCGGCCTTCTATGCGCGGGAAGGTCGCGACCTTATATCGCAGACGCTGTTCATTTCGGAGAACACCGTGCACCCATGTGAGCGCATCTATGCTAGCTTGGCGTCCATTCCGTCAGGATCTGCTCGACCTCGGCGAAATACCTGAGGAATGCTTCGACGCGGAAGACGGGCGATTTGCGGAGAGCCGCCCGTCCGGGGAATTTCGTTGAGGACCGGCGGCGGCGCACGTATTTTCGCGCGGAGTTTCTTGCGGCTTTGCGTCGGTATCGCGAGGTTGCGTGCCGTTCTTCGAGAGCGCGTTCCGTTTCCCGCTTCTAGCTACGATAGTCGAACCCATCGAAGTAGCTGCGGAATCGAACGCCATGGGTGCTGTTCGGGCATGAAGGCGTGCGCCGCCAGGAAGTACTCGTCGGTCATGCCGGCCAGGTAGTCCACGGCGATCTGCTCCGGGCGCTCATCGCGGTAGGGCTCCAGGTTGTCGTACCAGCTGCGCTGGCGTTCAGCTGGCAAGACCAGATGGCGCCACACCGGCGAGGACCTTGCGCGCGTCCGGACGTCGTGCACGACGACCTCGAACATCTCTTCGAACATGGGGCGTATTTCATCGCGGTAGACATCGCCCTGCTCGCCGGTCAGGTAGATGCGCTCGTAGTTCTCGGCTTTGGCCGTCTTCAGGCTGCGGAAGGTCTGTCGCTCATTTCGATGCGATCCTTCATGTAGCTATGTTCCACGATGTCGACTGTGAGGTTATTGATGACCTCGGCATTCTGCACGCCGATCACGCCTCCGGAGAACATATCATCCGACTCGATGGAGCCGGTGTTGATCGCGTCTTGGCGGTCTTTGCCCACGTACGCGATCATGTCCGAGATGCGCACGACGCAGCCTTCGAGCGTGGAAGGGCGCAGCGTGCCGATGCTTTCGGGGTCGGTGTAGCGCGTTCCACCAGTGTCGTCGAAGGCGCCGAAGTCATGGATGGTTCCTGACGGAAGACCTTCGGCTGCTTTCGCCGTTATGGCAGATGACGCCGTCAAGCGTCTGAAAGGCTGACATTGTGCGGCTGTACAGAACGTCGAGGATGCGCACGCTGTGCACGCTGTGGTTGAACGCGCGTCCCATGCTTTGCATGGATAGGTCGTTCAAGATGGCTTCGCCTGCATGTCCGAAAGGCGTATGGCCCAGGGTCGTGTCCGAGCGCGATGGCTTCGATCAGATCCCGTTCAACCCCCAGCACGCGCCCGATCGAGCGGCGGTACGCGCCACGAGCTGCACGCAGGCCGCGGCGCGAGATCATCGTTCGGCACGAAGCTGAAGACCTGGGTCTTTCCTGCATAGCGGTTGTACGGCGCAAGGTTTATGATCTTGTCCACGTCGCGGACGAACGGCGGGCGATGCAGCTCCGGCGACGCATCGCGTTTCTGATCACGCCTGATGGCGGCATCATCTAGGCAGCGATGCGGATTCATGATCCCGTGCGCTCGGTCGTGTTCTATACGGTTCTGCAGTCGGGGAGAAGTTGCGGTATGCCATGGCGGCACTCCAAAGGTGCTCGGGACGTGCGTGTCGTGTCTCATATCGGATTGTAACGGTTCCACCCCTTTCGAAAAGGGCGTTATGCGATGTCGCGTGCATGAGGGCGGGGCTTGTCGGCCGCGCGGATATACTGGATCGAACGTAGCTGATAGGAAGGCGGAGCATCATGCAGACCATCCTCGTGACCGGCGGCGCCGATTCATCGGCAGCCATACCTGCGTCGAGCTTTTTGGATGCGGGCTTCGAAGTCGTCGTGGTGGACGATCTCGAATTCGAGCGAAGTCGCGATCGACCGCATCAGGGATATCGTCGCCGCCGATGAGCAGGCGGGCGTGGCACCGGCCGGCGCATCGGCGCGCTCCATTTCATCCGTGCGACGCTGCTCGACGCGCAGGCCATGCGCAGTGTCTTCGAGCGCTTCCCGATCGACGCGGTCATTCATTTCGCTGGCTTCAAGGCCGTGGGCGAAAGCGTGTCCAAACCGCTCGAGTATTACGGCAACAACCTGGGCGGCACGATGGAGCTGCTCCGCGCGATGAACGAGGCGGGCTGCCGGTCCATCGTGTTCTCCAGCTCCGCAACCGTGTACGGCGGCAATCCCGTGCCATACGAAGAGACCATGCCGAAGGTTCCCAGGCAGCCCGTACGGCTGGACGAAGTGGATGATTGAGCAGATGATCGCCGACCTCTGCGCTTCCGACGGCCGCTGGAGCGCCGTGCTGCTGCGCTATTTCAACCCCGTCGGCGCTCATCCGTCCGGGCTCATCGGCGAAGACCCCAAAGGCATCCCGAACAACCTCATGCCTTACATCACGCAGGTGGCGATCGGCAAGCGCGACGTGTTGCACGTCTTCGGCGACGATTATCCGACGCCCGACGGCACCTGCCAGCGCGATTACATCCACGTGGTCGACCTCGCGCAGGGCCATGTCGAAGCTTTGCGGTGGATGGAGGGGCGCCACGGCATCGAGTCGTTCAACCTGGGCAGCGGCGAGGCACCTCGGTGCTTGAGCTCGTCCACGCGTTCTCACGCGCATGCGGCCACGATCTTCCCTACGTGGTGGACGGTCGCCGCGACGGGGACCTTCCGGCGTTCTGGGCCGATCCGCCAAGGCGAAGCGCGAGATGGGTTGGCAGACCCAGCTCGGCATCGACCGCATGTGCGAGGATTCCTGGCGTTGGCAGTCGATGAACGATGGCTTCGAAGGCTAGAACTTCCTCATCGCGGCGGCCGCATCGAAGATGCCGATGACTTCCCGATCGCGCCTAGTTCCTGAGCATCGATCTGCGCAGGCGGTATCATCCATCCGCGCCGCGATACGTGAAAGCATGAAAACGGGCCGTCTTGCAGAAGGCGGCCCGCGATGGTGCGAAGTGGTGCCCCAGGGGCGGATTCGAACCGCCGACACCCGCTTTAGGAGAGCGGTGCTCTATCCCTGAGCTACTGAGAAGCGCGCAAGCCATTCTATCAAAGCTTTTCCTGTTCGGCGTACGCGGCATGGATTCGACGATTCGATCATGCCCACCGCCCAGGGTGGTACCCTTTGCATTTCGCATCAACGACACGTGCGTCCGAACGTCATTTCAACCCGTGCATGAGGGGTGCCATGATCGATCAGCAGAAATCGAAGCCGCCACGCGGCTTCTTCTTCGAGGGAATCAGGGAAGACCCCGACCGCGAGGGCTTGCTTGAAACGCCGGAGCGCGTCGCGCGCATGTATGCGGAGGTGTGCGGCGGGCTCGCTCAGAGCGCCGAGAAGCACTTGAGCACAACGTTCACGGTCGATAGCGACGAGGTCGTGCTGGAGCGCGACATCCCGTTCCATTCGCTGTGCGAGCATCACCTGCTCCTTCTTCGGTCGCGCGCATATCGCCTACCTCGAACGGCAGGGTCGTCGGGCTTTCGAAACTTGCCCGCACCGTGGAAGTATACGCCCGTCGTCCTCAGCTGCAGGAGCGTCTGACCGCGCAGGTCGCCGATGCCATCATGGAGCATACGGGCGCTCGTGGCTCGATCGTCATGATCGAAGCCGAGCATATGTGCATGTCCATGCGTGGCGTTTCAAAACCGGCACCAAGACCGTCACGGTCGCCAAGCGAGGAATACACCACCGATTCCTCCCTGGTGACCGAGTTCTTCGCCATGGTGCGCTAGGACGCAGGACGATTCTCATGTCGCGCGTGCAGACGCTTTTCGCGGAAATGCCCGTCATTGCCGAGATTCGTGCGCATGCGATCTACCGTTTCCAGATGAAGCGGCTGGCCGCATGCGAGGAACGGCGCGTCTTCTGCACGCATGGTCCCGATCATTTGGCATCCGTCGCGCGCATTGCCTATATTCACGTGCTCGAACAGGGGATTTCCTATCGCAAGGACGTCGTGTATGCGGCAGCGTTTCTGCACGATATAGGCAAGGCGGACCAGTACGAGCACGGCACTCCGCATGAAGAGGCAGGCGCCCGCTACGCGGAGATTCTGAAAAGGCATCGATGCCTTCACCGCCGACGAGAAGGATGCCATCGTGACGGCCGTGCGGGAGCATCGGCGCTTTCCGAGATTCTTCCGAGTTGGGGCGCATCCTCTATGCTGCCGACAAGGCATCGAGGCTCTGCTTCGATTGCGCCGCGCGCACAGAATGCTCTTGGTCGGATATCGAGAAGAATCTCGAGGTCAAAATTTAGAGACCGTAGCAATGCGCTGAATAGAGGAGGTCTTATGGATGCCATCGTCATATCCGATTTGGAAGTGTTCGCGCATCACGGGGTGTTTCCCGAGAGAACGCCCTTGGTCAGAAGTTTCTGGTCCGCTGCGCCTTGAGGCTGATCTGAGCACGGCAGGGAACGTGACGACCCTATCTGCCAGCGTCGACTACGGCGCCGTGTGCCGCCTTGCGGACGGTTTCCTCCGCGCCCACACATTCAAGCTGATCGAGACGGCGGCCGAGGGGCCTGGCATCTGAAATCCTTGCGCACTCCCGATGGTTGAAGCCGTTGAGGTGCAGCTCAAAAAGCCGTGGGCTCCCATCGGGCTTCCGCTCGCGTATGCCGGCGTCGAAATTCGCCGGGAGAGGCGACGCTAGTCTTCGTCGTTAGCAAGGGCTCCGTGAATTTCTCCGGCGGATCGGGGTATTTCTTCGGACGCGGCAGGGTTTCGGAGATGACGATACCGGTGAAGATGAGCGCGAGATCCAACGAAGAGCTGCAAGGTCATGTCTTCGCCGTAGAGCAGCACGCTGAATATCACGCCGAACACGCTTTCGAGCGACAGGATAAGCGAGGCCTGCGTGGGCGGAACCCGTGTCTGCCCGAGATTCTGGAACACCATCGCGAGCGCGGACGCGAAGATGACGAGGTAGCCCATCTGGACGAGGAAGCTGGTTGACGCGAATGCCGCCATGGCGGGAAGAGGTTCTGCGAAGGTGCTGATGAGCATGCCGAAGACGGAGCTCGAGAGCAGCTGGAAGAACGTCAGGGTCAGCATGTCGTGGCCCTTGGCGAATTTCGCGACGAACACCATGTGCAATGCGATGAAGCAGGCGGAGAAGAGCGTCAGACCGTCGCCCCAGCGCAAGGCGAAGACAGGTCGTGTCCGAGAGAGATGAAGCCGACGCCGCCGATGCAGAGCAGAGCCGCGACGATGTTGAAGATGGTCGGACGCTTGCGATCGATGGCCCAGTACAGAATCGGGACGATGACGCAATACGTGCCCGTTAGGAACGCATTGCGTCCGGGGTCGTGTCGGTCAGGCCGACGTTCTGCACCCAGAAGGCGAAGAACGCGACGATGCCCAGCACGCATCCGTAGGATAGTATGCTCGCGGTTGAAATGGCGACGGATGGTCTTCCGGGCAGACGAATCCGACCATCAGCGCGGTCAGCAGGAAGCGGATGCTCGTGAGCCATCCCGGCGTCATGTCGTCCAGGCCCCTTTGACAACGACGAAGGAGAAGCCCGAACAGCGTCGCGAGGACGAGGAGCGTCTATAGAACCAGATGGATGTAGGCGCCACGATCTTCATGCGCGCGATTGTAGCAACCTTGAGCCGCTGTACGCGAATCGAATGCACGTCGCATCTTCCGTCTCGATAAACACATGCTCTCGGCAGAGGATATACTCTGACGGAGAGGATGCTTGAGCAGCGATTGCAAGCATCCAGCGAATCAAACCAGGAAAGAGGGTCCGATGGATGCGACGATCGCCGAAATCCTCTCGCTGTCGGAGCTCAAGGAATGCCGTCGCATGAATCCTGGCGTATCTCTTTCCCAGCCTGTGAAGTCAGTGACTATCATGGACAATCCTGAGATCTTCAACTGGATGTCCGATCATGAGATCCTCTTTTCCAACGGCGCGTCGCTGACCTCCTTGAATTCCATGGAATGGAAGGCCTTCTTCGAAGGACTGTCGAAGCAGCGGTCTGCAGGGTTGTTCATCGCTGCAGTACTACGTGGATTCGATTCCGGAAGATGCCGTTGAGCAGCCAAGCGCCTTGATTTGCCTATCGTGGTAGTGCCGAACTGCTATTCATGGGTCAGGCTGAGCACCCCATTCAGCAATACATCATTAAAGAGCAGTTCTACCTGGTTACGCATGACCTTGAAGCTCGGTGACGCCCTTAATGACGCGATGGTTCGCGGGGGAGAACTCGCACAGGTATGCGATGTGGCGTGTCGCCACCTCGGCTGCGGTGTCGCTGTATTCGCGAGCGATGGATGGTACGTGCTCGGAGGGTCGTCCCCATGGATTGGGATTCGGTGTCAGGCCTTCTCAAGGGGCAGGCGCGCGGATTCTCGAGTCTTCCGGCGCCTTTGCTCTTCGCGACATCGAAGGTTCTGCAAGGTCGTTCGCGTCGATAAAAGGACGAGCAGGTATTACGCCGTCTCACTGGAGCCCGGGTCGCCGGAGCTTTCCGTGAGCGATTTCGATATCGACCGGTGAATTCCGCCCGCGCTCTGCTCTCATCAAGGAACGGGCGCTTAGGCAGATCGAAGAGCATTACTATTACGAGTTTCTCAGCGAGCTGATCGACGGCACGCTGAAACCACGGGGGAAATCAAGGCGCGGGCAAGCCGTCCGCGTCGGAACGTTCATGATGCATACCAGCTTATCGTCTCGTCATCCGATTCCGCCGTGCGGGTGGATTACGACGGGTTCGCACGGGACCTTGAAGGCGCACGACGACGCCCTCCCGTCAAAGACGTGATGTACCGCGTAGAAGGATGATAAGGCGGTTTCTCTCTGTCCGGTTTAGCCGAGCAAAGAAGATCGCGAGCGCGTGCGTTCTGTCTGCGAAGAGGTCAGGCGCTATGTAGGCGATGGCGACGTTCGATTCGCCGTGAGCAGGGTGCACCCGTGGCACGCATCGCATCTGCCTCGCGAGAGGCTTTGTCCTGCCTAGACTTCATGGTCCGTCAATGACCAATGCCTGTTCTGCACGATGATTTGGGGGCTGCTGCGTTCTGGCGAAGAATGCCCGATCCATGGAGACGGAATTCATCTCCGATTTCTTCGAAGACGTGCTCGGCAAGGTGGCTCTGCATGACAAGGGAGCAAGGTTCAGCTCCAGGCCACCTCTCATCAGTTCTTTCTCAACGACGAGTCGATACCCGATACGGCACGTTCGCTCGGTATTCACGAGAACACGTTGAGGATTCGTCTGAAGTCGATCGAGTCGCTCAGCGGCAGGTCTTTCAGGTCATCGTTCGGGCGCGTGGAGCTGTTCATCGCCTCAGTGCTTGCTCGGTATATTCCATAGCGCTTTGTCTCCGAATCACCCCGACGAATGTGGATATGCACAGAATCGCGCTCCACGGTTAGAGGTTTTTACAGGCGCAGGAGCTTGTTTTCTGATGGGAAAATAACGGTAGGCTTCAGCGCGCCGTTCAGAACATCGAAATGATTCGACATCGTCGACCGAATGATCGGAGGTCACCCCTATGACCGGGTTAGACATTGGAATCGTGATCGGCTATTTTCTCGTGATAATCGCGGTGGGGTGTATTCCTCGCGAAAGGCCCAGGCGTCGAGCGATTATCTTGCCGCGGGGCACCGGCTCGGATATGGCATCATCATCGCCTGCCTAAGCGCGGTCTTGCTTGGCGGGGCTCGACTATCAGGAGCACGGCGCTGGGCTATCGGTACGGCATTTCCGGTATCTGGCTCGTGTCCATGCTGGGACTCGGATTGATGCTGGTCGGCATTCTGCTCGTGAAGCGTATTCGAGAACTCGAGGTGCTCACCGTGGCGGAGCTGCTGACGAAACGGTTCGGCGCGAAGGTCGCGATAGTCACGGCTTTGGTATCGGCGCTGTACACCATGCATGGTGTGTGCGACGCAGGTTATCGCCATGGGGACCATCCTGCAGGGGTTTGCGGATGGGATTCCGCGATATCGATGCTCGTTGTGGGCGTCGTTGTCGTCGCCTATACGATACTTGGCGGCATGTGGGCGATCACGCTCACCGATTTCATTCAATTCATCTTAATCGTTGCTGGCGTGACGCTTGGCGATGATGCCGGCATGCGTGCATGCCGCCGGCGGCCTCGGCGATAGGGGCAACATTGCCTTCGTCGTACTTCGACATCACAAGCATAGGTTCCCGACCATCGTGCAGTACTCTTCCTCTACTGCCTTGGTGCCCTTGTCGGTCAAGACCTATGGCAAAGATACCTAACCGCGCGATCGGTGAAGGTGGCGGAGGCGAAGCGGAATCGCATCCGGAGCATTCATTCTGTTCTACGCGATCGCGTGCGTTGGTGGGCATGGCTGCAGCCGTTTATATGCCTGGAATCGATGATGCGCAGCTCGTTTTCGCAAGATGGAGGACGAAGTTCTTCCGACGGGTGCGCTCGGCTTGGTTCTCACCCGCGGTTCTGCTGTGCTTATGTCCACGGCGTCAGGAACATTGCTGGCATCTTCTTCGCTGCTCACCAATGATGGATAAAGCCGGCTTCGGCATATCTGAGGACGAAGTCGAAGGCTGTCGCGAAGGAGTATTTGGAAGAAGATCGAATGCTTCTGAAAGCCAGCAGGAGAATGACGGCATGCGTTGGGGCGGTCGCGATAGTCGTCGCGGTGTGGCTGAACAATGTAATCGCTGCGTTGGATGCTTCATATGCGATTCTTTCCGGAGCACTGTTCTTTCCCATCATCTTAGGAATGTTCTGGAAAAAGGCGACGGCGAAGGCGGCACTCGCCTCCATCGTCGTTTCGTCCGTCGTCATCCTGCTCGGTCTGGGCCTTATGGGGACGACCGCGGTGGAGCCTATCATGATCGGCCTTGCCGTGAGCGGTGCAATCATGGTCTCGGTATCGTTGCTCGGTTCTCGAATCAAGGATGCCGACATTAATAAAGACGATCTATAGAACCGAACAGCAATCAGCATCATATAGAGATTCGAACAGCTATGTTTCGGTGCATCAGTCGGTACCCTTTGAACAGGGGTTGTATGGGACATCCCCCTGAAAGACGTAGGAGGTTTCATCATGAAGCACTACTTGGCTGGGAAAGATTACCTCGGACTGCTCTATTACACCCCTGAGCAAATGAACGAGCTGATCGAGATTGCTCAGGATCTGAAGCGCAAATGGGTCAGTGGGCGAACCTCTGCGCACCTGCGCGACAAGGCGTATGCGATGGTCTTCGAGAAGAAATCAACCCGCACGCGCAACTCATTTCATGCGGCCGCGACGGCGCTCGGTGCGCAGTCTTTCTACCTTCGTCCCTGACGAGCTGCAGACAAGCCGTGGCGAATCGATCGCCGACACGGGGCGCATTATCGACCGCTATTTCGATGGGCTGTACATTCGTACATTTGGCCAAGAAATCGTTGAGGAATTCGCCCAGAACATGAAGCATCCGGTCATAAACGCCCTGACTGCATTGGAGCATCCCTGCCAGGCTTTGTGCGACCTCCTTACCATCAAGGAAAAGAAGGCGATTTCGAGGGCGTGAAGATCTGCTACGCGGGCGATGTGTACAACGTGTGCAACTCCGTGCTGCTGGGTGCCACCATGTTTGGCATGGATATGAGCATCGCGGCGCCCAAAGGCTACGACGTTCCTCCTGTCATTTGGGAGCGTGCTTTGAAGCAGGCGGAAGTGTCCGGCTCCAAAATCGAGGTTACCCAGAACTTCGACCAAGCGCTTCGTGGAGCAGACGTCGTGTACGGCAATCATGGCACAGCATGGGGAGAACGAGGAAGAAAGGACAAGCGCATCAAAGACTGGATGCCATACCAGATCAATTCCTCCGCGATGGCCAAGGCGGATAAGAACGCCGTTTTCATGCACTGCCTCGGGTTATATCGGCGAGACATGACCGAAGATGTGAAAGAAGGTCCCCAGTCGGTGATTTTTCGATCAGGGAAAAACCGCATGCATGCGGTGAAAAGCCATTTTGGTCGCCACCACGATTCGTTCGTAACGGCAGTCTGGTGAACGGTACTCAGGTCGACTGAGGGTTATCCGAAAGGAAGGAGAGGAGCGAGAACGCAATGAAGGGCAATAAGACCGCTGATGGCATGCAAACTGAGGTCAAGCTTGCGAAGTCCATTACGACGATAGGGTTTTTCGGCTTGGGACTTTCGGCGGTATTCGGGACGTCATGGTTGCTCACGACGAATTCATGGCTTGCGCGCGCTGGCGGCCCCGAATGCGCAGTCATCGCGTTCATCCTGTGTTTCCTAGTCGAGCTCCCATGATCTTGGCTCACTACGAAGCGGTTCATGATGCTCTTGCGGGCGGCGAGATGTCATATGCGTATCTGTGCTTCGGAGGATTTTGGGGCATGATCGTCGGATGGTTCGGCGTGCTTGTCAACATCATACTGTGCGCCTGGGAGGCACTTGCTTTATCGAGGCTGATAGGCAATCTGTGGCCAGGAGTAACGACGCAGGGCGTGATGTACAACGTCCTCGGATCCAATATAACGCTTCCTGCTGTCGTGCTCGGTTTGCTGCTCATCTGCGGCATCGCGGGTGATAGCGCACAAGGAGCGAAGATTTTCGGCGAACTTCGGCACGACGATTACGATCATCGTCAGCTCTATCGCCGCTGTTATGGTCATCGTTTCGTTTGCCAACTGGAGTCCGCTGATATTTCCGCTCGATTGGCGGAGCGCATGGCGGATCCGCAGTGGCTTCCGCCGGCAAAGACGATGTTTTCGGGCTCCATCGGATTGCTCGCCATGCTCGTTTTCCGTCGCAGGATGGAAAGCGTTGCGAAAGGCGCGCAAGAGGCGTCCGCTTCGGTAAGCCATAAGAAAAATCGGTTTGATGCTCGTGCTTGCGGTTGCGGTCGCGACGATTCTGTACATCCTGACCGTGCTGGCTCCGACGCTTATCGTGCCTTGGACCGATCTGATCGAGCAAGATTCTACGGCGCGTTCTTTGCACAGCCCCATTCGCCTGGGCGATGGGATCCATCAGTTTCCTGTGCTGGGAGCGCTTTTGATCGTGGCCGCTTCGCTCGGTGTCGTGGGCGTATACAATGCTGTGTTCTTCGCAGCGATTCGACAGCTGTCATGCCATGGGCGAGATAGGCTGGTGCCGAAGGTGTTCGGGAGACTTCATCCTCAGTACAAGACGCCGACATCGTGCATACTGCTTGTCTCTGTGATTTCTGCAGCGATCTTGATTCTTAGGTCAGTCGATGTTCGTTCCCTTGATCGACGTCGCTGCTTTCCCTCAGCATCATGCTTGGGGCTCTACGCTCGTCCCTCCGTTCTGAGGGCACGCAGCAAGTATCCCGACCTAAGGCGTCCGGGCGCGCTATCCCGGTGGAAAGCCGCTTGTAGTATGGGCCCTTGCCATTGCAGGGAGTTCTCTTCCTGCTGATCCTTATCCCTTCCGGTAATCCGGCGGCCTTGCCAGATCCCGCCGTCGAGTATCCGCTCTTGTTGATCTTGCTGTGCATCGGCGTCGTTCTCTATGCGGTAGGGATAAATCGACACCGCCGGGGAACGAACACCAGGCTGTTTGCGGAAATAAAGGAGCAGCAGGATATAGCCGATAGAGTCCAGGCCGAGGCAGCTAGCTTCGAGCCGACTGGCAATGCAGGTCCGTAATTGCCTTAAGGATCCATTGGTTTCAAGGTGGTTGGAAAGAATACCGTCTACGATAGAGGAGGATTCGAAATGTCCAAGAAGCATTTCACAACGACAGCGCGGTCAGCCCGATGAAACGCGTCATCCTATGTCCGCCGACGTATCAACTTCGGAACCCATCAACGTCATCACGGAGATTGGATGGAAAAAGGGCGAAACGGCCGATCTCGGGCAAAGATTCAGCGCGAACATGCCGAGCTGATCAGGCGTACAAGGAAAACGGCGTGGATGTGGTGCTGATGGATCCGACGCCTGGCTTTGCCGTGACGAAGTGTGTATGCGCGGTGACTTTGGCGCCTCGGTGGCCGAAGGCGTCATCATGGCCCGCTTTCCGTGAGCCCTGCCGCCAGGGTGAATCCGAAAAGTACGAGGCGAAGCTCAAGGAACTTGGGGTTCCTATCGTCGCCCGTTGCACGGCGGGCGCATTCGAAGGCGGGGATTTCTGGTTCCTAGACCCCTACACCATCGTTCATGGCGTTATCGCCCGCACCGATTGGGATGGCTTTGAGAACGTGAAGCGCCAGATGGAGGAAAAGGGCTAACCATGTACGGCGTTCCGCGACGCGCGATAACCCGCATCTCGACATAGTGCTTCAATATCGTTGCCTGATAGGGTTGCGGTCGTGCAAGGATGCCCTTCCGCCAACTTCCTCGCCATGCTTGAAAAAGCGAGGCTTCACGTTGATCGATGTTCCTCAGGAAGGCGTGTATCGCCATCACTGCAACCTGCAGAATATCGGCAACGAACGCGTTATTTCTTCGAAAACAACAAGAAGGTCAATGATGCAATGGATGCGCTAGGCATTACCGTCATCAAGCCGCATCTCGAGCAGTCCTCGGCGGGCGGCGGCGGTCCCCACTGCATGACGTTCGTGCAGGCGCGAATAACGGCACGAGGGTCTCTGTATGGTTACAATGAGGGGCGTCGCTCATCGGGGCGACGCCCTCCTTTCTTCTCGGGTTTTCCCTATCTACCCTATGCTTTTGTCAGGCGGTATGCATCCAATTTCTCGGGTTTTCTTGCGCATCGATGCCGGCTGGACGATATGCATCAAGCTTCCGCTTTCTCGAAAGCGCGAGCTGCGATACGGCGCGTGCGCTCTTCCGCCCGTGCACCCGCGCTACCGCAACGCCCTTCGTTTTCCCAGATGCATGACCACGTGGCGTTTGCGGCGGATCATCGGGATGGTCTCGTTGAGGACGATGGCAAGCGTCACGAGCACGAAACCGGCAAGGATATTACGGGTCAGGGCCTCGTCTGAAGCAGGATGGCGAAGCCGACGCCGAAGACGCTCGGTTGCGAGAATCAGCGATGCCGCCTGCAGGCCACATGGGCCAAACCCTACGTTCTCGAGCGTGAGCGCCAGCACCGAGGCTGAATGCGATGATATAGGCGATATTGCGATGCGACCGTCCGCAGCCAGCGCAGTGAAATCGAGCGGAGATCGAGCAGCACGCCTACGGCCAGGCGGGCGATTCCTCCCGCAGGTGCGGCTGTCATGACGACGATCGCGCCCGTCGCCGAGCTTCGCCATGAAGCTACTTGAACGGCGAAGAGCAGGGCAGACAGAAGCGTGATGGTCTCGCCGAGCCGAGGTGGATCTTCCGTCCCATCAGGCGATACGAAGGCGGTAAACGATGCCCATGCCGGCGGCGATGAGGTTGAACAGGGGTCGGGCGTGTGCGCGAGATGGCAGGCGAGAAACGGCACCACGACGCACTGCATGGCGGTGATAACCGTGCTCTTAGAGCAGTGGTGTGCAGGAGCCCCGATGTGTTCGCGCCGTAGGCAGCCCGAGCAGCGCTCCGAGGAAGATGCTCGCGATAAGCGTCTCGGTCGTGAGATTGCGCGCGATGCGGCGTGCGAAGATGGCCGACAGGATGATCCCTGCACAGGAATCTTATGCCGACCAGCCAGAATGGCGGAAGCGTATCCACGGTGTCCTTCAGGACGACGGTTCCGCCCCAGACCGCCGCCGCTACGAGCAGCAAGAGCTGTGGGCCCCCAGGAGAGGAATAGGGAAACGCTTTGCTCAGGGTGTGCCGACCCGACCTTTCCACCGCTGTGACTCGAAGGGCTGCGCGTCGTTCGCGCTGCCTCGCCCCGTTCGTTCGATCCTGTTCGCCGCCGTTCGAATCGGAACCGTTCCCGCCGTTGTCCGTGGCTGCCGTCAGCTGCTGTCGCCGTTTCCGTTCTGCGAAAGGTTGCGGCCCTTCGATATGGTCAGCTCGATGCGGGTATCTGGGAATCGGTCGGGCCCGAATCGCTCATGCCCATGACCGTGCCGGATGCGTACTCGCGCTATAAGTCTCGGTCATGCCGACATTGGTGAAGCCTTTTCGCGCAATCTCCCGATAGCCTCCGATTTGGACAACGACATTGGGAATGTCGTGGATTCGGCTCGAGAGAGATATGGTGACCGTCGAGCCCTTTTCGAGCTTGCCCGACGAAGGATCCTGGCGATGACCGTTCCAGCTGCGTGCTTTCGTGCTGTGATCGCCGTCGAGCGCCCGACCATGAATCGCGTCCTCAAGCCTCGATGTGGCGTTATCGTGAATACCCCGTCGTCGGGGACGGTGACAGTTTCAGAGGCCCGAAAGAGATCTTATACGTGACCGTGGTGCCTTTCTCGGCGGGTGCCCTGCGTCGGGGCTCTGGGAGCTCACGGTGTCCCTTGTCGCATCGGAGCTTTACGTGCCGCCGAACGATGCGACGAATCCGGCGTCGGTGATGGCTTTCTCGGCTTCCTTCGCCGTCATGCCGTCGAGCTTGGGAACCTTGCCTTCTTCAGCCCCTTTGGAAGGACGGTCGATGACCTTGGTGCCCTCTTTGACCTTCATCGGCTTTCGGATCCCTGCTTCATGACGTGGCCGGACACCACGTCGGCGCTGTAGTCTTCAGAAACGTCGCCCAATTTGAGCGGCCTTCAGGCGCGGCCTTCGCTTTCGTCCCGCGAGCTGTTCGTCAGATCGGGCACGACAACATGCCCGAAGAGGAAGAGACCGCGATGCCGGCGATGATGAGCACGGCGATGACCGCCACCGCGGCCGCCACGATAAGGACCGCGCTTCTTCTTGGCGGTTTCGTTCGCGCGATATGCCCGTTGCGCCGTGAGCCGTTTTCGAATCGACCGCAGGGATGACGGCCGTCTTGCTCGGGCATGCCGGCGACATCGGTCGCGCTCATAAGCGGAACCGATCCCATGACGTTGGTCGCGGCTCGCTGCGCTCGGGCGGCGGCGCCTGCGAGCATGACGGGGCGTCCGAGCAGGAACTCGTCGAGCGCGGCCTTCATGTCGTGCCGTGGTGGAGAGCGACGGTACGGGCTTTTCACCATGGCCTGAGGATGATGGCTTCGAGGTCGGGGTTGATGCCGGGGTTTTCCTGCGAAGGCGGAGCAGGTTCGTCGTTGACCTGCTTCATCGCCAGCTGACGGCATCGCCGTCGAAAGCTGCACGCCCGTGGCAGCTTCGTGAAACACGCAGCCGAGGAATAGATGTCGCTCGTGCCCGAGAGGTCTTTGCCCTGCGCCTGCTCGGGGGAGATGTAGTGCGCCGTGCCGAGGACGCTGGAGGTCTGGTCCTTCACGCTGTTCTTCGCACGTGCGATGCCGAAGTCCATGACCTTCACGTTGCCGTCGGGCTGGATCACGATGTTCTGGGGCTTGATGTCGCGATGCACGTAGTCCTGGCCATGCGCGACGGACGGCCTGGCGACCTGGCTGCCGATTTCGGCCACCTGCGCTGATGGATGGCGCCCGCGTTCTGTATGGCGCACTCAGATCGATGCCGCGCACGTATTCCATGACGATGAAGTACGTGCCGTTGTCCTGCCCCCAGTCGCAGACGTTGACGATAGGGACTCTGAAGGTTGGGGCCGACGCGGCTTCCTGGCGGAAAGCGCGCGGTGAAGTCGGGTCGGAAGCATACTGGGGCAGCATGACCGTGACGGCGACGGTGCGGCCCAGGGTTTCATCCTGCGCCTTGTAGACTTCCGCCATGCCTCCGATGCCGATGCGCTCTGTGATGCGGTAGCGGCCGTTGAGAACCCTATCTATCACGTTTTCTCCTATGCTCCGTCTCGCGAATCCAACGGCGCCCCCGAAGGTTCGCCGACATACTGGCCTTGCCCGAATATACACCGATTCATCAGGCGAATATTCGTCAAACTCCCATTATGGCGCACGCCGCGCGTTCTCGCGCGATGCGTACGAAAATCACACGTACCGTTCACTTCGAGCGCCTTGCGCATGATAGCGCGCGCGGACGCTCGCCAGGCCCGAATCGTCGTCGGTCGAATGGTTGACGCCTCCTCCACGAGCACCGCCACCACGACCGACGGGTCGTCGGCCGGGGCGAAGCCCACGAACCAGCTGTTCGCATAGTCCTTGCCGGTTTCCGCCGTGCCCGTCTTGCCGGCGACGCGCACGCCCCGGATGGATGCGCCGTAGCCGGTGCCTTCATCGACGACGCCCTCGAGCACGTCGGTGATCTCGTCGGCGGTCTGCTTGCTCACGACGGTCGACATCGCCGAAGGGGTCGCCGTGCGTGCGCTCGCCCTGGCGTTGTACACGCCGTCGACCAAGTACGGCTTCTGAAGCACGCCGTCGTTGGCGACGGCCGAACCTACGAGCGCCATCTGCAGCACCGTCGCCTGGGGCCCCGCCGGGCTTCCGGAATGCTCGCCGACGGGCTGCCCGGCCGACGCCCAGGCGGTTTCCCACTCGGTCATGACCGAGGGATTGGGCATGAGGCTCGTCGTGACGAGCAGCTCGAATCCGCCGAAGCTCTTGTTGAAGCCGAACGCCTCCGAGGTCTTCACGAGTTTGTCTGCCCCGAGCTGGACGCCGAGCTTGGCGAAGGCGGTGTTGGAAGACACCTCGGTTGCGCGCCTGAGGGAGACAGAGCCGTATTCGGCCCCGTCGTCGTTGGTGACCTTCGCGTTGCCGATATCGACCGACGCCGGCGCGTCGACCTGGGTCCGGGAGTTGCGACATTGAGCTGAGCAGCCCCGAGCGTCACGATCTAAAGGTCGAGCCCGGGCGTACAGCGCGCTCGTCGCACGGTTGATCAGCGTGCCGGTATCGTCGTCGGCGCTCGTGTCCAGAAGGTCTTCGACGTCGTTGGCGTCGTGAGTTCGGCGAAGAGGCATGCGGCCAGGATCGCACCGGTCTCGGATCCATGACCACGACGGCTCCTCAGCCGGCGAGCTGCTTTTTCGGCAGCTTCCTGGATATTGAATTCAACGTGAGCGTGACGTCGTTGCCCGGCGTCTCGATGCCCGCGGCGCTTGATCACGTCTTGCCAGGACGCGAAGTTCGCCTGGCCTTGAGCGAGTCGTTCGCGGACGCTTGATGCCCGAGAGGCCGTAGCGCCGCGAATAGTAGCGACCACATGGCTCGCGAGCGAGCCTTCGCAGACGCGCTCGTACGTGCCGTCGCCCTGCGCCTCGCTTTCGGCGAGAACCACCCGTCGTAAGTCGATATGGATCCGCGTTCGGTGGATGCTTCCTCATAAAGGGTGTGGTTGTCGCCCGGGCTAGTCTGGTAGTCGTCCGCCTTCACGACCATCGATGTAGGTGAGGTTGGCCACGAGCACGGCGAAGAGCACGGCGAAGGCGATCATCGTAGCGGTCAGGCGTTTTCCGAGCGCAACGCGTCCGAGCACGCCGGATTCCGCGGCGGCGTGGCTGCCGACGGGCGCTATGCGACGTGCCGTCGGCTATTTCGGACGAAAGGCCGGTGCCCTCGTCGCCTGCGCGTAGCAGCAGGCCGATGGCGACGAAGCTGGCGAGCAGGGACGATCCGCCCTGGCTGATGAAGGGCAGCGTGATGCCGGTCGGGATGAGGCGCGTGATGCCGCCGACGATGACGAAGGCTGCAGCACGATGATGATCGTGGAACCCACGGCCACGAAGGAGCTGACGTCGCTCTTGGCGCGCAGCGGTTTGCAAATCCTGATGGCAAGCGCAAGACACAGCAGCAGCACGCCGGCGCCGCCCAGAAGCCCCGCCCTCGGCGATGGCGGCGAAGATGAAGTCGGATTCGACGACCGGGATGTTCTTCGCAAGGCCGTTGCCGATTCCTACGCCGAACAGCCCGCCGTCGGCGAGCGAATAGATCGTCTGGCAGAGCTGATAGCCTGGTGCCGGATGGGTCGGCGAAGGATTGAGCCAGGTGACGCGGATCTGCACGTGAGAGAAGAGCATGTACAGGATGGCGGCGCTGATACTGCGGCGCCGAAGCCGATGACCAGGTAGATCTTTCTTGCCGGATGCCACGTAGAGCATCGTGATGAACAGGACGAACAGGACGAGCGCCGAACCGAGGTCCTTTTCAGACGACGACGGCGAACGAGATCGCTCCATAGGCGTTAGCGGAGTAGCGCGGCTCGGGCGTCGGAAGCGGCCGACGCGCACGGTGAACACCGATATGAGGCTCGCGGTTCTCCGCTAGATAGCCGGCGAGGAAGAGCACGATGGCGATCTTGGCAAGCTCGCCGGGCTGGAGGCTGAAGGGGCCGATGGTCAGCCAGATGCGGCTGCCCAGCACCTCGGTTCCGACGACGGGCAGCATCGGAGAAAGCAGAAGCACGATGCCGATGCCGATGAAGACTGCACTATGCTGCACGATGCGGTCGAGGGTGCGCGCGACCACGAGCGACGATCATGCAGATGATGCCGGCAAACAGCCAGATGACCTGACGTCCCTGCCAGGTCGGGAGCCAGTCGGTGACGAACGCGATGCCGATGCCGGAAAAGCGCGAACACCGACGGGCAGGATGGCCGGATCGGCATTCGGCGAAGAAGCGCACGGCCGCGTGGGCAGCGACGAAGGCGCCGAACAGGGCCGATAGGCACGGCGAGTCTGAGTGTTGAGCGCAGTGCCGTCGCATGAGCACTATACGAAGAGCAGCAGCACGAGAGGCGCCGCCAGCAGGAGACAGGAGTTCGGTGTTGCGACGCGACATCAGGCGCCTCGAAGATGGGCCGCTCGACGAGCGGGCAGCCGCTCTTGGAGGAAGATGGTCGTATCCTGGGACCGCGGTTGCGACCAGATCTTCGCCGCTTCGACGGAATCCACGCGGATGCCTTCGTCGGTCAGGCGCGACAGCGTGCTGGGCGGCAGGTCGAGCGATGGACGTCGACGCCGGTCGAGCGATCGTGCGACCAGGTCTTTATGCCGAGGATTTCCGGGAAGGTCTCGGCGATGACGACCTGGCCTTCGTTGACGGTCGAAACGCGATATGGTCTCGATAGGCATGCCGCGAAGGCGGCCCCTGATGAAGATGGCCGCGAGCGCGAGAGACGCCGCGCAGCGACTTTGCGGGCGATCTCTAGCGCTCGCTTCGGCGTTGCCGGGGATGTCCACGACGATGGTGGTCGCACTGTCGTGCCCGCCCGCATCGAGCGCCTGGTCGACCAGGGTGTCCGCGCAGTCTTGGGCATCATGGATGGCGCATCGTCTTTCGCGATGTCGTCGTCGCGCACCATGCTGGTCAGGCCGTCCGCAGAGCAGCAGGCGGTCGCCCGCCTTCACGCTGATCCGTAGATGCCGGGCAGCGTATGCGTCCGAGCCGAGAGCGCGCGTGATGACGCTGCGGTTCGCGTGACGCGCCTCCTCTTCGAGATCTGTCCGCTTTCCATCAGGTCGGCGACCAGGGAATGATCGCGTGTCAGGCGCTGGAGCACGCCGTCGTGCAGCAGATAGGCGCGAGAATCCCCGACCTGCGCGCGACGAGTCGTTCTCGGTCGACGATCGCGCAGGTGAGGGTCGTGCCCTGTTTTGCGCTCGCGGCCCCTGCCGCGCGGCGACGATGATATTGCGGTTCGCTTTGGACGACGACCCGCGCGAGCTCTTGCGCGTCGGCGCGTTGTCGGGAGTGTCTCGATAAAGGGTCTGGGCGGCGATTTCGCTTGCGACTCGCCTGCCGCATGGTCGCCCATGCCGTCCGCCACGGCGGAACAGGAGGCGCACGACCAGGTTGTCTTCGTTATGCTCGCAGCACAGGCCCACGTCGGTCCGCGAACCGTACGGGGGAGCGGCGTGCGCTCGTACGTGTGCTTCGCGGACACTATTCGAAACTCGCGCGGATGACGACGTCGCCGATGTTGATGACATCGTTGTTGCAGGAGCGCGGTGGGCGCCGAGATGCGTTGCCCGTTGACGGCGGTAGCCGTTGCGGAGCTGGGATACTTCGACGAACGGTTCGGGCCCATGAGCACGAAGCGCATGCGGGCGGAGACGTAGCTCGCGCCGATGACGATATCGGCGCCGGGCGAGCCGACGATCATGGGGCCGTGGACGGACATCTCAGCCGCGCAGTTCTTCGGGCCCTTCTCGACGGACACGCCAGCCGCCCTTCCTCGCTGTCCTGACCAGGCCGATTCCCGCGCGCGATGGCGAACAGGAACAGATAGAGCAGCGCGACGAAGAGCAGGCGGTCGGCGAGCAGGATGATGTCGATCACGGCCGGGCTCCTAACGAAGCGTGAAGACGAAGTCGGTCACGCCGGAGCGTGATGCGGTCGCCTTCCCGCAATCCTCTACGGGTGACGAACTGGCCGTTGACGTAGGTGCTGTTGGTCGATCCGAGGTCGGTGATGACCCAGACGCCCTGCGGCTCGAAGCGGATCTCGGCGTGATGACGCGACGTGTTGAGGTCGTTCACGACGATGTCGTTCGAGGGTCTCGCGGTCGATGAGGATGCGGTTGGTGTGCAAGGCACCACGTGCGCATGGACACGGTGTTGACCAGACGCATGGGCGGAACCTGGAAGGCGCGTACGCGGACAGAGCGCCGCCCCGTGAATGCGTGGTGGCGTGTTCAGGCACGCGGCCGGCAGGCGTATAGGGTGCGGGCGCGGCTGGCGCGGCGCGGCAGGCGCGGGAGCAGGGGGCAGGGCGCCTGCGGGATAGATTTTCGGGCAGGCCGAAGACCTGGCCATGCGCCCGATAGACGCTCGGTCGGGCTCGCCTTCGCACGAGCTGCCGCAGCGGCGGGCGCGTCGGCGGCGGCGCGGGGGCTTCTTGTCGAAGACGAGCGGCACGGAGTCCCGCCTATGGCTGGAACAGAGCGGTTGGAGACGGGCGAGGGAACGTCGAAGGCGTCTTGGCCGTCATTCGCCTGCGCATCGCGAGAGGCTGCCGCGGGCCGTCCTGTCGTCATAGTCGGGTGAGTTCTCGCTGTCGAAGGTGTATTCGCCGTAATCGAGCGAATAGTCGATCTTTCCTGGGAACGCGCGGCGGCGGCGGCTTTTTCCGGGTTTCGGGAGCGCAGGCGTGTACTGCGGGTATGCGGCGTTCTGGTCGGCGCGATACGGCGTCTCACAGGCGCCGGAGCGGGCGTGGGGTCGGCGGGCGCAGCCGCATCGGCTGCGCGGGATGCGGAAGTCGCCTGCGGCCTCGGTGCGGCGCCGGGCGGATGCCTGCGCGATGCGGGCGACATGCTGTGCGCTGCATTTCCTCGGCGCGAAGTCGTTGAGCGATGGATACGTCACGCTTCGGCGACGATGTCGAATTGCCGCGGCGCAGGGTGTCGTCTACGATGAAGCGCACGAGCGGCTGGCCGTCCCATGGTCAGGCCGTCGGCCGCCGCAGTGGCGGGAAAGGCGCGTCCGCATTCGCCTGCGAGCGTCGGATAGAAGCCGGGCGCTGGTCGTCGTCGCCGTTCACGAACCGTCCACAGGGTGGGGCGTATTCGTCCCGGCGCTGAGATTTTCTCCTGCGCATCTGCTTTTCAGCCTTTTTGACGATCTACCGAGGAAAGCGTATCGAAGACTTGCCGCCCGATCCTTCCGGGTTGCCGGACCTGGAGAACAATCCCATGGGTGGTTACGCAAGCCTTTCTGCGGTTTTGTTCGTGAGCTCAAAGCATATAACGACTCATTCTAGTCGAAAGGGCGGCAGGTGCAAAATTCATCTTGAACAGATACGCCCCATCTCGACCGCAGGTAAAGGCGGATATGCAACGGTTCAGGTGGGCGGGACACGCGCATCCAGAGACGCGTCGCGATCAAGTGCCTCGCCCCCTTGCGAGCTGGACCCCGATCCGGTCGGGCAATATACGCCCGGGCTTCGAAGACGCACCGCGCTGCTCATCGACCCCGCCATCGATGGGCGTGCTCGACTTCGAAATCGAAGCGAGATGGCCATTCATCATGGAATACGTGACGGCATCACACGCAGCCTCGCGCCAGGGAAGGCATGCTATCGATGCGGCGGCCTGCGTGACCGACGTCGTGTCCCACGCATTGACGGCGCACGACAATCTGGTCTCATCTGGACATCAAGCCCGACAACGTGCTCATAAACCGGCAGGGTCAGGTGAAGGTGACCGATTTCGGCTGGCCGAGCTGCACGAGGCGGGCTTTTCGGCCGCTGCCGGCGGCACCATCGGCTGTGCCGATCGAGCAGATGCGGCTCGAGTCTCCTGATAAACGAACGGACGAATGCTCTTGCGGCCCTTACTACCAGATGCTCACGGCGACAACCCGTTTACTACGCCGACACGCTCTCCGAGCCGAGCGGGCGATCGAAGCGGAGATCGCCATTCCGTCCCAGGTGCGCGGCGATGTGTCGCCCTGAGCTCGACGACGTGCTGTTCCATGCTGACGATGAGCGCGAAGGCCGCTTCGATACGGTGAAGGAATTCTTCCGCCAGCTCATGCCGTATTTAGGCGACGTTCGCCGCGGCAAGCGCGAGCTTTCGCGGATCGTAGGCGATGCGACTGACGATGCCGCCGACATGTCGGACGAGCATCCGAGATCGATGGCCTGGACGACCGACCTCGATGGGCTGGGCGGTCGCGCCGCAGTCGCACCCCGTCTGTTCTCTCGCTTGCGGCCCGCCTGTTCCTCGTTGTCGTTCATTGGGGAATATGCCCGGATCGCAGGCACGGGATCTGCGGCTCTTGCGTATTGGGCCGTCGTCGGGGTGGCGCGCCGCGGCGGCTGCTCCTTCCTGCTGCAGGATCGCTCGTCGCGCTGGCGGCGTTTTCCGCAGCGCTCTTCATGACCGCGCCTACGGCTTTGTCTCTGCGGTCGCCGTCGTCAGCGCCGTCTGGTGGCTTTTCATCGGTGCCGTGGGCGCGTGCGCTTCGCCTGCGTGGCGGCGCCGCTCGCCGGCGGGTTCGGTGTGGCAGCGCTTGCGCCCTCGGCCTGCGGATGCGAGCTTAACGTGAAGAAGCGGCGGCGACTGCCGCCGCATCGGCCGTTCTGTGCTTCTGTCTCGCCTGTGCCGGATCCTCAGCCTTGCGGGGATGGGATGCGCTGAACCATCTGTTGTTCGGCTCAGGCCATGGATACGCATGCGGTCGCCTTGCTGTCGGATCCCGCCATATGGCTGCCGCGGCGTCGTGGGTCGTCGCGGCGGCTGTGCTTGCTTTTCGCGCCAGCGGGATCGTTCCTTCTGCTCGCGCTCGGCGATCGCGGCCGCAACGGCCATCCCGTCCGCCGCAGCGATCGGGGATTGGTTCTCGGGCGGTTCGTGTCCCGTGCGCCTGCGTCGTTCGGCGTTTACCGGCATTGGCAGCCGCGTCCTCGCCTTTGCGCCGTTGCGCTGCGCGTCGCCATCAGGCGCGTTCGGATAGGGTGAGATACGCTATGACGTGCGCGTTTGGGGAACCCTCGCAATCTGATGGGTGATTCTTCGGCGTCCCGATGCTATAAAGAACGGGTTTCATTTCGTCACGCGCGGTTTCTCGCGCTGGAAGAGAACTGCCGCACGTGCTTGGCATCCTGATCGTCGTACCGGCACCGCCGCCGCGCCGACCGAAGAGGGCCGTTCGTGCGCACCTGCGCGAATTCCTCCAAGACCGTCATCTGATCAACGTGCCGCCTCTGATCTGGCGCCCGATCCTCGAGCTCTTCATACCGCCGAAGCGCCCGCGTCGAACCCTGGATCGTTACATCGATTTCTGGACCCCCGAAGGCAGCCCGTTCATGCTGGAGTCCCAGGCGCAGCGCGGCGAGTAGCCCCGTCGCCTGCGCATCTGATAGACGAGCCGCACGAGGTCAGGCTCGCGATGCGCTACGGCCACCGAGCATCCGCGGCGCGATCGAAGCATTCCTGGATGCGCGTCGATCGCATCATCGTCTCTGCCGATGTACCGCAGAAGACCATTCCCGCGCGGGAAGCGTGCTGACGAATTCGACGCCCAGTTCGCCGCTCTGACGAAGCGCGCAGCCTGTCCGCCGATGCGGCGCCCGAGGTCCTGCGCATCGACGAATATTGGCGCGAACCGGATATCTTTGATGCGCTTGCTCGCTCCATCAGGCGATGCTGGGCCACCGTCCGGATCGAAGCTCGTCATGTCGTATCACTCCATTCCCGTCTCCATATGTGACGAAGGGCGGGGATACGTATCCGACGCGGCGGCGGAGACGCTGGAGCGCACGGCGGAACAGGGCGTTCCTGAAGAAGACCAGGTCATCGCATTCCAGTCGCGCTTCGATAGCCGCAGGTGGGTGCCGATGCTCGTGCCCACCGTTCGTCGCCTGCGGCCGAAGGCGTGCGCGACATCGCCGTCGCCTCGCCCATCTCTCTGTCGACCGCCCGAGACCTATCACGATATCCGGTTCGAGCTGAGCGCCGCGACCCGGATGCGGCCGCGACCGCGATCTCCGACCCGTCATTCACCTACGTGCCCGCCCTTGGCGCCGACGCTGCGTCATGGACGCGATCGCGCGCCTTATCGCGTCGCGCAGCCTGTTCATAACGAGTACCTTCGATACTCGACGGCGATCCAATGCGCGGATGTCCTGAAGAGGTATCCGGAGAGCCCGATGACGAGGAAGAGGATTCCCGAAGCGACGAAGAACGTCGGGATGCCGATCCATTCGGCGATGACGCCGCCGACTGCGATCCCTGCCGGCATGGCAAGGCCGATGAGCGCATAGAAGAACCCCATGGCGCGCCCCGTCTTCTCTTTCGAACGCGCCTGGATGAGCGTCATGCGTCCGTTGAACCACGCCATGAAGATGGACGCAGTCCCATGAGACCTGCAGTAGATCCAGAACGCGGTGGAAGGAAGCAGCCCTGCGGCGATGATGGGCACGGCGATGAGGACGGCCGAGGCAGCAGCAGCAGCGCGAGCCGCCTGCCGCCTCCCAGGCCAGCGATGGCGATCGATCCGACGAGCATGCACGTTCCGGAAATCGCCTCGGCGACAGAGACATAGTTCCATCGCGCCGAAGTGCTGCGCGGCCAGCGAGCGGATAGATCGCGCCGAGCGCCGCGAACGCCACAGACCCACGGTCAGCCTCCTAGAAGCATGACGAGGTCCTTGCGGCACGCAGCGCATCCCAGCGACGCGCATCTGCTCGGCGACGGTGGATTCCTCGACCTACGGTGGGATTTTTGACAAGCCGAGCGCGCAGCGACGAGGGCGCCGGCGATTCGATGATGAGCGTGGGCGCCAGTCCGAAGGCCAGTATAGAGCGCGATGCCCACGGCGGCGCGCAGATGCTCGAGTGCGCGCAAGCAGCTGGTCGAGGTGTTGATGCGCGAAGGTGCCGCCCGGGACGAGCATGGGCATGGCGCCGTCATCGCCGGGGCGTGAAATGCGGAGCTACAGATGGCTGTGAACAGGCACATGAGCGCGAATGAGCGAGTGCCCGCACGACCATGCGGGCGAGCACGAGCGAGGACGCGCCTGCTCCCAGATCGGCGACTATCGCTGACCGCTTTTGCGGTTGAATCGATCCGCGACGACCCGCCCGCGGGGAGAGGAGCAAGGGCAGCATGCTGGATCATCGCAGCAGCGACAGCATGAGGCGCTCTGCTCGGTTTTGGGTGGACGTGCCAGATGATGGCCCAGCCGGATGCGCCGCTCGTTATGATGGAAACGGCCTGACCCGCCCAGATGATCGAGACGATGCAAGCCAGCGGGTGAAAGCGGCTGCCCGAGGCGCTCATGCGCTCCTGGCTCGTGCGGGCATGCGCCGACGCATCTCGCCGCCTTCCGAGCGCGCGATCGTGTCCGACCAGTTCGTGTCGGCATGCATCGATGCCGGCATCGTCGGCATCTTCGCATCGATATCTTGAGACGTTCCGTCTGTCAGTGCGTATAGCCCTGCCGAGGGAGTCGAAGGCCGTTCGAGCGCACGGATGCTTTTCGCGCGATCGGACAAGCGATTATAGGCCGCGTCTTCGCGGACCCGACGGATGCGGCCGATTGTGCTAGATTATCGGAAACCTCGAAAGACGGGAGGCGGGGGAGCTCGCGCCATGCGGGCTGAGAGGAAGCGTAACGTCGCTTCGACCCGAAGAACCTGATGTGGGTAATGCCAACGAAGGGAGCCGATACGGCCGATCGCCATGCATCTTTTTCAACCCCACGCTCGGCCTTTCATGCGGTTCGGCGCGGCGGTGTCCCGGCGAGATCCTCACCGGAACGTATATTTGCGCCGCTTGAATCGAGCAGGTTGCGGCGATTCTCTAGGGCATCTCATCGGCGGTGCGATGTTCTATCTGGTCTCGCTCGTAAGCGCACGCACCGGCGTCGGCGATGGATGCGACCAAACGGTCAGCCCGGATCGCGCGGGTCGGTGCTGCTTTTCGGCGGCGAACGTCCTTCAGCTGGTCGGGTGGACGGCCATCGCGATCCAGTCGGGCGCCGTGGCGGCGACGCAGATCGTCCCGCACTGGGCATCGCGGGATGGCGCTGTCGATCGCAGCGCTTATCGTGGCGTGGATCGCGTTCGGCGTGCGCTGGATGGGGCGGCTGCAATCGATCGCGGCGGCGCTCGTTCGTGCTCACGCTGATCGTGAGTTACGTCGGCCTCGGGAGCCTGACGGATCTCCGGCCTCCTTCGCCGCCGACGGAACCATGACGTTCGGTGCCGGGGTCGAGCTGGCGGTCGCCATGCCCCTTTCATGGCTTCCCGTCGCGGGCGACTATACGCGTTTCGCGGAGAAGCCCGCGTGCAGCGGTGCGGCCACGGTCGCCCATCTGCTCGGCAGCTGCTGGATGTATGATCGGCCTGTGAATGGCCCTGATTGCAGGCACGAGCGATATCGCAGGAATTCTGAGCGCGGCGGCTTCGGCATCGTCGGCATCATGATCGTCGTCTTCTCCACGGTGACGACGACGTTTCTGGATGCGCAGTCGGCAGGCGAGTCCGCGTCTGCCCATAACATCGCGTTTGATGCGCGCATCGTAGGCGTTGCGGCCGCTCGTGGGCGCGGTTTTGGCGGCGTTCGTTCCGTGGGGATTTCGAGCGTTCCTCTACCTGATCGGGTCCGTATTCGCGCCGATGGCCGCGCTCGTCGTCGCCGATTTCTTCATTCTGGAGCGCGATATGTCGGATGAGCCGTCTCGACGTCAGGCCCTCGCATTGTGGGTCGGCGGGTCGCACTGTATCGCTGGTCGCCACCTGGAGCCTTCCGGTCGGCAATACTTTGCCGGTCATGGTCGTCGTCGGGCGTCGCCGTCGTCGTGCGGCTCGCCCAGCGGCGTATGGTGCGTGCGCGCGTAAGCTTTTAGGGCCGCTGAGACCGGATAAAGGGTATTCGTCCGTCGCGCCCTCGTCGTTCCCAAAAACGGAACGTGCGCTAGACAAGATGCGCGATCTGCTACCTTTCCGATATGTTGGTCATATCTAACTTTTATCGGAGAGGAAGAGCATGCCCATTACTGACATCCTAGGCTCGGTCGTGCCGGATAGTTGCCCATGGTCGCGTCTTTCTTCATCGGTTTTGCTTTTATCCGCATCCTGCTTTTCCAGGCCTCGGCTCATATGCGCATCTCTCCACGCTATATGCGCGATTTCTCCGCATAACGCTGCTTTTTAGGTTATTCGCCGTAGTTCTTCTGGTGCGTCCGCTCGTTATGCTCGTTCAGAGCTGCTTGTCGTCGGGTCGGCAGAAACATCAAGCTCGATGTCCGGTCTAGCTTCGAGCATCTGAACAAGATGGGTCCGAACGGCCTGTTCGAAACTTGCACCGGCGAGGCCGAGAGCGCTCGTGACCGATGGCGTTGAATTGTTGAAGATTACGGACGATATATTCCGCAGCTCGGCGTCACCATCGTGTCCGTGACCGTAGCTATCGTCTTTCTTTATTCCGACTGGACCCTTTGGTGGCGTTCTGGGCGGATGCGCGGCTGCATTTACCCCGATCCTTCCCAATCTATGGAACAAGGTGCTGGATCGTCGCGGCTATCAGCATTGGGAACAGTATTCTCAAATGAATGCCGAGGTAGTCGATGCGATGCAGGGCATGACGACCTTGCAGCTCTTCAACAACGTGAAGCAGCAGCGGAGATCATCCACGCTGCTCGGACCCTCCTGTCCGCCACGTTGTCGCAGATGCGTGATTTCGCTTCTGGGGTCTGCGATTTCATCTTGGATGGTGAACGGCGGGCCTGTGATCGTGCTGGCGCTGGGCATCGTCCAGGTCTGGCATGGGCATATAGACATCGCAGCTGTTCTGGTGCCTATTCCTGAGCTACGAGCTCTTCCGTCCTTTTCAGGATCTTAGCTCCATTGGCAGTGCCGGGCCATGGCTATGCAAACTGCGCGGCAGCGCTAGTTGCTGAAAGGCCCGAACGTCTCATGACGACGACTTGCCGAGCCAGGCGCCTCCGACCGTGTCCCTCGATATTCATTTCGATCACGTCTGTATTGCTATCCGTCGACGCAGTCTCGCGCAACCGATGATATCCTCCTTGACCGTCGGGTCCGGCGAGACGGTTGCGCTTGTGGGCAGTCCGGATGCGGTAAATCAACCCTGCTCGGTCTCTTGCTCAGGTTCGGCGATCCGTCCAGCGAAGATCGCATCGGCGGCATCGATCTCCGTGCGCTTTCTCGCGAGGACCTGTCTTCGCTCATTACGCTCGTTCCTCAAGAACAGGTCATCTTCGACGGCAGCATTGCCGACAATCTGCGCGCCCGCGCACCGGAGCCTCCGACCAGCAGCTGCGCGAACTCTGCCTTCTCGCTTGACTCAGATATCGCCGATATCGACGAGTTGCTGGATATCCGCGCAAGAACGCGGCAGCGGCGTCTCGCGGCCAGCGCCAGCGCTCTGGCCATCGCCGCGCGCTGCTTCGCAATACCCCGATTCTGCTGCTGGACGAAAGCCACGTCGGCTCTTGACTCTGGAGCAGAGCACGTCTTGTCCAGCACATCGAGAAACCACCGCAAGAAACTATCCAGCGAAGGCAGAACCTTGACCGTCATCGTGTCCGCTCACCGTCTGGAAACCGTTCGTCAGGCCGATAGGATCGCCGTCCTATCGAACGGCAGTCTGTTGAAATCGGCGACCACGAAAGCCTGCTGCTCCGAACGGTACCTATGCGGCCCTCGTCGCTACCGCCCAGGAGCTGATTCGATCGCTGAGCAGAATGCATTTCGTGAAAGCCCTCGATCCGCTTGCGCGGCTTTTGCCGAGGACTGACGCAGTGTAAGAAATACGTCGCGGCTCATCTTCGCGATGCTTCGCTGCATCGCATCTGCGTGACGGTCTCATCGCTGGGAGCGGCGCTCGTCTCCCATATCATGCCTCGTCAATCACATAGACGGCATCGCCTGGTGGGCGCTCGCCGGCCGGGCGGTTCTCGCCCTATCGGTGGGAGTGACCTGGTGGCTGGACATGTGGTTCGCGCACGTCTACAGCTATAAGATCATCGCGGATCTCGCGTATCGAGATCTTCGACGCCATCAATCGCGTAAAGCCCTTCTGGGCTGCAGCACAGGACGACCGGGGACATCACTGCCGCGGCCATGTCCGATGTCGAGATCACCGAGTGGTTCTACGCCCATACCGTCATTGATTTCCCGCCACGGTTGCGGCGAATGCGATCTTCACGATCGTCATGATCGCTCTCGTCGGTCCGTCCGGACGATCCTTTTCATAACCGCTACGGCGGTTCTGCTCGTGCCGATACTCACTTTGCCTCGCAAACCCGGGCAGGTGAACGCGTCGGCAGAGTCTTGCCAGGCAGACAGCCGCTTTCTGGAAAATGGTCCAAGGATCGCGCGAAATCATCAGATCGCTGATCGATCGGCAGCTGGACGCGATTCGAGAATCAACCCTGGAGGTTCAGCGATGCAAAGCGTCGGCATATCATCGCGCTCGGGCATCGAGATCGCGGTTTCGCAGCTCATGATTTCAACCGCACCATCGGTACGTTAGCCTGGCTGCGCTGAATCAGGCCGGCAGCGTGAGACGCCTATATACCGTCCGCGATGATGCTGCTCAGCGCATCCCGCAAATCATGCCTGAGCCTTTTCAGGCATGCTCCGTAAGCTCGGAGGTTTTCAGCGCGACGCGCAGGTTCTTCGAATTGGTCGATATCGCTCGGCAGATTCCGACAACGGCGAACCGGCAGATTCCTGACGAAGCGTTGCCGTCGAACACCGGATCTGACTTTCGGATATACCGATGATGTCAAGATTCTGGATGATTTCACCCTTTCGATCGCGGCAGGTTCGTCGGTGGCGCTCGTCGGACGGACCGGAGTCGGTAAATCCACGATGGCGGCGCTGACCGTGAGGCTCTATCAGCCTCAAGCCGCAGCATCTCGCATCGGAGAGGGCCCTATCGATTCCCATTCCGCTCAGCCAACTGCGCCGCTCGTGACGCTTGTCCCAGCATCCGCTATATTCCGCAGCACGGTACGGGACACTAGCATGGCCAAAGCCGAGCGCTTCCGACGGCGAGCTTTGGCGGGCCTCGGATCGCTCAGCTGGATGAAACGATCCGTGCGTTACCGGACCAGCTGGATACGCTGATCGGCGAACGTGGCGCGACGCTTTCGGGCGGACAGCGTCAGCGTCTCAGTCTTGCCCAGGCGTTTTTGAAGAATTCTCCGATCGTGATCTTCGACGAGGCGGTGTCGAATCTCGACCCGAATTCGAGAGCAGAAGCTCGTCGCAGCGGGTCGTTTCATGTGACGGTAGAACCACGATCACCATCGCGCATCGCCCTTCCGACCACGTTCGGCAGATCTGCGGCTTCGTCGAGGACGGCAAGCCTCGGCTTTCGGGCACCCATGAACAGCTCTCATGGATGCCCTACGATACCCGTGCCTTCATGGAGCCCGTAACGGGGTGAACATAGGGCTGCTCCATTATCAACGTCTCGCCTATTAGATATGTCCTTTCTTTAGGTCTATTCGAATAAAATAATCGAATCCGACCGTTCAGATACCCAGTTTGAAGATGCGCGAATGGATGATCTGCGGACGAACTGACGTGCGGTCTTAGTGGTCATTGCGGGATCCCCTGCTGTTGATCGCCTCTATATTCGCGGCCTCTCGGAATCGGGCTCGCGGATATTTCGCCACGTGTTGTCCTGGAGGTTTTCTGGTGCAAAGATTTTCCGGAGGCCAGGGTTCGTTCAGCCCACGTGACGAGGTGATCGTTTGGGATGTCCGCGGCGCGCATAGTGCTCGCCGCAATCGTCGGAGCAGGTCTTTCGATTTGCGGCGCCATCATGCAAAGCCTGGTGCGCAATGTGCTGGCAGACCCGTATCTGCTGGGCACTGCATCAGGTGCATCTGCTGGTGCAGCCCTCATCTTGGTGTTCGGAATCGGCAGCGCGTTCGGACTGGCCGGTGCGGCATCATCGGTGCCGTCATCGCCACGGTCGCGGCGTTCGCGATCGCCTTCGACGAGCGGCACCCTGACATCCAGTCGCGTGATTCTCGCGGGCATTACGATCGGTTTTGCCACTGACGGCGCTCACGAACCCGATGGTTTTCGCATCCGCGACGAAGGCGCCGCACGCTCGGCATGTCCCTGATGCTTGGTCGCGTGGCGCTTGCGAACCGGGGACCAGATGCTGCTTCCGTTCTTGCGCTGCTGGCGACGATGATCGTCGGAATGGGAACAGGATCGGGCCTTGATGCTATATCGGTCTCTGATGAAACCGCACTGGTCAGCGCTTTCATCCGCAACATCTGCGAATGGCGAGCATGCTTTTGATATCGGCATGCGTCGCCGTTTTGTGTCGGTGGTCGGTCAAATCGGTTTTGTGGGCCTGGTGATTCCGCATGCGGCACGCCGTTTAGTGGGCGCCACCACAGATCCGTGATCTCCGCTATCCGGCGCTGCTCGGTGCGACGCTGATGGTCTGGGCGGATGTTATCGGACGATCGCTTTCCAACCGAGGAGATTCCATCGGCATCATTACCGCGCTGGTCGGACCCCGTCCTCATCGCATTGGTGCGCGGCAGTATAGCCGAAGCGGCGGGTTTTGAAACGAAAAAGGAAGTCAGGAAACAGGGAAGGGATTGAGAAAGGAAGATGATGAAAACAAGGATGATGAAGCAAGTGGAGCAGCGTTGTCCCTCAGCGCCGTGCTGGTCGGTTGCCTTATAGGCTGTTCGAATTCCGCCGACAACTCGACCGAAGCGTCGTCGGCATCGATGGATGCCGCGTATCCGGTGACGTATACCACGGTGGTCGCGAGGTCACGTTCGACTGAGGCTCGAAGAAGATTCTCACTTCGGGCCGACTTCGGCCATCTATGCGGCCGAGCTTGCAGAAAAGGGACAGTTCGCGTATCAGCAGGGAGTTCAAGATCCGAATCCGGAAGCCGATGCCATGGAGCCGAAAATCATTTCAGACAGCGAGCTGAGCACCGAGAGCATCATTTCCCAAGATCGTCGATCTCGTCATTACGGATACGTTCACCAGATTCGGATCACGAAAAAGGTGAGCCGCCGGGATCAAAGTGATCATGGCGTCGAACTCAGGCGTCGCGCACGCGAAGCGCCGACGGCGCTGGATCCCTGGTGGTTCGGAAGGGACCCGTCTCGAGCTTATCAGCAGTGATTTGCGTGAACTCGGCAAGGTGTGGACAGCCCGGGAGCGCGGCGAGCAGAAGGCAAAGAGTTCCGAACCAGGATGGCGCTACGACAAGTCGAAGCCCGGTAAGGGAAGACCGCGGTGATGCTGTTCTGCTTCTCTCGGAATATCCCGTGATGTCGGTCAGCAATGCGAGCATCGAGGCCAGATGATGGAGCATCTGGGACTGGAGAACATCTTCGCCAATGAAGAAGCTCCGTATCTCGAAGAGGTGAATTGGGAAGCCGTGCTTGAAAAGATCCGGATGTGATCATCGTCAAATACGGCCGCACCGGCTCTACCTTCGAAGAGGATAAGGCTCGACTGCTCGCCGAGCCGGGCGCCGATACCATGAAGGCGGTCAAGGACGGCAAGATCATCGGCATCTCCAACCATAACACCTGGCCCTACGCCGGAAAACGATGGTACGATGCAACATTTCCGATGCTCTGAAATAGGAATTCATGGCGCTGTTTCGACCGCAAAGACGTAACATTCCGCTATGCGAACCCGAGAAGCAAACTCCACGCTGAGTGGGGTTTGCCTCATCCTCGCACGGTTGCGTCTTCGGATAATCGGGACCGAACGGATCGGGCAAATCCACGTTCTTGAAAGTGCCTGCTACCGTTCCTTGAACCCGACATCCGCGATATCGTGTTCATGGACGATGCGCTGAGCGGCTACTCCACGAAGCGGCTGGCAAAACGGATGGCCGTCGTGGTGACGGATCTGCATCGATCCCGCTGACGATTCGCGAGTATGTGCGCCTCGGCGCGCGGTGTATCGCAACGTGTTCAGAAGGCTTTCACCGCAAGGATGAGTCCATTGTGGATGAGGCCTGTTGAGCTGGGGATAGAAGAAATCCAGAACCGTCCGATCACGGGGATAAGCGGCGGCGAATACCAGCGCACTCATGTTAGCATCGAGACTAGCTCAGCAAACCGATGTCCTTCTTCTAGACTAGAGCCGAGCGAATCATCTTGACGTCTTTTCAACGCATAAGATCCTTCAAACCGTGCGCAAGAAGAACCTTTCGGCGGTGGTCGTCTTGCATGACTTGAATCTTGCCGCTCGGCATTGCGACCACCTGGCTGTTCTTGACGATGGCGCCGTAGTCGACACGGGCACTCTGAACGAGATACTGCGCGCGATCTTATAGAGAAGGTTTCGGATGTCCGCCAAGCGCTTTGTTGTGGATGACGTGCTGCAGTCGTCATGCTGCCGCTCGAATCGTGAGTACTGCATCTCGGGTTCGGCAGGTGCGTTATCAAGAGACTTTCCAGGCTGCATGATGTACGGCGCGTTTATATTGCCAGGTCAAATTTCCTGCCTTTTGAACAGTGGGAGAGAAATGCACGACGAGCTCCAGAGTTCAGATTCCATGAAGCACGAGATCGGCGTAGTCTTGCTCTGATGAAAGAGATGTGCGATGACGATCATGTCGTTGCCATCTTGGAAGAAAAAGGACCACGTAGCCTCCCGGAGCAAGACGGTGGTATCCCAGTCGGGCGAGGACATCCATTCTCGAGAGCCTATGTTTCACGGTGCCATCGCGTAGCTCTTCGGGCTTTTCTCCCACTCGACAAGGAACGATTTCACCGTTGCGGAGCCGAAGCTCGAAAAGATATATGACGATATCCTCCAGCTCTCGCAAAGCGGTAGGCTGGATGCGCACCTCACAGGCCATGCTTTTCCTTAAGAGCTGCGGTCGCCTCAAATGCATCGAAATGCAGGCCTTCGGTTCGCTCGTGTTCTGAAATCATGATTCGCTCAAGCAGGCGCGCCCGTGCATCCGCTTGCTCCCACCGGGCGAAATCAGAACCTCACAGACGAAGCGGTCGTAGCCGTTCTTCGTCACGATGATGGGGGACGAACTGAAGAGACCATCTTGTCGAATGAGAGAGGTCTGCAAGTCTTTGATGGGAACGCATGTCGGCATACGGTCTCCTGATTCATGTCATGATAATAGGCACTATTATGACATGAATCATGCTATTTTTATACAAGGAAGGTTTTCGATCGCTTAGACATATGGGCACCGTCGCATGTATCCGCAGACAAGGCGGTCGGACTGAAGGGAAAGGCTCCTATACCTGCTCGGCGAGCATCCCTTCGAGCGTGCGCCAGGCGAGTTCGGCGCATTTGACGCGTGCGGGCATGCGCGAGATGGTTTCGAGCTCGGCGGCTTTCGTCCAGATCCTCTCGATCCTGGTCGGAAAGCTCTTTGCCCTGGACCATCCCGATGAACAGCTCGCAGAGCCTTCGGGCCTCCTCGATGCTTTCGCCGGTGATGAGATCGGCTATCATAGTCGGCCGACGCCTGCGAAACGGCGCAGCCATGCCCGTGAACGCCGCTTCGATCGTGCGGCCGTCGTCGCCGAGGGCGGAAGCTTCAGCACGAGTTCGTCTCCGCAGCTCGCGTTGATTCCCTCGTGTCATGGGTCGCGTTTTCCAGATCGTACTTGTAGTCGGGGTGGGCGTTGTGTTCCATGAGCGCGGCGGCATAGATGCTAGGCATTGAACATACCCAAACGGTCTTGAGCGCATGAATGAGCGCATCGATATCGCGGCGCCTCGTTGCCAGAACGCGAATGACGCGCGGCAGCAGGACAGCATGCCGAGCCAGGTGAGAAGCGGCTGGGCGCAGTGATGTCCGGCTCTGGTGGCGACGTCTTCGCCGTCGAGGATGCCCGACACGTCGTGCGGGTGCACGCCCTGACGTTGAAGCTGACCACGCGCGTGATGCGCGGCCGCGTCGTCCGGCCCCACGATCTCGATGAACGGAAGCTCGGCCATCCGGCGCATGCATTCCGCCACGAGCGCGGCCTCGCGCGCCTGGATGTAGTCGAAGCCGACCGAATCGATATAGGAAGCGCCATGCCTGCGGCATAGATTCCCGCCGCATCCTGCGTGCCGGCTCGAACTTTTTCGGGAACAGGGGACCAGACGGCATCTCCTCGGTGACGGAATCGATCATCTGCCGCCCGTGGGAACGGCGGCATGGCGTCGAGCAGCTCTTTTCCTGCCCCAGAGCACGCTGACGCCCATGGGGACCGAAGGCCTTATGGGCGGAAAACGCGAAGAAATCGCAGCCGATCTTTCTCCACGTCGACGGCATATGGGGGACCGACTGCGCGCCGTCGACGATCATGTACGCTCCAGCCCCATGCGCCGCCTGGGCGATCTTCTCGACGGGGTTGAGCACGCCGAGCACGTTCGAGATGTGCACGACGGAGACGATCTTGGTCTTCGGTCCGATCTTCGCGGCGATCCCTTCGTCCGTGATGACGCCTTGGTCGTCCGGGCGCAGGTAGACGAGCGTGGCGCCCGCGGCTCGGCAGGCCTGCTGCCGCGGGATGAGGTTGCTGTGGTGCTCCATGATGGAGATGCAGACCTCGTCGCCCGGTTCGAGCACGGTGGGTGCGAACGCCTTGGCCGCCATATTGAGGGCTTCCGACGCGTTGCGGCAGAAGACGATCTCGTTCGCTTCATGCGCGCCGATGAATTCCGCGGTCTTCTTGCGGGCATCGCCGATGGCCATCGTCGCTTCGAACGACAGCTTGTACAGCCCGCGTAGGGCGTTCGCGTTCATGGTCTCGTAGAACGAACGCTGGGCATCCAGCACGACGGAGGGCCGTTGGGCCGTGGCCGCCGAGTCGAGGAACGCGAGCTCGGGGTGCAGGGAAAGCAGCGGGAAATCGCAGCGGAACGGGCTGGTGGAAAGGTCGGTCGGATCGAACGCGCGCACGCGGGCCGCTCATTGCTCTGACCCCTCGTAGTCTCCGAGGAGCGTCTTGCCGAGGCGCACGACACTGGCCCTGACGGTTTCGTCGACGGCGTTGATCTCGGCGTTTTCGATTTGCGCACGCGCGAACATAGCTTCGGCCGCATCGGGGGAAAGGCCGCGGCATGCCGAGATAGAACTTCGCATCGACGGATGCCCGATCGTCGCGCCATGGTTGCCGCGGCGACGTCGTCTTCGGAGCAGAGGATGACGGAACCGTGCGGTTGTGCGCGCCGTCATCGGCGATGAGCACCGTCTCGGATTCATGGCCGTTGGCGCCCTTGCAGCCGCGGATCAGATCGATCGTGCCGCGGAGCGTCTTGACGCTTTCGCCGGCCAGCACGCCGTTGGCATTCAGTTCGGACATCGTGCGTTGGCCGTGATGGCGGATGACGTAGTTGAAGTCGAGCTTCGTTTTCCGTGGCCCAGATGGCGGGTGTCCACGTCGATGTCGGAGGAGGGCGCCCTGCAGGTCGCAGGCGAGCCCCGTGTAGGATTCCCCGGCGCCCAGAACGGTATGCCTGACCTCGACCTTCGCGGACTCGTCGAGCACATAGCCCTCGTCGTCGAAGCACTGCCAGGAATCGTCGGCCGTCTGGATGGTGGTCACGCGGACGACGGCGTCCTTGCCGGCGAACACGCGCAGCGTCGCACCGATGGCGCCGACTCCCTCGGTCGGGGTGTCGAAGGCGATCGCGATATCGACGTGCGCGCCTTCGTGGGCCACGATGTCGACGGCGGCCGCGTTGACCGCCCCGTCGATGCCGTTGAGGCGGACGGTCGCCGCGCTTTCGAGCCTCCGGGGGCTTCCACGACGATGACCTCGCCGGCGGCTTGGAGCAGGAATGCTCGCGCATCTGCGCCCATGCCCGTCTCGAACGCGGCGGCGACGGACGCTGCGCGCTCGGTTCTGGCGGCATCGATCTGATAGCGGGAATATGCCGTGTCGCGCACTCCGTCGGTGTCGTCGTCGGCTTCGCCCGCAAGATCCTGCGCGCTGATCGCGTCGCATAGGTGCGCCGAAAGCGCGTCCACAGCCGTGTCGAACGCATCGCCCTCGAGGTCTGTGAGCGCGATGGCGGTCACGGAAAGCGCGTTTCGCCTCGGGCACTTCGACGATGGCGTCATGCGCCTGACAAGGTCGGCGGGGTTTTCTGCGTCCGCGCTGTTCATGCTCAGGCGATGCCACGTGGGAGCGGGCATCGGGCTGGCGTTTTGCAGGGTAATGGCGTCCATCCTAGCCGATCGCCCCTTCCATTTCGAGTTTGATCAGGTTGTTCATTTCGACCGCGTATTCGAGCGGGAGTTCTTTGGAGACCGGGTCCGCGAAGCCGTTGACGATCATCGTGCGGGCCTCTTCCTCGGAGATGCCGCGGCTCATCAGGTAGAAGATGGTGTCGTCGCCGATGCGGCCGATCGTCGCCCGTGTCCGATGTCCACCTTCTTGCAGCGGACGTCCATCGCGGGAATGGTGTCGATCGGGAGACGTCGTCGAGTACGAGCGACTGGCAGGAGACGCTGGCCGCGGAATCGGTCGCGTTCGGCGTGGCCACCACCGAGCTGCGGAACGTGGATACGCCGCCGCCCTTGGAGATGGACTTCGTCTCGATGGCCGCCGAGGTCTCGGGGGCCGCGAGCACGACCTTGCAGCCGGTGTCGAGGTTCTGTCCCTGGCCGGCGAAGGTGATGCCGGTGAAGGTGCAGCGGCTCTTGCGTCCCGCGAGGATGGACATCGGATACAGGTAGCCCACGTGGCTGCCGAACGACCCGGATATCCATTCCACCGAGCCGCCCTCGTCGCAGCGGGCGCGCTTGGTGTTGAGGTTGTACATGTTCTTCGACCAGTTCTCGATCGTCGAATAGCGCAGGTGGGCGCCCTTGCCGATGAAGAGCTCGACCGCGCCGGCGTGGAGGTTGGCCACGTTGTACTTTCGGCGCCGAGCACCCCTCGATGAAGTGCAGGTCGGCATCGTCTTCCACGATGATGAGCGTATGCTCGAACTGGCCTGCGCCCTTTGGCGTTCAGACGGGAAGTACGACTGCAGCGGGAAGTCGAGACGCGTGCCCTTCGGGACGTAGACGAACGATCCTCCCGACCACACGGCGCCATGGAGCGCGGCGAACTTGTGGTCGGTGGGCGGATGAGCGTCATGAACTTCTCGTGATGAGCTTCTCCCATTCAGGGCTCGTGCAGGGCCTCTTCGATGCCGGAGTACACGATGCCCATTTGGGCGGCGGATTCCTGCACGCCGTGATAGACGAGCTCGAGTCGTACTGGGCGCCGACGCCCGCGAGGTAGGCGCGTTCGGCTTGAGGATGCCCAGGCGGTCGAACGTGTTCTTCACGTCGTCGGGAAGGCTTTCCCAGTCGCTTTTCTGGTCGGTGTTGCGCTTGACGTAGGTGACGATGTTGTCCATGTCGAGCCCGGCGATCGACGGGCCCCAGTCGGGGGTCGCCATGCGATGGTAGGTTTCGAGGGACTTCAGGCGGAAGTCGAGCATCCACTGCGGCTCGTCCTTGCGGCTCGAGATCTCTTCGACGATTTCAGGGGTCAGGCCGGCGTCGACGCGTTCGAAATCCTTCTCTTCGTAGCGGAAGTCGTACATCGAACGGTCGATGTCGGCGACCTCGGTGCGTTTCTTAGGCATGGGGAAGCCTCCTATTCGGCGTCCGCCGCGGCGCGCTCGATGAGCGCGGCCAGGAGCTCTTCGTCATGGGATGCGGTCTCCGCCCGGCGGCGGCGAACTGCTCGAAGCCGTTCCTCGTCGATGGACTGGACCATGCTCGCATCGCCTTTCGGCGATCATATGCCCGCCCATCGCGACGTGGACGCGGTCGATGCTCAGGTGTTCGAGGATGCGCGTGTGGGTGATGACCATCAGCGTGCCGTTGCAGCGGCGGCGGTAGCCCTCCATGCCGCGGGACACGACGCCGAGGGCGTCGACGTCGAGACCGGAGTCGGTTTCGTCGAGGATGGCGAGCTTAGGCTGAAGGAGCAGGAGCTGGAGCATCTCGACCTTCTTCTTCGCTCGCCGCGAGAAGCTCGACGCCGAGCTCGCGATCGAGCCAGGCCGGATCCATGTCGAGCTCTTCGCAGAGGTCTTTCAGGAGCTTGCGGAACTGCTTTGCCCTTGAGGTCGGCGCCTTCGGCCCGCGACGGATGCGCGCAGAAAGTTGGACAGGGCACGCCGGGAATCTCGACCGGAGCCTGGAAGCTCAGGAAGAGCCCGGCGGGAGCGTTTGTCGGGGAGAGGCCGGTGATGTCCTGGCCATCGAATTCGATCGAGCCGCCATTGACGGTGTAGACGGGATCGCCCATGACCACGTGGCCGAACGTCGACTTGCCCGTGCCGTTGGGGACCCATGAGGACGATGGGGTCTCGCCGGCGGCGAGCTCGAGGTTGACGTTCTTCAGGATGAGCTTGTCGTCGACCGATGCGAACAGGTCGTTGATCTTGAGAAGCGGTTGCGCCATGGGAAAGCCTTTCCGGAGAGCTTTAATTCATAAAAAATTATATGATTAAAAATAAACGGACGGCTCCATATGCTCAATATGGACAGCGCGCAAAAGGCGGGAAAACCCGCGTCGCGCACGACCGGAACACAATTGCTACGCATCTAGGTGCGTTTCGATCGAAGGAGCGAGGATGCTTGTCACGACGAAAGGGCGCTATGCCATGCGTCTCATGGCGGACGTCGCTCACCATTTCGAGAAAGAGGGAACGCCCCTTTCTCTGCGCGCCGTGGCCCAACGCGAAGGCATCTCGATGAAGTACCTCGAGCAGCTCGCCCGTCCACTGGTCAAGTCAGGCCTGCTCAAAAGCGTGCGCGGGAAGGGAGGCGGCTACGTGTCTCGCCGAGCCGTCCGCCGCGATCCGTGCGGGCGACATACCGCGTGCGGCCGAGGGGAACATTCTTCCCGTGTCGTCATGCGACGGCGTGACCTTCGATTGCGCGCGCATCGCCGACTGCGCTTCGGTGAAGTTCCGGATCGGCCCGACCGCGTCATCGAGGACCACGTCGACGGCGTCATGCTGACAGCGACATCATCGACGAGGGCGACGTGTTCTTCGATGTGGACAAGATCAGCCAGATCGTGGCGGCGAAGCTCTCGGAAGAAGATGCGGAATGAACGCACCGGGAAGCGCCGCGGATCCGATCTTCGTCAAAGAGCAGGAGCATCTGAGCGAGACGTATGCGAAGCTCAAGCGCATAGAGGATGCGCAGGTCGCGAGCTTGCGAACATCATGCCGCTGCGGCGGATAAGAGCTCGATGAGCGACGATCTCGGCCTCGATACGGCCGATCTGGACCATTCCTTCGAAGCTCAGGTGGAACTCGAGGGAATGAACCAGGTCATCGACGAATACAACGCCGCGGCCCGCGTGGCTTCCGAAAACCTCTCCCGTGCGCGCCAGCTCCTTGCGCAGCCGTACTTCGCCAAGGTCGAGCTTCGGTTCAAGCCGACCGGCCCGGTCAACGACATCTATATCGGATCGACGGGCATGACCGACGAGAACCGGCGGCATTTCGTCATCGATTGGCGGTCTCCGGTCGCGGAGACGTATTACAACCGCGACATGGGGCGGACCTCGTATGAGGCGAACGGGCACCATCGTCGTCGACGGAGAACCGTCGCCAATTCGATATCGAGAGCCGACCGTCTGAACGCGCACTGACATCGGTCGCGACGAGGATCCTCTGCTGCTCGCTTCCCTCAAGAAGCACCGGTCCGCTCGGATGCAGGCCATCACGGCCACGATCCAGAAGGAGCAGAACGAGGTCATCCGCCATGAAGACGTGCCGGTGCTGCTGGTCGACGGCATCGCGGGATCCGCAAGATATCGGTGCTGATGCAGCGCATCGCCTATCTGTTCTACCGCGAACGGGAGACGCTCGATCCGTCCGACGTGCATCTCTTCACGCCGAACCCGGTGTTCAGGCGCTATATCGACGACGTGCTTCCCCAGATGGGCGAGAGCAATCCGCATTCGACGACCTGGGCGCGGTTCGCGCGATCCTCGGCGCGACCGATCGCGGCATGCGTGCCGACGAGCTGTCCGCGGACGACCTTTGCGCGCATCGATGAGATGCTCGACGGGTTCCGCTTCGAGGTCGGCGACTTCCGTCCCGTCGTGCTTCGCACCGGACGCGCGGTGCTCACGGCTGCCCAGATCCAGGGCGTCTTCGATACATTCGGGCGCATACCCGCGGGTCCGCGCCTGTTCGCTGCGGTTGAGGAAGAGCTTTTCGATCGCTTGACCAATCGCGTGAAGCAGGCGGCCCATACCGAATGGGCGGAAGACGAGATGCTCGGGCTCGACGAAGGCGAGCAGCGCCGCCTGTTCAACGAATACGGCGATCCCTCGTCCGACGAGGAAACGGCATCGCGCATCCGCATCTACCTGGACGACCTGCATGCCGATGCCTTCAAGACGCTCGAGACCTTCGGATGGCTCAACGTGGACCGCGTCGCGCGCCGCCCTGATCGGCCGCGATAATCTGACCACGGCGGAATGGCTCTCACCTTAAGACGGCCATCACGGGCATGGGGGATCCTTGGGCGCGCTACGTCATGGTGGGGACGAGGTGCAGGACGATACATCGGCCCAGCTCGCAGTGTTGGCGCGGTACTTTCGCTCGGCGCACTTCATGCTGCTGGGCGACGAGAATCAGGCCGTCGTCGCGCATACCGCTACCTACGGCGAGATCCGCCGTCTGTTCGCGCGTGCGTTCGGGTCGGTGGATGAATGCCGACTCATGACGAGCTATCGCTCGTCTCCCTGAGATCACGGCCCTGTTCGCGGGCCTCCTGGATGCCGACGCGCGCATCGAGGTCAATTCCGTGCAGCCCGAAGGCATGGCGCCCGCATTCGTGGCGGCGGCATCCGATGAAGCGTACGTGCAGGCCTCTTTGCGAAGCGGTTCGCGACGCGCGGTCGGGCGATGGGGCTCGTGGCGCTCGTGGCCCGGTCGAAGCAGGAGTTGAAGCGAATCGAGCGCATCCTGGGCGAGGACGCGCCTCGCGTCATGCGCGGCGACGAGCCCCTTCCCGAATCCGGCATGGTCGCGCTCGAGGTCTCCCTCGCGAAGGGGCTCGAATTCGACCATGTCGTCATCCCCGACGCATCGTCTTCGGCCTATCCGCCCGACGACGATATCGCGCGCCGCCGCCTCTATGTCGCCCTGTCGCGCGCGACGCGTCGCCTGACGGTCCTTTCGAAGGGTCCGGCGACCCCGCTTCTCTCGGGTCTGGCGTGATTCAGGATGTTTTCAGACGGGCAGATGGGCGCTCGTCTTCGGCGTTACAATATCCTATCGACCGAAACGCATGCGAGCCGGCTTTCACGAGGCCGTGCGCCGACGCACGTCGCCGCTTCTCGCATCGAGCCCATCGGGGCGTATTGATCCGAGCGCATCCGCGATCGCGGAGGGGCGCCTGAAGGAGGAACCGTAAGATGTGCGGCATCGTTGGATACACCGGCACCTCGCAGGCCACAGATATCCTGATCGACGGCCTGAAGCGCATGGAATACCGCGGCTACGATTCCGCAGGCATCGCGGTGCAGACGGATGCGGGTCTCGTGGTCAGGCGCAAGGTGGGGAAGGTATCCGGCCTTGAAGCCATCGTCGCGTCCGAGCATATCGAAGGCACCTGCGGCATCGGGCATACGCGCTGGGCGACCCACGGCCGCCCGAGCGAGCGCAACGCGCATCCCCATACCGACTGCTCGGGACGCTTCGCCGTCGTCCATAACGGCATCATCGAAAACTTCGCCGCGCTGAAGGAAGAGCTTGCCGGGCGCGGGCACGAGTTCAGAAGCGACACCGACACCGAGGTCATCGCGTACCCGATCGAAGAGCAGTACGAAGGCGATCTGCTCGATGCCGTGCGCATGGCCGCGCGCAGGCTCGTCGGCGCGTATGGCCTGGCCGTCACCTGCACGTTCGAGCCCGGCGTCATCGTGGCCGCGCGCAAGGATTCCCCGGTCATCATCGGCGCCGGCGAGACGGGCGCGATCGTGGCGAGCGACATCGTGGTCATCGTGGACGAGACGCGCGATGCCGTCGTCTTGAGAACGATACCTTCGCGCGCATGGCCTGCGTGGACGGAGAGGTTTCCATCTCCCTATCGCGACTTCGACGGCGAGGCTGATCGAGCCCGAGGTCATGCATGTCGACTGGGATATCTCGGCTGCCGACGCGGCGGGTACCCCTGACTTCATGATGAAGGAGATCTCGAGCAGCCGCGCACCATCCGCGACACTTTGTGGGCGCATGGTCAACGGCCATCTGAAGTTCGACGAGCTCACGCTCAATTTCGAAGAGCTCGCGGCCATCGATCGCGTCTACATCATCGCGTGCGGCACCAGCTACCATGCCGGTCTTGTCGCGAAGAACCTGATAGAAGGCTGGAGCCGCATCCGTGCGAAGTCGAGGTGGCGAGCAATTCGCTACCGCAACCCGATCGTCACGCCGTCCACGCTGGTCGTGGCCGTATCCCGTCCGGCGAGACGGCCGATACGCTCGCCGCCGATCCGCGACGCGCGCATCCGCGGCGCGAAGGTGTTCGGCATCACGAACGTCGGGCAGCCCGATCGCCCGGCGAAAGCGACGGCGTCATCTACATCAAGGCGAACAAGGAAATCGCCGTGGCCGCCACCAAGAGCTTCCTCGGCCAGGTCGTCGCGCTGACGCTCCTGTCCATGCTGCTCGGCCAGGTGCGCGGGCTTCTGACGACCAAGCAGATCCGCATGCTCTTCCGCGAGCTCGCCGACACGGCGCTGCAGGTGGAAGAGATCCTGTCCGACCTCGCGCCCATCGACGAGGCGGCCGAGGCCTGCAAGGACGCGACGAGCGCCCTGTTCGTCGGGCGCGGCATCGGAGCCACGATCTGCTACGAAGGCGCCCTCAAGCTCAAGGAGGTCAGCTACCTGCACGCGGAGGCCTATGCCGCCGGCGAGATGAAGCATGGGCCGATCGCCCTGCTCGACGAGGGGTTCCCCGTCATCGCGGTGGCGACGCAGAGCCCCACGTACGACAAGGTGGTTTCCAATATCCAGGAGTGCAAGGCCCGTGGCGCGCGTATCGTCGTCGTGGCCACCGAAGGCGACGAGGACATCGAGGAACACGCCGATTACGTGATCTATGTGCCGAAGGTGCGCGACTGCTTCAGCGCCGTCACGGTCAGCGTGCCGCTGCAGCTCTTCGCCCGCGCTATCGCCATCAAACGTGGCTGCGACGTTGATCAGCCTCGCAACCTGGCCAAATCGGTCACGGTCGAATAGGGGCGCGGCATGCCGGTCGGACTTGGGGTCGATATCGTCGAAATCGAGCGCATGGAGCGCGTCCTTGCGCGCACGTCGTCGTTCGTCTCGAAGGTTTTCACCGACGAGGAGCGTGCGTATTGCGAATCCAGAGGCAATGCCGCCGCGCGGTTCGCCGCGCGCTTCGCGGCGAAGGAAGCGGTGTGCAAGGCGCTTGGAACAGGTATTCTGGCTTGCGGCATCGGCATGAAGGACGTCGAGGTCTCGCACGACCGGCGCGGCAAGCCCGTCGCGGTGCTGCATGGGCGGGCGGCCGAGCTCGCCCGGGAACAGGGCATCACGGATATCCCCCTTTCGATTTCATACACGCATGCGGTCGTCGTCGCGAACGCGGTCGCCATCACGAAGGCGGCGGAAGAGGACAAGGAACGTCGGCGCGATGTGAAGGCCGAGCTCGCAAAGCCGATTCAAGCGAAGCGCGCAGCATGCTCGACGAGCTCGGCTCGGAAACCGCGGAAGCCATCGAAGGATGTGATCGGGCGTGACGTTGCTGGACGACATCCGTCCTGCGCGCGGGGGCTCCTGCGTGGTATCGCCCGAAGCGGCGGCCGACCTCGTACCTCGGATACCTGCCGATGCCCATAAGTATTCGCGCGGCGTGTGCGAGCTGTATGTCGGAAGCAAGGACTATCCTGGCGCGGCGGTGCTTTCCTCCCGTGCCGCCAATAAGCTGGCCTGCGGATACGTTATCGCGTACACGATATCGAGAGCGCGGGCGGCCCTGCGGGCGCAGAGCCCCTCGATCGTGGTGCGCGACCATGCGTCGTTCGCCGAGCACGGCATGAGGATGGGCCGCGTCGCCCGCGCGCGGTGGTCGTCGGATGCGGATTTCTTCGACGGCGCGCGACGGCCTCTGCGCGAGCTGAGCCGTGCGTGCGCCCAAGGAGTCCCCTCGGTTTCCGAAAGGCCTGCCGCGGCATGTTCGCCCGAGAGCGTCGCACGCGTGCTGGAACGTTCCGGCTGTCCGGTGCTTCTGGACGGCGGCGCCTTGGATGCCGTGGGATCGGGCGACGTGCGTGCGCTGCTCGAAAAGCGCACCGGCCGCACGACCGCCGTCATCACGCCGCATCTGGGCGAGGCGGCGCGCATCGCCCAGGCGATGCGCATAGACGGAGATCTTGCGCCCGCGGCGCTTTCCCAGGCCATTGCCGAAGCGACTTCGACGATCTGCATGCTGAAGGGATCCGATGTCTGGATTTCGACGCCCGAGGGTTCGACCTATATCGTGGATGCGGGCACCTGGGCGCATGAAGGCGGGCACCGGAGATGTGCTTGCCGGTGCCGTCGGATCTTTGCTTGCGTACGGCATGATGCCGCTCGAAGCGGCCGTGCTCGGCGCGCACATCCATGCGTGCGCGGGACGGATGGCGGGAGAAGGCCTGGCCTTCGGGCCGACGGCCGAAGATGTGCTCGACCGCTTGCCGCAGGCTGCGGGCCGATTCATGAGGAGAACGTCATGAGCGATATCAAAGTCACGCTTCTGGATTCTCGCGACGAGTTCCCTGCCGGGCGCAGCGGCGGGCCCGTGAACGCACCGCTTCATCTCGGGCATCGTTTTGGTCCTGCTCGGCATTGCGAGCGTTCTCAATCCGGAAACGTTCCTGGCGGGCCTGTCGTACGCGGCGGGTGTCGGGTTCCTGTTCGTCGGCGCCGTCATGCTCTGTCTCTGTACCTGCGCGCGGGGGAACGCTGCAGGAAAAAGGCGGGATATCCCTGTTCACGACCATTGCGGTGCTCGTTTTCGGCATCGTGCTCTGCGCGCATCCGCTCATCGGCGTGACGATCGCCGCGTGGATCGTCGGCCTCGGGCTCGTCGTATTCGGCCTGGTGCAGATGTTCGTCGGCGTGCAGCTTCGTTCTTTCGGCGGCATCATGTGCGTCGTCGAGCTCGCGTCGGGCGTCTCGAGATCGTTCTGGGCGGAGCCATGTGCATCTGGCCTGGCAGCTTGGGGCTCATCATCGGGCTCGTCGGCATCGTCTACGGGATCTCGCTCATCGCGTTCAGCCTGCCTATCGGCATCGATCACACCAACCGGCTCTGGTAGCCCTCAAACGGAGGATTTCTTCAATCATGGATCAGGACAGCCTTTTCGGGTCGGACGGCCAGGCTCTGGACGCCGACGGGACCCGTGCGCGCGTTCGGGCGCTTCGCAAGGAAATCGAGCACCACACGTATCTCTATTACGCGAAGGATGCGCCGGAAATCTCCGATGCGCGTTCGATCTCGCTGATGCGCGAACTGCGCGAACTCGAGCAAGCCCATCCTGAGCTCATCGATCCGACCAGCCCGACGCAGCGCGTCGGCGGGTACGTGGGCGAGCAGTTCTCGCCCGTGCGCCATGCGGTGCGCATGTATTCGCTGGACAACGCCATGGGCTTGGAAGAGCTCGACGAATGGCTTGCGCGCACCGTGGAAGCCATCGGGCATCCGGTGCCGTTCTGCTGCGAGCTCAAGATCGACGGCTCGTCCATCGCGCTCACGTACGAGGCGGGCGTGCTGACGAAGGCTGCGACGCGCGGCGACGGTACCACGGGCGAAGACGTCACCGTCAATATGCGCACGGTGCGCGACATACCGTTGCGCCTGCGCGATGCGGGCATCGAGGGACTTGTCGATCCCGATGCGAGCATCGAGGTCCGCGGTGAGGTCTACATGCCGAAACGGAGCTTCGAGTCGCTGAACGCGGCCGCAGCCGCGCAGGGGCAGGCAAGCGGTTCGCCAATCCACGCAACGCCGCCGCCGGTTCGCTTCGCCAGAAGGATCCGACCGTCACGCAAGGGACGCGACCTCTCCACATTCCTGTATGCCATCGCCGACGACGCTCCGGTGCGCGCCGAATCGCAGTGGGATCTGCTGAAATGGCTCGGCGACTGCGGTTTCCACGTGAATCCCGACGTCAAGCGCTGCGATACGCCCGAAGAGGTGCATCGCTTCTGCGAAGAGGTGGCCGACCGGCGCGACTCGCTTCCGTACGGCATCGACGGCGTGGTGGTGAAGGTGGACCTCGTTCGCGATCCAGCGCGAGATGGGCTTCACGGCCCGCGCGCCGCGGTGGGCCATCGCCTACAAATTCCCGCCCGAAGAGAAGACCACGGTGCTGCGCGACATATCGGTCCAGGTCGGACGCACAGGAGCCATCACGCCGGTGGCCGAGCTCGATCCGGTGCGCGTGGATGGATCCGTGGTTGCGCGTGCGACGCCGCATAACCTCGACGAGGTGCACCGCAAAGACGTGCGCGTCGGCGACATCGATCGTCGCGCAAGGCCGGAGACGTGATTCCTGAGGTTCTGGGCCCGGTGCTGCTGCGTCCGGAAGGCGCGATTCCTGGGAGATGCCTGCGATGTCCGAGCTGCGGAAGCCTGCTCGTGCGCGAGGACGGAGAGCTGCGTTCCGGTGCGTTTCCATCGACTGTCCTGCTCAGGCGACGGGAACGCCTCATCCATTGGGCGAGCCGCGGCGCCATGGATATCGACGGCATGGGCGAGGAGATCGTCGCGCGCCTGGTGGAGTCGGGGCGCTTTGACCGACGTTGCGGATTACTACAACCTTTCGGAATACGACTTGCCACGCTTGAGACGGGGCGCACCAACAAGGGAGGGCGAACCCTGTTCATCTGGGATCGACCATCGCCGCCAAGCTGATTGCGTCGATCGAGCAGATCCAAGGCGCGACCGTTCGACGCGTGCTGCTCGGCCTGGGCATTCGTCACGTCGGCAAGACCACGGGCGCGCAGATCGCCGCCGCGTATCCTTCGATGGACGCGCGCTCATGCGAGGCATCCGAGGAAGACCTGGCGGCCATCGACGGCGTCGGGAGGGCATCATCGCCAAGAGCATCCGCGCGTTCTGGAGACGCCCGACAACCGCGAAGTCATCCATCGGCTGGGATGCTCGGCGTCCGCATGGAAGACGTGCGGACTGAGGGAGAGGACGCCCAGACGCTTGCGGGCATCACGTTCGTGCTGACGGGGTCGCTTGTCGAAAGCGGCGACGCGCGATGAGCAGGGCGCGCGGCTGAAGGCCGCGGGCGCCAAGGTGTCGGGCAGCGGTCGAAGAAGACGGGCGTGTGATCGCGCGAAGCCGCCGGCAGCAAGTACGACAAGGCCGTTGCGCTGGGCGTTCCGCGCTTTCGAAGCGGATCTGCTGCGGGTTGCTGGAGACTGGATCGCTCGAGGCGGCGGGCATCGCCTAAGGGGCGGAGCGCTGCGGCACGAAATGACGAAACCCTCTGCGTGCGTGCGATATACCGCCGACCGATTCACGATTCGATGGCGTCGTCGATGACGGCGGATACAAGGAGATGCGCTGACGATGGAAGACAGGCTGAGCGAATACGACGAGAAGGTGCTGCGTCGCTTGATTCAGATCGAGACGGCGAACAGAGCTGAGGAAAAAGAAGAGCCCGCTTGCCTTCGTGAAGCGCGACACGGCGGCCGGCGCATCTATGCGGCGCCTTGACCAGCTTGGATATGTCGGCGCTGCATATCGGGACGGCAATCCGCTTGTCGTCGAGGTTCTGGGACGCGGGTATTCCTATATCGCCATGATCGATGCGGAGATCGCCGATATCGAACGTGCGGAACGCTATCGCAGGGAAGACCATCAGCATGACGTCTTCATCTCGCTGGTGACCGCGGGCATCGGCGTGATCGGCGTGATCTTCGGCTTCCTGCTCGGGCACGTGCTGTAATACCGGGATCTACATCACGAGGTCGGCGATGACCTTGATGAAGAGCAGCGAGATGACGACGATGATGATGGGGCGCACGATCTTCGTGCCGCCCTTCAGGACCAGGCCGGCTCCGATGTAGTTGCCGATGATGCTGAATGCCGCGGCGATAAGCTCCGGAGCCCGATCCAGACGACGCCGGGTATGCAGGAACGTGATGAGCGGGGGACGTTCGGATGCCAGGTTCGCGATTTTAGTCTCTCCGACGCTTCTGATTCCGAGCTCTGAACACGACGAATGCAGCAGCATGAACGTTCCCGTTCCGGGCCCGTAGAAGCCGTCGTAAACGCCGACGGTAAGCGAAATAGCCAGGATGACGGCGAGGCGGCGATGCAACGGTACGTCTTCGGCCTTGGATGCTCCTAGGTCAGGCTTGCGCAGGACCGCGATGGCCACAAGGGGCAGCGATACGATGAGGACGATTTGGAAGATGCCGTCGGCGTGAGCAGCGCCAGGCGCGCTCCGAGTGGCCGAGCCGGCGAGCGCGCTGATGACGGCGGAATCGCCGGTTTCAGCTTGACGAAGCCTCCGCGCATGAAGCGAAATGTCGCGGCTGCCGTGCCGACTGTGCCGAGAGCTTGTTCGTGGCGACTCGCCGTGGGCGGGCAGGCCCGCGAGCAGGTACGCGGTGAGGGAGACGAGTCCCCGCCGCCAGCGATGGCATCGACGACGCCCGCAAGCGAATACGAGCGGGCAGACTACGATGAGCGTGATCGGGTCCATAGAGGCCTCAACGGTCGGTGGCGTGCGTCGAGCGAATCGAGGGCGGTGCCGGACGGTCGGACCGCATGGTTGCCGTCGGGCATCGAAGCAAGCGCGTGCGAGCGTTGGCTGCCGTGGCAGCCCGGCGCACAGCATTGCTGCCGCGATGCGGTGGACGGCCTCGAACGGCGTCGTTGCGACGGGCGCCCTACGAAGGCAAGCGTTGATTATAGGGCAAGGCGCTGCGCTGCGGTTGCGAGAGAAACTGCGCGAGACGGCGGCGACAGTGCGAGCTGCGTGAGACAGCTGCGAGAGATGGCTGTGCGCGTTGCGGAGAGCTGCGGAACGCGCGCGAAGCGGCTGCCTTCGTGGCGGAACGGCATGGCTCTGCTCCATCGGTCCATCCCCTCGATCGACTCGCGCGCGAAAACTCGCACAAGCTCGTATGATAGGTACGGGTTCGTGCGATTCCGATCGAAGGGGGACCAATGGTGGATGCAAAGTCGTTTCCGCGCTATGAGCTGCGGCGTGGCGTGATTGCCGCACAGGATGAAGACACGAGCGGGATGCATCGTCAATACGTTAACGCAGGTCACATCGAAGCCCGCACGTGATCGTCGCGATCAACAGGATAACTTCACGACGGGCGTCGTGCTTTCGTCCCGCCGTTTCGAAGCTTCGGTGCTTGCTAGAGTCCGCGCCCATGGAGCTCATCGGGCGTTTTGGATTCCGCTCGAGCGCCGACACCGATAAATTCTCCGATACCGAAACCGTATCGACGAGTGCGGGCGTTCCGTATGTGGCCGAACATGTCGTGTCCCATATGGGTGTGCGCGTGCTGTCTTCCGAGGATGTCGGGTCGCATATGCTGATCGTCGGCGAGGTCGAGGAGGCAGATGTCCTATCGGCCGAAGAACCGATGACGTGGCGCATATTATCACCAGGGGTCAAAGGTGGAAAGACACCTCGAAGGCCCTCGTCGTCCGAAGCGCCTGATATTGCAGACGATGCGAACGTGGTCCGATGCCTCTCAGCCGAGCGATGCGGGCGTCGGGTCGGGCTCGACCCTCGTTATGGATGGCAGTGCCAGGTGTGCGGCTATGTTGTCGAAATCGATGAGCTCCCCTGATGATTTCGTCCGTCCCTGTCTGCGGCGTCGGGAAAGAGAACTTCGTTCGCGTCGAGCTGTGATCGGGGCGGGTCTGCTGCTCGGAAACACCAGATGCAGCTGTGATGGAAAGAGGATCTTATTCGCGTCGAACCGCGATCGGGTCGTCGGGTCTCTGCTCGTGCAGGAGTTCAGGTCCGCTGCCCGTTCGGCGGCGATGGGGCCGCACGTTCGGCGGTTTGCTCAGTATGCGAGAGAGAGAGGGGGTATAGTCTTTCGGCCATCGAATTCGATGCCGATGACAAAAATCGCTGTTTAGAGAATTTCGAGCATCGTTTCTGCTGTATTCACACGAAACCACCCTTTTAATCAGGCATCACTTCGTTGTAATAATAACTTATGTACCGACAAAATACCCCTATAGGGTATGCTAAACGTCGACTACAGCGAGGGGTTTCGACTTACGGCCTTGCGCATGACCGCACGCGACCCGCAGCGACTTGCGCGCGTCGCACACGATCCACACAGCCCGTACGACCCACACGACCCGCATGCTGCACAGCCCGTACGGCTGCATGCGACCGCATAGCCCGCACGACCCGCATGCCCCACACGATTGTACGAGCGGGCGCTCGACCTGGCATTCCAGCGCCGTGGCCCGTACACGATCTCACGACCCGTGCGAGTGCACAGCCCGCACGACCCACATGCCCCACGCACTGCACACCCGCATGACCCGACGATCGCATGCAGCCTGCGCGCTCCGCACGTCCGCATGCCGTTTACATCCCGCGCGCGATCCGTCCATCGTTCGCACTGAAAAGTGACTCTCGTAAGCGCCGTTCGCCGGTTTCAGGATCGCCGAATCGCGAGGCCGCCTACCAAAACATCAGTTGGATCTTTTAGATGCATAAAAAATAAGCCGATATTCAGCAACATGCATAACATAGAGATGATATGGCTAAATTGTGCATGAATCTCCAGATTAGAATTTTACTTGTCTATCGGCGTCGAACGGTTAGTGTACCCACCCATACAAAAAGCGCTGCACATGATGCACGTGGGTGCGACAGATGCCCCTCCGCATGCGTCAGGCGCTTGGGCCGAAGGCGTGACCGCGCGCCAAGGAAGCCGTCAAAGAAGCTCGTCTCGTGCGGCGCATCGATCGAGAGGAGTTCGCACCCATGCCTATCGCATTCACGATGCCGATCTCCCTCCGACGCCAGGGATCGACGAATCACGCTGCGACGCTCGCGTGTGCTGATGCATGGTCCGATAGGGCAAGCTAACACCTTTTCTCTTCCATAGATCGACGACAGCACTCCGGCGTCGCCGGCTCATATATACGTCGATTCGCGCGTATGCGTCCGTTAAACCATCCCCGCTTCGCTCATCGGCGTTTTTGCATGGCCGCAGCCGCGCATCGACTGCCCGCATCGCTTTCTGCCGCACATCGAACGCCTGCCGTTTTCCGATATAGCCGTGCGCCAAAGCACCTGGAAGAAAGGAACTTTCATGACCGCCGAAACCACCGCATCCGAAAAAGCAGAAGGTCGTTCTCGCCTATTCCGGCGGTCTCGATACTCCGTCGTCCTTAAGGGTTTTCAGGTCGAAAAGGCCTTGATGTCATTGCCATCTGCGGAAACGTAGGCCAGGACGAAGAGGATCTGAGTACATCAAGCAGAAGGCCTCGATATGGGCGCCATCCGACGCCATCGACTGCGCAAGGAATATGCGGACGTATTTGACCAGCGCTTGCGGCGAACGGCTCAGGTCGAGAACTCCTACCCGCTGCTGTCCGCGCTTCCCGTCCGCTCATTTCGAAATACCTGGTGAAGCTGCGCATACGCACGGCGCCGCCTTCTGTCGCGCATGGCTGCACGGGAAAAGGGGAACGACCAGGTGCGTTTCGAGACATCCATCAAGGCGCTCGATCCGAACCTGACGATCCCACCTCGGGTGCGCGAGTGGAACCCGCTATACCCGCGAGGATGAGATGGCTTGGGCCAAGGAGAACGGCGTGCCCGTGCCTGTCACTCCGGCATCCCCCGTATTCCATCGACGACAATCTGTGGGGACGCGCGATCGAGTGCGGCGTTCTGGAAAACTGAACGAGCCTCCGAGGATATTTGGCAGACCACGACCATCCGCCGATGCGCCTGACGAGCCCGAATATCTCGAGATCGGTTCGAGGCTGGCGTTCCTCGCTCGCCGAACGGCGAGAAGATGAGCCTCCGTTGATCAACGAGGTCGATCATGCCGCCGGCACGCATGGCGTGGGCCGTCGATATGGTCGAGAATCGTCCGTCGGCGTGAAGTCGCGTGAATGTTACGAGGTGCCTGCGGCAACGGTCCTCATCGCCGCCCATAAGGCGCTCGAATCGCCTGTCTCGACCGCGAGACCGTGCATTTCAAACCCGCGTCGAGCAGCAGTGGGCGACCTCCGTGTACTACGGCCCTGGTTCTCGCCACTCAAACAGGCGCTCGATGCGTTCTGCGCAGAAACGCAGACGCACGTGACCGGCACCATCAAAGTCAAGCTCTTCAAGCGATCGCGGTCGTCGGTCGCCAGAGCCCTTATTCTCTATGATTACGGACTGGCAAGCTACGGCGAGGCTCGATACATCTGACCGCACAGCGGCTCGGGGCTTCATGTACCCGCATGGCCTCCGACGACGGTCTGGGCGTAGAAGCAAGCGCAAGCAGGACTGACGAGTGTTCGTACCAGGCTTCCTATGGCGGGCGGGCGGGCGGTCATCCATGCGGGCCCGAACGGCTCGCTTCGATCGTCCGCCGGCGCGACAAACCGCTCGACTTCCGCAGCGGTTGCAAACGTGGCGAACCGCTCGGCCTCGCAGCGGCTTCAAGTGCGGAATGCCGTTCGGTCTTTCGCGCATCCGGAAGATAGAAAGGTTCATCCATGGCTCTTTGGTCAGGCAGGTTCGAGAGGAGCGTCGCGCCTTCACGCAGGAGTTCGGCGCATCTCTTCCGACGGATACATCGATGTATGCCCAGGATATCTGAGCATCGCTGGCTCATGCGAAGATGCTCGCCGCGCAAGGCGTCATCAGCGACGAGGACCATGCGGCCATCGATCGGGCTTTCGCGATATCGAGAGCCAGATGGACGAAGGCGCCTTCGCATTCGACGAACGATGAAGACATCCATATGGCGGTCGAGGGACGGCTTATCTCCGATATCGGTTCGGCGGGCGCGCGCTCGCACACCGGCCGTTCCCGCAACGACCAGGTCGCGACCGATATACGTCTGCACGCCAAGCGATGCCATAGCCGAATTGCTTGCGGTCAACTGCGAGCTTCGTCGGGCGTTTGCTCGATAAGGCCGATGAATGCTTCGGCATCGTTATGCCCGGTTACACACACCTTTCAGCATGCGCAGCCGGTGCTTCTGAGCCACCACCCGCTTCGTATGCGTGATGTTCACGCGTGACTTCAAACGCCTGATGGATGCCTATAGCGCGGCGGACGCGAACTTTGGGGTCGGCGGCGCTTGCGGCACCACGCATCCGCTCGACCGCAGGATGACGACCGAGCTGCTCGGTTTCGACCACGCCATTCCTAATTCGTTGGACGCGTGTCCGATCGCGATACCTGCTCGACCTGGACCATGCGTGCAGCGGCCATGATGCACCCTTCGCGCATCTGCGAGGAGATCGTGCTCTGGTCTTCGACCGAGTTCAGCTTCATCACGTCCGATTCGTTTCTCCACCGGTCGTCCATCATGCCGCAGAAGAAGAATCCGGACTTTCGCTGAACTGACGCGGGGGAAGATGGGCCGCGTCGTGGAGACTCTGGTCGGACTCTGTCACGATGAAGTCGCCGCTCTGGCTCTACAACAAAGACCCGCAGGAGTGCAAGGAAGGCGCGATGGACGCGGGCGAAGACGCTGCATGGCTGCATGGTTATCGTCAGGCATGGTGTCCACGATGACGGTGCACGAAGACGCCGCGCGCAGGTGCGATGCAAAGGGTTCACGGCGGCGACCGATGTGGCGGATTATCTGACCAAGAAGGGGATGCCGTTCCGTCAGGCGCATGAAACGGTCGGCGAATCCCGTGCTGTATTGCGAAAAAGAACGGAAAGGATTCACCGATCTTTCGATCGATGAGCCAGGCGCATCCGACCTGTTCGAAGAGGATATCGTCCGGCACTGGACATCGATGCGATCGTGCGCGCGCGCACGACGTATGGCGCGGTACCGCATGACGCGGTGAAGGTTCAGATGGAAGAGATGAGGCTGCGCTCGAAGCCGATCGTGCGATTCCCGCATAGAGCGGGAAGCGGTCAGAATCGTCGGGTCGGGCTTGCCCTGTGCGCCGGCGCGAATCACCACTGGGTATACCGGATCCATCCATGCCCACCTGGCTCTAGGCGCATTGGCGGAACTCGACCCGACGCATTTTCGAGGCAGAACGGCCCGGCTGGCCGGGCTGTTGTGCAGGGTCGTCGGAGACGCGCAGGAATGCGCCATCCGGACTGCAGGAGGAAGACGCATCCGTTTTGACGCCGGCCTATGCAGGGGATGAAGGAGAGGAGTCGGCGCCGCCGCGGAGGCGGAGGGTGGTCTCGTGAAGGTCCTCGCTCGACGTTTTCCGATGCGCCCCTTGGCGCTCCATCGCTCATCGAGCATGCCCGCATGATAGGGGGGCGTCCTTAAAAATCACCTGGAAAAGTCTTGTGCAGGAATTTTGAGGATGCTCGCACTGACCCGTTTTGCCCGCATCGGTAGAATGTCCTCTATTTATGCGAATTCGGGCCGTTAGCCTCAGCTGGTAGAGCAGGACTTTTAATCCCAAGGTCCGGGGTTCGAGTCCCGACGGCCCACCACGATGCATCTGCTCGAACCCGCAGCATGTCGAGCTCGGGAGGCGCGCATCGGTTCGATCGGTTCTTTCTATTGGTCCATGGTAATGGCAGCACAAGGGTGCCCTTGTCTAGTTCGAATCCTGGTGACCAGCCATTCAATGACTTATGAATGCTCGCGTCGCAAACCCTATGGCGTGGCTGCGACGTGTTCCGCTATACTCCTGCTCCGCGCTTGAAAGCGCAGGATGCCGATGGGCAGTTGGTAGAGCAACGCACTCGTACGCGTAGGTCAGCGGTTCGAGTCCGCTCATCGGCTCCGGCGGACGCGAAAGCCGTCTCGCCCGAGCCCGGCTTTATTGTCGACCGAGGCCAGTATTCTCAGGGGGAGCATCCAAAGGCTTTTTCGCTGAGCTCGTCTCAGTACGAGGTGAAACCCCATGCGATTGAGGACTGCCGTTGGTCGCCATGGCTGAGCCACTCGATCCTTCGCATGCAACGAATCCGATGCGACACGTATGACGCATGCGCACGTATCGGAAGCGGGAAAATCGGCATGGAATCGGCAGGACATGAAGCAGCGTAGGAGCAGCTAGGACGTTCGATGGTGCAAGGACCTCGACCCGAAATGCTCGGCGGCAGATGCGTGAATTCTGCCGATGTTCCGAATCCGTTCGGAATCGAAGTGACGTTCGACTGCTCGATGCCGAGGAGCATGGCCTGACGAGTCAGTCTCCCGCGCAGACTACTACGTTTGCGCGAAGGTCGCCCGTAACCGCGTGCTGAACTGGCGTTCGGCTATTCTTCAGAGAAACTCGCTGCAGGCGCACTCGCTCGGATTAGGGACCGTATGTCTGCCGGCCGCTTGATCGTCCCGCATTCGAGCGCGCCATGAACGTCGGGGAGGGCGAGTTCATGCCCTGCGTAAGTCTCGCTGGGCCGCCCGGCGCGCAAACGCCTCCCTCGCGAGAAGGCAATGCGCGCGGCGGTCAAGGCGACACGCGTCATAAGTCCGAGAAGCTGTTTCACGGGCGATTTCGCGCATCCCTTTGAGTGAGTCTGCATGGGGGATGGGAGCATCCCGCTTGATGATGGTCTGATGCGCGCCGTCGGCGCGAACGCGCAGCTGTGGCGTCTCGTGGTCGATGGCGACCAGGTGCATTTTTCGAGGCTTGTAGCCAAAGGGTTCGAGAGGAGACGACCGGCGATGTGCAGAAGATCGATTTAGCATCGCCGCATGCCATTTCGATATTGCTGCGGCGGAGAGGGATCGCCGGCGGCTTTCTCGAACTGATCCCGGCATTCAGCGAGAAGGCACCGTCGAATACGTCTATACGTTCCCGCAAAAGCGCCTAGCGTTAAATCTTCATCGACGTCACGCAGTCGACCCCGTTTCTATGCAGGCTTCCTGGAGTTTCTCGTCGGGCGTGAAAAACGTCGATCCCGTTCGCCGGGCAAGAACCAGATACAGCATGTCATAAGCGGAATGGCCCAGTGGACGGCTTCATTGAAGGCTTCTGACGACGAGGTCTTCCGAGGGATGATTTTCGTCGATGAGCGAAATCGCTTCGCTTAATCGAACCTGGGCGTCCTTTCTTTCCACTATGCCCGCCTGATGGTATTTCCAAAGACGTTTGCGAGTTCTGAAACGCACGAGGTCGGGCGGCAAATGATTCCTCCTACATGAACTCACGAAGCGCATCGCCTTCCTAGAACCAAACTATCTGCGCGACCGCGCTGGCATCAAGGACGATCATGCCCGTTTCTTCCCATCGACGAAACGACCCTGATCTGCTGACAAGAACTGTGCAGTCGCGCTCGCGCGCCCGGATGATATCGACGGGATCGAGCGCGCCGTTTGAGAGGTCGAGCTTTTCGAAAAGGGCATCATCCTTCGGGTTTCCGCCGTTTCGTATGCGCGCCCTGTTCCTGGGTGATTCATCCGTTGGTGAGGAATGGGGCGTGACGCGATGCCGATGCATCTCGCCGCTGCCCTGAATCTTCTTCTTCGCCATGATCCCGCAGCACTCGTTCTACTAATACATGATGGTCCCGCTGACGATGCTGCGGTGTCGTGTGCCGCGGTCGCTTTCAGTTTTTGGTCAACTGGGGAATTTCTACCTGCAAGGCACGCGTATCCCGCACTCCATTCTCCCTGGCTATCATGCGATGCATTATACATGCATATAACATGCAATTCATAGTGCCGCGTCAGATGGATGTTAGGAGGTGGCCGCGACAAAACCGCTGGTCGTGTAGTTTTGCCCGATGCTCGAACCGCCTCCTATCCCACATTTGGGAATCGGGTGGACGGGGCGATCGGTCGAGTCGAACTCATATCACCGAACCACGTGGCCTGACCATGCATGTCTCGGTAGCCTTGCCTCCCATCACGCAGCTGTTGCGCGCCCGCCCTATCGCGACGGCCACGAGGAAGATCGCAAGCGCGAACAGCAGTGCGCGATTCCGCGTCTCCCATGAGGGGAGCGATCGATCGCATCGAAGGAATCCGCATGCGCCGCGCCTGTGATCGCTGTTCGTCCAATACGATGGCGTGAAATGGGCGATCTTGACGACGGCGTCGGGCATGAATTCGAGAGAGATCCAGGCGCCGCCCAGAAACGAGAGCACCATGCCGAAGATAATAGCGGCGCTGACCGTTGTCCTTAAGCCCGGCTTGGCCGAGCAGGAACTTTATCGCAACGGCGCAGAGCGCATACGCGAGTCATCGCGCGCCGGGCACGACGCAGCGGCCAGATGAGGCCCATGTCTCCGAATACGGGTGCAAGTCCGAGCAGACAGATCCAGAACCATCCGATCAAACCGACGAGCAGACAGGCCGAAAAGATCTGCGTGCTTCGGGAAAAGCTTGACGGGCGACCCGAGCGTACGCCCTCGAATCGCGCGCGATTGAGCTTATCCATGAACATCGAAATGGCGACCACGATGAACGCGAAAGCAGGATAGGTTGAAAACCGCAGGATGGTCAGCCGTTCAGAAAGGGGCGTGGTGTCGGCGGGTATGAGCTCGGTCTCGGCGCGGTCGGCCATCGCATCGTCCGCGAGCGTCACGGCTTCCTCCACATCGCGCGTCGTCCCTAGATACGTATGAGACCCGCTCAAGAACGAGGCCGTGCGCGTATTCATGAGACGGCTGCGCCTCAACGATAGCTGACGACGGAATCGATACTGGGCGCGTCCGTGCCGGATGCGACCAGCTTCTTTCGAAGTCGTGCTCAAATCCTTCGGGGATGACAAGCGACGGCTATCGGTCCCGGCTGCGGCACCGCGCGCGCATCGTCGATCCGGTCATTTCGCCGACCGTCGAAAGCAGTCGATGACCGCATGCGACAGCTGGCCGCCATCTCGATCCACGACCGCGACACGGGCTTCGGATCTATAACGGTCTCGAATTACGCCGTCTCGCAAGGCCCATGAACAGGCCGAGCATGCTCAACAGGATCAGATAGACCAGCACGTAGGCTCTATGCGCGGCCACGATCCGCAGAGCGGTTCCCCAGATGCTCATAGCTCATCCTCCTCGCGAGTCAGCGCGATGATCACGAAGATCGCGGCCATGCCGAGCATGGCGGTGCAGTACCGAAGGGGCCCAGCGTGTCGTAATAATACAGCAGGCTGAAGAACCCATGGGTCGATTCCCACAACGGATCTCGCCCCAGGACAGCACCGGAACCGTGGCTTCGACGAAATCGGCGAGTTTCTGCGATGCCGCGCCGTAGAGCTGTGAACAGCGAAAGCAGGCAGGTGATTCCTCGAAATCATGCCGGCTCAGTCATAGTGCGCATCGTGCCGAAGACGGCACCGGCTGCGCAGCACATGACGCTGCGATACGTAGAACGACGATGCAGCACCGGACGAACTGAAATCGACCCCGACGAAGAATTTCAGGAACAGAAATGCCGCAGGCAGGCATCCGCATGATGCAGGCCCATGGAAGCGGCAAAGGCAGGATACGAGCATCTTTCCAACGAGAGCACGCCCGCTAGATTCGCCGTGCGCCGAGCGTGACAATGGCTAAGCACAGGTCGATGGCGATCATCGAGAGCGTCGCGCCTGCCGCGGCGAAGGCGAGCAGGGAAAAGTAGTATCGCACAGACGCATCGACCCTCCTGATGCGTGACCTGCGCCTTTTCAATGGCGATGCGGTCTTGGCGACCGGCCAGTCATTCTGGCGACCGACGACATGAATGCATCGGCATCAACGTCCGATCCCGTCTGCGCGAAGGACGCAAGCGTCGTCGGGTCGATGACGCCTGATCGATCGCCCAGGCCGCGTCGCCCGAAAGAATGGGCCGACACCGAGCTCTGCGTTCCCAACGTGCATCGAGCACCGCGCGCAGCACCACGATGGTGACCGAATCGTTCCTCTGCTGACAGTCACGCGCAGGGTCGGAGCGCTGTCCTCGACATCGATATATCCGACGACGTCGCTGCCTCTGCGCCGCCGCGCGCGCGCATCGTCGGCATTCGCGGTTAGAACGTGGGCCTCGACGAGGCTGGGCGTTTCGGCATCCTCGCCGTCCGATATGCCTCTGATGCACGCATCGAATCCCGGCGCCGCATCGTAGGCGTCGTCCGCACGATGCGAAACGGCTCGGGCGGAGGGTTCGTAGCCGTCTTGCAGGTCTCGAAAACAGGGCCATGAAGATAAGCGAGAGCACGACTATGAATCCGAGCGACCAGACCATGAGCACTTTGTCCCGCAGCATCTCCTAAGACCCGCAGTATTTGAATGTCGTCAGTCGCAAGCGCTGCGCCACGCCCGGTCACGCAGGGCGCGGCCGGTGATCTCGAGGAACACATCGTTCAGCGTGGGCGCTCGAGATCACGCGCGTCCGCACGGCGCATCGCATCGGCTGCCAGCACGGGCCAGGACGCTCGACGAGGTTATGGGCGCCCGACGAGCATTCAACGGTCGCGATGCCCCCATCGAACGCGCGACGCTGCAGGACGCAGGCGAGCCCGCGCGTGCCGGTCGAGCGCGGCATCTTCGAGCGTCGCGGCTTCGATCCGACGCGCTCGCCGCGCCGATCATATGCGGCTTGAGCTCGTCGCTCGTTCCCTCTGCAACCTTTCAAAGCATATGCGTCCACGATCATGATGCGCGAGCAGATCTGTTCGACTCTCTCCCATGCAGCGCTGGCAGACGATAGTTGCACCTTCTGCGTTCAGGGCGCAGGATCTCCTCGAGGATGGAATTGCGGCTCGGGCATCGACGGCGACGGTCGGCTCGTCCAAGAAGATGAGCTCGGGTTTGTGCAGCGATGCCGCAGGCGATGTTCAATCGGCGCAGGCCGCCCTGGAAAAGCTTCTTCGACGGAATTTCGAATTTCTCAAGTCCGACCGGAACGCGATGGCATCGTCGACCATTCGGCGTCGCTGCGCACGGTCGGTCGTGAGGCTGCAGAACGCATCGATGTTTTCACGCACGGTGAGTTCGTCGAATACGGCCATGACCCGAGGAAACGATGCCGATGCGACGCGCTTCGATCTTCGTAGTCCGTCGCGTTCATGCGCGCGCCGAACAGATCGATCTCCGCGTGGTCGTAGCGCAGCAGCTGTGCTGACGCAGTTGATCGTCGTGCTTCCTGGACCCGTTGGGGCCGAGGAGTCCGAAGATCTCACCCGGGCGGATGTCGAAGTTCAGATGATCGACGGCTGCGTAGCTCGTACCGTTTCACCAGGTTCCGCACCCGACGCTGCTGCGTTCCACAGGCCTCTTCTCGACCTGGTCTCGCCCGGCCAGAAGCAGGGTGGGCGCAGCGAGCGTCGCCGCGAATGGACCCGGACGCCTGGTCGCGGACGCCTGACCAAGCCTTTCGCAGAGATCGCCGGTATGGAAAGAATCATCGATAAGGCTCTGTTGCGGCGGTTTGCTTGGCGCTCTCGTTCGCAAGCTCGGCGATTTGCGCGCGGCGAATCACGCCTCACGTCGCCGTCGTCTTTCGTGGCGGGAATCGCTCGGCGGCCTTTCGAGTCAGTGCGTCTGCGCGCGCGCGGTTCGGCGGCGAAGCTGACGGCTCGGCGGTAGACGGCCTCTCGGAGTTCATATATCATCCGCACGTGTGGGTTCGATCGTCGCATCCCCGCCGCATGGTGCGACCCGCCGTGCTTTTCGGAGCAGCGCGACGGGTTCGGGCCATGCTGCCTTTCGTAGCGTGGCGCGACGCGGCGAGGGCGGGCGATGCGTCGAAGAATTCGCATAGTGCGGTTGCGTCGGCGTGACCCGGATTCTTCCTCACGCCGCATGGATGGCCACGCGAGCATTCCCTCTTCGAAGCGTTCTGCGTGGCCATCGCCGCGTCATGGCGCTGCTTGGTCCGCTTCGCACGACGAGTACCTCCGATACCGAAGGCCGCATGCGAAACCCGCAGGACGATTTGCAGGACAGGTGCTCGGATCTTGATGCGAGGAATCGCGAGCTGCAGGCGGCGCGCGGTTTCGAAGCGCGCGAAGTCGCTCTTGCGAACGACGCGCATCGCGCGCGGCGATCCATGGCACGTGTGGGCCATCAGCTGACGCGGTATGTCGCTCCAGACGAAGCGCATTGCAGGTGGTGCATGCGCCGGATGCGAGCGTGGCGGTTGATCTCGGCTGCACGCCGCGGGTCTTGACGACGCGCTCGATAATACCATGCGCAAGAGCGTGCATGACCTGGAAGACGACGGCGTGAGCTCTTCCGTGGAGCTGAATCGCCTTGCGGGACCCCGCATTCCGACAGGGTGCAGTGGCATGCGCTCTGGATACAGAGCCGCCGGAGGATGACGCGCCGCCTGGTTTCGGTCGCGCGTGAACTCTCTGACCAATGCCGCGCGGCATGCGCACGCGGAGCACGCGAGCGTCCGTGCGACCGAGTATCCTGCGTTCTGGCAGCTGGTCGTGCGCAACGACGGGCGTGCCCCCTGCGGTTCGGACGGATACGTCCTTGAAGCCGAGTTACGTTCCGGCAGCGTGGGGGTGCGAACGATGCGGGAAAGCGTGGCTCCTAAGCGTGACAAGATTATGAGATTGACCTGCGGCGATGAGCGTCGTGGTGTCTGTATCCATTCTGAAGGAAGAATCGGACGCACACGCGCGCGGTGCGAGGGATGCGGCGTGATAGAAGCGTACGGATAATCGACCGAGAGGTCGCCGAATGAAGCTCGTAATCGTGGACGACGATCCGATCGTGCGCGAATCCCTGGAATCATCCTGACGCGCACGCAGGATATCGAGGTCGTCGCACCTCGCCGGACGACGACGATGCGGTGCGCCTGTTCGAAGAGCATGCTCCCGATGCTGCTATCCGATATACGGCATGTCGGGTCGCGACGGGCTTTTCCGCCGCCGAGGAGCTCTTGATAAGACGATCCCGAGCAAGACGCGTCGTGTTCCTGACCAGCGTTTTCGGATCGACGAATATCGTGCGGGCACTCAAGATGCGGTGCGCGCGGTTACCTGATCAAACAGGACGTCGCGCACCGACGTCCCTGCAGGCCAGCGCGCGATGGCAGGCCAGAACGTGCTTGAAGGCGAAAGCCTTGGAGCGAGCCGCGTTCATATTGACGGCGTCGGGGCTCCCGTACCGACGAATCGGCGCTCTTCCTGACCGAGCGTGGTACAGGCCGCCGTGCGGTGCGGGAAGGCCCGATAACGCCGAAGCGGCCGATGCGCTGCGGCATGTCCGGAAGGCACGCCCGCAACCACATCAGCTCGGTGCTCGCCAAGCTCGGTACCTGCGCAATCGCACCCAGATCGCCGTACCCTACTACCGCAGGTGCGCCGGCCGAGGGTGCAGGGAGTCGGCCGAGGAAATGGTCACGCTCGATGCGCCCAGGACCAGAGCGCCCAGGCTCACGCGCGTCCTCGAGTCTTCATGGCGCGATGATGCGGTCTTTCGTGATATCCGGCCCTCGTACTCGTATGAATCGCCGCAGTTCAGATCGTCTCCGAGATGCAGCCGCCCGCATCGGATTTTCGCTCTCAGGCATGTTTCGCGCCTGAAGATCGGGCAAGCATCCGCATTGGCAGGCGCACGCTCAGATACCACGCGTCGACGCTTTTCGATGGCGCCGGACTCATATTGGGCCACAGTCATACCGGACGATCAGCTTGTCGATGTCTTTCGCGAAGTTGGAAGCAGATCCAGAGGGTCAGGCCAGACTGCGAAAGATGCGGAAGAAGTTGCTTTCGCATGGACACCGTTTTGACGAGAGCGCCGAGGAGCACGGCCGTGAAACGTCATGCCGAGCAACGTGAGCAGGCGCATCAGCGTGAGTACCGTGGCGATAGAGATTCATGCGGTCGCCTGCGAGGCGAGTGATGACCCGCGGTCATCAGCACGAGCGCGACGTTGCGCGACCGTAAGGGCCGCGCGGGATCCGACGGACTGCGCAGACAAGTCCCGCGCCTTGCGCTGCAAGGGAGCCCGATGCATGCGCTGATCGATGCTCGACGGTACGAGCGTCAGCGAACTGCGCGCGCGTACCGGCATAGCCGCCGCACATGGACGCTTTCCGTGCCGCCGAACAGGTAGATGAACCGCACCGCGACGAAGACGAGATACACGATATCGACGCTTTATGAGACGATGATCTGCTGCGTCGCCGCCGGAATGCGGCGGCGATGCGTCTCGCTCGAGGCGTCAGGAAGGGCGCGCCTCGCCCGCGCTTTCGCATGCGGCTGGAGCGCGCGTGGATGCAGCCCAGCAAGCTGAACGCCAAAGGTCGCGGGGCATGAGGACGATGGTCAGTGCGTGACTATCCCGTCGAAGCGCAGGTGCGCGAGGAGATCGAATATGCGCGAGAAGATCTGCGAGAACATGGTACCGGCGCTGGGCGAGCAGCGGGATGATGAGGACGACGAGCAGGCCGAGCGCGCGATGCCGATGCCTGCGGCCACGCCCTGCGGTCCGTGCGCATGCGTCCGTTTTTGCCGCGGGATCGGTGCGCCATAGGCACTCAGAGTGCGAGCAGATTCGAGAACAGGGCTGCGCGAAGACAGCACGATGGAGGCCTACTCGACAGCTCGGCTGCTCGCTCCAGCATCCTTCCCAAAGGTTCGCCACGAGGAAGACATCGTGGTCACGTTCCTGCCCAAGATGAGTGCAACTGAGGAAGCGGTTAATGCACCGCGATCATGCACAGCGCAGGAATGAGGGCAGGCAAGAATCAGGCAGGTTATTACGGTGGCGCGCATGGTCACCTGATCGATGCGCGCTTGTTTCCGCCCAAGATGGCGAACGCGCATGCCAGAACGGCGCGACGGTCAAGTGATCGTGAGACCGGACGCCTCGGCAAGGAGCCGAATTCCATCGCATCGTACGGATAGCGCGATGAATGGAGAGAGAACGCCGTGGCTGAAGGCGAGCAAAAGCGCAAGCCGGCTCTTCTGTCGAAAGGGATGCTCTTCTTCGGCATCTTCACGGGAGCCTGCGCGATGCGGACGACGTTGATGGTATCGTGATGCCGCGGCTTCGCCGGGCGGCTGTGGCAATGCGTGCTTTGGACATGATTCTTCCTGCGCGCGTGAACGCACGTTCTGGCAACGGTTCTTTCGATGCACCGCCGCGTTCGCCCGATAGCCTTAGTCTTCGTCGAGCGGCGAGGATATCGCCTGGCTGGCAGTCGAGCGCACGGCAGAGCGCGCGTTCGAGCGTGGTGAAGCGCAGGCCTCGCCTTGCCGGTCTTTGGAGTTCAGAGAGGTTCGCGATGGTTATGTCCACCTGGTCGCTGAGTTCGGTCAGGCAGGCGTGTCTGCAGCGAGCACTTCATCGAGATTCACGTGGATTGCCATGGCCGCCCGTTACACCGTGAGGTCGTTGTTCGTCGAGCTGCGCCGCTCTGCGCGTGAGGTGCGAAAGCGCAGTGACACGATGGCGAGCGGCGACAGGCAGCGGTAGATGACGAGCGCGACGGCCAGGGGCTCCAGATGTGAGCGCAGGCCGAGCGCTGCGATCACGGACCATGGCCGCTTGAAGAACAGGATTCCTCGGCAAGCGCCGACAGGCTTTCGACGAGCTGCAGGCGCGCGGCATTTTCCGCAGAAAACGACCTGCTTTCTGCCGATATCGGCGAAAAGGCGCCATGCGAGCACGCCAGACGGCCAGCAGGGGAATGCAGCTACGACGGCGAAGCGCCCACCCGCGAGAACGGCAGCGCGCGGCCAGGGCTTCGTCGGCCTTTATCGGGATGATGCCGAGCAGCAGAACCAGAGCAAGCATCCGGACGACGATACCGCGTCGAGGATTTTGACAAGAGAGGAGAAAAGTTCGCGTTGGTCTCACAGGTGCTCCGTTCGTCGTTGGGCTTCATGATGGCGCTGGATTTATCGAAACACAATATTATCCGACAAACGATACTGAATGAAGAATCAGAAAGGAGCGTGGAGGGAAAAGCCGGGTTGCAGCTGGCATAGGCGTCGGTGACATGGTTACCGTCGCCGAGCGCTGCAGTTCCAGCGACGCCGGTAGCAGCTGTGGCGGATCCTCAAGCGATCCGCATGGTTCTCAACGGTTTGATGAGGAACTCATATATTCGTCCCGATGCTCCCGCGGCGCAGCATCCTGAAGCTATCGTCGAAGAAACGATATGCCACCTCAAGGAGCACAGATGACGAAACCCGACTGCTCGCGCGCGATGTCTCGTGCGGACTTTCTGCGCTGATGGTCGGCAATACGTGCCGGCGGTCTTTGCCTGTCCGGCAAGCCCCTTCCCGCGCTCCTCAGATCCTCTTCTGATGGCGATCTTCGCCCACGCCATGCCCGTAGAACCTCTTGCTCCCTGTGCGCGATGGAAGTCGACGTGCGCGCGCGCTTGAGACGTTCCTGTCGTCGACTTTCGATCCCTTCGAACGAGCGCGGGGACGCTCGAGCGCCGACATTACGACACGAATACCTACGATGACGAAGCGCGCGACATGGGAGGAAGTCTCGCGCCTCGTCTACCCGCTCCTACGGGTACGATCCCGACGATGAGGAGACGCGCGCGACAACGCTGTATCTCGATGCATGGCGCGAGTGGAAGCGAGTCTTTACTTCGGCACGCCTGAGGAACCGTGCACGGCGATAAGTTCCTTGCTCGACAGCTACGATCGCGCAGGGCGACATGAATCCTATGATCGTCGTGGCGCGTTTCGTACCATCCGGATAACATCGAACGATAACGGACGACCACGATGCCGCGCCGACCAAGAGGCTGGGTATGGAATTGCGCGACCTGGTTTCAGTTCGAGACCCGACACAACACGTATCTGGAAAAGCTCGGACGACGAGGACATCAGCGTCGCGCGGCCACCGCACCTTCGGCGGCTTCTCCATGCGGGCGCCGCGATCTCATCGCGTATCGCATTGACCGACCTCGATGGATCGGTTCGCACATTCCCTGATGTCGCCGCCTCTTGGAGCCCGAGATGTATACCGAGCGACGAAGCGCTCGAATGGACTCGCTGATTTCTGGTCGAGATTCCATCGACGATCAGCATGGGCTCGATGACTTCGTCGTCTCACGACGACGGGTCGCCTCGATTTTCGCCCTCAGCTCGGATCTTCGTGGGTAGGTGGGGAAGCTGCGCCACACGATTTCTTCGTCTTCGATGACGACGCGGAAAACGCGACTCGCGTTGCGCCGGAACGTGCGGCGCATCGCGTCGCGGCCGGATACTCGCACGATAGCGACGGGCGCGACGCGTTATCTACAACCGCCTCGCCCATCTTCAGCGAGAGCTGATGGATGATCGGCCGTATCGGCAGGACTGCTGCCGATCGATTGCGTATCGACACGACGCGCGCCACGAGTCTTTTGGACCTCGGCATGGTGCTGTCTTGTATGGAGCATATGCGCTGCTTATGCTTGGATTTTAAAAGCAAGACTATGAGCTGATTTCCTTTGCTTTCACAGCCAGCGCGAAGCGCGTGAGAGGAGCAAGCAAGAGAAAGAATGCGACTCTGGTCTTCGTGGGTATATGCGCCTTCGAGCACGTCGTCACGTCCGCGGTGCTTACCAGCTTGCACGGCGGCTTTCTTTCAAAACGTTCTCGCCGCTCGCTGCTTTCTGCCCGCTGCCGCCGCTTCTTATGCGCGGTGTTTGACGCTTCGCCCGCTCAGATAGCGCCTGATGCGGGATTTTGCGCTCACGCCTTGCGTATTCAACGTGCTTGGCGGCTTCGCGCTGATGCAAGCGATTGGCCGACGTTTTCGGTGCGTGCGCCCTCAATGGCTGCCGAAAATTTCAATGCATTCCACCCTCGAACATGAGCTACAGGATTTCTTCGCTCGAAGGTTCCTGAGACGAAGACGATTCTGCATGCAGAAAGTTTGCTGTGATCGTATATCTCGAAGATGCCGTTCAGAATTGGCCGTTATGGCACACGGTGAGCATAGCGGACGTAGATAGCTTCCACCACGAACCCTCCTTCTATGCGTTTGAACAGCACAAAGAAGGGACAACCAAGGAGGAGGTTACTGATGCCGCATGGCATGCTCCACGAGTACCCGACGGGAGCTCTGTTTTCATCTTTGCATGCACGATTACAGCAACCGTGACATTCGTGCAAGAAAAAGGGGAGGATGGACGTCGTTGGCGTAACGTCCATCCTCCGCTGCTGCGACGGCTCGCCGTGCCTTCGACGATGCGTTTTAGTGCAGAGCGTCGATGGGATTGAGCCGTGCGGCTCGATACGAGGAACCAGCCCGGAAAGATCAGGCCGATCGCGATACTCGTGCCCGCCGCGATGACCACGATGCTCGGCGAGGGCGAGAGGCATGCGGTCTTTGCGGCCGCCAGCCCGAAGGCCAGGCCGCCCGCGATGCCGACCGTGCCGCCCATCAGGCTGATGATGAGCGCCCGGTGAGGGAACTGCCCCATGATGTCGATGCGGCGCGCTCCAGCGCCTCTGATGATTTTGCGCGCGCTCGGCCACCGAGACCACGCATGACGTTCGTGACGCCGATGCCGGCGACGATGAGCGAGATGCTCGCGATGCCGCCCAGAAGCGCGGTCATGGTCTCGTTGACCGATGACGTGGTGTCTGTAGCTCGTCCTGGGTGTTGACCGTGCACGAGTTGACGTTGAGTCTTGTCCCGGCAGTCGAGTTCATGTCGTCCTTTCGCTGCATCTACCAGCGTCTGGGCCTTTTGCATAGGCTTCGTTGAACGTCGGGGCGGCGCCGAGGTCGTTCACGACGCTTGCGGAAGCGCCACGGATTGCCGCGTATCCAGGCCCATGGACTCGCTCTTGACTTGATGACGCCCACGACGCTGTAGATATCGCCGTTGATCTTGAGGTCTTGCACGACCGCCCTCGGAGTAGCTCGTCTTTTCGCGATCTTCGCCTCACGATGCAGACTCGGTTTTGTTGTCTCGGTCGACGCCGCAGAGGTTGCGGCCTTCGGCAAGATCGAGTGCCAGGCCTCGAGTGAAAGTTCTCGTCTGGCATTGACGCTCGCCTGCGTCAGCTTCCTATGCGGTTCACGGAAACGTCGGCATTGCTTTTTGGACGGCGTCGCCCGTGGCGATGTGCTCTTTTCGCCCGGATGTTCTCGATGTCGCTGTAGGTCGCGTCGCCGCCGCTATAGGTGAAAGCGGAGATGACGTTGCCGCCGAGCGATTGGATGCGTTCCGCGACCCGCTTTTGTTCGAGCTGTCGCCGATGCCTACGAGCACGATGACCGATGCGATGCTGATGATAAGGCCCACTGGTGAGGGCCGTGCAGGCTTGTTGCGCATGACGTCCCAGAAACGACTCGCGCAGCATCTGATGAGCTTCATCGCCGGACCTCTTCTCTCATGCATATGTGGCTGGTCGAAATGGCGACCCGCGTTTGGTCCTCTTGGCAAGGTCGGGGTTATGGGTGATGAATACGATCGTCTGACCGGCTTCGTTCGAGGTTTCGAGAAGCGCCATCTCTTTTCGCTCGTGTGAGAGTCCAGACGCCGGTCGGTTCGTCGGCGAGCAGGATCTCAGGTTCGCCCGCAAGCGCGCGGGCGATGGCCACGTGCCGCTGCTGGCCGCCCGGAGCTGGGCTGGCAGGTGGTGCGAGCGGTCTGCCCAGACCCACGCGTTCGAGCTGCGCGCGAGCGCGCTCCCCGGCCCTTGGGCTTGAGCCCGCGATAGAGCAGGGCCGCGCGTCTCGAAGGCGTTCATCGTGGGCAGAAGGTTGAAGTCCTGGGACACGAAGCCGATCGTCCGGTTGCGGATGGTGCGCGAGTCGGACAGCGACGGTGGTATCGCGTCCTGCGAGGTAGTAGCTCTCGTCAGGCACGTCGAGAAGCCCGATGATGTCATCAGCGTCGACGCCCGAGCCCGAATCCATGACCGAGACGAATTCGCTGGCCACCTGAAGTCCACCCGTCGAGCGCATGCACGCGCTCGCCCATGAGGATAGGTCTGCGGATGCCGCCATGTCGATCGCGAGCTTGTCGGATGCGGTCGTTTCGTTTCTAGGAACTCATGGTCTCTAGTTGGTCGTCGCTGGCGCGCGCGCGCCTGTGCGTTGCGCCATGCCGTCGCAGATCCGCGGCTTCGGAGGACGACCTTGTCGCCTTCCTTCACGTCGCGCCTGAGATCTCGACGATCTTGCCGTCGGACGACGCCGGTTGACGTTCTTCTCGACGGTGGTGCTGTCTTCTGCACGACCGAGACGGTAGAGCCTTGTCGGTGGCTTCACGGCGCTCACGGAACGGTGAGGACGTCCTTCATCGCCGGTCTTGATGCTCAGGTTCGCGGACATGCCGATGAGGATGTCGCCGTCTTCATCGATGGAGACCGTGACCGTGTATAGAGCCGGACGCGTTGTGGCGCCCACCTGGTTGATGGATTCGACCGTGCCTTGACCACGTTGTTCTCGTCGCTCCGATAGCGACGTCGACCTGGCCTCTCCTTGATCTTGGCGATGTCGGCTTTGCTGACCGCGATGTCGACGTTCTGCGGTGTCGACGCGGGTCACCCTGCAGATAATGTCACTCGTGACGGCCTTCTTGTTTTAGGCACGTCTTCTCGGTGACGACCCGTCGTACGAGCTTTCAGGGGCTTCACGTGTAGTCGACGAGTTCGTCGTCCCCTTCGACGCGCGTGTTCAGCTACAGAACGAATTCTCGAAGTAGCGCTTCTTGTCGAGTTCGAGCGGCGCGGCGGAGTTTGATCTCGCCCGGGCAGTGACCTTCGACTCGATGGTGCCCTTCTGCACCGTCGCGGTGGTCTGCTGCACGGCGGCCTGCTCGTCAGGTTGCGGCTGCGCCCTGTCCATGAACGGCGTGGTTCCTCCCTGCAGCCCCCAGACGAGCACTCCCAGAACCGCAAACCAGGGCGATGACGATGAGGGATTTCCGATTGTCTTACTCATTCTTCTTCCCATTCGGCAGGGGGCCTAAGACGCCTGCGTGGTCGAGCGCCTGCGCTTGCGCGGCTCTCCAGCGCCGCCGTTGCCGCCCTGATCGCCGTCATTCTTGACGATCTGGACGCCCTCGGGCGGGTTGCGATCGATCTCGAGTACCTGCTGCGCCTGACTGGTCCTTGTTCGGGTCGACCGCCTGCTGGATGCCCGAGTTCTTCACAGCGAAGAGCGCACCGGCCACGGCGATGGCGGCGATGAGGGCGATCACGATCCACTTGAACGATGACTTCTGGTATTCATAACGTGCTTTTCCTTTCCTATCGTTCATGACGAAGCTGTCGTGCATGGCTAGGGCGATTGTAGGAAGGCATCCCAAAAGCCTTTAAACCGTTCGGTGCGTGAGCGGAGCCGCGTGATCGGGTCCGATCCGCGCATGTCCGAGGAGGGTCGCTCGTTCTGCGCGAGGCGCGGTTCCGATGGAGCCGTGGGCATTCCGAACGCGATCGGTTCGCGCGCGCATGGAAGCCGCAGCGTGATGCTATAGTCGAATCGAAGCGCCGACGCTTGAGCGAAGGAACGCGATGGACATCTTATAGTCGAAGACAACCGCCGGCCGTCCGACGCCATGAGCAAGAGGCGATCGAGCCTGCACGGAGTTCAGCAGGCCTTCGATGGCGACGAGGGATACTTCTACGCCAAAGACGGAATCTACGACCCTATCGTGCTCGATCTCATGTTGCCGGGGAATGAGCGGCACGACGCCGCTAGAGAAGCTGCGCGCCGACAAAGGTGACCACCCCCGTGCTGCACATACTGACGGCAATGCGCGGCGTCGATGAGAGATCCGCCTGCGTGCGGGTGCCGACGACTATTTGACGAAACCGTTCGGCGAAAGACGAGCTGCTTCGCGCACGAGGTACCATCCTGAGGCCGCTGCACGGATTCGTTCGAGCGCAAGGAATTCTCGTTCAGGACCTGTGCTGTATCCGATATGCATGCCGCCTACGTCGGGAGACGCCGCGTCAAGCTCAGGTCGTCAATCACGACGTGCTCGAGTTCGGTGAGCGCAAACACAGCTCGTGTCGAAAAGCCGATATTCGATCAGTCTGGGCTTCATGTGGATACGTCGACGAACGTGGTCGAAGTGTACGTGAGCGCCGTTCAGCAGCTCAGCCGTTCGGATACGATGTCATCTGCAAACCGTTCGCGGTGCCGGATATCTGTTCGGAGAAGGCTGGCGCGTGATGGCGACGCGTGCCGAACAACGGTATTTGAACAGAGTCGTTCGGAGCACCGTCATCTTCGTCGTGCTCGCGCGCCCGCGTGCTCTCTCCCGGCTCTCACCCTATCGCCAGGTGAGCACCAACCTTTCCAGGGTATCGACGAACAGCTTCAGCTGGCCCAGCTTTCGTTCGAGAAGGATGAGCCGTGGGAAGGGGCCGATCCTGCGAAAGCCGCGTCCGACGGCGCGTCGAATGAAGCTGCAGACGTCGGTCTCGCGGGTTTTCCGGCGACCCTCTTCCGGCATATGGAGCGGAAATGTGAGAAAACCCCCAGCTCATATTTCGTTATCGGTCGCTCGACGCTACCATTCAGAGCGGCATCGCCTGTACGAGGTCGAGCCGGACTACCTCGACGACATTCCCTTCGACAAGAAGGCGATCTCGACGCGCCGCGCTTGCATCTGCAACGCTATAACTTCGCACGGTCACGTCGGCCGTCCAGAACGACGATGGCGGACGGTCGGACACGTCCAGGTCATCGCCAATGTCGATTTCCGAAAGTGGGCATCCTCGACACCTTCACAGAACGATGGCCGTCGGTTCGCGATCGCCTCGTCCTGGCGCGCCGCTGCAAGCTATCTGCCTTTTGCGTCGCGGCCAGGCCGATCGCCCGATCTTGGCGCAAGCAGTCCGAGTCGTCCAGAACGCGTCGCACGAGCTGCGGACGCCGCCGGTCATCAAACGACCCAGGAGCTTTTGCTCGAGCATCCGAACGACCGCATCATCAACTCATTTCGAGGGCATTGCCGCGACGATAGACGCAATCTGATCGCTCGCGCTCGCAGGAGCACCTGCTTGCGCTCACCGCACTCGATGCGGGCGATGTCGAGCTTGAGGGCGACCGTCACTCGACGAGGCTTGCGGAGGCCTGGGTGGCTTCGACTATCGCATCGAGTATCCGAGCTCAAAGGGCGGAAGATTGACGTGAGTGCGGAGAGCGGGGGCCGTAGTGTCGGGAGATTGCGCTGTCGCCAGCTGCTGGCGATCGTGCTCGATAACGCGATCAAGTACACCGAAGCAGCGATTCCATCAAGGTCGAGACTGCGTTGAGGCCATCGCGCACGTTCGCGTGGCCGATGCGGAATCGGCGTATCGGCCGAAGACGTCGAACGGGCCTTCGATCGCTTTTTATCGCCGATAGAGCGCACGCGAGGCTGGCGGCGGACGCGGACTGGGGCTTGCCATCGCTGGGCGATCGTCGACGCGCATGGCGGCGCCATCGCATAGTTCCCCAACCCGCAGGCGAGGGAACCGTGGTGGAAATCATCCTTCCGACGGAATAGCGGGCGCCGGGCCAGGATATGCCGCCGGGTTTTCACGCGGAAGCGAGGATGTCGGCTCATCCACGTCGAAAAACTATCGGATCGGTCGAGAATTCGCATTGCCAGGCGCCTCTATTGAGCGAAAATGGTTCTGCGCGTCAGGCCGCCTTGGAGCAAAATCTCGGCGGCTCTTCTGCGTTCGCAGGGTGAGACACATGCATCAGAACCGTACGACGGGCGGGCCTCCGCCGCCCGCCCGCATCGTACGTGCGCGCGCGCGTTCCGCGCGGGCATGCGCATCCTCGCCTTTGCGCTGAGCGGCCTGGCGCCGCAGGCGCCTCGTGGGGCCGACGATCCCGAGGGCGCGCAGGGCGCCGCCCAGGCGGCGCGACCGCCGCCGCCGCGGACGAGGCGCGCAGCCCGCCGCCGACGCGGCCGGCGCCCAGGGCTGACGGCGGGGCCCAGGCCGCCCCCGCGATTCCGCGGCGAAGGCAGGCGAGCACTGCGGCGCCCGAGACGGTCGAGGCCGAAGCCGCCCAGGCCCCCGCGCCCGAGGCCGCCCGCGCCCCACATGGCCCCCGCGGCGCTCTGACGAGTTTGGCCGACGGCGCGGCCGGCGACGACGTAACGACGGCTCCGCCTCCGCGGCGCTCAAGACGCTCGCCAAGGCGCTCGAGCTCAGGCGGCCGACCCCTCCGTCACCACGATCCACGTCAAGGGCGACTCGCGCTCTCGCGACGGCCACTCATCCTCGGGCGTCACGCTTTCCGTCTCGGACGACTGATGATGACGGGTTCCGGCAAGGACGGCATCACGCTCGAAAGCGGTGCGTCCTCGCATGCGATGATGGGAAACCTCACGATGAGCGGATTCAAACCGCGCTCATCGTCAAGGCCGGCGCAGAAGTGAACGACGGCCGTTACAACTTCGACGAGCAATACGTACGGCTTCAACCTTCAAGGCGCAATTCAACGGCACCGGTCGCGACAAGCTGACCGTTTCGCCTTAACCGAGAAAGGCAGCACCTTCACGGGCGACCGCCGAGCTCATCGGCGCGACGTGAGCGTTCAGTAAGAACGAAGGCGGCGAGCAGTACGGCGCCCTCACTGGCGAGACGTCGCTCACCGCGCGCGGCGTGTGGTATTACTTCAATCCCGGCGGCGGCGTCCATCTGGACCACTCTGACTCTATGCGTACAAGGCGACGGGAAAGCTTCAGCATAAAGCAGGTCATGGCCATTCTCGCTGATTCCGATCTCAAGAACGGCTCCACGTTGACGGGCGACGGCTCGCGCATCACGCCTCCGCCAAGATGACCGTGGACGACCCAAGGTCGTCATCAAGAACAGCAACGCCGGCGGCCTGAATATCAACTACACGCCCCTCGTCGGCGACGTTCATCAACGCTCGAAACCACCAACATGCGCTGGACCCTCTCCCGGGCCACCCAGCGGCCCTGCTCCATCACCTTCAAGGCGATTGCGTGGTGAATACCGACGCGAAAGGACAAGACGGCCGATGACGGCGGCGCGAACCCGCGACAACGGGAGCTCCAGTGTCGTGACCGGCGGCTCAGTACCTGGTCGCCTGCACCCTGGCAACCATGACGTGCACGCCGACCAACGGCGCGGCGAGACGGCGACGAGTGGCTTTTCCCTCTTCACGTTGACCGACACGTCCGTAAAGCGTGCTCCATCCCATCAACAAGAACGGCGATGCATATGATTACGGTCGCAGCAGTCCGCCGACGGCGAAGCACGTTTGGACCTGCGCCGGCGTGACGTTCAAAGTGAACAACACGAATGCGAAATTCGCGACGGTACGGTCGATGCAGCGACGGTATTCGACGATGCGCGGATACAAGCTCGGCGACGTCGAGGCAATGCGGCCGCCGCCGACCCAGGCACGCCCGTGGATGCGAACGGCACTGCGCTTCCTCGGATGGTTCTACAGAGCCCGCTTCGGGGCATGAGTATGCGTATGCCGACGACGCTCGCCGCCGATACCGAGGTGTATGCCAAATGGGACGCGAAGACGGTCGTCTACCATAACGGCAAGGGCGAAAGCTACATCCGACCGTGGATGCGGCCGCCAGCTCCGCCAGGCTTCTGAAGATGTCGTGAAGGCCGATGCGATTTCGCCGTCCCTGCAAAGAAGTTCACGAAGTGGACCACGGCGATTGATGGTCGGGCGATGCCGGTCGCGGCAGGCGCAACGCTCACGTTTGCGGCAGGCGTTCCCAGATCGACCTGTATGCGCAGTTCAGCGACGATGCATACAGTCGCGTTCTCGGCGAACGGCGGAACGTTCGCCGACTCCAGCGTCTTCAAGACCAATCCCGGCGTCTTCACGATAGAAAAAGGACGCGACCGGCGGAGAAGTCGCCTGCTCAAGCGACGGCGTCGTACGGGCAGAAAGCTGCGCGAGCTGTTGAGGCGGTGGTTTCCCATAACGATCTCAAACTTAATAAAGATATAGCATCGAAGCCCGGTTCGGTGATCGCGGACACGACGAACTGGTATGCAAAATGCATCGACGGGCGACAAGTTCCGGTTCGACGAGAAGACGTTCTTCGGCTTCACTTCGGCGCGACAATCCCAAAATAAACCTCCGATACCACCTATTACCTTAAGTGGAAGCGATTTCTGATCCTTCGGTCGAGCTGATCGAGGCCGACGGCACCCTTGACTCCGACATGTGCAGCGCCGGCGTCGGCAGCCAGAAGGCCAAGCAGTCGGTTCTCAAAGTCAAGGCCGACGGCTCCTCTACGTCTCAGCCTGACCGGCGCGGTGGACGTTTCGCATCAAGAAGCAGATGGAAGCGATCGAAGCGCAGTTCATGCGGACGCGGACGATTTCTCCAAGATCAAGCTCACGGATGCCAAATCCACGTTCACGGCGACCTTCGAGCTTCCTGCAGCGCTCGTGCACCGGCCGATCGGTGACCGATGCCTATCTGGGCGAGTGCTACAAGGTTGCGTGACGCGTCCGTCTCTCGAACAGCAGGTCACGGTGACCTTTCAGCTTCCAAACAGGCGTTCGCCGATTACAAGCAGCTTAAGGATGCCGTCGGTCTGACGGGCGAGCCTCAACGACACGATAAGGCGCTATCCTCGAACGCTCATCGACGATGCCATCGCTACTCACGATTTCCGCTCCCGTTCGATAAGGATGCGGTTGCGAACGGCGACGAGCTTACGGCCGTCGGCACCGTGGCGAGGCGACTACTCGGCCGTCGCCCAGTTCACCGCCGGCAGGCCATGACGTTTCGCCTTCACCTGGAAGGGGCAGCAAACGGAACAGCCTCCGGCACGACGTCGGCGCTAGCGATGCCGTCACCATCCAGCAGACCATGCTTCGTGACGAAGCACGAGCTTGAGCTCGGCGCCGACATGCTCGTGAGCGCGCTGACGGACGCGCCACCGCCGAGAAACAGCTCAAGCAGGCGGGCGTACAGACACGTTACCGACAGGTGTTCACGGGTTCAGTCCGCGCAACATCACCGCACCGTCGACGCAAGCCTGTGCAAAGGATCAGATGGACGCCATCGAGGCCCAGTTCAACTGCGATGGCTCCGAACGTCACTCCTGCCCACGACTATGGATTCGTCCTTCACGGCGGTCTTCAGGTACTGAGCGCCCCACGCTCTCCGAGATATGAGCGCCGACGACTCTGGTTCTCGAAGCGATTCGACACGACCTGCACTCATCACCAACGTCGGGGTGGACGTGAAGGCAAAGATCACCGTCACGATGGGCCTTAACAAGGATCTCGCAAAGATGCGGGCGGCACTACACGTATCCGCTCCTTGAAGCGCCGCGGTCGGCAAGCTCAGCTGACACCATGAAGCTTCACCATCAGCATTCTGCTGGCAGATCGACGTATACGACGGCTCGTCGCGCTCACGACGACGGGCACGCTCGCAGCTTCTTCAACGCCGTTGCGGCTTCCAGCCCGGCGGGAGAAGTTGATTTCGATTTCAAGTGGAAGGCAGTACCGCAGACTCCTGAGGGCAAGGCGATGCGACGGCCGAAGCGACGACTCTTTCAACCAGCGTCCAGATCGGGCTCGAAAGCCGACGGATGTTCAGCTTCCGGCCGACATGCTCGCCGGTGCCGACACCGAGCACGCGGCCGCGTTGCCTGCTTCCAGTACCACCAGCTCCCGATCTGACGGCGTGGCGATTGGACATGAGAACGGTCAGGGCCAGATGGCCGCTATCGAGGCTGCAGGTTCAACAGCCTGCGGCCCGGGATATTTCCGTGGACGCAGGATTTCGCTGCGGCGACCTTCCAAAGATTCGACGTACATGGGCTCGGCAGGCTTGACGTCATACTGATCATTGCCGATCACGTCGTCACCACGGTCTCAAAGGTCGAGCGTGACGGCCGACGGCTTTCCCACCGTCGCGTCGACCATTCAGCCGACCCTGGCGCCATCAAGACCATGACGCCGAATTGGGCCGTCGTCGACGGCGCGGGCGACACGCTCGGCCGACATAGCTGGATGAGCTCACCATCCCGGTGTCAAGGTCAAGTCGGATGTCGCCGACAATACGAACCGCACCGACGACGGGTGCGGTCGGGGCGTGTCTCAAGGCCGTCGCAGACATCCGGCAGGCACGCGCGAGAACGTTCTCGCGTTCCAGTGGACGCGGGAACTCATAGTGGGCCGGCGGCAAAGGACAAATATGCGACCGACGACGAGACCATCCAGTTCATTTGGCTCCATACGCCGAGCACGACGGATGCCGAGCTCCCGGCCGATATGCTCGTCGGCGCCGGCTGAGCATGATGCCGTGCTACGAGACCGGTCGAGGTTCTTGCGCTCAATCTCACCGGTGCGGTGGACATGAGGACGGTCCAGGGCCAGATGGCCGCCATCGAGCCGCAGTTCAACAACCCTGCGGCCGACATACCATCGATATGGACGCCGGCGGCTTCGGCTTCACGGCGACAGCCAGCACATTGCCCGACGGCATGAAAGTGCTTTCCTGAGGGCTCGATCTTGCCAGCTTTCTGAGCGAGGTGCCAGCGGCGGCTTCGCCGATGCCGCCATGGTTTCCTCTGACGGCAAGACGCTACCGTCGGCTTCTCGCTCGCCGACCCCACGTCGACCCGACGCCGACCTCAAGGCCGTCGTGGACGGCGGCGACAACAGCGCCCGGCCGACCACAGCTGGATGAAAGCTCACCATCGCACAGCAAGTCAAAGGTCGCGACGAACCCTCGCTGAGGGCACGCAGCTGACGTCCGCTCGGAACGGTCGACGGCTTTCTTTCAAAGCCATCGCAATTTCGCACCCGGCACGCTGCGGCGTTCTCCTCACTGCGACACGGCGTGCAGTGGCCGGACGGCAAGGATGCCGTGGCCTGCGGTGCACGACTCTGATTCGCCTGACGGTCGAGCCATGGCAGAAGCGGTCACGTCCATCAGGCCGAGAAGGTCTGGGACGATTCCGATGGCAAGGACGGTTCCGAGTTCCGCTCCGTCGTGCTGCATCTGCG
>BNJU01000816.1_pt1 | contig 81910 bp, 110 predicted proteins | sample 8539281 | NCBI WGS metagenome assembly BNJU01 (sample SAMD00202456, study PRJDB9452) | human saliva metagenome | isolation source: human saliva | place: Japan | reverse complement strand
TGATCGAGAATATCATAAAATAGAAAAAAACTGTTCTTATTGAATTCCTCATGTAGCATAATATTCAAACTCCTCAAACAACTCAAGCATATTTATTTTATCTATTGTTCGATACTTCTTCGGAATTTTTTTACAGTTTGTCTCAAACCATTCAAAATAAGCATTTTTTTCCATCTAGTAAACTGTTCCATTGCAACACGGCCTTTAGCCTTTTCTGGCACTTCCATTGCCCAAGACACATAGAGATCAAGATAAGCTGGTATTGTCATTCTATCTGGTTTGCCAATCACTCAATCCTTCCTCGTCCTCGAAAAGCGATCTCAATGTATTCAAGCAGAGCTTCAAAATATACATCGATTGCTAGTGCAATATAGATTTTTTCTGGAAAATCTATATATACTATCTGTTTAAAACCTATCTCATAACCCTTCGGAGTATTTCTAAAAAGAAATACTTCAAAATAACATCTATAGTTTTTGCAAGTGTTTCTGATGTAATAGTATGAGCTTCCACATAGTTTCTTAATAGTTCTTCCCACTCATCATTCATTTCTTGCGTAAATTTATGTTGCTCGGTGGGGAAACGTGCCAAATCAATAGCCAGAATAAACATATGTCCCAACATCTCTTCCTCTAGCTGATTTGTTAGAGCCAATTCTTCCATTTGTTTACTTATGGTTTTCAATGCTCTTGAGTAAATACAATTATGAGCAAACGTTGCACTATCATTATCAAAAGGGATATTCCGTATTTTGCCATTTTTATTTCCTTGAATTTCAGCTAAGACTTCTCAATAGTCTTAATACTTCTATACTTCTTTTCTATTGAATTGATTTCACAATCAGATTATCATTACAATAGAAATTAATCATCCAAACGTGTTTTTACCTTTGCCTCCATCCAATCTAATACTCTAGGATCGGACTCTTTATATTTTTCCATAGATAAGAGCAAAAACTTCTAGCAAATCATAAACTGGCTGTAAAGGATATTCTTCCTTATACTTCTTGCTTGGCATTTGTCTGCAATTCTCATCTCGATACAATAGGTTATAGTTTCCAACATTTCGAAGTAGTAGCTGATCCTCTTCCTTAAGGATAGGCCTATACCCTAATTTTTTCCATAATCCCCATTTCATAAAATAAGTACTTGAATAAATCGCTTTTTGGTGTCAAATTCAATACTATCTATATCTATATCTTCAAGATTTACTGCTTCCTTTGATAACACATAAGCGCACAATCCTTTTAGTTTCGTAACTTAAATAGATTAAATGAGACGCAAAAACATGGATCCGATTGATAAGGAGGTGTTAATAGGAAAACCTCTCCTTCAGTTAATTTGATTCTTTCTTTCATCGAAGCTTCCTCTCTCAGATTTTCAATCGATAGCTTCTCACTGCTGTTTAGGATGACCTGGCCATCCTTTATGATAATCCCATCTTTCTCAACCATATCCTGCTCCATCTTCTAGTGCTTCTCTTGTCATCGACTACACCTAGTAGTATGCTACTTCGCCTATACCATATTCTAAAATTTCAAAACTATCGAGGGAGAATTTAAGTCCTCTACCATGCTCCGAGTCCTCTCTTAGTCCAAATTCCAAACCAAAAATCAGATCTATGTCCGTCTGTTCAGACAAGATAAAAATGGAAAGGAGTCTGGCGTGCGCTAGTTCTGGAAATTCCTCCTGAATTTTTTCCAAAGCTGTGGGATACCATACTGATGATTGATCCAGGAGATTATCGAGTTTTGCTTTATAAGACGGAGTTAACTCCTCATTGATAACCTTTAAAGAATCACTTAAAGCAAGGCAGACCTTTTCTCTTTCCTCTGGAATCGATACAAACATCTCGTTATGGACATCAAATTTATATTCTCTCATCATTTTCTCTCCTTATGCTATCAGTCATCAGATACCATTTCTCTAATCAACTTAGCTAATCATTAAAGGGCATAAAGTTATCGTGCTGATTATAATAATTCAAAGCATCAACCAAGTCTTGGAGACTTGCATCTGGCTTTTCCTCAAGTGCAACCGAGAGAACATCAAGCAACTGCTCTCCATAGTAGACTAGCTGGAGATCTTGCTCCGCTCACATCAGTCAGGGTAGACATCACGAGTCTTCCACAACATCCGGATAATCGGATACCCAATAGAGGCTATCTAGTGCTCAGTTCTCCATCCTCCTTAGCCATAGAGGCAAAAATCATCTGATGATAACTTTTCCACACGCTTCTGCTCGATTATCTGCTCTAGTGAAAGTTCTTGGTATTTCCGCATCCCTTCTCCTTTTTAGTCTCACTCTTCAACAAAGGAATTCAAAAAATCCTCAAAAGATGCCCATTGACCATACAAATCTCAGCTTTTTCTTCTAAAACATAGAAATACACCTTGCCATAATCCTCTGCCCTTAGAGAAAGAGCATAGTTGCCCGATCCAGGATCATAGGCAAAATGGAGAAGATCTGCGGCCTTAAATCCCTCAGGCACAGCCTCATCGTCAAACCAGGTAAAGAGACTTCTTCATCTCCTCAAGTGAATCAAAGGAATTAAAAGGAAAGAGATGATGTTCATCGTGGACTCCCCTTACTTGGGGCTGGCCACCGTTGTACTTGAGATAAAAATCCATCATAGATTTTGGCAATTTCTTTCCAAGAATCTCCTCAAATTGTAAAAAATCTTCACTTGAAATAGCTGGATCTGTGTCTGTTAATACTAGCATCCCTTCTCCTTTTTTGAGTCTCTCTTTCCATAGTTTGACCTCCATATTACAGGTCCCTTTTAGGCTATCATACCATAAGATTTCCTTTCCATAAAGCTAAAATAGAAAATGAGCCCAGCGGTTTTACTAGACTCATTTCATACTTATCTTTTTTGCTTATTTCATCCCTTACTTCAAACTCCACCCGCCATCAATGGTAAGGATTTGTCCTTGCATGGCAGATGCCTTCCCACTTGCTAGAAAAAGAGTGCTAAGATCTGCCACTTCTTCTGGCTCAATCCAGCGTTTGATGGGTGTCTCACTGGCTACCCAGTCTGCTAGACCACCTGGTTCAAAAGTCCGCTGCGGTCATGCCTGTTTTGACAGCTCCGGGAGCGATGCCAAAGACCTGAATCCCAGCTTCTGCATAATCCAGGGCCAACTGTTTGGTAAATGCCTGCTAGAGCATGCTTGGAGGAGGTATAAGCGTGACCGCCTCCACCAGCTAGGCTAGAAGCAATGGAGCACATATTGATGATGATCCCTTGCTTCTTCTCCAACATTTGGAGTCAGATAATGCCGTGTCAACTCTACCGGAGTCACATAGTTGATCTCAAAGATCTCCTGAATCTCCTGAGCGCTTTGCTCAAGAAGTGGTTTGTAGTCATCCAAAACGCCAGCCGTATTGCACAAGACATCGACCTCAGGACACCAGTCAAAAATCGGCGTCAAATCCAAGGTCAAGTCCCGCTGCAAGAAGTGAAAATCACCTGGCAACTGGGGATCAGCTCCCTGGTCCACCCCATAGACCTGGTAGCCCTTTTCTAGAAAGAGACGAGCTTGAGCCAGACCAATCCCGGAGCTCACGCCTGTGATCAAGACCCGTTTAGTCATGGACTTCCACCCAATCTGTCGCTAAGACATCACAAGGAGTTGGACTCCACATGGAAAATCCTTCGCCTTCACCAGAAACGTTAATGAGAAAATAAGGCGTCACTTCTAGAGCCACTCCATTTTGCTCGATGGTATCAAAGAGCTGGACATAGTTCTCAGCTCCACCCCAACCAGTACGTACATATTTCTTTTTTGCCTTTAGTCCAGGCAAGATTTCTTCGAATGTCATGACCTTCTCCTTTGATTCATACTCTCTTTCATTATAACAAAAATCATGCTTGCTCGTTGTTTTTCAATTGCAAAAAGGAGGAGCCTCCTCCCCCTTTTCACTCTATTCTGCATGTTCTGTCTTGTTCTTTTTCAAGGCACGAATCGTGAACCAATAGTAAATCATCAATCCTATAACGATGATCACCGTCGGCAAAATGATGGTCATGCTAGAATTCTGAATCCCTTGGGCCAAAGTCCAACGATGCAAGAATCCCACAACTAAGAAGGCCAGAATAGGAAAGATGAAGGCACGAGCAAACTCCTCTTTCCACTGCCAGAGGATAAGTCCTGCACTAGCCCCTGTCATGATGAAGGTATCCCATGGACTAGGTACCGTCAACCAACCTAGAGTTGGCAAGAAACGGACCCCTACTATTTCACTGATGAAATAGATCCCAAGGACGAGAACGACTGCCACATAGAGTGCTTTTTGTAACTTTTCTTCTGCAAAAATAAGGCGACGTAGGAGATAGAATAGTAATCCCAACAGCTAAAAATACCCAAAAATACTATCCGTTAGATAGACCAGGGGCTTGAGAACCAGGACTGCTTGCGAGGCAAACTCACTTAAGAGGCGATAAAAAATCACAATTCCCGAGACAATCGCCCCATACTTCAGAACAGACCGCGTGGATTCTTTAGGCATATTCTCGATGATTTGGTCTGCCATTCCCTTAGGATCCTGTCCAAAATAGTCCTTGGCTGTCAATCCATCACCGCTTGCTTGCGAAAAATCAAGCGCTAGATTATAGACCTGCTCTCTTAAAGCTTTTTCCTCATATAAGAAGCCAGCAAAATTGAAATAATCCCAGAGATCTTGGAAATAAGCTTGGTCCTCCTGGCTAAAAGGTTTGAACCAAAGCCTGCGTTTCTTCATAATAAATAGCTGATGTCATGATGTTTCCCCCTTTCTTTGGAGACGAAATACAATGAAGGACAAGACTAGTCCTATCAGAGGGAGTAGCCAGCGTAATAAATTAGCAGTTCCTGGATTCACAAAGCGAACACAGCATCCAGTTACAAAGAAAGTCACTCCCATGACCAGTAGGCTAACAGCAAGCCGTCCCTGATTTCTATAGGTCATGATCGTAAATCCCAAGAAGAACCAGAAAAGCCAGAACAATCGCCCAACCATCTGGCAAAAAGGATACTTCGATTCAGACTCAAAATGGTCAGAAAAACACGCGCTCTATCCTAGGAGACAGGATCAAACTAATCACACTGATAACAAGAGCCCAAGGCCACTTGATTTCCCCATAGCTCTGCTTGGACCAAAGCCACATCATAAATTGACTGTACACAAAGAAAATGAGTAGATCTAGCAAATATGTTAAGGGAGCAATCACTAGTGGCAGCATCCAGGCAAAATCCATTACAAACCGCATGCCAACGAAAATCATTCCAAGAATCAAGAATAACCCCACATAAGAACCTAGCCTGCGTCTAGGTAACTCCGAGAGAACTTGATCCACCATCGCCCGTGGATCCTTTCCAAAATAATCCACTGCCCGAATGCCTTCTTTCTCAGCAACCTTTTAAGTCGCAAACCATATTGTAGAGTTGTTCACCGAGTGCTTCATCATCATAAAAATAGGCCTTTGCCCCAATATAGGCCACCATTTTTTTCACATAGGCTTGATTCTCCTTGTTTAGATGATTCAGTTCATCGGACATTTTTTCTGTATAATCTTCGATCATGTTTCCCCCTCCTTTTTCACACGTTCTACTTTAATGACCAGATCCTGCCACTGGTTCCAAAATTCCTCTAGGCGCTCTCTTCCTTCCTTGGTTAGAGAGAAATATTTGCGATCAGGTCCATCCGGAGAGGGCCTCATCTCTCCTATTATGACTCCCTGCTTCTCTAATTTCTGAAGCAAGGGATAAACGGTCCCAGCAACAATCTTATCAAAGCCGGTTTCCTTGAGGCTTTGGATCAATTCATAGCCATAGATAGATTTCTTTGAAATAATTTCTAGAACACAACCTTCCAGGACACCCTTTAGCAATTGTGACTCTTTCATCCTTCTCCCCCTTTCTGTACAGGCTTCTTTTAGCTAGTTTGTTTTACATACTAGCCCTTTCACTATTAGTATACTTCACCCAAGCTAGTTTGTAAAGCATAATAGTGAAAATATTGGATAAAACTCAATACATCCGAACATTATGACTAAATATACAATTAATTTTCAAAAAAACAATTTGCTTTTTTTATAAAAAAAGGTGTATAATAATACAAAAATCTTTATTAAAGGAGATAAGTGATGAAAAAAATCTAAACTAGCTTTCCTAGCAGGTGTCACGGTTGCTTCAGCCCTGTTCCTTGCTTCATGTGGATCATCTTCAAAAGTCTTCTCAGACGAAACACATACTCACTACGTGTATAGCACTGATCCAGATTCTTTGAACTACCTCCTTTCAAACCGTTCAACAACAAGTGACGTCACAACTAACTTGGTCGATGGATTGTTTGAAAAATGACCAATACGGTAATCTCGTCCCTGCACTAGCGGAAGATTGGTCTGTTTCTAAGGATGGATTGACTTATACTTACAAACTTCGTAAAGATGCAAAATGGTATGACTCAGAAGGAACGAATATGCAGACGTCACTGCACAGGACTTCGTCACTTCTCTGAAATACGTAGCTGACAACAAATCAGATGCCCTCTACTTGGTTCAAAAACTCAGTAGCCGGCCTGGATGACTATGTCACTGGTAAAAAAATACGGACTTCTCTAAAGTTGGGAGTCAAAAGCCGTTGATGACCATACCCTCCAATACACCTTTGGCTCAACCTGAGTCCTTTCTGGAATTCTAAATTGACAACTTCGACCATGATGCCCGTCAATGAAAAAAATTCCTCAAATCTGCAGGTAAAGACTTTCGGTAGCGTCAAACCTTCTGGAATCCTCTACAACGGTCCTTACTACTTGAAATCCTTCACTTCAAAAATCGTTAATGGAGTTCACAAAGAACGATGAACTACTACGACAAAGACAATGTGAAGATCGATAATATCAAATTGACCTACTTCGATGGTTCTGACCAAGACTACCTTGCTCGTAACTTCTCTGATGGAAACTTGACCACTGCGCGTCTCTTCCCAACGAGCTCAACCTTCAGTACCATTGAGAAAAAAATTCAAAGGACAATATCGTTTATTCACCACAAGATGCGACTGTCTACTATGTTTACTTCAACGTAAACCGTCAAAACTACGGTCATACTGAGAAAACAACAGACGACCAGAAGAACCAAAACCAAAAACAGCTCTTCAAAAACAAAAAAACTTCCGTCAAGCCATCAACTTTGCCCTTTAGATCGTACTTCCTAAGTGCCCAATCAAACGGGAAAGACGGAGCTAGCAAAAACTCTTCGTACGCTTCTTGTACCTCCAACATTTGTGCAAGTAGACAACAAAAGACTTCGGTACTGTTGTTGAAGAAAAAAACTTGCTGCAACAGGAGATGATTGGAAGGATGTCAGCCTAGCTGATGCGCAAGATAGCATGTTCAATGCGGACAAGGCCAAAGCACAATTTGCTAAAGCCAAAGAAGAGCTCCAAGCGCAAGGTGTCCAATTCCCAATCCACATCGACTATGTAGTTGACCAGTCTTCTGCTAGCATTGTGCAACAAGCTGATTCAATGAAAGACTCCATCGAAAAAACATTAGGAAAAGAAAATGTCGTCGTGGATGTTCAGAAAATTGTCTACGGAAGATGCTGACAATGCAACCTACTTTCGCCCAAAGTCACTAGATCAAAAAAAGACTTTTGATATGGATATCGCTGGTTGGGGACCTGACTTCCAAGACCCATCAACTTACTTGGATATCTTAAACCCAACAGATGGTTCAACCTTGACTGGTATGGGACTTGATCCTAAGAAAGACCAAGCGCTCATCGAGAAAATTGGTTTAAACGAATACAAAGCCTTGCTAGATGCTGCCAATGATGAAAAATTGGATACCAATGCACGTTATGAAAAATACGCTGCTGCCCAAGCTTGGTTGACAGAAAATGCTATGGTTCTTCCAATCTACTCTAAGGGTGGAGTTCCATCTATCACCAAGGTCACACCATTCTAAGCAGCAAATTCTGCAATTGGTATTAAAGGGGAACCAACCTTCTTCAAATACCAAAAAGTTCAAGACAAGACCGTCACAACGGCCGACTACGAAAAAGCGTATAAGAATTGGTTGAAAGAAAAAGAAGAATCCAATAAAAAAGCGCAAGAAGAACTTGCAAAACACGTGAAATAATCACGATAAAAACACCGAGGTACCCCCTCGGTGTTTTTTTGTTTAACAACTTATCGCCTTTTTCATTTCATTTCTCAAGCCTTAATAGTCTTACATACTATCTCACGACAATCTTGCGATAACTTCTAGAAGTCAGCAGAAAGACGAGGACATAGGAGATGAAAAAGACAGCGCAGATTGCTAAGGTTGTTTGAAGGACCAGTCCCGCATTGGTCGCTCCTAAGATGGCAACGATTTTTGCAATCATCTTGTAGGCTACTCCTAGGTAAAGGAAGGAGAAGAATAGAGGAAGGAAAAAGACAGTGAGAATCTGTTTGCGAATGGTGGTGCCGGTTTGCTTTTGGTCCAATCCTACTTGCTGCAAGATCACAAAATTATCCCGATCCTCATGACCCTCTGAAATCTGCTTGTAGTAAATCACGAGAACTGTAGCTAATAGAAAGATGACCGATAGGAAAATCCCAATAAAGAGGAGAGTCCCTGCTGTTTCACGCCACTCCTTCTCTATACTGTATCGTTCATATCCACCAAAATAAGTCGCACCATATTGACTCATTTTGTCTGTCGAATACAGCTCTTTGGTCACGTCACCAGTAAAATCTTTGTTGTCTTTATTTTTGGCATTAATAGAGAATTCTAAATTCTTATCAACTTTTAGACCCAGTTGGTTCAAATCAGGGAGGACAAGGTACAAGCCCATTTGGTGTTGAAACAGGGCGTTTTGTGGGATCTTCCCTTGGATAAAATTGGAGTCTAATTTTTGTTTAATCGTGAAGGTCTTCCCATTGATATCTAATTGCGCGTCTAATCTTCCTGGATACTGATACCCATAAGCTAAGATTTCATTTTCTCCAAGCTCAACTTTTTGACCCGTCAGTTGCTCGTAAGTCGCCTGATCAAAAAAGTAGACTGTTCCCTCTGTCTTCATCTCCTGACCAGCTTGTTCATAAACCTCTAAGCTCCTTCCATCAATCTTTCGAATTTCAGCCGACCAGTATGTTGTCTGTGCCACCTGATAATCTGACAGATGTGTCGCATCGGCTGTTTTCTGAATAATAGCTTGAACATCCGCAACAACCGGTTCTGTCTCAGCATCTGAAGGCATATGCCCCACACTAATCATGTAATCAGAAGGGTAAACAGTATCTAGGTAGTTCTGCCCTCCAATAAAGATATTGAGCGACCCGGTTAAGGTGACCAAGACCATGGTGGAAAGAATACTAATGGTCGCAAGGCCCGCTGCATTTTTTCGCATCCGAGCTATTAAGTTAGAGACGGATATAAAATTCTCTGGCTTGTAATAGTAGGATTTCCGACCTTTGAGAAATCTTAAGAAGGTAATGGAGCCTGCGTTGAATAAGAGATAAGTCGCCAGAATGACCAAAATGACAGCAATAAAGAATCCTTGAACAGCCGCTACCGGACGCTCAACGGTTAGCGCTATATAAAACGCAATTCCTAAGAGCCCAAGTCCTAAAAGAGTTTGGACCAGCAAGAAGCGTCCCTTCTTCTCTCCTGCTTTTTTCTGTTGCATGAGGTGGAGGGAACTGTAGCGCAAGAGGCGGAAAGAATTCAACAAGAGAATGAGGCCAAAAGCTAAGGCTAACCCAAGTAAAGTGTTAAGAACAGCCCCTATCTGGAAGGTTGATTGAATGACGACTGGTAGCCCCATACATTTTAGGAGCAAGGCAAAAATCAGGCGATCAAATAAGAGCCCCAAGCCCAGTCCTGCTCCAACTGTGAGAACATAGAAGAAGAGCAATTCCCATAAGGTCATGATGAGGAGATGCTTCTTCTCCATTCCCAGAACACTGTACAGTCCCAGTTCTTTGGAACGATTTTTCATGACATAGCCATTGGCATAAGCCACTAAAATGATGACGACCAGCTGGACGACGAAACTACCAAAACCAAGAACAGTTCTCGCCGCCCCACCTCCGTAAGAATCCTCTAAATGAGGGGTCGATGACAAGGCGATAAAACTATAAAGGATCATGGTCGTTAAAATGACAGCCAGGGCAAAAGGATAATAGAGCTTGCGATTTTGTTTGAGGTTGGAAAAGGCTAATTTACTCGATAATTTAAACATCGCTATCCTCCTTACCCGCCATAACCGTCAAAGTATCCGAGATTTCTTGGAACATCTGACGTTCTGTTTTTTCCCCGCGGAAGATCTGGTTGTAGAGAATTCCATCCTTGATAAAGAGCACGCGCTTGGCCCGAGCTGCCGCTGCGGTTGAGTGGGTCACCATGAGGATGGTTTGGCCCATGCTATTAATATCTTCAAAGACATCTAGCAAAGCAGCCGAAGACTTGGAATCCAGCGCCCCTGTTGGCTCATCAGCGAGGAGGATTTCAGGTGAGGTGATAATGGCCCGTGCTACAGCCACCCGTTGCTTTTGCCCACCAGAGATTTCGTAGGGGTATTTTTCAAGCAGTTGGTGAATGCCCAACTCCCGACTCACGCTATCGACCTTACTCATCATTTCCTTGACCGGTCTGCGAGAAAGGACGAGAGGGAGAAGGATATTGTCCTTGACCGACAAGGTGTCGAGCAGGTTGAAGTCTTGAAAGACAAAGCCTAGTTTTTCCCGACGGAAGCTCGACGCATCCTTGTTCTTGATGTTCGAGGTGTCGGTGCCATTGAGGTAGACCCGTCCTTCCGTCGGCTGGTCCAGCATGGCCAGGATATTGAGGAGGGTCGATTTCCCGGACCCTGATTCCCCCATGATAGCGACATATTCCCCTTTTTCCACAGTGAAGTGAATATCTTTTAAGGCTTCGACTTGCGTCCCTTGAAAGCGGGTTTTGTAGATTTTTTCACATGTTGTACATCTAATAAGGCCATTTTCATTCTCCATTTCCATCTGATTGCACGATTGATATTTATAGAACTTCTTACACCTCTATTGTAACGATTTGAAGAGAGATCTACAATAAGCTAACCTTTCATTTTTACCCTGATTTCTTACATTTCTGTAAGGTATTAAAAAACTAGCTTCCTTGCGGGAGCTAGTTCCTTCTTATAAGGCTGTGATGGCTGTGATCAAACCCAAAGATAATCCCTGGAGCATTGGCTGCAGCAAGTGGGATATCGCGTTCTTTTTTGAAGAGTCCGTAGTAGACCCAAAGACTACAGTTGATGGCTGCCACTAAAGGTTGAATAAAGTTTCCTTTGTGACCAGCGAGATTATCCATAATTTGTGGGAAATAAGAGACATACATCATCACAGACATAAAGGTCGCAACCCAACCAAGAATTTTCATTTGTTTTTCATTCATTTTTCATGACACCTTTCATTTTTTAAGTACGCACTATTCTAACTCTTCCCCTCTTAAAATTCAAGTCTTTTTCAAATGTTACCGAACTGTAAAATGTCACAATCTTGTGATTTTGCAGGAAGATGGATTTCTTTTCGAGTGGATTTTCTCTCTAGTTGCCATTTTTTGACACTTTGTCTAATTCTTTTGCAAATGTGATCGTTTTCATTTTGCGTAGCATGCAAATTAATTGCATTATCTTCCTACTTATGCTATTTTGATATACAGAGGTAAAATTTTATGAACAAACAAAAAATCAACCAAATCGTTGGCTCGATCGGTGCCTTTATTGGGATTATCGTTTTCATTGCCTACATCCCACAAATTATTGCCAATTTACAGGGACATAAGGCCCAACCTTTCCAACCCTTGTCAGCTGCTATTTCTTGCTTGATCTGGGTCATTTATGGTTGGACAAAGGAACCTAAAAAAGACTGGATTTTGATTATTCCGAATTCAGCAGGTGTCATCCTAGGAGGATTGACTTTCCTAACATCACTCTAAAAGAAATCGATAAAAAACCGAACTCTAGTGGTTCGGTTTTTTTGTATATCCCTTTGAAAAGCAAAAACAATCGCTGTCGATTTTCGCACAAAAGCCCGCCATGAGCGAGCTTAAAAAGTTGACAATTTTTACTTTGAATAACCTAATCTGGACTATTGTGCAAAAATATCCAAATGATTTCTAATTATTATTTAGAGTATATTGAAACTTTCTGCTGTGAGAAAAGTGCCTGAAATAATCATGTCTCAGGCACTCGGAATTATTGAGACCTTAGGCTCAATAATTAGTCATGGAACTTCTTCGAAGTTCGCTGACGTCCGTACTCACCTAAGGAAAGTTTCTAATTTGATTCGAGCTTCTTTTTCTTATATCTGCACAATCTTACGGTAGCTCCGAGAGGTGATCCAAAAGACGATCAGGTAGGTGATGAGAAAGACGGCGCAGACACTGAGGGTCACGACGAGGACTTGGCCACTATTGATGACACCGAGCACTTTGAGAATGAGTCGGATCATATGGTAGGCAAAGGCCAGGTGGACAAAGGCAAAGATGAGGGGGAGGAAGAAGACGGTTCGCACTTGACGGTTGATGGTCCGTTTGACCTCATCTTCATCAAGTCCCACCTGTTGGAGGATGACGAAGCGGTCACGGTCTTCATAGCCTTCTGAGATTTGCTTGTAGTAGATAACGATGACTGTTCCGACCATAAAGATCAATGACAAGAAAATTCCCGATAAAGAAGATGCCACCAAAGAGGCTATTCATCTCTGCTCACGTCATATGCTCGATTGCCTCCATAGACAAATGTTCCTTGGCCCTGTTGACTGCTCAATTCATCGATCATCTTATCATAGCTAGGTGCCAGCTTGAGTTGCTGATCTTCACCGACATTGACATTGAATCCACCATAGATATTGAGTATAGATAGCAAGGTTTTGGAAACTGAGCGATAAAGGCTGAGAGGTCAGGCACGATCAGGTAATTGAAAATCCTCTGTCAGCATATTGAAGATATGTTGGGACATGATCGGTGATAAAATCCTTGGTCACTTCTTCCTTGACTTGGAAGTCTTGCCCATTGATAGTAAACTGCTTTTTGCCCTTTGAGAGCCTCGTTATGGGCAAAGAGGATGACTTGGTTGCCAGTCAGATCGACGTGTTCTCCTGTCATCTGCTCATAGCTAGCTGCATCAAAGACCAGAAAGACTGTTTTCGGGATCTGACATCGTGTTCATCATCAGGATAGACCGTGAAAGTCTGTGCCCTTTTGTGATTTGACCCCAAAGTTGGCATAGGTCATCAGGTCACGATTCTTTGATCTCAAGCTGGTGCTCAGATGCAAATTCATCAAATTTTCTGATTGATTTGCTCCAAAGTCCACGCCTTTTCCTTGAACAGAGAAATCATGAGGATTCATGATTTTTCTTGATCATTTCACCACCGACATAGATGTTGGTCGCAGCGAGATCGTCACCAATACCATGGTTGAGAGGATGGCTATGGTCGCAAGGCCCACTGCATTTTTCTTCATGCGATAGATGAGGTTAGAGACCGAAATCATGTTGTTGGGTTGGTAATAATAGCCCTTCTTTTTCTTAAGCAGGTGCAAGAAGACGGTGATTCCAGCATTAAAGAGCAGGTAGGTCCCAATCATGACCAAAATAACCGCTAGAAAGAAGGTCACAAGCGCAATGATGGGGTCTTTGACAGATAAGGCTAGGTAGTAGCCAAAACCAAGAGAAGCTAAACCCAGGATGGTTTGGGGCCACAAAAAGCGAGCTTTCTTTTCACCACTGGCTTTCTCACGCGTCAACTGCAGGGCATTCAAACGAAGAATTCGCCAAGCATTGAGAAAAACTAGGAGGCCAAAGATGAGACCAAAGGTGACAAAGACCAAGATGACAATCCCAGGTTGGAAGGTGGATACTAGCTGGACCTTCATCTTCATCAGTTTCAAAAGAAAGGCAAAGATCAGCTTGTCAAAGAGGGCTCCAATCAAGACACCGCTTGAGATAGTCAAAAAGCCAAAGATCAAGAGCTCCTTGAAGATCATGCTAATGAGATGGCGCTTTTCAAGGCCCAGCATGCTATAGATTCCCAGCTCCTTGGAGCGGTTTTTCATGACAAAGCTATTGGCATAGAGCACAATGATGGCCCCCGCAGCATTGACTACGAACAGTCCCAAGCCAAGGGTGAAGAGCATGGGAGTTCCCCCACGAAGCTGAGAAATGTGGGGATTAAAGGTCAGGGAGTCAAAGAGGTAGGCGATGGTCACTGCGAGAATGACCGCAATCGCAAAGGGATAATAGAGCTTGCGGTTCTTGATAAGATTGGAGCAAGCTAATTTAGTGGTTAATCGAAACATCTACTCCACCTCACTTGCCATTACCGTCAAGGTATCCGATATTTCTTGGAACATCTGACGCTCCGTCTTTCCCCACGGAAGATCTGGTTGTAAAGGATCCCGTCCTTGATAAAGAGCACGCGCTTGGCCCGAGCTGCGGCGGCAGTTGAGTGGGTCACCATGAGGATGGTTTGGCCCATGCTATTGATATCTTCAAAGACGTCTAGCAAAGCAGCCGAAGACTTGGAATCCAGCGCCCCTGTTGGCTCATCAGCAAGGAGAATTTCTGGCGAGGTGATAATAGCCCGTGCTACAGCCACCCGTTGCTTTTGCCCACCAGAAATCTCGTAGGGATATTTTTCAAGCAGTTGGTGAATGCCCAACTCCCGACTGACGCTATCGACCTTACTCATCATTTCCTTGACCGGTCTGCGAGAGAGGACTAGAGGAAGGAGGATATTATCCTTGACGGATAAGGTGTCGAGCAGGTTAAAGTCTTGAAAGACAAAGCCTAACTTTTCGCGACGGAAGCTCGAAGCATCCTTGTTCTTGATGGTCGAGGTGTCTATGCTATTTAGGTAGACCCGCCCTTCCGTCGGCTGGTCCAGCATAGCTAGGATATTGAGGAGGGTCGATTTTCCAGATCCTGACTCCCCCATGATGGCGACATACTCCCCTTTTTCAACAGTGAAGTGAATGTCCTTTAGGGCTTCGACCTGCGTTCCTTGAAAGCGGGTTTTGTAAATTTTTTTGATGTGTTGAACGTCTAGCAATGACATACTTTTCTCCTTTTACTAGTAGATCAAGAAAAATTCTTGAGTTTGTTGTAGGACTTGGCGACCAAATTCCGCCTTTTCCAAATCGGTTTTCTTATTTGGTTTCTTAATCTTTTTGGGTTCTTTCATCCATTTCAAGAGTTTCATTTTCTTGACCTCCTTCATTTGATGAGACTATTGTATAAAAAATAAAAGGTAGTCACCATAACCTAACCTTTCATTTTTAAAATTAAATCTTACATTTTTGTCATTTTCAAATAAAAGAAAAGCTTAGGGAGAGAATCATTAGTACCGACGAATTCCCCTAATCCATGACCAACTTCTTCTCTTCAAAGTGAATGGCAACAGTCGTCCCTTGGCCGACCTGAGACGTCATCTGAATCTGATGTCCTAGCTGATCGGCAATCTTTTTAGTTAGGTAGAGGCCTAGTCCAGAAGATTGCTGGGTCAAATGCCCATTGTAGCCAGAAAATCCCCTCTCAAAGACACGGAGTATATCGCTATCCTTAATTCCAATCCCACTATCTTTCATATAAAGGGTCTGGTCTTTGAAATAGATCTCAATCCCGCCAGTGCTGGTATACTTGAGGCTATTAGACAGCAATTGCTCGATGATGACCAAGAGCCACTTGCGATCGGTAATGACGGCGACATCTAAGTCATGCAGATCCACCGTCAAGCCCTTTTGGATAAAGAAGATGGCATATTTTCGCACCACTTCTTTTACTAGCTCTTCGAGTGGAACACGCTTAAGCACCAAATCATCGTGAAAGCTTTCGAGTCTCAGATACTGGAGGACCACATTGGCATAGGAGTCAATCTTAAAGAGCTCCTGCTCCATTTGTTTTCTCAGGTCGCTGTCTTCTATATTTTGAACCAAGAGTTGGCTGGCCGCAATAGGTGTCTTAATCTGGTGGACCCAGAGGGTATAGTAATCCATCAGGTCATTATAGGCCTCCAGACTCACCGTAGTTTGCTCGCGCTGGGCTTGCTGACTGCTTGCTAGCTTCTGACTCAAAACCTTTTCTAGAGGGGTCTCAGCTACTCCCTCCCCATAGAGCACTTCTTTCCGATAGGCCTGATACCCAGTGGCTGCATCCCACATAATGAGAAGAAGGCTCAAAAAAGCCAAAATACCCGTCAGGTAAAGAAGAAAATTGCGGTAGCCTTCGAATATATAGGCAAACAAAACAAGAGAAGAAAGGAGTAAACCGATCAAGTAGAGATAGCGACGATGAGAAATCAGATAGTGTTTGACAAATAAGAATCGATTACCCATTGCTCAACCCGTATCCTATCCCTTTTTTTGTTTCGATAAAATTCTCCAGTCCTGCTTCTTCGAGTTTCTTGCGGAGTCTAGCTACATTGACCGAGAGGGTGTTGTCATCAATAAAGAAATCACTGTTCCACAATTCCTTCATCAGATCATCCCGAGCCACTACACTTCCAGCCTTCTCAAACAAGATGCGAAGGATTTGAAATTCATTTTTGGTCAGATTGACCACCTCTCCCTCGTAGACCAGATCCATGGATTTGAGATTGAGGATGGCCCCACGGTGTTCTAACAAATCTTGATCAGTTCCAAACTCATAAGAACGACGAAGAAGCCCCTGGATTTTTGCCAAGAGGACATTGGGATCAAATGGCTTGGTCACATAGTCATCTCCTCCCATATTGATGGCCATGACGATGTCCATAGCTTGATCGCGTGAGGATAAAAACATGATCGGGACTTTAGACACCTTACGAATTTCCTGGCACCAATGATAACCATTATAAAGAGGAAGGCCGATATCCATCAGAATCAGATGAGGATTGGTCTGGACGAAGGTGCCCCAATACATCCATAAAAGTCATCAACTGCAATGACTTCAAAGCCCCACTGTTCCATGATTTTTCTTTCACTTGTTGGCGAATGGTTTCATCATCTTCGACAAGAAGAATTTTTATGCATGCTCTTTCCTGCTCTTTCTTACTAGAGTATTACCCTTTCATTATATCAAATTATCCAAGAAGCATACATATTTTTTTCGGTATATCGACTGACAGGCTACTCCTTTCGTCAATTTCCTATTTTTTTACTGAGGGGCTTTTTCAGGTATTTTATGCTATACTGAACATACAGATACAAAGGAGAATCTCATGTCCACGATTTTTTTGATTATCTAGACCATGTCACCTATGATTCCATCTACGATCGTCCCTTTTAAGGAACTCGATGTCCTGGCACTGACGGAGCTGACCTATCTTCCTTTTGATCGAATCGTTCCCTCAAGGAGATACGACCAATATTGAAGTCCGCTTATCTGATGCGGCAGCGCTAGTCGATCGGACCACCAGATTTTCATCGTGACGGACCAACACCTGCAATTAGTCGATGAGCTAGCTACTTCTAAGCGCTTTAAGAACATCAAACTCCTCAACTATGTCGATGAGTATGATCCTGATGTTCAGAAGCAGTTTGCGGCCATGACCTATCGTCTTACCATGGATGTTTATTTAGTTGTCTTTCAGAGGGACGGATGATACCTTGATCGGCTGGAAGGAAGACTTCCACATGACCTATATGGACCATGTCCCATCTCAGAGGCGTGCAGCCAGCTACCTACAACATGTCATGAAGGAATTTCCTAAAGGGCGCTTCTTAGTAGCCGGTCACTCCAAAGGGGCAATCTCGCAGCCTACGCCTGCTCTTATCTTCCAGATCACCTGTTCGAACAAGTCGACGCTATTTACTGCTACGATGCTCCAGGGTCTCAACAAGTCCATTATCGAAAACAGAAGGGCTACCAGCGATCACATCACCTCATTCACCGCTTTGTCCCACAAGGATCCATCGTTGGCATGATGCTGGAAGTTCCTGAGCCTGCTACAATTGTTAAAAGTCGAGCCTTTGGTGGCTTTGCCCAGCATGACGCCTTTACGTGGATGGTTGAAAAGGATGGATTTGTGATCACTGGATCAAACCAGTCCCGATAGCCAACAGACCGACCAGACCTCTCAAAAGCAGTGGGTTCACGAAACATCGGCGGATGAGCGCAAGAAGTTCTTTGATACCTTTTTTGGCATTTTTCTGGACGCAGGCATCACTTCAATCAATGATTTGAAGAACTTGAAAAATTTCTCCAAGATCAAAGAGATCTTTCAAAATGCTCAAGACCTAGATCCTACAGAAAGGGAGATGCTGGAACGTCTAGCAAAGCAACTCATCGACACCCGTGTCCAAGCTTGGAAAAAAATGGCAGACAGTTCCCTCGTATCCTGGTTCAAATGGCTGCATTTTTTTCAAACGAAAAACAAGCAGTCGAGTCTTCCTCACCTCTGCTTCTTGAGCACAAAAGATTGACAATTTTCAACTCTATTTTATAAAATGTAACAATATCGTTTACATCGAATGGTGTAAACGAATTTTTTATAGAAAGAGAATGAATTAAAGCAAAACAAAGCCCAGGAAAGCATATTTCCTGGTTTTTTCGCTTCTTATTGACGATAGAAGTATTGATCTGCTGGATAGTTCCCAGCTGATTGCGTTACTACTAAGCGAGGTTTGCTCTTATCTGACTGGTCTCCATCAGGATTTTCAAAACCAATCTTAAAGAGGCCAACAGCTACTCCTGTTTCTCCCACACGTAGATCTACATAAGGGACTTTACTTGTCTTATCAGAGTTCGGGACTGCTTTTAATCTTCCTTGGCCTTTCACAGTTCCATCTTCTTGGATGACCATCTCTTGGCCTTTGGCATTGCGCCATGTCCCTGCCAGACTTGAGAAATCTCCATTATTGATGGCCGCAATATCGAGGTCTGCTTCCTTCTTAGGCTCTGGGTAAGCTTCCCACCATTTGTCTTGATAGGCTTGGAAGGAGGCTTGATGGTAGAAGATACGTCTCAAAGGTGAAACGACGCCATCAGGACCTTGAACATTTTCAGGAATCAAGGTGACAATCAATTCTTGACCAGGACTTGCCCCGGTTGTCCCAGCTTGGACAAAGTAAACCTGATAGGTCGCGCCTGCTTTCTTAGGTTTCTTATCTTTATTGAGGACAAATTGGACATTGCTAGCTCCACTCCAGAAGCTCCATCCATTGTCCTTATCAGAGTAGATAGAAGGAAAGACAGTAGTCCGGTGATTGTAATAATCTTCTGGACTATAGCCATACAACTTAAAGCCTGAATCCACAATCTGTTGTTCAATAGATTCATTAGAATAACTTCCTGAGAAGGTTGTCAAATCTCCATCCAGTACTGCGTCATCTGGATTCGTCGACTTGAAGAAATCCTTCCGATTGGCAAAGACCATTTCGTGATCCGGATCTTTGTCTGACATGGTGACCGTAATGAGGGGATCCTTATCTGATTGGTATTTAAAGATACGCACAGTGACGGTAAAATCAGTATTCCCATCAGACTTTTTCATCTGACTAGTAGAAACTTTATTGGCTCCTTCTACTTTGAAATCAGTTGAGAAAGTTGCTGATACAGGACCATCTTCTGTCTCATAATCAATCTTCCAAGATTTCCCATCTTTTTGAATCTTGGCCTTATCACGCGCGCTAGAGACATATTCACCAGACAAATCGATGGCTTTTTCCTTAGAGGAAGCCGAGTCTTCGAGGTCTGGTTGAACTCTTTTTGATGATCCGGTTGGATATTGGAGCTAGAGTAGAGATAGACTCCACCAATTAGAACCACTGCACTCACAAAAGCGATGATCATCCAAAGATATTTTTTATCTAACTTTTTGATCATTTCAATACCTCCTTGAAATGGTAGTTACCTATTAGTATACCTTAAATTCTATTTAAAGCAAACTTTTGACTGAATTTCATAAATTTTTTTATCGTTTTTTTCGATACTTTTTTTATTGACTTATTTTTTTATAAGGAGTATACTATAAGTAAATAATAAATAAACTTTCAGGAGGCTTGCGATGAAAAACTCGAAAACCCTAAAAAATATCATTGAAGTCTTAACGGCTTTCATTTACTTCTGTGGCTTTATGACCCTGGCAGCACTGGTCATCCACCTGCTTTCCCGGATGGGAGTGTTTAAGGATCTCATTCAATCTGGACGCTTGTCCTTTGAGGTAAATGGCATCCAGCTCTTCCCCAAACATCTGCAACCCCTCTGGCAGTTGCTCTTCCCACTAGCCTCAAGCGCTATTTATATTTTTCTTCTCCTCACTATTCGCAGCTTCCTCCAAAATCTCTATCAAGAAAAGATCTTTTCTCACTCCAACATTGATCTTTGCAACCGAGCTTGGAAGATCCTCTTGGTCTTGTCCTTTATGTCTGGTACACTTGAGACCAATGGCGATGCTTATCTCCTTCCCTTCACCTTCCAATTGACCTTTAACACAGGACTTCTCCTTGCTGTCCCAATTGTCTGGATCCTTGGCAAGATTTTAGAAAGAGGGATTGAGATCGCTGAAGAAAATGAGCTGACTATTTAAGGAGGGGACCATGATTATCATCAATCTAGATGTCATGCTGGCCAAGCGAAAGATGAAATCCAATGAGCTAGCAGATAAAATCGGCATCACGACAGCCAACCTCTCCATCCTCAAGACAGGCAAAGCCAAAGCCATCCGCTTCACCACCCTTGAAGCCATCTGCAAAGAACTTGACTGCCAGCCCGGAGATATCCTAGAATACCGGCCAGATGAATAGTGACTATTTTCGGAGACTTTCCTTAGGTGAGGACGGACGGTAGCGAATCCCTTTAGGATTCCATACCTAAGATTTGAGCCTACTGTCTCAAATCTTCCGAGAGTCTGAAACGAAAATGTTTCAGACTCTTATCTCACTGCGGAAGTCTCCGTTAACATTCATTACTAAGGACTCATCTACCATCCTTGTAAAACTCAATGACGGGAACCATCTCGTCACAACAAAAGCACTCCCGCGGGAGTGCTTTTCATATACAATTATCGTTTAACCAATAATACTTCCATTTGGAACAGATGGATCAACTGTTAGGACTGTTAATTGATCCCCGTGTTCTGCGGAAAGAATCATGCCTTGGCTGACATATTTCTTCATCATTTTACGTGGTTTAAGGTTGGCCACGATTTGGAGTTTCTTGCCGACCAATTCTTGTTCATTTGGATAGAATTTTGCGATACCAGAGAGGATTTGACGATCTTCGCCATCTCCTGCATCTAGGCGGAAGCGAAGCAATTTGTCAGATCCTTCGACGCGTTCAACTTCTTTGACCTCTGCTACACGGATTTCGACCTTGTCAAAGTCTTCAAATTTGATCTCATCTTTTTCAGACTTGAGTTCCACTTCTTCTGGAATCCATTCTTTTTCTTGTGGTTTACCAGCAGTCATTTGAGATTGGATGTAGGCAATTTCTTCATCCATATCCAGACGTGGGAAGATTGGAGTTCCTTTGGCAACCACTGTGACATTTTCAGGGAAGCCTGCTAAAGTCAAGTTTTCAAGATCGAAGTCCAAGCCCAAGCCAAGTTGTTCCATAATGGCATTTGAAGTGTTCATCATGAATGGTTGGATGAGATGAGCCACGACGCGAAGGCTAGCTGCCAAGTGCGCCATGACCGCTGCCAAGTGTTCCTTGTCACCATCTTCTTTAGCAAGGACCCATGGAGCTGTCTCATCGATATACTTATTGGTACGAGAGATGATATTCCACACTGCTTCCAAAGCGCGTGGGTAATCAACCGCGTTCATTTGCTTGTGGTATTCAGCGATGTTTTCTTCGACTACCTTGGCCAAATCTGCATCAAATGCAGTGACATTTTCGACATAAGCTGGAACTTGTCCACCAAAGTACTTGTTGATCATGGCTACCGTCCGGTTAAGGAGGTTTCCAAGGTCATTGGCCAATTCATAGTTGATGCGGGCTACGTAGTCTTCTGGTGTGAAATACCATCTGAACCAACTGGCAAACTACGCATGAGGTAGTAACGGAGCGGATCCAAGCCAAAGCGTTCCACCAACATTTCTGGGTAGATGACATTTCCTTTCGACTTAGACATCTTACCGTCTTTCATGACAAACCAACCATGGGCAATCAAGCGTTCTGGCAACTTGATATCGAGCATCATGAGAAGGATTGGCCAGTAGATGGAGTGGAAACGAAGGATGTCTTTTCCGACCATGTGGAAGACTGTTCCGTTCCAGAACTTGTCAAAGTTGCCATGCTGCTCTTGATCATAACCAAGAGCTGTCACATAGTTGAGAAGGGCGTCAATCCATACATAGACTACGTGTTTTGGATTGGATGGGACTGGGACTCCCCAGGTAAAGGTGGTCCGAGATACCGCCAAGTCTTCCAAACCGGGTTCGATGAAGTTTTTCAACATTTCATTGAGACGGCCATCCGGCGTGATGAAATCCGGTTGGGACTTGAAAAATTCGACCAAGCGGTCTTGGTATTTGCTGAGGCGAAGGAAATAAGATTCTTCAGAAACCCATTCTACTTCATGGCCTGATGGGGCTACCCCACCGATGACCTTGCCATTCTCATCACGGTAAACCTCAGCCAATTGGCTTTCTGTAAAGAACTCTTCATCAGAGACTGAATACCAACCAGAGTATTCACCCAGGTAGATGTCATCTTGAGCCAGTAAGCGTTCGAAGACTTGGGCCACCACTTTTTCATGGTAATCATCTGTCGTACGGATGAATTTATCGTATGAGATATCGAGTAATTGCCAGAGTTCTTTCACTCCAACCGCCATCCCATCTACATAAGCTTGTGGCGTAATCCCAGCTTCTTCTGCTTTTTGCTGGATCTTTGCCCGTGCTCATCGAGACCAGTCAGGTAGAAAACATCGTAGTTCATCATGCGTTTGTAACGCGCCAAGACGTCACAGGCGATCGTTGTATAAGCTGAACCAATATGCAATTTACCAGATGGGTAATAGATAGGGGTTGTGATGTAGAATGATTTTGTCATTTTCTTTTCCTTTCAAGGCTAATGAAACCTTATGTACTAACACTTCATTATATCATTTTTAGGAGGCCCTGAAAACCAAAAAACAGCTAGGATCTAGCGAAGGCAAACAAAAAAAGCTGACCTAAGTCAGCTTTTCTATGATTGATAACGAATCCTGCTATCTTACTTTCCAAGATAGTATTCTTTCACAACGTTCAATTTTTCGTCAAATTCGAATACCAATGGTGGGAAGTTAGGGATTTCCACGTCCATGATTTCGTCGTCTGACAATTGTTTGATGTGTTTTACAAGGGCACGGATTGAGTTACCGTGTGCTCCTACGAATACGTTTTTACCATCTTTAAGAGCTGGAGCGATTTTATCTTCCCAGAATGGAAGGGCACGTTCCAAAGTCACTTTCAAGTTTTCAGCATCTGGAATCACTGAGTCGTCAAGTGAAGCGTAACGACGGTCAGTGTGTGCTGAGTGCTCATCATCGCGATCCATGTTTGGAGGCAATACATCGTATGAACGACGCCAGATGTGAACTTGCTCATCACCAAATTGTTCAGCAGCTTCAGCTTTGTTTTTACCAGTCAAACCACCGTAGTGACGTTCGTTCAAGCGCCATGATTTTTCAACTGGAACCCACAATTGGTCAGAAGCTTCAAGAGCCAAGTTAGTTGTTTTGATCGCACGTTTCAATACTGAAGTGTAAGCTTGGTCAAATTCGATACCAGCTTCTTTGATCAATTTACCAGCGTCGATCGCTTGTTGTGTACCTTTTTCAGACAAATCAACATCAGCCCAACCAGTGAAAAGGTTAGCTTTGTTCCATTCAGACTCACCGTGGCGAGCAAAAACCAATTTTACCATTAGATGGATCTCCTTTTTATTCTCCGAGGTTTCCCCCGTTTATCTATTTTATTCTACTAGATTTTCAGTAAAAAATCTAGTGGCGACAGACGACGATTTCATGAAAATGTATCAATTCTTTTTCATGGACATTTACAAGTCGCTCTCACAGTTCTAAAACCTGCCTCTCACCCTCTTTTCCACAGACTATACTACCTCTAAAAAGAGGTTTGCTTCAATGCTGCATTCCGGACAAAAGGCCATAAACTGTGGTTTGGCACTTGGTAATGACGTAGCCACTTTTTTCTCTCGCTTCTGCTCTCACGTCTGGAACTTCGATATCAATATCATCAATCTTCCCACAAGACTCACAAATCAGATTTAAATGATCGTGTCCCATAAAGTCAAAAGTAGGTCGTGGTATCATTACGAACTTTTATTTCAGAGACAAAGCCTTCTTCAATAAGGACCTTGAGATTGTTATAAACGGTTGCCAGGCTCATATTGGGAAAGGCTGGTTTCAAGTCCTGATAGATGGCATCCGCACTTGGATGTTCCTGACTTTTGACAAGATAGGAAAGGACAGCCCGACGCGTCTCTGTAATCCGTACAGATTTTTCACGCAGGTGTTGCAATACATCTTCCACTTTTTCTTGTTGAACGGAATCGAGTGTTAAACAAGCTAGCATGGTCTTTCCCCTTTCTGTCTCTTCTTTAAAACTATTATATCACGAATACCACATTTTGCCTAATTAGAATGTTTGTAAATAAGGAAAAGTGCAGGATTAAATCAGCTCGAATCAAGCTCCTTTACTCCCACACTTTTTTATATCTAATCTTAACTACCCCAACTAAGGATCCATCTCATGGTTCCTAGTAAAATTTTGACAAAGAGGAACATAAAGAAGAGTTCCGCAATAAACCAGAGACCTTTCAATAGATAAATAATCGGCTTAATCATGAGCAGAACAAAGATTCCAACAATCCATCTCATGGTCCACCCTCCATTTCTCACTTTTTTCTATTATACTCCTATTTATAGGCACTGTCTAGAAACTACTCTAAAACAAAAAGTTCCTTCTAGCGAGCTAGAAGGAACCTTTGTAATCACAATTATTTAACTGCGTCTTTAAGAGCTTTACCAGCTTTGAATGCTGGAACTTTAGAAGCAGCGATTTTGATTTCTTTACCAGTTTGTGGGTTGCGACCTTTACGAGCTGCACGTTCACGAACTTCAAAGTTACCGAAACCGATCAATTGAACTTTTTCACCTTTTGAAAGGTATTCTGAAACAGCTGCAAATACAGCGTCAACTGCTGCTGCTGAGTCTTTTTTAGTCAATTCTGTAGCTTCTGCCACTTTTGCGATCAAATCTTGTTTGTTAGCCATTTAACAAATCCTCCAAATTTTTTTAGGTTTTACCCTTAACATCTCTATCATATCTAAAAAATGCTTTTAGGTCAAGTACTAAACTTGTTTTTATCAACATTTATCTAGGAATAAATTCCTTTATTGACGGGCTTCTATGCAAATCGGACAAGAACTGCCCAGGCATCTTCCCCAGTGTGAGTTTGAATGATCGAACCTGTCTCCAAAACAGAGATTGGAGTTGCAACCAAAGGCTGTAATTGTGCCTTCATTTGGTTAGCAAAGTCAGGTCCACCAGCATAGGAAATACCTATCTCAGCGATTTCTTTACCAGATAAGTCTTGTATCAACTCGTCCAACCATTTTTTAAAGGTCTTCTGTCCGCGTCCTTTGACAATCGGTTGCAGTTCATCATTCTTCATTTCCATGACAACCCGAATGTTCAAAAGAGAACTCAATAAACCAGTTACGCGGCCAATCCTGCCTCCTTTCACTAGGTTTTCCAGAGTAGAAACCCCAATGTAGAGTCTAGATTTTTGCTTGACCTCTTCAATGCGGGCTACAATTTCCTCTACGCTAGCTCCTTCTTGAGCCAGTTCGCTGCTTCCACCACTTGGAACTTCATGGCTTGGTCCGTAAAGCTACTATCGATCACCGTGACATCTGCATTGGCTAAGGTAGCACCTTGACGTGCAGCTTCCACTGTACCAGATAAGGCATGAGACATATGGATCGCAATAATTTGCGCCCCTTCTGCAGCCAAACCTTCGAAGGCTTCCGCAAACACACCTACTGGAGGTTGACTGGTCTTTGGAAGGTTCTTACTGGACTTCATCAACTGAAGGAATTGTCCTTCTGTTAATTCCGCATCTGAATAGAGGACACCGTCCACCATAACAGAGAGGGGAACGATGGTAATTCCGTATTTTTCAACAACTTCAGGCTCAATCGTTACGGATGAGTCTGTAACAATTTTTACTTGTGACATAACATTCCTACAATCTTTTCTTAGATATATCCACTCTATTATATCAAATTTTCTAGGCTTTTGTGGGACAAAGTCCTTTTTACTTAATCATCGATAGCTGCAAAGCCATCATTGACCAAAGCAACATCGGCCTTCATTCCACTTTCATCAAAGAGAATGCCATGGAGGACGCCACCATATACAGCCCCACCATCCATGCCAATCTTCCCATCTTCGGTCACCCAGAGCTCCTTGGTTCCAATCTTTTGATCCAAGAGATAGTGAACCGGGGTATGGCCAAAAACAATGGTCTTACCTGTCTGATTGGTCGCTTCATGGAAGGGCTGGCGAATCCAGACCTTTTGGTAATCCGTCGTTTCATGCCAATCAGGCAAGGTCAAGTCAAGGCCAGCATGCACAAAAATATAGTGTTCTGTTTCATAGACAAAAGGAAGCGAACAGATGAAAGCAACGAGGTCCCCACAAGTCTCTTGCACGCGCCGAGCATCCTTCGCGCCATCTACTGGAGCCGTGAGGGGACGACCAAGTAGAGAGTTGATGGTCGTGTCACCACCATTTCGTCGGTAATGGTCGTAGCGCTCTGTTGGGTTATCGATCCAGGCTAGAAACATGTATTCGTGGTTCCCAGAGAGGCAGATGGCCCCTTGCTGTTCGACAACATCTTTGACCAGTTCGATAACCTTACGACTATCTTCCCCACGGTCTATCAGATCTCCGAGAAACCAGCTGGGACTGACCATCCCAATGGGTCATCAGTTCCTCTAGCATACCGGCTTTTCCATGAATGTCTCCCACTACGAAATAGCTTTCCATATCGGTTCCTTTCTTCTTAGGACGGCCGTTTTAGCAATTGCTCTGCCTGCATGCGGGCTGCTTCTGTCACATCTTCACCAGCTAGCATCTTAGCGACTTCTTCGACCCGTTCTTCATGACTGAGCAAGCGAACGGTCGAAACTGTTGAAAACTCATCGCTCACCTTTTCGATAAAGAACTGGTAATCGGCTACTGCAATGACCTGAGGCAAATGAGAGATGGCTAGCACCTGACCATAACGTCCAATCTTATAAATCTTCGAAGCAATGGCTTGCGCCACCCGACCAGATACCCCTGTATCCACCTCGTCAAAGACAATACTGGTCTTACCTTCTTTCCGTGAAAAGGCTGACTTGATGGCCAACATAAGACGGGACAATTCTCCACCTGAGGCGACTTTTACTAAAGGCTTAAAGTCCTCTCCAGGGTTGGTCGAAATATAAAACTCAACCGTTTCGTTTCCTTCCCGATTAAACTTAGATGGGGTAAAACGCACTTGGAAACGGGCTTTTTCCATATAGAGGTCCGCCAATTCCTGCTGGATCTCTGCTTCCAGCTCTTGGGCCAAGGCATGACGCCCTTGACTCAATTCTTTAGCCAAGGCAACCAACTGTCCTTCCATAGACTTGAGTTCTTTTTCCAAGTCTTCAGAAGAGGTTCCCCCTCCTGTTAATAGGCTATATTCCTTGCTGATTTGCTCTAGGTAATCAAGGACATCCTTTACCTGACCACCGTACTTACGAGTAATTGAATGGATCAGGTCTAGTCGAGCTTCCACTTGCATCAAACGGTTACCATCAAAGTCCAATCCATCTACCAGATCCTCCAAGCGCTTGGTCAAATCCTCCAGAGTATAGTAGGTCTCAGCCAGTTGATCAGATAAGGTCTTGTAGTCTGGATCGTACTCTTCGATGCTTTGCAAATCATTCATAGCCGACCGCACATTGCTAAGACTGGAGAAGTCTTCTGCATCTAGCATGGTATAAGCATTACTTAGGGTATCTGCAATCATCTTATGATTGAGCAGACGTTGCCGTTCTTGCTCTAACTGGACATCTTCATCCAGGGACAGGGCTGCCGCCTCGATTTCCGAAATTTGGTATTCCAGCATCTCGATCCGAGCTTGGTTTTCCTGGTTATTTTTTTGGATCTGCAAGACCTGCTTGCGCAAGGCCTTGTAATTCTCGAAGGTCTCTCTATAGGCCTTCTTAGTCGCAAAAAAAGTATCCTCCCCAAAGCTATCCAGCATAGCGATATGCAATGGCGCCCGCATCAGTTCTTCCTGATCGTGCTGGCCATGAATATCCACCAAATGCTGGCCAACGGCCTTGAGAACGGAGAGGTTGACCATCTGCCCATTGATCCGACTGACACTCCGACCATTCTGGAAAATTTCTCTGCGAATAATCAACTCCTCTGCCCATTCTAAGCCCTGCTCCTCAAATAACTGCTGAAGGGCAGGATTTTCGTCAATGGCAAAGAGGCCTTCAATCTCAGTCTTAGGAGCTCCGTGGCGGATAACATCGGTCGTCGCCCGGCTCCCCAGCATCATATTCATGGCATCGATAATGATGGATTTTCCTGCTCCAGTTTCACCGGTTAAAACCGTCATCCCTGTTTCAAATTCAGAGCGATTTCTTCAATGATGGCAAAGTTCTTAATTGAAATTTCTAATAGCATCTCTCTCCTACCATTCCATCAATCGTTGTTCGATAAACTGAGCCTTTTCTTCCGAGCGGGCCACAATCAAAATACTATTGTCGTCTGAAATCATGCTAAAGATGATGTCATCAAAATCTTCTTGTAGATGCCGCTTGACTAGATAGGCTGTCCCTGGGACAAGCTTGAGGGTCAAAAAACTCCCCATGCGTTCAAAGGATTGAAGATTATTTTCTGCTAATTTTCCACTATGTTGGACGCGTGGCAATTCGTAGACATAGGCTGAACCTTTTAAAGGCGTTTTAATAATCCCCAACTCTTTGATATCGCGGGAAACAGTCGCTTGTGTCGCAGAAATTCCAGCTTCCTCAGATGTTCGACAATGGCATCCTGAGTACCCACTTTATTTTCTCGGATAAAGCGGCGTATTTTTTCTAATCGGTTTTGTTTACTATTCATGTTTAAAGTCAGTGTGGGCTTTTTCGACAACTGCCGCAAACTCTTGCAGTTGAAGACGATCTTGCCCAGTATTTTTTTCTAGATAAAGTAAAAATTCAATATTGCCATGGCCCCCTTGGATCGGTGAATAATCCACTCCCAAGACGGAGAAGCCATGTTCTAAGGCAAAGCCTTGAACCTGTTCCAAGACGGACAAGTGGACCTTGGCATCCTTGATAATCCCATTTTTCCCAATCTGCTCTCGACCAGCTTCAAACTGGGGTTTGACAAGGGCGACCACCTGGCCTCCCTCTTGTAAAATCCCATGGAGGGCTGGCAAGATGAGGTTGAGGGAAATAAAACTAACATCAATGCTAGCAAAGCTTGGGGTTTGCTCAAAATCCTCAGACGTCGCATAGCGGAAGTTGAACTGCTCCATCGAGATGACCCGAGGATCCTGACGAAGCTTCCAGGCCAACTGATTGGTCCCTACATCCACTGCATAGACCAAGGCAGCTCCATTTTGGAGCATGACATCCGTAAAGCCCCCTGTAGAAGCTCCAATATCCAGTGTTACCTTATCCTGCAGGTCAATCTCAAAAAGGTCCAAAGCCTTTTCTAACTTGAGACCACCACGACTGACATATTTGAGTTTTTCACCCTTGAGTTTTAATTCTGTCGCTTCATCAATTTTTTCGCCTGGTTTATCAAAGCGCTCGCCATTATGGACCGCAACGACCAGACCAGCCATCACACCGCGTTTGGCCTGCTCCCGGGTTTCAAAAAGTCCCTGCTTGTAGGCCAGTACGTCAACTCTTTCCTTCGCCATGAATTCTAAGTCTTTCTATTATCTTTTTGATTCCAGTCCCGTCGAAGTCTACCTGCTGAGAGATGCGATCGAGCAAGTCCTCACAGGCATCCAGCTCCCGGTCCAAATAAGCCTGAGCTCCATCTAGACCGAGGAGGGCAGGATAGGTCGATTTTTCAGCTTGCAGGTCCTTCTGAGGGGTTTTCCCTAAAGAAGCAAAATCAGCAGTCACATCCAAAATATCATCCCGAATCTGGAAGGCCAAGCCTAAATGGAGGCCAATTTCCTCTAAGAGAGTCGCGATAGCTGGCTCAAGCTCTAAGAGGATCCCTGTTGCTTGGAATGGATAGGCGAGCAGTCGCCCCGTCTTATTGGCATGGATGACTTGCAACTGGTCCAAGGTCAGGCTCGCCCCTTCCCCTTCCATATCCAAGACTTGGCCTGCCACCATCCCAGCTGTCCCTGAAGCATCCGATAACAGGGCAATCAGTTGCACCCTGATAGAAGCTGGAAGGTCTGCCTCTGCCACACAGCCAAAGGCATCTAAGAAGAGCGAGTCTCCTGCTAAGATGGCTAGGTCTTCCCCAAACTTTTTATGGTTGGTCAATTGACCACGACGATAATCATCATTATCCATGGCTGGTAAATCATCATGGATCAAGCTTCCCGTATGAATCATTTCAAGAGCAGCTGCCACCTGAAAATGAGCTTCAAGGATTGGAGCATGAAAGGCCTCCAACAACTCCAATAAGAGCAAAGGTCGAATCCGTTTCCCCCCTGCATGGACTGAATAAAGGATGGATTCTACCAAGCGGGGAGCGATTTGTTTAGCCTCGTAGAAGCCTTCTATCGCTTTTTCAACCCCTTGCAGTTTTTCTTCTAGAATCATACTAGTTCCGTTTCTGAGCCATCTGCTTGCATCACCTTGACCAAGGTCTTTTCAGCCTGATCAAGTGTTTCTTGCAAGTCTTTTGATAGCTTCATTCCTTTCTGAAACTCTGAGATGGCCTCTTCGAGGGGCACTTGCCCACTTTCCAACTTTTGGACAATAGCTTCCAAATCAGCTAAATTTTCTTCAAATTTCTTTTCTTTCGACATGCTTTACCTCTACTTCTACTTGCCCATCCCGCATGACTAGCGTCAAGGCATCCTTTTCTTTGATTGTATCCACGCTATCCAAAACCTGATCTCCAGCCTGTACCAAGGCGTAGCCTCTAGCCACGATGCGACTGGTATCCAACATCAAGAGAGCTTCCGATAGGCGCTTGGCATCTGCTGCTTTTGTCTGGTAGAGCTCCTTGATTTTCAAGGTCAGCAGCCGCTCCATCTGGAGAATCTGGTCTCGATAACGCTCGAGCTGATGCTGTGGCGCTTGGGAGGCCAATCGATGGCGGAGTTCTTGTAACTGGCGGCTATTTCTGGTAACCGACTCTGACACAGCCTGTTTCAATCGTAACTGAATCTGATCCAGCTTTGCAGATAAGAATCATACAGCCGCTCTGGCTGACGGAAGATGACCGATTGGCTCAGTTTTTGCAGGCGTTCTCGATGATAGACCAGGCGGTTACGCATAGCGGTTGCCATCCGCCCTTCCTGCTTCTGCAAATGATTGAGCAGGTCCAACTTGGTCACAGGCGTTGCCAACTCAGCCGCAGCTGTAGGAGTTGCTGCCCGGCGATCTGCGACAAAAGTCTGCCAGAGTAGTATCTGTCTCATGCCCCACACTGGAAATAATGGGAATTCTAGACTCAAAAATAGCCCGCACAACTGGCTCTTCATTAAAGGCCCACAGGTCCTCGATGGAGCCACCACCACGACCGATGATCAAGACATCGAGGTCCGTCCGATCATTGGCCTTTCTGGATATTGGCGACAATTTCTTGGGCAGCTCCCTCTCCTTGTACCTTGGTTGGAAAAAGGAGAATCTCCACGCCAGGAAAGCGCCGCGAAACAGTCGTGATAATATCGCGAATAACGGCCCCACTCTGACTGGTAATAACCCCAATTTTCTTGGAGAACTGGGGGATAGCCTGTTTGAACTTCTCTTGAAAAAGGCCTTCTTCCTGGAGTTTCTTTTTCAACTGCTCAAACTGTATAGCTAAAGCGCCGACGCCATCTGGCTCCGCCTTTTCGATGACAATGGAATAACTGCCACTTGGTTCATAGAGTTGGATCCGACCGATGACATTGATCTTCATGCCTTCTTCTAGCTCAAAGCCGAAAACTCTTATAAAGTCCCTGCCCAGACAGTCGCCTGAATCACAGCCTTTTTCATCCTTTAGAGAAAAAAATACTGGTGATTGGGACGCTTACGGAAATTCGAGACCTGACCCGTCAAATAGACCCGCTCTAGATAGGGGTCCTTATCAAATTTTAACTTGAGGTATTTGGTCAGACTGGATACCGATAAATACTCTGACATAGTTCCCCTTTCACACGGAAAATTCTAGTATAAATTATACCAAAAATAAGCGGAAAAAAATCTGATTCTACCTACGGAAAAAGCCCCAGATTTCATCATCTGAGACTTGATTTTTTATTGGCAGTTGGAAAGGCAAATTTCCCTCATCCATTTTGGAATTTCTTTACTAATCGCGGTCGGTAAAACCACGTAGGCATTCTTGCTCAAATCGTCTGCAATGGCCGAATGAAGGTGACTGGCAACTACCACGCGCTCATAGAGTCCAACTTGCGGAAATTGACCCGCAAAGCCCGCAATCATGCCTGCCAAGGTATCACCCATTCCTCCAGTTGCTTGATAGGGGCCTCCAACCGATAGTTGGTAATAATCTGTCTGCCCTTGTTGCCAGATCTTAGTCTGAGGACCCTTTTGGACTAAAATACTTGCTGGAGGAAGTTGGGACAGAGACTGCCTTGTTGCTTCTTCCCCTTGGTCTCCGATTGCTAGACCTGACATGGCCTCCCATTCTTTTTGATGAGGAGTAAAGACCAGTTGAGCTGGAGGAAGAGAAAGTCCTAAGCGAGTATAGAAGCTAATGGCTCCACCATCTAGAATGAGCACTTGATGAGGTTGAACTCTTTCAAAAACAAGTTCTACAAGGTGTCCCCCTAGCTCATTGGCATTGAGTCCTGGTCCCAATAAAATGACGCCTACTTTTGCGATTTGCTCAGCCAATAATTCTTGGTCCGTCACAGCAAATGCCATGGCTTCAGGTAGCTGACTATGAAGGGAAGGGATATTCTCTCGGTCTGTCGCTACCGTGACAAGTCCTGCTCCACTATGAACCGCTGCGAGGGCTGCCATAATAATGGCTCCACCATAGGGATAGGTCCCTCCAATCAAGAGCAGACGCCCATAGTCTCCCTTATAGGAGTCTGACTGACGGCTAAGGATAACTTGTTGCAGCAATGTTTGGTCAACTCTTAACATAAGCATCCCTTCTTTCTCCCTCTATTTTACCACGTTTAGGCTAAAAAAAGGCAGGAAGCGAAGTTCCCACCTTAAAAATCTTTCTAAACATTCTACAGCTACAAACACTGTCCCGAATCCATCCAAGTTCGCCTATTTTTTCAAAGCCCGAACAGCTGCCTCATAGGTCTGAGACATGAGCATGGTAATCGTCATAGGACCAACGCCACCTGGAACCGGAGTGATGTGACTAGCCAGAGGAGCTACTTGTTCATAGTCCACATCTCCACAGAGCTTCCCATTTTCATCACGGTTCATTCCGACATCGATAACGACTGCTCCCTCTTTAACAAAGTCAGCTGTAACAAATTTGGCACGACCAATTGCCACCACTAAGATATCGGCTTTTCTAGCAATTTTAGCCAAATGATGAGTCCGCGAATGGGTCAAGGTCACCGTTGCATTTTTTGCTAAGAGAAGCTGGGCCATCGGTTTCCCCACGATGTTGAACGGCCAATGACGACTGCATTTTTCCCTTCGACATCGATATCATATTCTCGGAACATTTCCATAATCCCTGCTGGTGTAGAGGGAACCATGACTGGATTTCCTGCCCAAAGATGTCCCATATTGAGAGGATGGAAGCCGTCGACATCCTTATTAGGATCAATGGCTAACAAAACTGCCTCATCGTCGATATGGGCTGGTAGAGGCAACTGGACTAAAATACCATGCCAGAGTGGATCCTGATTGTAGCGGTCAATGAGGGCCAACAAGTCCTCTTGGGAAATGCTTTCTGGTACTCGAACCACTTCACTTCGAAATCCTGCTGCCAAAGCTGACCGTTCTTTATTGCGGACATAGACCTGGCTAGCTGGGTTTTCTCCCACCAAAATCACTACCAAGCCTGGGACCTGACCAGTCTCAGCCTTTAAGCGAGCGGTTTTTTCTGCTAATTCCCCCTGCAATTTTACTGCTAAGGCCTTCCCATCAATTACATGTGTCATCTCAATCTCTTTTCTATTCAATATCTTCTCTATTATATCAGATTTGTGAACCTGCTCCTAACACTTCTTGATTAGACAAGGTTATAAGAAGAAACTATAACTATTTTCTTCCAACAAAAAAGAGACTAGATGCTCTAGACTCTTGATTGATACTTCTTAGTACAACAATTCGTAGATCTCCATTGCGATTAAGTCAATGCTATCGAATGTATAGGTCTCACGCGCTTCTACATCACGAAGAGTAAATACTGATCCATTTTCTTCATCATAGTTGTAAGCTACTTCAGCAACTACAACTCCTTCACGTTCAAAATTACGTTTTAAGTTTCCACCGTCTTTCGTCATCGCTTCCAAACGGCTGATAATTCGTACCAAATGTGATTCCATTTTGATTCTCCTATTTACTTTCTACTCTCCTATTTTATCATAAAAGAAGGAGGAAATTCCAATAAAAAAATCAACTTTTTCCGCTATTTTCCTCTTTATTCCATGCCTAAAACCGGACTTCATACTAAATTCTTGCAAACTTTTAGAATACTGCTATAATGAAACTATAAAAGTTTGACTATTTCTGACCAATAGTTTTTACACTTTTTACCCTAGAGAAAGAGGTAAGAGAATGCTTTGTCAAAACTGTAAAATCAATGATTCAACCATTCATCTTTATACGAACGTGAATGGCCACCAACAACAAGTAGACCTTTGCCAGAACTGCTATCAAATTATGAAAACGGATCCTAACAATAGTCTGCTCGCAGGATTAAACCAACAAAATCGCGGAGGACGGGATCCTTTTGAAGATTTCTTCAATCAACTAGGAAACTTCCAGGCTCCGCAAGAACCCCAAACCCCTCCGACCCAATCTGGAGGAGGCTATGGTGGTGGAAATGGCTATGGCTCAAATGGGAACGGTCGTTCTTCAGGACCAAGCAGACCCCAAGCCAAACAACAACCAAAGGGCCTCCTAGAAGAGTTTGGAATTAACGTTACTGAAATTGCTCGCCGTGGGGATATCGATCCGGTCATTGGCCGTGACGATGAAATTCTTCGCGTCATTGAAATCCTCAACCGTCGAACAAAGAACAACCCTGTCCTGATTGGGGAACCCGGTGTCGGAAAAACAGCTGTCGTAGAAGGGCTAGCGCAAAAGATTGTCGATGGAGATGTTCCTCACAAATTGCAAGGCAAGGAAGTCATTCGCTTAGACGTTGTCAGCCTGGTTCAAGGAACTGGGATCCGAGGGCAATTTGAAGAGCGCATGCAACAATTGATGGAGGAAATCCGTCGCCGGGAAGATGTGATTTTGTTTATCGATGAGATCCATGAAATTGTCGGTGCCGGATCTGCTGGTGATGGCAATATGGATGCTGGAAATATCCTCAAACCAGCCCTCGCTCGTGGCGAATTGCAATTAGTCGGTGCGACAACCCTCAATGAATACCGAATTATCGAAAAGGATGCGGCCCTTGAACGTCGGATGCAACCCGTTAAGGTCGACGAACCTACAGTGGAAGAAACCATCACCATCCTCAAAGGCATTCAAAAGAAATACGAGGACTACCACCACGTCCACTACACCGATGGTGCGATCGAGGCTGCGGCTCTCCTTTCTAATCGCTATATCCAAGACCGCTTCTTGCCAGACAAGGCCATTGACCTCTTGGACGAAGCAGGCTCTAAGATGAACTTAACCCTCAATTTTGTCGATCCCAAAGTCATCGACCAACGCTTAATTGAAGCCGAAAATCTCAAGGCTCAAGCGACGCGCGATGAGGACTTTGAAAAAGCTGCCTACTTCCGCGACCAAATCGCTAAGTACAAAGAAATGCAAGGGCAACAGGTCACTGACCAAGATACACCTGTCATTAGCGAAAAGACCATCGAACACATCGTCGAGCAAAAAGACCAATATCCCAGTTGGCGATTTGAAAGAAAAAGAACAATCCCAATTGATCAACTTAGCAGCTGACTTGAAGGCTCATGTCATCGGTCAAGATGAGGCTGTTGAAAAAATTGCTAAGGCCATCCGTCGAAACCGGGTAGGGCTTGGAACACCAAACCGTCCAATTGGTAGCTTCCTCTTTGTTGGACCAACTGGTGTCGGGAAGACCGAGTTGTCCAAGCAATTGGCCATCGAACTCTTTGGTTCTGCTGACAGTATGATTCGCTTTGATATGAGTGAGTATATGGAGAAACATGCCGTTGCCAAATTGGTCGGTGCTCCTCCAGGCTACGTCGGCTATGAAGAAGCAGGCCAGCTGACTGAAAAGGTGCGTCGCAACCCTTACTCTCTCATCCTCTTGGATGAGGTCGAAAAGGCCCACCCAGATGTCATGCATATGTTCCTCCAAGTCTTAGACGATGGGCGCTTGACAGATGGACAAGGCCGAACGGTGAGCTTCAAAGATACCATTATCATCATGACTTCCAATGCGGGAACTGGAAAAGCGGAGGCTAATGTCGGCTTTGGGGCGGCTCGTGAAGGTCGTACCAATTCTATCCTAGGTGAACTGGGGAACTTCTTTAGTCCAGAATTCATGAACCGCTTTGACGGCATCATTGAATTCAAAGCCTTGTCTAAGGAAAACCTCCTTCAAATCGTCACTCTCATGTTAGACGATGTCAACCAACGCTTAGCCCACAATGATATCCACCTGGATGTTACCGATAAGGTCAAGGAGAAACTGGTTGATTTGGGCTACGATCCGAAAATGGGGGCACGTCCTCTTCGTCGCACCATTCAAGACTATATTGAAGATGCCATTACAGATTACTACCTAGAAAATCCTAGTGAGAAAGATCTGAAGGCTGTCATGACCAGCAATGGGAAGATTTGCATCAAAGGAAAGAGCAAACCTGCGAACGAAGCAGAAAAAAAGTAACTGAATAATCGCATTCCACAGAGAGATTCCTAGTAGCTACCAGGAATCTCTCTTATTTTTATCTCCTACTGCTTTTTATGTCCATCTATGTTATAATGATAAAAAAATAAGAAGCGAGTATCATTATGACTGTTGCAACTTTTGGAACAAAAGAAGAAAATGTTGACTATGTCAATCGTTATGGAGTCTATGCGGTGATTCCAAATCCAGCAAAGGACAAAATCATCCTGGTCCAAGCTCCAAATGGGGCTTGGTTCCTACCAGGTGGTGAGATCGAGGCAGGAGAAGATCATTTCTTGGCACTCGAGCGCGAACTGATCGAAGAGCTGGGATTCACTGCGACCATCGGCGAGTATTATGGACAAGCAGATGAGTACTTCTACTCCAGTCACCGCGACACCCACTACTACAATCCTGCTTATATCTATGAAGTAACTGACTTTGTAGAAGCTCAAAAGCCACTAGAGGATTTCAATAACATTGCCTGGTTCCCCATTGACGAAGCCATTGAAAAGTTAAAAAGAGGAAGCCATAAATGGGGAATCAAAATGTGGAAATCTGCCCAAAAATTGTAAGCGACTTCTTTCACAAAATAAAAAAAAGTGCTATAATAAATGGAGAAAGAGCTTAGGAGGATCTCACATGAAGCTTATGAATACAACAAATAGTCATGCTAATTTGGTCAAAAAGTCAATTAGAAAGTACCGATGCTACCCTTGTTGAGGTCTATTCAGCTGGTAACACCGATGTTATCTTTACCAAAGCTCCTACTCATTACGAATTGCTGATTAGTAACAAACACCGTGCCATTCGTGAAACAGAAGTTGAAAAAAATTCGTGAGTTCTTTTTTTAAAAACGCAAGATTGATCTCAAAAATCATCGACCAATCCACTATTAAAAACGCTCTACTCCGATAAACTGATCGAAATTTCTTTCCCAATTATTTAGTAAGGCTATTCCGCCTTACTTTTTTTTATTTGCCTTGACGATGAACACGATACACTATTCTAGCCACCAAAAAAAGAAGTTCCAAATCGGAGCTTCTTTCAGATTTGAAGATAAAGTAATTTTTAGAAACTTTCCTTAGGTGAGTACGGACGTCAGCGAACTTCTACGAAGTTCCATGACTAATTAAGATACGAAGGGCTTTTTGCGGATAAAGTCAAAATAGGACAGCTGTTGACGCAGAATCTTTAGATTCTAGGAGAGACTTTCATCTTTTTTGACACAATCCGCAACCCGTGTTCAATTAGTTTTGAACCCCCTCGCTCTTTAATTTCCGGGCTCAGCTAAAACAGTTTCCCAAACTGTTTTACTCTCAAAACTCCCGAATGCCTGAAACACAGTTGTTTCAGGCACTTTTTCTCACGGCGTAAAGTTTTTTTCATCTTCTTAAATGACTAAAAAATGAAAGTCATTTTTTGAAAATCATCCAGCTGTTTTATAAAAAAATAGTTTGTCTGCATTCAAAAAGAAGTTCCATTATGGAACTTCTTTTGATATCTATTATTTTGCTTCAAAACCTTTTGCAACTGCGTCTGCAAAGTTCTCTTCAACGATGCTTGCACAGTGATCACAGATGGTTGCATGGTAGTGGCGTTCTGCAGTTGTTGGGTCGATACGACGGCAACGGTCACAAACTTCACCAGCAGCACGGTCAACTGTGAAGGCTACATCTTCAAAGGCCACTGCACCTTCTGGGGCTGGTCCTTCTGCGATAGTCAATTCAGAGACAATCAAAAGTTGAGCTACATTGCTATCAACAGCTCCAAGAAGTGTTTTCACCACTTCATTTGGATAAACGGTCAAGTGAGCTTCAAGTGATTTACCGATGACTTTTTCATTCCGTGCTTCTTCCAAGGCTTTTTGAGCTTGACCACGGAAGTCCATGAATGCTGACCAGGTATCCAAGATTTCCTCTTGGTTGGCAAAAGTCTGAGCTTCTGGTAATTCTGACAATTGAACAAAATCTTCGGCTTCAAACTCAAGATATGACCAGATTTCTTCCGCAGTGTGAGGAAGGATTGGTGTCAAAAGTTTGGTGATTTTCACAAGGATGTCATAGAAGACCGTTTGCATTTGACGGCGTTCAAGTGACTTAGCTCCTTCGATGTAAACAACATCTTTAGCAAAGTCAAGGTAGAAGGCAGACAAATCAACGTTGATAAAGTTCACTAGGGCTTTATAGATTGTCAAGAATTCGAAGTCTGCATAAGCATCGCGAATAGTTTTGACAAGTTGGTTAAAACGAATGGTCATGTACTTATCAACGGAACGAAGTTCTTCGTAAGCTACTGCATCCTCAGCTGGGTTAAAGTCAGAAGTATTGGCGATCAAGAAACGAAGAGTGTTACGGATCTTGCGGTAAGTTTCAGAAACTTGGCTCAAGATATCCATAGAGATACGCACGTCGTTGCTTGAGTCTACACTGGTTACCCAGAGACGCAAGATTTCCGCACCAAATTGTTTTTCAACATCGCTTGGAGCAATGGTATTTCCAAGAGATTTAGACATCTTCTCACCTTTACCATCAAAGGCAAAACCTTGTGACAAGATTTGTTTGTATGGTGCGACACCATGGTTAGCTACAGATGTGATGAGTGATGAGTTGAACCAACCACGGTATTGGTCTGAACCTTCTAGATAAAGGTCAGCTGGGTATTTGAGTTCTGGACGGTTCACTACAACACCATTCCATGATGAACCTGAGTCAAACCAGACGTCCATAATATCTGTTTCTTTCTTGAACTCACCATTTGGTGAACCTGGATGGGTAAATCCTTCTGGCAAGAGGTCCTTGGCATCCCGTTCCCACCAGATGATGGAACCATGTTCTTCAAAGAGTTGAGCCACATGCTCGATGGTTTCAGCTGTCATGATTGGTGTGCCATCTTCAGCGTAGAAGATTGGGAGTGGTACACCCCAAGCACGTTGACGAGAGATAACCCAGTCACCACGGTCACGAATCATATTGTACAAACGGACTTTACCCCACTCCGAGTGGAACTTCACTTTTTCAATTTCATCCAAGATTTCTTGACGGAATTTAGATACTGAGGCAAACCATTGTGGCACGGCACGCCAGATGATTGGTTTTTTCGTACGCCAGTCAAATGGGTAAGAGTGAGAGATTTCTTCTTGAGCTAGAAGAAGATTTACCCAAGTTTTTCAATAACAGTCGGGTACAACCTTGTCGTAGAATTGACCTTCAAATTCTGCACCCAGCATTTGGTCATCATGATTCCTCGTTCGTTGACAGTTACAGCAACTTCGAGACCATTGGCAACACCGACATTGTAGTCATCCTCACCAAAACCAGGGGCTGTATGGACGATACCAGTACCGGAGTCTGTTGTAACGTGATCACCAAGGATAACGAGTTCATCTACTGCTGTATCCCATGGGTGCTCTGTCACGATGTGGTTCAATTCTTGACCACGGTAAGTCGCCAAAACTTGAACATCCGCCCAACCAAATTTTTCAGACAAAGCTGTTCAACAATTCAGCAAAGCAACCACAAACTTACGAGCTTCACCAGCAGGTTGAACCAAAACGTAATCAATATCTGCACCAACAGTCAACCCGCGAGAAGCCGTGATGGTAAATGGAGTTGTTGTCCAAACAACGATGTAAGTATCTGTGTCTAGGACACCTTTTCCATCTTTGACCTTGTTGGCATAGTAAAGTGAAGTTGAAACCAAGTCGTGGTATTCGATTTCCGCTTCAGCAAGTGCTGACTCAGATGACCATGACCAGTAAACTGGCTTAGCTCCACGGTAGATATAGCCTTTGTTAGCCATTTCACCGAAGACACGGATTTGCGCTGCTTCATAATCAGGCGTCAAGGTCACATAAGGATTTTCCCAGTCACCTGAAACACCCAAGCGTTTAAAGTCTTCGCGTTGTTTATCTACTTGAGAAAGGGCGTAGTCGCGGCAAAGTTTCAAGTACTCAACCAAGTCCATTTCTTTGCGTTTGACACCTTGTTTAGCCAAGACTTGCTCGATTGGCAAACCGTGTGTATCCCAACCTGGGATGTACGGTGCATAAAAACCTGACATAGACTTAGAACGAACAATGATATCTTTTGAAATCTTGTTCATGGCATGTCCTACGTGGATATTTCCGTTGGCATACGGAGGGCCATCATGCAAGGTGAAATGTGGTTTTCCTTGGTTCAATTCTTGACGACGTTGGTAAAGCTTTGCTTCTTCCCATTCTTTTTGCCAAACTGGCTCTTTTGTAGGCAGACCAGCCCGCATCGGGAACTCTGTCTTCCCTAAATTCAGTGTTTCTTTAAGTTTCATGGTGTCTCCTCTAAAAAATAATCATACAAAATAAAAGACCACGACCTCGCCAAAAAGGACGACAAGTCGTGGTACCACCTTTCATTCAAGAAAGAGAGTCCTCTTTCTCCTCTTTTTGTCGCTAACGCTGACCAGCGTTAGTGGTTACTCATTTCACCACTAAAGATTTGTAAAAGGATCAACCTTAACAAAGGAAGTGCAAGTCTTCCACCATCACCTGCTCGCTAAAAACTATTTGATAAGGTCACTGTTTTTTTACAGATTATAAGATTGAAAACAGATTCACGTTGTCCTTCTTCTGGAGCATCGATATCATCAACTTCAGGAGTTTCTAGGACAACATCAATAGAATCTTGATCTTCATGATTTTTTTCTGCTTCTTCCAATGCTTCTTTCACTTTTTCATTCAATCCTTGAAAAGCTTGAGTTGCGCCTAACTCTAAGTTAGCTGCCTCAATACGTTTTTGCAATTCTTCAATTTCAGCTGAAGTAAATTGACGTGTCAAATCAATGTTAGCATCTTCTGAATGATGATGAACAGATTCACCCAAAGCTTTCTCAACAATTTCACGAAATGCTTCATCACTTGTTTGAATATACATAGCAGTTGGGCGAAGAATTTCATCCCATTCTGGTGTATCAATAATGCTCAATTGACTTTCGATAGTTGATTTCAAACGTTGATGGAAGACGCGTGTCTTATTCTTCAATTCTTCCGTTTCTACAGCAACTTTTTTGGCATTGTCTGTAGCATGACGGAGAATTTCATTTGCTTTTGCTTTTGCTTCTTCAACTAAATGGTGAGCATCTTGCTCCGCTTGACGAACAATTGTTTCTGAGCGTTCATTTGCCGCATGTTTTACACGTTCTGCTGTATCTTGAGCGATCAAAACTGATTGACTCAAAGAGTCTTTCATTTCGTCAAAGTAGTTCAAGCGCTCTTCCAACGCACTAATTTTTGTTTCCAATTCATGATTTTCACGAACTAATTTTTCATAGTCTCGGTAGACCATGTCTTGAAACTCTTCAACTTCTTTAGCATCGTAGCCTCTAAATTTTACATAAAAGCGTTTATCTTTGATTTCTAAAGCTGTAAGTGCCATAGTTCCTCCTTATTTTCTACTGGAAAATACTTCAACCGTTAATTTGCATTTTCCACTTTTTGATAGGCCATTTTCTGATAGTATTTTAAATCGGCCATACTTTCGAACACTAATTAAATCTGCTACTTGGATCATCCGACTAGGATTATCAATAGTGGCATAGTTTACCTTTACCTGGCCCGACTGAACTAATTGAACAGCTACAGACCGAGCAAGCTTAAAGGTAGAAGCTACTAGTTTATCAAGTCGAACACTAGTAACCAATAGGTCTTTGAGTTTGGATGGTTCGTCTACGCTGATCCGTTCTCGACAGTCAACCTCACGAATCTTGACAGATGCTTTTGCGATCTTCTTAAGATTCTCTTTTGAAATAGGAGGAGAAACGTTTCATCCACATAGATATGAATCTTCCCTTGTCCAACTAGAATATCTCCAAAAGACTTTCTTTCTATGCCTAATTGATGGAGAAGCGAACCCAAAACTTGAGAGTGACTTAACCGATAAAACTTATCCGGATAGAGAACTTCTAACAGACTCATTTCAAAATCAGATGCCTCTAACTGATAGTAGCTAGGAGCAAGAATCACTCGTGCATATTCTGTAGGATAGATTTCTGCACTTGAAAACACCTGCAAACCGTGGTGGGCACCAATTTGTCGTAAAATATCAACCTGATGTGGATTTAAAAAGGAAGTCAGTTCAAAACTATACTGTTGCTCCACTCGAGCTACTAATTCTAGAACTCGATCGATAAAGACGTGGTCTTCTGGACTATAGTGTTGATAAAATCCCTTGGTCATATGAACTGCACCAAAAATTGAAGGACAAATCGTTCCACTACGGATAGAGCAAGTAAGGCAAACATGACTGTAAAGTCTAACCCACCAAATTGCAAAGGAATCTTTCTAAATAGGCTCAAAAATGGTTCGACGATCCGTTGAACCATTTTAGCTAAAGCCGATTCTGATGCATTTGGAAACCAACTAAGCAAAGCATAGATGATTAGTACTAGCTCAAAAACCTGAAAGAAATTTCTAACTAATTGTAGGACAAACATATTAACGATTTCGTTTCATATCAAAGTCGTACTCAGCAACTTCGACATCATTTGGAAGGCGAATATCTTCAATATTCACAACGACATTGATTGGTGTTAATAAGTACATAGTACTTGCAACACGACGTAGATTCCCGGCTAATACATAGCGAGCACCATCCAAATAATCCAAACATCTTCTTGCTTGAACTTCTGTCATGTATTGGAAATCGATAAGAATACTTTCGTTTGCCAACAACAAGTCAACAATTTCAGTTGCTTCTTCATATTTACGAGGGTAGCGCACATCAATCGTAATCTTCTCATCTGCAGCAGAACGATTTTTTGCCAACTCTTGTTGACGTTGATGAAGTCGAGTAATATTTTCAGAAGATGATTTTTGAGATGAAGCTGATTCAACCACTGCTGTAGAAACTACTTGTGGACGACTTACTGCAACAGGAGTAGATTTCTGCTCCTTGGCAGCTACCACAGCTTTTTGACGTGGTTTTGATGATGGTTGTACTGGTTTAGGGGATGCTACAGGTTGGCTAGCACCGACTGCTTGAGCAGGCGCTTCTTGCACATCGTACTCATCTCCATCTTCAGTAAAATAATCAATCAATCGATCAAATCTATCTTTAAATGACATAATTCTTTCCTATTTGAAAAACGAGGTCCCAATTCGCACAAAAGTCGCACCGTTAGCAATCGCCACATCATAATCACGACTCATTCCCATGCTTAACTCTGTAAAGGGCATATTTTTCAACTGTTTCTTTTGTAATTCTTTTTGAAGTTGGTGAGTTGCTGCAAATATGGCTTGCAACTCGTCCTGACTTGCCTCAAAAGGAGCCATCGTCATTAATCCAACAATTTGTAGGTTATCCAAGCCTTCTAGTTCAGGAAGAACCGCATCGAGCTCTTCAGGAGCAAATCCATGCTTGCTTTCCTCTCCAGAAATATTGACTTGTATAAAACATTTAATTGGGTGACTCGCCCTTTTTTGAATTTCTTGGGCAAGCTTCATAGAATCTAAAGCATGGAAGTAATCTACAAAATTGATAACTTCTTTTACTTTACGACGTTGGAGACTACCGATCAAATGCCAGGTCAGTCCCTCATCTTTTAGAGCTTGGTATTTTTCTAGAAATTTATCAACACGGTTTTCACCGATATGACAGACTCCTGTATCAACCAAAGCCTTGGCTTGGTCGATACCAACATACTTAGTAACAGCAATCACATTGACCTGATCCGTGCGGTTTGCTGTTTCCATTGCTTGTGCAACCTGCGAGAATATTCGCTCTTTATTTTCAATCAGATTCATTCTTAACGATTACGGAAAAATGGTGGTGTTTCCAACTCATCATCTTCTGAAGAAGAATCCACATAGCGTTCAACTTGACGACCAGTGCTAGTATCAGACTGACGTACAATGTTTTCACGACGAATGTCCCAATCTCCAAACGCAGATCCACGAGGTGTTTCTTGTTTAGCACGTGATTGAGGAGTAGGCATTTCGATTTCTTCCTTCAAATCGAATTCGCGATCGAATTGTGGAGTTTGTGGACGTTGTTCACGTGGTCCAGTTTGGTAATAACGTGTTGAACTTGGTGCATGAGATGCAATTCCACTAACTCTTTCAACTTTATCCTGACGAACACCAGTTGCAACAACCGTTACGCGGATTTCATCTTTCATTGATTCATCAATAGATGTACCAAGCCAAATGTTTACGCCATGACCAGCTGCTTGGTTAACAATTTCAGAAGCTTCTTCTGCTTCAATCAAGGTCATATCCAAACCACCAGTAACGTTGACAATCACATCTTCAGCACCGTCAATGGTTGTTTCAAGGAGTGGTGAGTAGATAGCTTTACGAGCTGCTTCAATGACACGCTCTTCACCATTACCTACACCAATACCCATCAAGGCATTTCCTTTATTTTCCATAACAGTCTTCACGTCAGCGAAGTCAAGGTTAATCAAGCCTGGGCTTGTGATCAAGTCAGTGATCCCTTGAACCCCTTGGCGAAGGACATTATCTGCTTCGCTCAATGCTTCAAGAAGTGGTGTTTTCTTATCTACGATTTCTAACAAGTTGTTGTTAGAAATGATCAACAAAGTATCCACATGCTCGCGAAGTTCATTGATCCCTTCGATTGCAAAGTTTCCGCGTTTAGTTCCTTCAAATCCGAAAGGACGTGTCACAACGGCTACTGTCAAAGCACCAACAGCTTTAGCAATACGAGCGATGACTGGTGCAGCACCTGTACCAGATCCTCCACCCATCCCTGCAGTGATGAAGACCATGTCTGCACCTTGCAAAGCTTCTGTCAATACTTCTTCACTTTCTTCTGCGGCTTTACGACCAACCTCAGGTTGACCTCCAGCACCCAAACCACGAGTCAACTTAGGACCCAATTGGATAACTGTTTCTGCTTTGCACTTGAAAGTGCTTGTACGTCTGTGTTTGCTGCGATGAATTCTACACCAGCAACTCCTTCGTCAATCATGCGGTTGATGGCATTACCGCCACCGCCACCGACACCGATTACTTTAATAACTGCACCTTGTGCCGCTGCTGTGTCAAATGAAAATGTCATAAATACTTACACTCCTTAATCAAACATATTACCGATTAAATTCTTCATTCGGTCTGTAAAGGTAGTTTTTTCTTCTTGTTTTTGTTCTTCAACTGGATGTTGTTGCTCGACGTTTACTACAGGCTCAATTTCTTCCGGTACATATGCTGGAACAACTGGTTGCTGTACTGGTCGTTCAAACTGAATTGGTTGCTGACGAAGACGTTGGTCCCCATGTACAGCAGCCTGAGCAAGAATATCTACATCTGTAAGGTTTCCTGCATATTCAGACAAGCTAATCACGTGGGCAAAGGCTGGATTGCGGATTCCAATTTGATTTGGAACGTACAATTTCACATTTACACCAAAGACTTCTTGCGCTAATTCTTCAATACCAGGGAGAATAGCGCCACCACCGATGATGACAATTCCTCCAGGCAAATCAAGCAAATGTCTTCTTTCAAGATCTTGTTTAATTTGGTCGAAGATGTGTTTGATCCGAGCTGAAATAATTTCTGCCAAATATTTTTCAGATACTTGGACAGGTTCTACTTCACCAATCACCTCAACATGGAAGACTTCGTCGCCAACTGATGGAACATAAGCTTCTCCATAGTTGAACTTCAAGCCTTCTGCTAATTTTTGAGAAGTCTTCAATACTTTAGAAATATCTTTAGTAACGTAATCGCCACCTTCTTGGTAGATATTTGTAAATTGAAGCTCTTGATTCCGAACAGAAGCTACTGTCGTTTGACCTCCACCTAAATCAATGACGGTCGCACCAAACTCACGTTCTCCTTCGTTCAATACAGACTTAATCATTGCAAGTGGTGAAATAATGATGTTCTCAACTTGCAAACCAGCACGTTCAACTGTTTTCCGTAAATTATGGAGGACAGTTCTAGGACCAGTATACAAGAGACCACGCATTTCCAAACGGATTCCCATCATTCCACGTGGATCGCGGATTCCTTGGAAACCATCAACTGTGAACTCTTCTGGAATAAAGGTAATGACTTCACGGTCTGGAGTCATACTCTTTGTCAAAGCAGATCTGACAACATTTTCAACATCTGCATCCGTAATTTCTTTTGAATCACTGGTTACAGGAATCATTCCTTGAGTTGCTTCAATTTGAAGAAGGTTCGCTGGCAACCCAACGTTCACAAGATTGATTGAAATTCCTGCTTTTTCTTCTGCTTGGCTTACTGCACTTTTAATCGCATTAGAAGCAGCCTCAATATCAACAATAATTCCATCTTTGACGCCAGCACTTTTCGCATTGCTGACTCCAATTACATTCATTTCTCCATTGACATGTTCTGCCACCAATACTTTTATTGAACTAGTACCGATATCTAAACCTGTAAAAAAGCCGTTTCTAGCCATTACACCAGTCCTCTCTCTTTTGTTTTCCTATACGTCAATTAATAGCTCCATTTTAGTTAGAACTATCCAAATTTCATTATAACACAAAAATGCCCATAGTGGGCATATTTTCTTTATTTATTTCAGATAATTTATGAGGGTTTACTCAGCGGGAACTTCTTCGTGTTGCTCGGTTACAACTGCACTCTCATCAGAATCTGTCGAGTTAGCATAAGCTTCTTCTGTTTTGTTCCCTTCACCTTCTTCTTTTTCTTTCTTTTCCTGAGCTAAAGTAGCCATTGTTTCTGCATTGTAACTGTATATACCTGCTTCCATGTCAATGACACTGTCATCTTCAATTAGCTTGCGAATTTGATTGTAATAAGGCAATTTACGCTTGATCTGAGATACAGGCACTAAAACCTTTGTGCCATCCTTCATGGTCAGTGTCACTAAATCCTTAGTCACCTTGCTCGGTGTCAAGTCCACTGACTCAATTTCATCGCGCACAGAAGATGGTATTTTCCCCAGTTGTTTCACAAATTGTCGGACCAATTCACGATCAGAAAAACGAACAGTCAGGTAAGCCTTGGGAAGCTGATCAGCAGCAACTGGTGTCTCTACCACTTCCCCATTTTCTAAAATGGGATAGTGATCTTCCTCCGTCACATAGTAACCAAAGACCTGGTGTTCCTCAACCTGAACCTTAAACGTCGTAGGGAAGGCATAAGTCATCGAAATATCTTTGACCCACGGACTCGCTGCCTTCATATTGGCAAGATAGCGATCCCGATTTCAAAAAAAGTTGTCAAGGTATAATCCCGATCTTGGATCTGACTCTTTTTCAAACAACAAAGGTCTGATCCGCATTTTTTTATTCCCTGAGAATTCGATGATTTTTTGCTTAGCTAAGGGTGTTAAAAGATAGACAGAAAAGACTGCAATCAAGGTACTGATCACCAAAACAGGAATAGCTCGATAGATGTGACGTCTCGCAATCTGACCTTCCTTTTTGGCCTTCTTCGCTAGTTCCTCTTCTTCGAACCTATCTTCTGAAGGCTCTGTTAGGTAGATGATTTTTTTCTTCTTCATCCTCTTCGTCTATTTCATCAGGAAGAGTTTCTTGCACTTCCTCCTCAGCTAGATCAGCCTACGTTCTCATCTTCTCTACTTCTGCAGACTCGGCATCTTGCCCATCTGCTTCTGGATCTTCAGAGGGAGTTTTTTTGATTCAGAGTTCCTGTCTTTCCTTCTCTTCTTGTGCCTTCTTTTCTTTTTTTCTTCTTGCTCTTCTATTTGTTTTTTTCTTTTGATACTCCTGGTTTCCGTCTCTGCCATTCAGAGAGCTTTCGTGACTTCTTTAGGAGTTTTTTTGGGTTCTTCTTATCCGTCATTTTTTTCCTTTTTATTAATTTCTTGATGGACTAGATTTATAAAAATTCATCCAAGGAAAGCAATTCATTCGAATCCTTCATCGCTTGATGATAGCTTTCTGCCCCTTGGAATATTTTTATCCATCGTTTCTTGCAAACCGATCCATGCTCAAATCTGGCTCAGCGATGGTTTCTGCATAGCCTTTTTTTCCACAAAGTATTGAGCATTTTCAATCTGATCTCCCCGACTAGCTTCTTTCCCTAGGGGAACGATGATATGGAGCTTATTCATGGCCAAGAGTTCAAAAATCGTATTGGCACCTCCACGAGTCACCACTAGGTCTGCCTTTTTGGAGCAAAGGAAGATAGTGATCCGTCACGTAGTCCACGCGATAAAGATGAGGTGCTTGTTCATTCAAAGAGAGTCCCCTGTCAAATTAATGACATTGTATCTTGCTAGCAAGGCTTCTCGATTTTTTGTGACAAACTCATTGAACACTCGTGCACCAGCAGACCCACCCACAAAGAGAAGGGTTGGCAACTGTGGATCAAATTGAGCAAATACTGCTTCCAATTCTTGTGGGATTGGAAGTTGTTCCTGACGAACCTTGGTCACAGCTCCCACATGTTGGGCTTTCACTAGGCTTTTCGGCTGCTCAAAGGTTGTGAACATTTTTGTCGCAAACTTATAGGCAATTTTATTGGCCAAGCCCATGGAACGGTCGGATTCGTGGACCAATACAGGAACGAAACAAAGTCGTGCAGCCACTACCGGAGGAACTGAAACGAAGCCTCCTTTAGAAAACAAAACCTGTGGCCGTACACGAAGCATGATCCAAATCGATTGGAGAATTCCCCAGAAGACCTTGAAAATATCCAACATATTTTGCCAAGAAAAATAACGGCGCAACTTGCCCGTCGCAATCGAATGGAAATGGATGTCCAAAGCCAGACTTCAAAAAAATCTCTTGGTGTTCAATCCTTTCTTGTCCCCAATATAATGAACTTCCCAACCGTCCTCGATGAAGCGAGGGATGAGGAGAAGGTTCAAGGTCACATGCCCAACTGTACCTCCCCTGTAAATACTATTTTTTTTCATATTATTTTTTTCAACTCTTCTACTGTTTTTAAGGAACTCATCGCCCCTGTACTTCGAAAATTCGCGTACATATCCCAGCTGGCATTGGCTGGACTAAGCAAGACGATATCACCTGGCTCAGCTATTTCAAAGGCTTTTGCGCGTTGCATCTGCCACATCCGTCGCATCTAGATAAGCCACACCCGCTTGATCCGCTGCTCGTTTCACCCGTTCAGCAGACTCTCCAAGGATGACCATCTTTTTAAGACCATTAATATCTGGCACCAATTCGTCAAACTCATTGCCTCGGTCCAAGCCACCAGCGATTAAGATGACATGAGCGTTATCAAAGCCAGACAAGGCTTTTTGGGTTGCTAAGATGTTGGTAGACTTGCTATCATTGTAGAATTTCACCCCTTCAATCTCAGCTACATACTGCAAGCGGTGCTTCACCCCGCCAAAGGCTGATAAGATTTCTTGGATAGTTTGATTGTCAACACCACGAAGTTTGGCCACTGCAATGGTAGCTAAGGCATTTTCTACATTGTGGCTACCTGGTACTCCGATTTGGTCTGCTCGCATAACGGCTTCACCACGAAAGTAAAGGACACCATCCTCTAAATATGCTCCATCCACCTTTTCTTGGGTTGAAAACGGCACCACAGTAGCCTCTGTTTGCTGAGCCAAGTCTTTGGCTAGATCTTGGTTAAAGTTTAGTACCACAAAATCCTTGACAGTCATATTCTTTTGAATCGCCCATTTTGCAGCTACATAGCCTTCGAAAGATCCATGGTAATCCAAGTGGGTCGGCATCAGATTGGTAATGACTGCGATTTCTGGATGGAAGGCTTCAATCCCCATTAATTGGAAAGAAGATAATTCCATTACCAATGTGTCTTTCGCTGTCGCTGTTTGAGCGACTTGACTAGCTGGAAAACCAATATTTCCAGACAAGAGACCGTTTTGTCCAGCGGCCGTTAATACTTCTCCAATCATGGTAGTGGTGGTTGTTTTTCCGTTTGAACCAGTGATTCCGATGATTGGCGCTTCTGAAATGAGGTAGGCCAATTCAACTTCGGTCAAAACAGGGATGCCTTTTTCAAGGGCCCGTTCAACCATAGGATTCGTGTAAGGAATTCCAGGATTCTTCACCATCACTGCAAAGTCTTCATCCAAGAGTTCCAGAGGATGTCCTCCTGTCACGACTTTGATTCCTTCTTCCAGTAAACTTTGGGCTGCAGGATTTTCTTCAAAGGCTTTGCCATCATTCACCGTTACGATAGCTCCTAGGTGATCGAGTAGTCGCGCTGCAGATTCTCCAGACTTAGCCAATCCTAAAACAAGGACTTTTTTATTTTTAAATGTTTCAATGACGTTCATAGCTTTTTTCTCTCCAATTTGTTCACCTTCTATTTTACCCTTTTTTAGACAAATTAAAAAGCCTTAAGACAGCAAAAGAAGCAACACGTATAAAAATGACCGCTTCAGCATCTTTCATAAAAAAGAGTCGCCATGATTTTCTATCACAACAACTCTTTTTTATGGAGACAAGATCTCCTGTCTATTCTGATTTATCCAAGCGTTTAGAAGACTTGGTCGGCAATCGCGAAATATCAACGAGGGCCAGGTAGCCTACAAAAGCAAGGAAGGCGCCCACAAAAAATTCTGAAGGCAATTGGAAGATTTGGAAAATCGCTAAGCAAAGGAGGATGACCAAAGAGACCAACAATACGACTAAGGTAACTACATTCAGAGTTCCTCTGATGCTCTTTGGAGCTGCAAAAAGGTAAAAAAGGAGGATCAAAATACCTATAATCAAATAAACCATTTTGTCACTCCTTTCTTATTTCTTATTCAGCTGCAGCTGATTTTTTCTTTTTGTTTGCTTTTTCGCGTTCTGCCTTATTCAAGATTTGTTTACGTAGACGGATTGATTCAGGTGTTACTTCCATGTACTCATCGTCGTTCAAGAACTCGAGTGATTCTTCAAGCGTCAAGATACGAGGAGTCTTGATAACCGCTGTTTGGTCCTTAGTAGCGGAACGAACGTTGGTCATTTGTTTAGCCTTCGTGATGTTAACAGTCAAGTCATTTTCACGAGAGTTTTCACCGATGATCATTCCTTCGTAAACCTCAGTACCTGGGTTGACAAAGATAGTACCACGTTCTTCGATAGACATGATAGAGTAGGTTGTTGCCTTACCAGCATCGATAGAAACGAGGGCACCACGGTGACGTCCACCAATTTCTCCTGGAATCAATGGCAAGTATTGGTCGAAGGTATGATTCATGATCCCGTATCCACGAGTCATTGACAAGAATTCAGTTGAATATCCAATCAAACCACGCGCAGGAACAAGGAAGACCAAACGAGTTTGACCGTTACCTGTTGCAATCATATCCAACATTTCACCCTTACGCTCAGAAAGGCTTTGGATAACTGACCCTTGGTATTCTTCTGGAGTATCGATTTGCACGCGCTCAAATGGCTCGCACTTCACACCGTCAATTTCTTTACGATAACTTCTGGACGAGATACTTGGAGCTCGTAACCTTCACGACGCATGGTTTCGATCAAGATAGACAAGTGCAATTCCCCACGTCCTGAAACTGTCCATTTATCTGGTGAGTCTGTTGGGTCTACACGAAGAGACACGTCTGTTTGCAACTCAGCTTGCAGACGTTCTTCAACCTTACGAGAAGTCACCCATTTTCCTTCACGACCAGCAAAAGGTGAGTTGTTAACCAAGAAGGTCATTTGAAGAGTTGGTTCATCGATGTGAAGAACTGGAAGAGCTTCAACTGCATCTGTTGGAGTAATGGTTTCCCCAACGAAGATGTCTTCCATACCTGATACGGCAATCAAGTCACCAGCCTTAGCTTCTTGGATTTCACGACGTTCCAAACCAAAGAAACCAAAGAGTTTTGTAACACGGAAATTTTTCGTTGTACCGTCAAGTTTAGAAAGGGTAACTTGGTCTCCAACCTTGACTGTACCACGGAAGACACGTCCGATACCGATACGACCAACGAAGTCATTGTAGTCCAAGAGTGACACTTGGAATTGAAGGGGCTCATCTGAGTTATCAACTGGAGCTGGGATGTGGTCGATAATGGTGTCAAAGATTGGCGCCATGGTCTTTTCTTGATCTGCTGGATCATCTGACAAGGAAGATGTTCCGTTGATCGCTGATGCATAAACAACTGGGAAGTCAAGTTGGTCATCATCCGCACCAAGCTCGATGAAGAGTTCCAAGACTTCGTCTACTACTTCTGCTGGACGAGCAGATGGCTTATCGATTTTGTTAACTACAACGATCGGCACAAGGTCTTGTTCCAAGGCTTTTTTCAATACGAAACGAGTCTGTGGCATGGTTCCTTCGTAAGCATCTACGACCAAAACAACACCGTCAACCATTTTCATGATACGTTCAACTTCTCCACCGAAGTCCGCGTGCCCTGGTGTGTCCATGATGTTGATACGAGTTCCATTGTAGGCAACGGCTGTATTTTTCGCAAGGATGGTGATTCCACGCTCTTTTTCGATATCGTTTGAGTCCATAGCACGCTCTGCCAACTCTGTACGTGCGTCAAGAGTTTCAGATTGTTTCAATAATTCGTCAACGAGGGTTGTTTTCCCGTGGTCGACGTGGGCGATAATCGCGATATTACGGATATCTTCTCTTAATTTTGTCATGATTTCCTCTATTGTATTCAAATTTATTTTCTAACTGAACGATTATACCACAATTTTAAGCAAATGACTTAACTCAAGTAAGTGTAAATGTTTTCATGCTTTCTTTCGAAAACCTGCTTTCTCATTCCCACTCCTAACCACTCTATTCATGAAAAATCTTTCACCTCTTTATCCCTTTTCTTCATCCTTTTTTTCCGAATACTTGTGCTTCTCTCCATTTCATGCTATCCTGTCTTTTTATGAGATTAGATCAATTACTGGCCCACTACCAAATTCCTCGCAAAGAAATCAAACAGAGCCTAGCCAAAAAGCAGATCCTAGTCGACGGACTTGCTGCAACAAAATTATCCCAAAATGTAGATACAGGTCTCCAAGAAGTTCGCTGGAAGGATCGGATCCTTACCGACTGTTCCCATCACTATTTTCTTCTTCATAAACCTCAAGGACTAGTGACGGCTACCAAGGATGCCCAACATCCTACAGTGTTGGATCTCCTCCGAGCAGAAGACCGGACCCCCAAGACCTATCCTATCGGTCGACTGGATCGGGATACGACCGGCCTCCTCCTACTCACAGATAATGGACCTCTAGGTTTCCAACTCCTTCATCCCCAATACCATATTGAAAAAGAATACGCGGTAACAGTCAACGGCCCTCTTGAACCCGCTCATATAGAGGAATTTCAAGAAGGAATCACCTTCTTAGACGGGACCAGGTGTAAGCCGGCCAAACTAAAAATCCTTAACTCCAGCCTTACCGAAAGTCAGGCCCTAGTCACCCTGTCTGAAGGGAAATTTCATCAGGTGAAAAAGATGTTTTTATCCATTGGGGTCAAAGTCACTACTTTAAAACGAGTTCGCTTTGGGCCTTTTACTTTAGAGGATGAGCTGAAAAAGGGGCAGTATCGCCCCCTCACATCAGTTGAATGTGATGCGATTCGCTCTTTTTTAGAAGAAACCCGCTAAAAAACTCCAGAAGCTTATACTTCTGGAGTTTTGATCTTAGTTCGTTTTTACTTTTCCATCCCATGAATCCAAACCATAGGACAAGATATAGATATCTTTATAGCCCTGTTTTTTCAAGAAGAGGGCCGCATTGGTCACACGGGAACCACGACTGTTCTCATAGAGCAAGACTGGTTTATCTTTGCGAAGAGCTGCCAGACTCACTTTTAACTGGTTGGAAGGAATATTCCGAGCTCCCAAAATATGCTTAGCGTGGAATTCATTCGGATCACGCAAGTCCACTAATTGGCCTTTGCGGATCAATTCTTCAAACTCTGCATTGTCCACAATTTTTGCAGCACGACGGATACGGAAGTAATTGTAGCCCATCCAGCCAAACATCCCTAAAACAATCAACCATACTAAAACATTTGTTACACTCACTTTTCTTTTTCCTCTTCTAAATAGCGTAATTCCTGTGCGTGTTCTCTACGTAAGACGGCTTCTGCTTCTAGATAATCCAATTTTTCCATCAGCCCAGCGTCATAGATCCTTTTTCAATTCAATCTTCATCAATTCGATGTCGTAAAGTCGTTTTCCGACATAAATGATGATTCCAAATTTTTTCAGAAATTGTTGAACATCGTACAGGGTTTTCATGTGCTTATTCTATCAAATCTTTCAAGTATTTTCAAGATGGCCCCTATTTTATTTACAGGAAAAATCTCATCCAAACAAAAATGAGCCTCCCAAGCAAGGAAGGCTCGTTTGTTTATTTTCAGATTACAAACCTGGTGCTTGACCTAATTCAGCGGCAATCATCCAGATATGTTTTTCCAATTCAGCTTTTGCACCAACAAAGATATCGTTGGTCACGTCATCTCCTTCAGCATCTGTGATATCCAAGGCTTTTTGATAAAGACTTACCAAGTAGCGGAAGATAGAAAGAACACGTCCCAAATTTTCTTCCATAGAGCGTTCGAATGAACCTTTTTCTTCTTGGATGTTGCTGTGTTCCAAGAACTCAACCATGCTAGCGTATGGGAGCACCACCCAAGGTAATCAAGCGTTCACTCACTTCATCAAGAGTCGCATCCAAGCTTTCCATGTACTCATCCATTTTTGGATGCCATACGAGGAAACCACGGCCACGCATATACCAGTGCACTTGGTGCAAGGCAATATGAGCGACATAAAGATCTGCCACCACTTGGTTGAGAACCGCTTTTGTATCAGTTAAACTCTTGCTTACTTCACTGATTGTTGCAAATGTTGCTACGTCTTTTGCTGCTTCTTTTTTAATTGTTGTCATAACTAAATTCTCCTTTTTTAGAATTATTCTAATTTAGTTATATTATAATCCTTCTAATTAAGAAATGCAAGAGAAAATGCTTAAATAAGAAAAAGTTAGAAAAATTGTTTCAGTTCTAATCGTTATTAGTCATCTTTTTACGAATTATATAAGTATGATTAACTTTTATTTTTTTACAGTCGGTGCCTGCATCGCCTCCTTTTTAGGGCTCGTCATTGACCGCTTTCCAGAAAAGCTCCATCATCTGTCCGAGAAGCCACTGCGATCATTGCCAACAGACCTTAAGACCTCTGGACCTGATTCCCATTCTCTCACAAGTACTTTTTTTCGATTCCGTTGTCGCTACTGCCAGAGTCCTCTTCCTTATTGGTATGCCCTCTTTTGAAGCCTGGGCTGGCCTCCTTTTTGCTATGCTATCAGGGCTTCTTCCCATTCCTCATCTCCTGCTTCTGCTTGGCAGTTGTGTTTTAGCTATCTATGATTTGCGCTCCATGGAGTACCCTCTCCTTCTCTGGCTAATACTCCACACTCTTTGCCTACTTTTTCACCGGTCCCTACCCTCTTAATGGGAGTCTTTCTCTTCTTAGGAATTCTATCTTGTCTTTACTCCATTGGCATTGGAGCAGGGACTTTCTCTTACTGGCTACTTTTTTTCTTTGACCCTCTCGGCCGTCCAAGTCCTCCTAGTCATACAAGGGGCTTCCCTCATTGGTCTCCTGGTCTTTCTCTTTAAAAAAGAAAAAGACCGGATTCCTTTCGTTCCCTGTCTTTTTCTGAGTTATCATGCTTTACTGTTTTTTACAATTTTTAGCAGATAAGATTTTTTATTTTGTAGCTTTCGCTTCTAGATAATCGGCAATCGCAGCCACGTCCTTGTCCCCACGTCCAGAAACATTGATGATGATGATCTTGTCTTTGTCCAATTGTGGAGCACGTTTGACCGCTTCTGCAATCGCGTGTGAGCTTTCGATGGCTGGGAGGATCCCTTCTGTCTTACTGAGAAGAAGAAGAGCTTGAACTGCTTCATCATCTGTCGCTGCTACATATTCGACACGACCAGAGTCTTTAAAGAAAGCATGCTCTGGACCAACCCCTGGGTAGTCCAAACCAGCAGAGATTGAGTACACTGGCGCTACTTTTCCATCTTCTCCAAAGACAGCATAGGTCTTCATGCCATCGACAACTCCAACAGTCCCCTTGGTCATGGTCGCTGCGTGCTGATCAGTATCCAAACCATGGCCTGCCGCTTCAACTCCGACCAATTTGACTTCTTCATCACCTACATATTGGGAGAAGGCACCAATGGCATTGGATCCACCACCGACACAGGCAATGACATAATCCGGCAAACGACCTTCTTTTTCCAAGATTTGGCGTTTAGATTCTTCACTGATCACCTTTTTGGAATTCATGCACAATGGTTGGGTAAGGGTGAGGGTCCAACAGCAGAACCCAAAGACATAAAAGCATCCAGATCCGCCATCCACGCTCCAAAAGCAGCATCAACAGCGTCTTTCAAGGTCTTTGTACCTGTTTCAACCGCATGGACGGTTGCCCCCATCATTTCCATGCGGAAGACATTGAGACGTTGGCGTTCCACGTCTTCTGCCCCCATGTAGACATCACAGGCCATGCCCAAACTTAGCTGCCGCAGCTGCTGTAGCTACACCGTGTTGACCAGCTCCTGTTTCAGCAATCACGCGCGTTTTGCCCATGCGTTTGGCCAAGAGGATTTGCCCCAAGACGTTATTTCAATTTATGCGAACCTAGGTGATTCAGAGTCTTCGCGCTTCAAATAAATTTTTGCCCCACCTAAATGCTCTGTCAAACTTTCCGCAAAAGTAGAGCGGTGTTTCCCGTCCAGAATAATCTTTCAAATAATGTTTGTATTCTGCGATAAATTCTGGGTCATTTTTGTATTGTTCAAAAGTTGCCTCTAATTGATCCAGCAAGTTTTGAATGGGTTCTGGTACGAAAGATCCACCAAATTGTCCGAAATAGCCTTTAGTTTCTGTCATGATTGTGTCCTCTTTTCTATATTTTCAATTCTGTTTATGATTTTTTCTCTCGCTGGCCCTTTGAGCTGCAGTCTCACTGGATCCCTTTGAGATACAAAAAACCTCACACAGAAAAATCTGTGTGAGGACGATTCGATACCGCGGTGCCACCTCAATTGTAGGAAGACATTCTTTCTCCTACATCTCTGACCTGTCTAACAACAGGGTGCACGATAAGGTGTGCTCACCGAATTTTTATTGTTTCAAATTCATCATCATAAACGCATCAGCCCATTTCAAGATTCACCACTGCTTGTTCGCAATCACCACAAGCTCCCTGGAAGTGAGAAAAACCTCTACTTTTCTGATGTCTTGAAGCTATTATAGCTCCCTGCTTCTGACTTTTGTCAACCCAAAATTTGAAATCGTATTCAATCGTTCGGATTTTTAGTCCAAACTAAAGATAGATTGTCCTTACCCTATAGAAGCTTGCACCCATTTAAAAACACAGATAGGCTAGGTAGCCTCCCAGAGTATTGGTCCACAGATCATCTATCTCAAACACCCTGATTGAAATCAAACAAGAGGTCTAGCACAATCTGACTAAGCTCAATCCACACACTCATCCCTAGACTAAAGCAAAGGACGCGTTTCCTAGTACCTAGCCAAGGCCAGAGCCACAGTAGTTGAAAGACCAAAGGGAACAAGAGAAAGATATTGGCTATATTCTGTACAAGCACCTTGATCAGCTGGACCAGACTGGTCACTTGACCTAGGTTGATGAGAGAATTAAAGGGAACCAGTAATACGACTACACGACCAAAATGTTGAATCCCAGGTGTTTCCATCCCTGGTTCAGGCTGTTGAGGGAGAAAACACATGAGGCAGAGCAGGACAAAATAGAAGAAACTGCCACCTAGTAGCAGTTGTCTTCCTTTTTTTGTTAATTGCCCTTCTTCTATCAGCCAGTTGTTACGGTTGAGCTTCTTCAACAATGGCTTTCTCCCGGTCTCTCTTCATCGTATTAGAACGCAATTGTCCACAAGCAGCATCGATATCTGTACCATGCTCTTGACGAACCACGCAGTTGACTCCGTTTTTCTTCAAGGTGTCATAGAAGGCCATCACGCGCTCTCTTGGACTCCGACTATATTGGTCATGCTCACTAACTGGGTTGTAAGGGATCAAGTTGACATAAGATAGCTTCTTGATCTTTTTGAGGAGTTCTGCCAATTCCAAGGCTTGCTCGACACCATCATTGACTTCGTTGAGCATGATGTACTCGAAGGTCACCCGACGGTTGGTCGTTTCGATATAGTACTCAATGGCCGCAAACAATTTCTCAATCGGGAAGGCCCGGTTGATTTTCATGATGCTAGAACGCAAGTCATTGTTTGGAGCATGAAGGGATACTGCCAAGTTGACCTGAACCCCTTCATTGGCAAAATCACGAATCTTATGAGCCAAGCCAGACGTTGAAACGGTAATGTGGCGGGCACCGATAGCTAGCCCCTTGTCATCATTGACCGTACGGACAAAGCTCAAGACATTCTTGTAGTTGTCAAACGGCTCACCAATTCCCATCACAACGATGTGGCTGACACGTTCATCTTGTCCACGTTCGTCAAAGTATTTTTGAACCAACATGATTTGGGCAACGATTTCCCCGCTGTTCAAGTCGCGTTGCTTCTTGATCAAACCAGATGCACAGAAGGTACAGCCGATGTTGCACCCTACCTGAGTGGTGACACAGACTGACAAGCCATAGTGTTGACGCATCAATACCGTCTCGATCAACATGCCGTCTGGCAACTCAAAGAGGTATTTGACGGTTCCATCTGCTGATTCTTGCACGATCCGTTGTTTCAAAGGATTGATCACGAACTGGTCGTTCAAGGTTTCGATCAAGTCCTTCGATAGGTTGGTCATTTCTTCAAATGACTGGACGCGTTTGCGATAGAGCCATTCCCAGATTTGGGTGCTCGGAATTTCTTTTCACCATTTTCTTCTGCCCACTCGATCAGTTCTTGTCGAGTCAAGCCATAAATTGAAGGTTTCATCTTATCTCTTTTCTCTCTTTACTTTTGACGGATGACAAAGTGGCGTTCTTGCTCACCCTGTGCATCTTTTTTTCTAGACCGCTGACGGTTCTTTTTCTTTGGTTGAGAAGTCTTTTGTTTTTGCTCTTGTTCACGTTCTCGTGGCTGATTTTTAGAACGATTTCGGCGATTTTGACGACCGCCACGCTTAGCAGAACGGTTCCCTCTTCCTGTTGTTTAGGAGAAGATTTCTTGTCAAAGGATGCTCGACGGGGTTCTGCATTTTCTAGGACAAAATAAGCACAGCCATAGCTACAGTATTCTAATAAATAATCTTCCAGACGGCTGATTTTCTCTGCATCTGTGACCGGACGATCGTCCTTATAGAAGCCACGTAGACGCAACTGTTCATTGCTCCAATCACCGACAATGTAATCAAATTTGGTTAAAACCTCTGAAAAAAATCGCTGACCAAAGACCGTCGCATCAAAGGCATCATTTTGATTCTCAACCAGCTCAAATGTCAATTGTTCTGCTAGCACTTGATCTGCCAACCAGACGAAATTCCGGTCCAGGATATTTATTGTAATTAAATAATTCAGGGATATTTCTTTTCGCATAGTCTTCCTTTATTCATACCTTTTAGTTGTAACACTTTATTTTTATCATAAATCCCTATCTTTAGATAGAATTTCAACGGAAAAGAGAAAATCTGTAAAAAGTCTGACGATTTAATTTACCTTTTCTTGCTGTCACATTATAAAAAGCAGGCTTTTTCAAAGCCTGCTCAGATGGAAAATAAAGTCTTCTGAAAAACTTTCAGGTGACGACGTCACGAACTTGAGTTCATGACTATATGAGCCTGCTCATGAAATTCAGCGTAGCTAAAACAGCCCCGCACTCAACTCACTGCGAAAGTCTTTTAGATGACTGTCTTCAATCTAAAACAAAGAAGGCAATCTTTGTCTCTATGAATATTCATTGCCGGATGAAAGGGGCAAATAAAGAGTGATTTTCGTATAGCTATTGGCCTTAGAATCAATCTCCATATGATAGGCTTCGCCAAATTGAAGATGCAATCGTTGGTCCACATTTTTCAAGCCAACACCTCCTAAACGAAGAAGGGTTTGGTCTGTTGACTCTGATCGGTCAAAAGCCCTCGTCCATTGTCGAAAAATCGATACGCAGGCCGAGTTCTCCACTGACTTTCAGTCGTCACTCGAATGAGACCCTGGCCGATCGATCTCTTGATGCCGTGATAAATCGCATTTTCCACTAAGGGTTGAAGCACCAGTTTTGGGGAAGCTGATAGTCTCCCAACCGTTCATCTTCTAGAAATTTCATAATTGAGCTTTTCACCATAGCGTTGTTTCTGAATGAAAGAGATACTGGCGGACATGGTCTATTTCATCTCTCAGCTAGATTTGTTCCTGGCCTTGGTTGAGAGCCAGTCGAAAATATTTGAGCCAGAGACTTAGTGATGTCGACCACGCGCTGACTATCATTAAACTCAGCCATCCAGACAATCGTATCCAAGGTATTGTAGAGGAAATGCGGATTAATCTGAGCTGAAAGTGCTCGCAGCTCGTAACGCCGTGCGTTCTGCTCCTCTTCCTTTAACCTGTTGCATAAGGTTTATCGATTTGGTCCAACATGGCATTAAAAGGCTTGAGCGAGATCCACCAATTCTGGAGATCCTTTGGTTGCAGCTCTCACGTGAGCATCTCCTGCTCCAATTTCTCAAAATGATAGTCTGAAGGTCTCGTAGGGGTTTGATCCACAAACGCAGAACAAAGCCAGATTCCCTATCAAACACATGATCAGAGCTAGTAACTCCTAGACCAATGAAAAGGAATAGAGCAGTTTGCGACTGAAGCATCTGAAGTCCTTCCAGTGAAGCCACTCCAATCAAGGTCCAATCACTATCTGGAATCGGAACTTTGATAGATAAAAGTTCTGCCCTCCTTTTGGGCATAGCCATCTTTCACAGCAATATAGGGTTGCATGGCCTGCATTTCTTGGCTGGAAGAATAGACTGTCTTTTTAGGATGGTAGACAAACTCATGCTTTTGATTAATGATGAAAACTAAAGCCTTGTTTCCCTAGTTGAAGGTGATCCAGTAAGCTCTGAAGGCTATCGATAGCCAATATCCAAGCGTACTACTCCGAGATTTTGACCAGTCTGATCGACCACTTCCTGGGTGATAGAAACCACCCATTTTTCCTTTTTCCGAAGTCAAGGATTCCTTTCGAGCTGGCGTCAAAGACTGGCATGGCTCTTTCCTTAATCGCCTCCTGATACCAACTTTCATTCATCATATCTGATGAAGTCTGCATGCTGATTTTGAGAATCTGTCGCTACCAGACGTCCATCCTTAGTCACCAAGACAGCTGAGACCAGATCCGGATCTGTTTCAATCATCGTTCGCATCAGACTGTTGAACCGTTTCTGATCTCACCTCCTTGTCTTGGGCAAACTGACGAACAGCCTGTTCTTTACTAAGCACCGTGGTGGTCTGCTTTAATTTTTTTCAGATAGGAGGTGATAAACTGACTACTTTGGTCGATACTATTTCGTGTCGTCCGCTCTGTTAGCTGGCGGATCGTCCCTGAACTCGTTTGATAGTAAAGGCTACCGATAAGACCAAAAGAGTAAGAGAATGAAGAGAAAAAACAGTAGAGGACCAGCTGAATCAGCAAAGGGATATCGTTTCATTCATGCTCTCCTTTTTTTGTACTGCCTTGGGTGTCACCCCAACAACCTGCTTTAAAGCGTTGAGAAAAAAATAGTTCATATCTTCAAAACCAACCTGATCTGCGATCTCATAAATCTTTGAGATCTGTCGTCAGAGTAAAGAGTTTGAGCCTTCTTCATTCGCTCTTGGATGAGGTATTCTTGGAAAAGGGAGTCCCAATTTTTTTCTTGATCAATACACTTAGATAAGAGGGACTGAAAACCAAGTTGATAGGCCAAAGTCCTTTCAGGGTTAACTGGGAATCTGCTAAAGCGAGCATGAATAGCTTCTTCCAAGTCTGTCGAATAACCATGACTGACCAAATCTTCGACTTGCGCTTTCTTTCGCTCTTGATCGAGTTTTTTCCTTTCACCTTTGCTAACATCTCTTCAATATCATGCTTTTGAAAAAGGGCTTCAGCAAATAATCATCTGCACCTAACTCGATGGCTTTCCTAGCAAACTCAAAAGTCATCATAACCTGTCAAAAAAAGATGATATGACAAGACGGAGACTGCTCTTTGACGAGATGGGCCAGATCCAAGCCATTCATTTGTGGCATATTGATATCGGTTAGAAGGATATCAGCTGGTTGATCTTGAAACTTCTCCCAGGCCTCACGTCCCATTTTCTGCCTGGTTGATGACGGTCATTCCCAAACTGTTCATAATCCACTAGGAAGTCAGTCCCTGCCGGATAAGCTCTTCATCTTCCACAATCATGATCGCATACATGTCTTTCACCTACTTGTCTTTTACTATACTCATTATATCAAATGTAGGTCCAAAATGTCTCAGACATAGTCCAACAAATAACCGTAGCCCTTTTTCTACCATCTCTGCTTTTAGGGATGAATTTGATTGACAAAGCTATTGATGCAGTAGCGAAGGCCACCTTTTTTTCCTTAGGGGACCATCAGTAAAAGACATGGCCCTAGATGGGAATTTCCCTACTCGACTCCGAACCTCTGTCCGAGTCATATTGAAACTCTTATCTTCCTTATAGATTGCCACATCAGGACTGATAGGTCGACTGAAAAGCTTGGCCAACCACAACCAGAATCAAATTTATCTTTTGAGGAGAAAGAGGGGCTCTCCTGTCACGACATCTACATAGATGCCCGCATCAAACTTATCCCAATAGCGATTAGAAAAAGGCACGCTCTGTATCATTTTCTTGCGTCACTGCATATTCTTCAGGAGATAACTTCTTTTGATCTCTTCATCGCTCGGCTTTTGGATAGCGACTAGCGTCAATAACAGGATAAGAAGCTTGATTCACATCAATGTGACAATAGCCCATTCGGATGTTTCTGTAGATAGTCCTGATGGTAGTCCTCCGCCTTGATGAAATTAGTCAGTGGCTCTTTTTTTCCACAGCTAACGGTTTGTCGTATTTTCTTTTGCCACCTCTTCAAAGACTTGGTTTAATGGTTGGAAGGTCTTCTTGAGAGACATAATAGACACCTGTTCGGTATTGAGTCCCTTGATCATTTCCTTGACGATTCTTCGACGTTGGGATCGATAATCCGGAAATAGTGTAGAAGCAGTTCTTTCAAGGAAACCTTCTTGACATTGTAGGTGATGTGAACTGTTTCAGCATGCCCTGTTTGATGGGACCAATTCATACTTGGTGGTATCTCCCTTTTCCATTGGCATAACCTGATTCGGCATCAATGACACCCTGGAACACGGGAAAAATACTCTTCCACACCCCAGAAGCAACCACCAGCTAGATAGATTTCTCGTTGGTCTTCTGGATTGACTTTTTCTTCCTTCTTTTTGTTTGCTACTGGTGTCTGACTCATGGACGCTTTTTTTGATCTGCTCAGTCGTCGCATCTGATGTATCCAAGGCCATGGATCCTTTGATAAAGGAAAAAAAGAGTCCAAAACAAAAGTAGGCTCACTAAAAAGAATGGAAATGAGTTTCCATTTTGTTTCCATTTTATGTCCTCCTTACTTCATTTCTTTTTAGAGTCTGGACGATGTCTTCCTTGCTCATATAACCGATATGGGTCTTGGCGAGAGTTCCATCGCTTGCAATAAAGAGAGCAGATGGATAAGAACGAATCCCATACTCTTTTGAGCAGTCTCCCTTTACTATCCATCAAGACTGGGAAATCCTTTGTAATCCAAAGACTGGTACCAGTTTTTGAAATCTGCTTCTGATTTTTTTCACCATTAAAGGTTGGAGCTACAACGGATAAGACCACATAATCCTTACCCTCCTCTGCCTTTTGCTAAATCATTTGTGTCACCTAATGTTGAAAGACAGATTGAGCACCAGGAAGCCCAAAATTTGAGGTAAACTTTTCTTCCCTTTGTAATCTGATAAGTGGTAGGTCTTGCCGTCTACTCCTTGCAGGCTAAAACTCCTGAACCTTCTTTGCCAGCTTGCTCTGAAGCTCCCGTTTGTGGCTGTCTGCTTAGTCTCACTTTTTGTTGGATGATTCCATCCCTCTGGCTAGAGCAAGCCCCAAACAAAGTCCAGTACACAAGAATCCTGTCAGCTACTAAAGCTAATTTTTCTTTCATCATTATTACCTCTTTAAATAAGGGAGAAAGTCATCCTCAGATGACCTCCTCCTTCTTTCATTAGTTGTCTGATTTCATATCAGATGATTCACTCTTTTTCATCTTTCATTTCTGAATCGCTAGATTTCATCTCATCTTTTTTTCATATCGTCCTTCATTTCAGAACTGCTGTCAGACATCATAGATGAATCTTTCATGTCTTCTTTTTTCATTTTATCATCGGACATGGATGAATCCTTCATGTCATCCTTCTTCATATCGTCCTTCTTCATCATACTACTATCGTCCGTTTTTTTCATGTCTGAATCTGATTTCTGTCCAGAACAAGCTGCTAAAGTGACGATGCTAAGTGTAGCAATAGAAAGTGCAAGAATTTTTTTCATGATTTTTCTCCTTTAATCATTCAAGATTAGTGAAACAGGGATGCGAGGCTATTAAGATTTCCTAGCATCAGCAAGATGCCCATCAAGATGATGAGGGCACCACCAATTTTTTTCAAGGTTCCCATATGGGGCTTGAGTTTAGCAAAATGTTGTAGAACCCAGCTAGAAGCCAAGGCCAAAAGCAAGAAAGGCAGAGCCAAGCCTAATGTATAGACCAGCATCAGGAGAGCGCCTTGCAATGCACCATCTCCTCCAGAAGCTGCAATGGCTAAAACAGAGCTCAAAACTGGTCCGACACAAGGGGTCCAACCAAAACTGAAGGTGACCCCTATCAGAAAAGCATTGAAGAATTCATTGCGTTTTTCATCCTTCTTCAGTTGGATACTCTTTTGTTTTTGGAGTTGCTGAAGATTGATGAGGCCCATCTGATGGATTCCCAATAAGATGACAATCCCTCCTAGTAGGTAACGGAACCAGGGAGCATAAAGCACCTGGCCAAGGGCCCCTGCACCGTATCCTAGAATCAGGAAAACAGTTGATAGACCTGCGATAAAACAAAGAGTCTTCACCAGGCCATACCAAGAAATGTCTCTTCCAAAAATACGCACCGTTTTTTCATGCTCAGAATCCAATAGAATCCCTACATAGACTGGCATCAGTGGCAAAATACACGGGGAGAAAAAGGATAGAACTCCCGCTAAGAATACTGAAATGGAAAACAAACTGGTTTGAATCATTTCACTACCTCCCTTTCTTTCTGACACCAGTATAAAGAAAAAAATCCTCTAAAAAAATAGAGATTGATAAGCAAAAACTTGAATTTGATTAGAAGGTGATTAATTCTTCGGATGGGCCTTTATCCATGCTACGAACTCGTCATAAGAGTGAATTTGTGTTTTCTCTCCAGTTGTTTCATCTGTGGCATACAGTTCCATGACTTCTTGACCTTCCGGCGCAAACCAATGAATGATTTTATCAAACCATTCGCGTTCATTGTATTGTTTCGGACGGAAATATAATGCTATTTAGATATTTTATATTTTTTTCTAACTCTGGATATAATTTAGAAAAGTTAGAACCAGAAACATTTATTTGAGACGGTTTATAATTCATTGGATAAAGTGAATTTTTCGTTTCTTGAAAGATTATACTTTTGCTAGATTCATCGTCGATCTGTTCAGAGATCCCACCCCTATACCAATCATATTTGTTTTTAAAAATATTGTTGTTGCTTTTGGTTGATCTTCTCCATCTCTTTTTCAGAAATGTCATTATATCCTCCCCATTAGCTAAAAAACAGGATAGGTCTAATATTATCACCCATCAAGTCGTGCATCATTTAATTTTTCCAAATTAAGTGTAAGATAATCGTCTCCGTTTTGTAAATAGGTCTGAGGAGCATTATTTGGTGCACGGTACAAATTATTTTTTTCCCAAGCAATTTATATAAGTCGAATTTAATAATTTTTTTCTTTATCACTTTTGTATATCATAACTAATAATTTGGTAATATTCTTCATTTCCAATCGGAGGAATCTTTCTCAAAATTGCCAGTATAAAGAGTGTGCGAAGAAATAGTTGTAACATAATTTTCTCCACATAAAACAACACCATCCGAAATAATTATTTACGGCAACAAAAAACAAATTTATCGTTATCAAATAATTGTATTTTTCTAATTTTTGACGGTATATCATCTATATATATCTTCTCAGATGATTTTTTTAAGTCTCATAAAAAAATTATACTACCAACAATAAGCATAATTAGAATATGATCAACCTAGCCTTATTTTTGTTTCCACTATGAGTTTCTCCTATTTTTCTTTTTACTTCCCATCACCAAATACCTTTTTTTCAAAGACCACTCCTTTTCATTTTGATAACCGTTTTTCATCACTTGATGTTATTGTTTTCATGTGAGCTTCATTACTTTACTTGTCTCAAACTTTCTCTACTTTTTCTTTTTCAAATAATCAATGGCATCTTGAAGGGTTTTGACGGGGACAATTTTCATCTTCGAATGAATTTGTTTCGCTGCTTCTTTAGCTGTTTCATAGTTTGATTTGGCCTTGGGATTGGCTTTCTTTTCTTCTTTGGAAACTGGATTATTAGGGGCAAAGAAAATTTCTGCTCCTTCTTTATCGGCTGCGACGACTTTCTTGTCAATCCCACCGATATCGCCAACCGTTCCATCTTGGTTAATGGTTCCTGTCCCTGCAATATGGCGTCCCTGACGAAGATCTGGATCAGCCACTTGGGTGTAGATGGCTAGGCTAAACATCATGCCGGCACTTGGTCCACCAATTCCTTGGGTCGCAAACTGGACAGGAACATCGCCTTTGGCTTCAGTCCGGTCGATCAGGCTAATCCCGATTCCGTTTTTCCCATTGGACAATTTGATGATCTTTCCGTCTGCGGTCTTGGTTTGTCCATCCTCAATATAGGTCACTGAAACGGGATCGCCAATTTTTTGAGAACCAACATAATCAATCAATTCTTTGGAACTCTTAAAGGTCTTACCATTCACACCGGTGACGGTATCCGCAATGTTCAAGATCCCCTTAAAGGTCGAATCATCTGCCACCTGCATAACATAAACACCTAGAAAGTCCATCTGGGTTTCTTTTCCAGCTGTCTTTAACCCTTGGTAGATGGCCATATTTTGCGAGGTTTCCATATAGAATTGGTTAATCCGCGTAAATTCTTGGCTCGAACTACCACCTGTCATATCCTTGGCAGAGTAGATATCTGTAAAAGGGGTCGCCCAAGCATAGATCAAATCAGCCGGGGTCGCTTCTTTCACTGCCACGGTTACAAAGTCATAGGATCCCTGACTTGGTATCCATTTTTCCATCCACTGTCATGACCGATCGAATGTCTTCTGCCGTTCCTGGCATCTCAATATAATAGGGAAGGCGAATCACAAAAGCAGCTAGCAAGAGGAGCAAGAAAAGAACGCCTGCAATCGGCCATCGGTATTCTTTCAATCGTCCTTTTTTCCTTTTTTTAGTGGGTCAAGCTTGGTTTATTCGCTTGTGTCATCTTTGATTTCCTCCATTACACTCTTTGGTACATAAGGTGAGATATCCTGCTGAAAAGCCAGCAACTCTCGAATACGTGTTGAACTAATGGCCTGGTAAGGAGGCTGGGCATAGAGATAAACCGTCTCCAATTCAGGCGCCAACTGGTGATTAAAATAATCCATATTGGCTTCGTATACCAGATCCTGTGCATTGCGCAAGCCCCGGATCAAGGTGATGACCCCAAGATTGCGCGCCACTGTCACAGCCAACTCTTGAGTTGACGTCACAATTTCAACATTTTCCAAATGAGCCAAGGCCCCTTTCACCATGCGCACGCGCTGCTCAATGGAAAAGAGTCCGACTTTTTCCGGATTATAAAAAATTCCGACATAGACACGGTCAAACAAGCGACTAGCTCGCTCGATCAATTGCACATGCCCAATGGTAATCGGATCAAACGATCCTGTAAACAATCCACTTCTATCTGACATATACTGTTACCTTACTAATTCCATAGATTTTTTCTTTCCAGATTCCCACTTGTCCGATTTCCTCAGGAAGTTCTACGTGTTTATCGGTTTCGCACACAATCATGATGTCCTCTGACAAGAGTTGGCGCTCGCACAAGGTTTCGATATCGCGAACAATCTCTTCCTTGGCATAAGGAGGGATCCAAGAACACCAAAGTCAAAGGTGCCCGTTAGAAAGCCCCTAAGGCCTGCTTGGCCTCCATTTTTTTAGCAGTTGAAACCGTTCCTTTTTCCTTGGTCATGGCAATATTGGCTGCTACAATCTCCTGCGCTCTGCGATCTCTTTCCACTAGAACGGCCTCTGACATGCCTCGAGAAACGGCTTCGATAGAGAGCCCACCGCTTCCAGCATAGAGATCCAGCACTCTTCCACCATCAAAGTAAGGACCAATCATATTGAACATGGCCCCTCTGACCTTATCAGAAGTCGGCCTGGTTGTTTTTCCTTCAAGTGTTTTGAGGGGACGTCCCCCATAGGTTCCAGATACTATTTTCATAGGGACCATTATACCAAAAAAAATCAGAAAATTGCGATTTGATATGGTCAAGCGACAATTAAAAGAGCCGAGCACTCTGCTCGACTCTTTCTTTCCTTATAGGATATTTTCATATTCATCACGGACAGATTGAGGCCAGACACTGGTTTGGACTTCACCGATATGTTTCTTACGAAGCAAGAACATAGCCAAACGAGATTGCCCAATCCCTCCACCAATCGTGAGTGGGAAGAGACCATTTAACAAAGCCTTGTGCCACTCTAATTGGAGACGATCCTCGTCCCCTGTGATCGCAACTTGACGGCGAAGCGTATCTTCATCGACACGGATCCCCATTGAAGACAACTCAAAGGCTGAACCTAGAACATCATTCCAGACGAGGATATCACCATTCAAGCCCTTGTAGCCATTTTCAGACTCTGTTGTCCAGTCATCGTAGTCAGGTGCACGGCCATCGTGTGGTTTGCCATCTGCAAGCTCTCCACCAATCCCAATCAAGAAAACGGCTCCGAATTCTTTGGCAATGGCATTTTCACGCTCTTTTGGAGTTAAATCTGGATAGCGTTCCACCAATTCTTCTGTGTGAACGAAGGTAATTTGTTTTGGAAGAACTGACTCAATATCATAGCGCGCTTCTACTGCTAGTTCTGTCAAACGAATCGCCTTGTAGATCTTTTCAACCGTTTCTTTAAGGTAGGCGATGTTGCGTTGACCATTTGGGATGACCTTTTCCCAGTCCCATTGGTCTACATAAACAGAGTGGATAGCGTCTAGCGAATCTTCATCTGGACGAAGAGCCTTCATATGGACAAAGAGACCTTCTCCTTCGCCAAAACCAAAACGTGCCAAGGTATGGCGTTTCCATTTTGCGAGTGAATGCACGACTTCATAAGTCTCATCAGGAATTTGAAGGACCTTGACAGATACCGGATGTTCAATCCCAGAAAGGTTATCCTGCATCCCGTCTCCGACCTTGCTCAAAATTGGCCCTTGGACTTCAATGATGTCCAATTTATCTTTTAAATATTGTGTGAACGTCGTTTTAACAAACGAAATTTCTTTTTGTTGGTGGATAAAACTTTTTTTCATATAGTTCCTCATTTATAGACATTTTAGAAATGATTATACTCTTTTTTCAATCAAAATCAAGTCTTTTCATTCGTTTTCAACTGAATTTTTCTCTTGCAAAAAGGATTCATTTTTGATAAACTATACGTAACTTTTAAAACGTTACATAGGAGAAGCGACATGTTTGATGCAAAAAAACTAAAAGAAAGACGCCTGGAAAAAGGCTTGACCCAAGCAGATGTCTACGAGGATCTCAAGATTTCTCGCAAGACTTACTCCAGTTGGGAGAATGGCTTAGCGGAGCCACACGAAAAAAATCTCAGGAGGTTGGCCAAGCGCCTCTCCGTTAAAGAGGACTACTTTATTAACAAAGACTCCGCACTCTACACCTACCCTTTATTAACCCCACCTCATCAAAAGAAAGTCGACCAGTTGGCCAGCCAGTTATTGGAACAGCAGCAAAAAGTTGTTTCCTTGACAGCTTATAAGGTTCTTTCGATTGAGCTAGCAGCCGGTTTAGGGACACACCTTTTATGACAACGAAACGGACTATGAAACTGTCTATTTTGACCAAGAGATCCAGCACGATTTCGCTTCTTGGGTATCAGGTGATTCGATGGAACCTCTCTATCCCAATGGCTCTGTTGCCCTCATGAAGCAGACTGGCTTTGACTATGATGGGGCTGTCTACGCCCTCATCTGGAATGGAAAAACCTACATCAAGAAAGTCTATCGGGAAGCGGAAGGTTTGCGCTTAGAATCCATCAACCCTGACTACGATGATTTATTTGCTCCCTATGAAGACGAGCCCAAAATCGTCGGCATTGTGGTCGGGCATTTTCTTCCACTCGAGGTTTAAATATGCTATTTGATTATTCACGTGAGCCTCATTCTGATATTGCTTTTGTGGATATGAAAAGTTTTTATGCCAGTTGTGAATGTGTCCGTCTAGGGCTCAATCCCTTGACGACTTCTCTTTGCGTCATGAGTCGGAGCGACAATTCTGCTGGCCTGATTTTTGGCGAGCTCTCCCGTTTTTCAAACAAGTCTTTGGCAAGAAAAAAATGTCAGCCGTAGCTACGACCTACCTTTTGACCTCAAAACCAGAAAATTTAATAGCTACGTCGCTAAAAAACAAGGATTGCCAACAGATCCAGCCTTTATTGCATCCATTGAATCCTGGGCCAAGAGGACCCTGATTGTGCCTCCACGGATGAATGCCTACATTCAGGTCAATATGGAGATTCAAAAAGTCTTTTCAGGAATTTGCGGCACCAGATGATATTTTTCCCTTACTCGATTGACGAAGGCTTTATCGATCTGACCTCTTCCTTAAATTATTTTATTCCAGATCCCTCCCTCTCTCGAAAGGAAAAACTGGATCTCCTTTCTGCCAGGATCCAAAAAAGGATCTGGCAGGAAACTGGAATCTACTCTACCATCGGCCTCAGCAATGCCAATCCCCTTCTTGCCAAGCTAGCCTTGGACAATGAAGCCAAGCATTGCCGAAATATGCGCTCCAATTGGTCTTATGAAGATGTAGAAAGTAAGGTCTGGAAACTGCCCCAGCTCACTGATTTTTGGGGCATTGGACGTCGTACTGAAAAACGATTGCAAAAGATCGGGATCACGTCGATTGCTGAACTGGCTCAGGCTCACCCAGATCTCTTAAAGAAAGAATTCGGAGTCATGGGCCTTCAACTGTGGTTCCATGCTCATGGCATTGATGAAAGCAATGTCCACAAGCCTTATCGTCCGAAATCACGAGGCATTGGTAACTCTCAAATCTTGCCCTATGACTACCATCTACAAGCTGATATTGAACTGGTGTTTCGGGAGATGGCTGAGCAGGTGGCTATTCGCTTGCGACGGAAAAAAAAGAAGACCCAGCTGGTCTCCATTCATGCCTCCTACTCCAAAATCGAGGGGCTTCCGTCCATTCACTGCCAGCAAAAAATTGAGCCCTACCCAATCCACCAAGGTTTTATCCGATACGGTTCTGCGGCTCTTTCGCTCCAAGTACGAAGGAGGAGCCATTCGGCAGATTGGTGTTTTTTATGGAGAACTTGTCGAGGAGTCTCTTCAACTCTTTTCTCTCTTTGATGACCCAGTAGCCCTGGAAAAAGAGGAGAAACTCCAGCAGACCATTGACCGCATTCGGGACCAATTTGGCTTTCACCTCTCTTCAGAAAGGCTCCTCATTACTAGAAAACTCACGCGCCATTGCACGCAGTAAACTAACAGGCGGACATTCCGCAGGAGGCTTAGATGGATTAACATGATCGACCGTTCTTATCTCCCTTATCAATCCGCCCGCGAATTTCAAGATCGTGGCATGGCCAAATGGGCTGGCTTCTTTTTATCCGAGCACACAACTGCCCTGCATACAAAAGAAATTGACCGCAGTCAGCTCACGGTTCTTCCACTTGCTGAACAGATCCAGCTCCTGGAGCAGGCCTTTCAACAACAAACGACGATCTCGATCACAACTCTAGAGGGGAATCAATTTGCAACCTACACAGGTTCGATTCACACCTTATCTGCTTCTGAGGTTCTTCTCAAAAGCGATGGCCACTACCACCGTCTCCTCGTAGACTCTATCATTTTTATTGAATCTGAGGAAACAGCCCTATGAAACCTATTCAGACTAAACACGAATTACAATTTGATTATTTTTTTCGGAGAATTACCACCAATTTGAGATGGACTTTTTACAAGTGGGCTGCTACTTCTACGCCGCTCGTCTTTTTAGAAGACGATATTCTCCACTCTATGGCAGCAGGCCAGCGAAACTACTTTCGTCTTCACCACACCAAAAAGTCGGGATCATCGAGACCATTATTTCTATTTTAAGGTTTCCACACTCTCCCAATCACCCCTGACCCGTATTTACGCTTATACAGGACATCACTTACAAAAGATAGATCCTCATCAGACAGAGAAAAAAAGGATAGCTTGATCTGAGAAGCTATCCTTTTTCTTGATTTATGGGATTCACTACAGTTCTTATGAGTGATTAGAATCCATCTACGTTTGTGTAGATTTTTTGTACGTCCTCGTCGTCTTCAAGAACGCTGTAAAGTTTTTCAAATGTTTCCAAATCTTCACCTGACAACTCAACTTCTGATTGAGGAATCATTTCCAATTCTGTTACTTGGAATTCTTCGACACCTGATTCACGCAAAGCAACGATTGCTTTGTGAAGATCAGTTGAGCAGTGTAGACTGTGATCGTTCCTTCTTCTGCTTCGACATCATCTACATCCACATCTGCTTCAAGCAAAAGCTCAAAGATGGCATCGGCATCATCACCAGCAAAGACGATAACACCTTTGTTGTCAAAGAGGTAAGATACAGAACCTGAAGCTCCCATGTTCCCACCGTTTTTACCAAAAGCAGCACGGACATTGGCAGCTGTACGGTTAACGTTTGAAGTCAAAGTATCAACGATCAACATCGAACCATTTGGTCCAAATCCTTCGTAACGTCCTTCTGTAAAGGTTTCGTCAGTGTTTCCTTTTTGCCTTATCGATCGCTTTATCAATCACGTGTTTTTGGCACTTGCGCTTGTTTCGCACGGTCAATAACGAATCTCAAAGCAGTATTTAGTTCTGGATCTGGTTCACCCTTTTTAGCAGCTACATAGATCTCCACACCAAATTTGGCATATACTTTTGAGTTGGCACCATCTTTGGCAGTTTTCTTGGCAACAATATTGGCCCATTTACGTCCCATGAGGATTCTCCTTAAATTTTTTCAAATTATTTTCAATCTTTTATATTATATCACAAATCACAAGACTTGGAAGAGTTTTTTGCGTATCCTTCCAATTGGAGTTGCTCGACTATTCACCCTTTATTGATCTTCCACTCTCACGGGCACTCGACCCCAGATCTGTTCTGGCAATTGGGGATGGCCTAGTTGATACACCTGATCCGCTTGCTGGGTCAAGTCATCCCAAGGTTCCTTACCGATTCGAGTCACGATTTCTACTGATTTTTTCAAGCCTTTGAGGTGAGCTTGTCCCTTTGCGGAAAATCCTAAGACATGAATGGCATCGGGAAGAGCTTGATCCATCGCCCCTACCAAGATGTAGGTCAAGATGCGGCGCACTCGCGCCTTAGGTATAGCGCTTGGTTGCGACTTTCTCCACCAGGTCTTCCACAGAGCTAGCACTTCGAACCGCATCCTTTATCCGATTGGCCAGTTCTTCATTGACCTGAAAAATCTGTGTCAGATCCGGATGGGTTAGGATTTGATAACGGAGCAGTTGGTCATAATCCTCCCAAGATACCTGTGGAGCCGACTGAAAGAGTTGACTATTGGGCATGAATCTAGCGACAAAGTCCTGATCTTCCTTGTGTAGGCGTAGACTAGTGGCAGAAGCATAGGCCACCTCTTTTTCTTCTGAATGGTAGCCTGCACCTTGGCGTTGGATGGGCTTGAGCGCAATCCCCTTCCCAGCACAAGCCTTGGCATAAGCCAAGCCCAGGATATGATTGGGAGTATCTCCTGTGAACTCCACTCCAGCAAAGGTTTCCCACATTTTTTGGGTCTTTTGTGGATAGGATAAATCTTCTGGAAGACTTCGCAAGAAAGCTTCCATTTCCGCCTCTTTCTCCGAATAAACAGTCGCAATCGCTTGGTAATCTAAGACCTCTTCTGTCCCAAAAGTCAATTGGTCGATTCCTAGACGGGACAAGATTTCTACCGCTCCCTTGGCAAAATGATCAGCCGACTGAACAGCCACGAGAAAGGGGAGCTCGACCACCAGGTCCGCTCCATTTTCCAAAGCCATCTGCGCCCGTATCCACTTGTCTACAATGGCAGGCTCGCCACGTTGAACAAAATTCCCAGACATAGCGACGATTTTCACCCCTTCTGCCTGTTCCAGCAGGTACTTGTGACCATTGTGAAAGGGATTAAATTCTGCAATAATACCTGTAACTGTCATGCTAGTCCTACTTCTGTGCTACGAAGAACCAACGTTTGCTGGTCTTTGTTGGCTCTTTGTCTTCAAAGTCTGCATACAATTTGAAAGATTTAAAGCCAGCCTGCTCCAATAAGATGTCATAGGTTAAAACTTCATAGGTGCGTTCCTCATGAACTTCATCGTGGCGACTAAAGCTGCCATCCTCTTCTTGGACAAAGAAGGTCAGCTCATGGACGATCGAGTGAGGGGCTGCATCCTCATAGGTATCCCAGAGCATGGCAAAGTCTTCCGCATTTTCGTGGTAAGAATAGCCTGGGAAAACCTCATCCGTCTGATAGGTCGAATGGACATCAAAGATAAAGACTCCGTCCTCATTGAGGGCATTGTAGACTTCTTTAAAGACATCCCCTACTTCTACCTCGTCCTGCATGTAGCAGATAGAATCCGAGTAGCAGGTCACGAAATCATAAGTGCCTGCTTGCGACAGGTCCAGCATATTGCCCTCGATAAAATCAATCTTTCTGCTTGGCTGAAGCAGCTCTTTTTTCAGCAATTTTCAGCATGTCAGCACTCAGGTCTAATCCTGTCACATCAAACCCAGCTTGAGAAAAGCGGACAGACTGAATCCCTGTCCCACAAGCCAATTCCAGTAATTTTTTCCGGTCCTTGCTTTTAGGGAGATGCCGGAGGGAAAAATCCGTCCACAAATCATACAGACTATCATCCATGACCGCATCGTAGACCGCCGCAAACGTTTCATAAGTCGCCATATTCATGATACCAAGTCCGCCCGTAATCCGATAGAAAATTAGGAGCACGACGATGGAGCTAAGCTCCAAGGAGAGCTATCTATTTTCCGAGGATTACAGGACGGGTTCAAATCCTTTCTAAGATACAAAGAGCCTTAAAAGCAAAGAGAAAATAGGAAACTTTTCTGCCGTATCGTCAGATACAAAGGAAAGTTTACTCTTTTTCTCACAGCTTTTAGCTCGTGTTCAGTTAAGAAAACTAACCAAACACGAGGCCCCATCCTTTCTTTCCATAGAATTTCAATTTAACCAACAAAACTCAGTTGCTACCAACTGAGTTTACCTGCTTATGCTAGGGCTGCTGAAAGATCGACAGCACTTGCTTCGTGCCATAGCTTTTCTAGGTTATAGTGGGCACGCATTTCTTCTGAGAAGACATGGACCACCACACCACCTAAGTCAAGAAGGACCCAACCTCCAGCTGAATCACCTTCGACGTGGCTGGCATTGCCACCAGCTTCAACGACCTTTCTCGCGAATATTTTCAGCGATAGCTTCCAACTGACGGCTGTTCATAGAGCTTGCGATGACAAAGTAATCTGTCACGCTGGTCAAGCTTTTGAACATCCAAAGCTACAATGTCTTCTGCACGCTTTTTTTCATCTGCTGCTTTGACAACTAGTTCAAGTAGTTCTTTTTCTTTCATGTAATCCTCTTTCCTTAAAAAAATTGATTTTGTAATCTAAGACATCCGCAAAACGTTCTGCCCAAATATTTTCATAAAAATTCATTAAGCGTTTCTGCTGGGAATATCCTCTCCATCAAAGGTTGTGACAGCTCCTTCTGGAATGACCAGCTTTATAGCCGTATTCAAACCCCACTTTGACGGATGTATCGACACAATATTCTGTCTGCATGCCACACAGGACCAGTTGTTCAATCCCTTGTTGATCCAAGTATTCTTTTAATCCTGTCTCTTTAAATATGCTATTGTATCGCTTCTGAAATACCTTTTCATTCTCCTGTCTTTTCAACAGGGGCGATAATTGCCAATCTTCCGAAGTTAAAGCCTCTGGCGTTTCAATATGCTGTATGTAGATGATTTCAATCTGCTGTTTTCTAGCCTGATCTTGCAAATAAGCAATCTTCTCTAAGAGCTTTTCTGTCTCAAAACCTGTTTCCACTAAGATATTTTGTACATCAATAATGATAAAAGCTGTCTTCACTCACTGCTCCTCTTTCAAATACTTCACAAAGGCATTATAGGTTTCAAGGGTTTGGGGATAAATGGGCAATCCTTGGTGGGCCAGGTGTTCGACTGTGCGAGCCGTCTCATAGGCCACGGCACGATCCAAGGAGACTTGGGCGATGTCACGTGCTTGATCTACCCCCGGAAAGGCCCGGTTGTGCTCAATGTAATCTGCCACATAGACAATCTTGTCTAAGGTTGACATCTGTCCACTCCCACGGTGTGAATCTCAATACTGCGAAGAATGGCTGGATCTGTCAGTCCGAGGTCTTCTTGGATCTTGTAAATCCCGACCATCCCATGCCAGACATTGTTGCCCCAGTTTTTTAATGCTGGATCCAGCTCATAGCGATCGATCAAGTCCAGAAATTCCTGATCTGATAATTTCTTGGCGTAGTCATGTAACAAACCTGCTAGGCCAGCCTGCTCTTCGTCAGCCCCATAGCGTTTGGCCAAGTCACGCGCAGCCTTCTCAACCCCTAAACAGTGGGTTAGCCGCTTTTCTGGCAGGATTTGACGCATTTTTTCAAGCAAGACCTCACGAGAAAAAGCCTAGATAGTTTTCATAGGGTCATTGATACAATCCTTCTTTCTTGATGTAGTCCAAGACTGGTTTTGGCAACATAAAATTCGGCGTCCGGCCTTTGGCCACAAAATCACGCACCATACTAGAGGAGATGTCCATGAGAGGAACATCCACCCAGATCACCGGATAAGAAGTCCCTGCCTTATAGCGTGGTCGCTGTACCCCGACAAATTGCACAATCTCCACCAATTCATCGATGCGGTGCCATTTTGGGTAAATAATCCACCATATCTGCACCAATAATGAAGTAATAATCTGTGTCTGGATCCCGTTCATTGAGCAAGAGCATGGTGTCGTAGGTATAGGAAATCCCTTTCCGCTCGAGTTCAATCGTCTCGATCTCCAGACCTTCAATGCCTTCAATGGCTAATTCCAGCATCTTAAGGCGATGGTGCTCTGCAATCGTCCCCTTGGCATCGACATGCGGTGGCTCATACTCAGGCATCAAGAGCACCTTATCTAACCCTAATTGTTGGCGCACTTGATCCGCAACGACCAAATGGGCATTGTGGACCGGATTGAAATTTCCACCCAAAATACCAACTTGTTTGCGTTTCTTGTCTTTGATCTCTGGCTCTAACTCTACCTTGGTAAAGGGAGTCAATAGTTCAATTGCCATAGGTTTGCTCTCCTCGATGTCCTAAATTTCTTTTACCTTCGCTGAAATTTTACGATTTTCTTTTTTGCTCGATTGTTTGAACAAGATGAGAATCCGACCAATCTTTTGGACCGTTTCCACACCGATTTCTTCTTCCAAGATTTCTGCTACTTCATGGATATTCTCATCCGTATTTTGAAGAAGGGTCACCTTGATCAGTTCACGCGCATCTAGCGCTTGGCGCACACTGGTTTTGATTTGGTCATTGAGCCCATTTTTCCCGATTTGGATAATGGGTTTGAGGCTGTGGGCTTGGCTATTGAGGAAAGCCCGTTGTTTAGATGTTAATGTCATGTTTTTTCATTGTTTCTTTTTTGATACTTTTCTGATGTGGTGGCGGTCGTCAGCGACCTCCCTATGCAGAGATCTCATGACTTTGAAAAATTTGAGCCTCAAAAGTCTCACATTTTTCCATGCCCAAGTAGTAAAATCATCTACTTAGGCTTTCACCACAGCGATAAAGTATCTTTTCTAGAGCTCGTTGCACTCGCCCAGTCTATCAGAAACTATTTCTTTCAAAAATTTTTAAATAATAGCTTTGCGGGTAACGACGGCGACGCCTTCTGGTGCCCAGACGGCTACTTTGGCTTCTCCATTGACGCGGATCCAGCCGAGTCCTGAGATGACCAGGTCTGTCTTGTCCTTGATGGTAAACTCATGAGAAACCAAGGGTGGGAATTCTTCTTTTTCCTTGCTATTAGGAGGAGTTAGTAAGCCACCGACATGCTTGTCATAAAAGGCGGTCGCTCCTTCGAGCTTGGTTCGGTGAAGCTTGAGTTCGTTGTCAAAGAAGGCGGTGAAACCTTGCTTTTCTCCCTTGATAAAGTCAAAACGTCCCAGACCACCCAAGAAGAGGGTTTGCTCTGGATTGAGCTGATAAGTCTTGGGCTTGATTTCCTTTTTAGGGCTGACATACTTGAGGTTTTTCGCCGTCAAGTAGTGAGCCATCTGGTGGCGATGGATAATCCCTGGTGTATCGTAGATGTAGGATCCATCGTCCAGTGGGATTTCGATCTTGTCCAGTGTCGTCCCTGGGAAGCGAGAGGTCGTGATGATATCCTTGTCCCCAGTGATTTCTTGGATGATTGCATTGATGAGGGTCGATTTTCCCAACGTTGGTCACACCCACCACATAGACATCACGGCCCTTTCGGTACTGCTCAATCTTTTCCATCAAGTCCTTGATAGCACTCTTGTTTTGAGCAGAGGTGAGGACCACATCGACAGGACGCATGCCTTCTTCGTGGGCCCGCTCCATCAACCAATGGGTCACCTTGCTATCCTTGACAGACTTGGGCAAGATGTCTTTTTTGTTTCCAACCAAGAGGACATCGTTCCCTGCTACAAAGCGTGGCAGGCCAGGGATAACGGATCCATTAAAGTCAAAAATATCCACTACATTGACCACGAGAGCATCACTATCTCCTACTTCGTGAAGGAGTTTTAGGAAATCATCATCTGTCAGATGCACATCTGTGATTTCATTGTAGTGACGCAGACGGAAACAGCGTTGGCAATAAACCTCGCCTGTTTCCAAGCCCTTTTCAAGAGCTGATTGGGGAGTATAGCCTAGCCCCTCTTTGTTTTCTGTCTGAATGGGGGCTCCACAGCCAATACAGAATAATTCTTCCATTCTTAAATTCCTTTTTTGTATACAATCGGACCATATTTTTCGGCCATTTGCTTCATGACACGGCGTTCACGCGCCCGGTTAATCTGCGTCTTGATCGAGTCATGCTCGACCAAAGGCTTGACCAAAATCGAACGAATGCCTGCACGATGGGCAGCCCGGATATCCGTCATCAGTTGATCCCCGACCATGACCACTTCATTTTTCTCATAGTGGAAACGTTTGAGGGCACGATCAATCCCAAAAGTAAAGGGCTTAAGCGACCAGGCTTCATAGTCAATATCAAATTTCTCAACCGCGCGCTTGACCCGTTTGGGGCTATTATTGGACACCACGATAACCCGAATCCCCCCATCACGAAGGTCATGCAACCACTGGCGCATCTCGGGAGTCCCATCCGGATTATTCCAAGCAATCAAGGTATTATCCAAATCCACAAGGACTGCCTTAATACCCTGTTTTTTCAAGTCTGTAACGGTGAGATCATAGGCTGCTTCCACCGCAAAATCTGGTTTGTAATTTTCGATTGACACGTTTTTCTCCATTTTTTATACTCCTTTCATTGTAGCATAAAAAGACCCATTTTGCACTCGCTTCACGACTAAAACAGCGACAGACTCCAATCAGGTCGCTTTCACTACTCAAAAAATAGACAAAATCCTTACAAAGTTCCAAAAACATGGTATAGTAGAAGAAAAAGAACTCGGAATTTTTTATGAAACAAACAAGCTTAAAAGAGGTCTCTCCTCTTCTCCAGCGCATCATTAATTGGTCGTCCATCATTGGAGCTCTTGGGACCTTGGCCTTTTGTATCTGGGCCTACTTTTCTGGCATCCTTCAATCCAAAGAAACCTTGTCGGCATTTATTTTGCAAGCCGGAATCTTCGGGCCTCCCCTTTTTATCTTTCTTCAGATCCTTCAAACAGTGGTCCCTATTATTCCTGGAGCCCTGACATCTGTCGCTGGTGTCTTTATCTATGGACACATCATTGGGACCATCTACAACTACATCGGAATTGTCATTGGCTGTGCCATTATCTTCCACCTAGCCAGAATGTACGGACCTAAGTTCGTCCAATCCATGGTCAGTCAGAAGACCTACGACAAGTACATTGGCTGGCTCAATGAAGGCAAGCGGTTCGATCGCTTCTTTATCTTCATGATGATCTGGCCGGTTAGTCCCGCTGACTTCATCTGTATGCTGGCAGGTCTGACCAATATGACCTTCAAACGCTACATGACCATCATCATCCTCTGCAAACCCATCACCCTCGTCATCTACACCTACGGCCTGACCTATATCATCGATTATTTCTGGAAAAATGGTCTA